>Ga0207700_10000108_pt1 | contig 49828 bp, 43 predicted proteins | sample LARL82metaG_FD_184348 | JGI IMG/M metagenome (GOLD analysis project Ga0207700, IMG submission 184348) | Corn, switchgrass and miscanthus rhizosphere microbial communities from Kellogg Biological Station, Michigan, USA - LAR L8-2 metaG... | ecosystem: Host-associated > Plants > Roots >...
CCGATCATAGCGGTTGTGATGACTTTTTCGGTGCTGATGACGTTCACCGATTTCCAGCTCATCTATGTGATCACACGGGGAGGGCCGCTCAATTCGACGCATCTGATGGCGACGTTGTCGTTCCAGCGCGCCATATCGGGCGGCAACCTGGGGGAGGGTGCGGCGATCGCGACCGCGATGATCCCGTTCCTGCTGGCAGCGATCATGATCAGCTACTTCGGACTCCAGCGTCGCGCGTGGCAGCAGGGAGGTTCCGACAAATGACCAGTGTCGCCGCGACGCGGGAGGTGGTGGATTCGCAGGGCACGAACTACCTGGTGTCGCTGCCGCGGCGGATATTCACCATCTACCTCCCGCTGTTCGTGTTTCTGTTCGTGCTGCTTTTTCCCTTCTACTGGATGGCGATCACCGCGGTGAAGCCCGATGCCGAGCTGCTTTCGCGCGAAGGCAACCCATTCTGGGTGGTCAAGCCGACGCTGGCGCACATCAAGAAGCTGCTCTTCGACACGGCGTACCCCGATTGGCTGTGGAACACGATCGTGGTCTCGGTGGCGTCCACCGTCATCTCGATTTTCTGCAGCGTGCTCGCGGCGTACGCGATCGAGCGCCTGCGCTTTCGCGGCTCGCGCTATGTGGGCATGAGCATTTTTCTCGCGTACCTGGTGCCGCCGTCGATCCTGTTCATCCCATTGGCCGCGATGGTCTACAAGCTCAACCTGTTCGACACTCGCTTCGCGCTGATTCTCACCTATCCGACCTTCCTTATCCCCTTCGGCACCTGGCTGCTGATGGGCTACTTCAAATCGATCCCGCTCGAACTCGAGGAATGCGCGCTGATCGATGGCGCGAGCCGTCTGCAAATCCTCGTCAAGATCATCCTGCCGCTGGCGGTGCCGGGCCTGATCTCGGTCGGCATCTTCGCGTTCACGCTGTCGTGGAACGAGTTCATCTACGCGCTGACGTTCGTTTCATCGTCCGAGGTCAAGACCGTGCCCGTCGGCGTGGTCACCGAGCTGGTCGAGGGCGACGTCTACCACTGGGGGTCGCTGATGGCGGGCGCGCTCTTCGGATCACTCCCGGTGGCGATTCTCTACTCATTCTTCGTCGAGTATTACGTGTCGGGTCTTACCGGCGCGGTCAAGGAATGAGCGCACCGCCGCGGCTGGGCTTGAATCGGGACCCGGTGACCCCAACTCCGCTACAATAGTCGGGCATTCACTCATTCACGAGGCACGCACCATGAGCATCCAGGACACGATCCGCGAGCAGGTCACCACCCATCCCGTCGTGCTATACATGAAGGGCACGCCGCAGTTCCCGCAATGCGGGTTTTCCAGCGCGGCGGTGCAGATGCTGAAGCAATCCGGAGCCGAGACCTTCTTCTCGGTGAACGTCCTCGCCGACGCCGATATCCGCCAGGGCATCAAGGACTACGCCAACTGGCCGACCATCCCGCAGCTCTACGTCAACGGGGAGTTCGTCGGCGGGGCGGACATCATGCGCGAGATGTACGAGTCGGGGGAGTTGCAGCAGTTGCTGGCGAAGCAAGCTGCCTGAAAGTATCATCCAACTGAGTAAAAGGGCCGCGATCGCGGCCCTTTTGCTTTGGCCTCGCTGCGACCATTAGTCCTTATTCCGGCAGTACTCCTACGCGATTGGAACGCACCATAGGTCGCCTCGATCGAACCCGGGGCCGTGAACACGAGTGCGTACAGGAAAGGTTAACTCACTGACATACAACGGAGTATTGCGACAGTATCCACGAATCGGCTATTCGGTTACGCGAGTCGCCTGTGGACGACAGCCGCCTTGGCACCCTTTTTGCGGTTAGGGATTCGCAAATTGAATTTGGGTGCCGATCACATGCTGCATCGCGTGCTTGGCGCAATCTTAAGAGCACCAGATCAGGGAGTTCAAATGAAGTCGGTAAAGTTCAAAGTAGTCTTTGCTGGCGCCGCGTTGGTCGGCCTGATGACGTCCGGCAGCGCGCTCGCAGCTGACAATGTAACCGTGACCGTGAATGCGACGATCGTCGGTGTGTGCAAGTTTTTCCCGGTGGCGCCCATCATCAACATCACGAACACTGGAACCGGCAGCAACATCGATCCGAGTTCCGCGACCAGCGCGGTCGGTAGCACGGCAATCGTGTATCGCTGCTCGAATGGGACGGCGCCAACGTTCACAGTGCCCGCCACCGCGACGGTGACTTGCGGAGCGTGCACCGGGACGCCGACCATGGCGCCTACGATCACTTCGTCGAACACCGGCGCCGGAACGGGCCTCGGTTCGGGCAAGGATCAGACGCTGACCGTCACCGGGACGATAGCGCAGGCGGCCTTTCAAAACTCCCTCGCCGGCGCCTATACTGGAACGATGAGCGTGACAGTCGCGCCTTGACCAGATCGTAGTCTATGGTTCGGATGGAGGCCGCGCTAAGCGGCCTTCTTCTTGATAATCCTCGATGGTGCGCGCAAATGTCATTGGCGATTCATAAAGCGGAAACGTTCGCGGGTTGCGACTCGCCGTGAGCAACGCCGTCGCGGCTGTTGCGCGGATAGCAGTGCGATGGTCGTTCCTCGTCGGCTTGCTCGTCCTGACCGCGAACGCTGGCGCGCAGGTGTGCACATTCACCACGTCACCGGGTGCGCTGGTGTTCGCCCCGCTTGATCCCTCTGTGGCGACGACGCAGACCGCACAGGTCGCTGCGACTGTGCGCTGCACCGCCGGCGGGTCGCCGACGTGGCAGTTCTCCGGCGCCAACGGAAGTGCGCCGCTTCGCATGAAACATGCGACGCAGAATTTTTTCATCCCTTACACCATGCAATCATTGTTCATTTCGCCAGGAGGAGGGAATCAGCGCTATACCCTTATCGCAACGGTCCTGGGTCAGGATTACGAGAATGCCCTGGTCGGTTCTTATCAGGACGTCGTTACCGTGACGATCGTCCCTTAAATGCGCAGGAACACATTCATGTCTTCTCTGCAATGGCCTTCGCTCGCAATCCTGCTCATTCTCTACGCGTGGCCGCCGCTGCTGCAGGCGGGCGAGTTCACGATCAATCCGGTCATGGTGAGCCTCGATCGGAGCGTTCGCTCGGGCGAGCTGCTGGTACGCAACGACGATACCGCTCCACTGCGCATGCAAGTCGACGCCATGACCTGGCGCCAGGACGCTGAAGGCAAGGATCAGTACGAGCCAGCGGATGGATTGATCTACTTTCCGCGGGCGATGGAGCTCGCGCCAGGAGAGTCGCGCATCGTACGCGTTGGCGTCAAGGCATCGCCAGTGGCGCAGGAAGAGAGCTATCGTGTTTTCATCGAGGAGCTGCCGCCCGCGGAACCCGGCACGCAAGCGCAAGGGGCGTCGCTGCGGGTGTTCCTGCGCGTCGGAGTCGCCGTGTTCGTGGCTCCTGCCAAGGTCAGCAAAGCTGGAGAGATCACGTCGCTCGGCGTGCGCGGAGGCGCCGCGGAATGGTCGGTTACCAACACAGGCAACGTGCATTTCCGCACCGACCAGGTGACGCTTGCGGGTGTCGCCAGGGATGGAAGCGTCCTGTTCACGCATGAGTTTCCGGAGCGATATTTCCTGCCGGGCGTGATGAAGAAACTCAAATTCGACATTCCACACGGCACGTGCGCTCGGCTGGCGACGCTGGAAGCTTCGGTCGTGGGGGACGGCCTTGACCTGAGGCGCAAGCTCGATGTCGATGCGGGCTCCTGCTCCTAGGCTGCGCCGGTTCGCATTCGCTGTCGGAATCGTCTTTGCGCTTCACCCGGGGCCAGGCGCGCCGGCGGCAACGGCCGCTCGCGATGCCGAGGTCGTGGAACCTGCCGTAGTCGCAGCTAACCGTATCACCAGCCGCGAGTCGCCGGCTCGGGCGCCTTTCACGCCGCTCATCGCGCGCGTGTACGTCAACACGGTCAATAAAGGCGACGTCGCGATCTTGCGCGATGCCGACGACCTCGTCCTCGTGCCGGCCGCGCAGCTCGCGCAATGGGGATTGACGTTTCCGCGCGCAAACTCGGTGACTGTCGATGGCGAGCGATATCTGGTGGTCTCCACCATCGACGGACTCGACGCTCGCTTCGACGAGAAGCAGGTGACGCTGGAGCTTCGCGTTGCTGCCAAAGAGCTTCCGGGCACGACGCTCGATCTCGGGCCGCAGCATCGCGGAGAGGTCACTTATCCTGCGGACGCCAGTGCATTCCTCAACTATGGCTTGAACGCCAACGGCGATGACAGCTTCGGCCAGCGCCGCTACCAGTTCGCCACTGAGCTCGGTGCGCGCTGGGGCAGCTGGCTGTTCTACAACACGACCAACGAGCAATGGGGCGAGGCAACGTCGAGCGGCTTCACGCGCCTGCTGACGAACGCGCAATACGATGATCGAGTGAACCTGCGCCGCCTGACGCTGGGCGACTTCTTCACGCCGACATTCGACCTCGCCGCCTCGGTTCCGCTCGGCGGAGTGAGCTTCACCAAGATGTACTCGATGGACCCCTACTTCATCCAGTATCCCACGGCAGCGTTTCAGACGGAGGTCGCATTCCCTTCGACCGTTCAGGTCCGCGTCGACGGCAACCTCATCGCTCAGCGCCAGGTTGCGCCGGGGCCGGTCGACATCACCAATATCGCCGGTGTCACCGGCGCGCAGAATGTCTCGGTGGTCATCCGCGATCCGTTTGGTCGCGAACAGGTATTGCAACGCCCTTTCTTTTTCGCGACGAACGTCGGACTAGCGGAAGGCCTGCAGGAATACAGCTACAACCTCGGCTTTCTCCGTCGAAACTACGGCGTCGACAGCAACGATTATGGACCGCTCGCCGCGTCGGCATTTCACCGCTACGCCTTCACCGATCAGTTGACGCTGGGTTTGCGCGGTCAAGCGACGGACAGTCTGTACAACATTGGCCCCTTCGGTACGTACCAATCGCCGCTGGGCATCGTCGGCGGAGGTGTTTCGGTCGGCGGCCAGGACGGGCACTCCGCTGTCGCCGCCGCGGCCGCGTATTCCTATACCGGCGGAAATTTCAGCCTCAACCTCGGAGCCCAATACCTCGCACGCGAATATGCGCAATTGTCCGATCTCAACGCGGGATTCCATGCACGTACGAACCAGTACGCGTCGGGGTCCGTTTACATGGCGGCGCTGGGGAGCCTCACCGCAACGTATACGGCGTCGACCAGCTATGATGGACCCCAGAGCAAGGTTTGGAATGTCGCCTATACGCGATCGATGCTCGACAGCAAGGGCCTGCTCGCGATCAACTACATTCAATCGATCCAACCCCGAACGAGCGGCAGCTGGCTTCTGTCGTTCCGTTATTTCTTCGATACGTTGACGTCGGTCGCCGTGGCTGTGGGCGGTGTGGGTGGCCGGGGGACGCAAGCGCTGTCCATGGAAAGGTCCATCCCGCAAGGCGAAGGGATCGGCTATGCTTTCACGGGAGGCCACGTCGGTGGTGGCGGGACAGATGGCGCGTTCGGGCGGGCGTTCGTGCAGGTGAACGCCGCGCACGCGACCTTCGGTGCCGACTATTCACGTGCGAGCACGCCGGAAGCGGGGCCCGGCTTGAGCCAATTATTCTTCGCCGGCAGCGTCGGTTACGTCGGTGGGAGTGTGTTTGCGTCCCGTCCCGTGGACGACAGTTTCGCCGTCGTCCGTGTGGCAGGACTTCGCGACGTGCCGGTGTATGCCAACGGCTGGCTCGCAGGAAGGACCGACGCGGCGGGGGAAGTCGTTGCGACGAACATCACTTCCTATTACGACAATTTCATCACGTTCGGCACCGGCGAGCTGCCTCTGGATTATGTCTTTCTCAAGTCGACGCGCGTGATCTCACCGCCGAGCCGCAGTGGCACGCTGGTCGCTTTCGAGGTCAAGAAGAATCGGTCTATCTACGGAGCACTCGTGCGGTTGCGCGGAAACGTGGCGTCGCCGCTCGAGTTCCGGGAGCTCACCGTCACGCACGGCGCGCAGGTGACGCGCAGCTTTACCGGACGGCGCGGGGAGTTCTATCTCGAGGGCATCGAGCCCGGAAGCTATGAGCTGCGTCCCGATGGGGAGATCGATTGCGTGGCAAGCATCACCGTGCCGGAAGCCGCGGAGTCGATGCTCGACGTCGGTACGCTGTCGTGCTCGGCGGCCGCGCACTGAACCGCGGTCGCTAAGTCCGCGCCCGCTGCACCCGTTTCACTTCGGGAATCCGATGCAGCGCACGCATCACGTCGGCGAGATGCTTGCGGTCGCGCACCTGGACGTTGAAGAACATGTTGAACACCGAGCCCTCGTCGGAGCGCTCCATCGAAACGTACTCGATGTTGGCTCCGGCATCTGCGATGGCCGTGGCGAGCTTGGCGAGCAGCCCGCGCTGATCGGTCACCAGCAGGCGCATTCCGGCCTCGAACACGCCTTCGACGTCGGGAGCCCATTCGACATCGACGATCTGGTCGGTGTCGACGCGGCTCTTGCGCAGCGTTGGGCAGTCGCGCGTGTGCACCATAAGACCCTGTCCGCGCCGGAACTGGCCGACGATCGCATCGCCGGGGATCGGGCGGCAGCACTTGCCATACTGAATTGCGACGCCCTCGACGCCGCGAAGCTGCAGCGTGCCGGCTTTGGCCGGATGCTGCGCGGACTCCTCTAAGCCTTTGCTCGCGCGGGTGAGGGCCTGCGCAACCACGAACGAAAGGCGTTTGCCCAGCCCGATGTCGGCGAGAATTTCGAGTTGGCCCTTCGCACCATACTCGCGAGACAGCGCTTCCCATCGTTCCCAGGTAATCGCTTCGGGCGGGACCTTGAGCGACGCGAGCGCCTGCTCGAGCATGCGCTCGCCCAGCGCGGCGGATTCCCGCTGCTGCAGCGATTTCAGGAAATGCCGGATGCGCGAGCGCGCCTTTCCGGTGGCGACGAAATTGAGCCACGATGGATTCGGGCGGGCAGTGGGCGAGGTCATGATCTCGACCTGGTCGCCGTTCTTGAGCTCGGTGCGCAGCGGCATCAGCTCGTAGTTGATGCGAGCTGCGGTGCAGTGGTGGCCGATGTCGGTATGCACCGCGTACGCGAAATCGACTGCGGTCGCGCCTGTGGGCAGCGCCATGATCTTGCCCTTGGGGGTGAATACATAGATCGCGTCAGGGAACAGGTCGCCCTTGATGTGCTCGAGGAACTCCTTCGAATCGCGCGACTCCGAGCCGATCTCGAGCAGGCTTTGCAGCCAGCGGTGAGTCTGCTGCTGCGCTTCGGCGATGTCGAGCTGGTCGCCGCTCTTGTACAGCCAGTGCGCGGCGACGCCGGCCTCGGCGACTCGATGCATGTCCTGCGTGCGGATCTGTGCTTCCAGCGGTGTGCCGAACGGACCGAACAGCGTGGTGTGCAGCGACTGGTAACCGTTCGCCTTCGGGATCGCGATGTAGTCCTTGAACTTACCCGGGATCGGCTTGTAAAGGCTGTGCAGGACTCCGAGCGCGGCATAGCTGGCGGTCACATCCTTCACCAGCACGCGCACGCCATAGATGTCGAAGACCTGCGAGAACGTGTAGTGCTTCTCGCGCATCTTCTTGTACACGCTGTAAACGGTCTTTTCGCGGCCGCTCACCGTAGCCGCGATGCCTGCCTGCTTGAGGCCCTCGCGGATCGACTGCAGGATGCGGTTCATCACCTCGCGGCGATTGCCGCGCGCCGCCTTGATCTGCTTGGCGAGCACGCGATAGCGCATCGGATACAGGTTCTTGAACGAAAGCTCCTGCAGCTCGAGATAGAGCGCATTCAGGCCCAGGCGGTTGGCGATGGGTGCGTAGATATCCAGGGTCTCGCGGGCGATGCGCTCGCGATGCGTGGGCGCCATCGCGTCGAGCGTGCGCATGTTGTGCAGGCGATCGGCGAGCTTGATCAGGATGACGCGCACGTCCTGCGCCATCGCCAGCAGCATCTTGCGAAAGCTCTCAGCTTGCGCGTCCTCGCGCGACTGGAACTCGATCTGGTCGAGCTTGGAGACGCCGTCGACCATGTCGGCGACGGGCTTGCCGAATGAGGTTTCGATCTCTGTCTTGGTGACGCTGGTGTCCTCCATCACGTCATGGAGCAATGCCGCGGCGAGGCCCTGCGCGTCGAGCCGCCACTGCGACAGGATGCTGGCGACCGCCAGCGGGTGCGTGATGTAGGGCTCGCCGGACTTGCGGAACTGGCCTTGGTGCGCGCTTTCGGAGAACGCGAAGGCGCGCTCTACCAGCGCAACGTCACGAGGCGGAAGATAGTGACCAAGGTGTCGGGTGAATTCGGCGATTTCCGACATGCTGTGTCACGTCAGGACGATCTAGCGCGTGCTCAAGGGACTTAACTCTGCGGCTTGAGCAACATTTCGATGCCGATCTTGCCGGCGGCCATTTCACGGAGCGCGATCACCGTAGGCTTGTCTCGGTCGCCCTCGACCAGCGCTGCCGACCCTGCGCTGATCTGTCGTGCACGGTTGGTCGCGGCGAGGGTGAGCTCGAAGCGATTTGGGATGCGGGCGAGACAATCTTCGATCGTGATGCGAGCCATGGTGTGTTCCTTCAGGTCAATTGTTGGATCAGCTGGCGAAAGCGTGTGCGCTGTTGGCTGCCGCGCAGGCGCGCCGACCTCACGATAGCGGCGACATCATCGACCGCCGTGGCAAAGTCCTGATTAATAATAACATAATCGAAGTCCTCGCAGTGGCGTATCTCGTCCCTCGCGACGTCGAGGCGCCGCGCGATGGTGGCGTCGTCGTCCTGCCCGCGGGTGACCAGCCGCTGCTGCAGCGATGCCAGCGAGGGCGGCAGGATGAAGACGTGCACCGAATCGGGTACCAGCTCGCGGACCTGCGCGGCGCCCTGCCAGTCGATTTCGAGCAGCACGTCGCGTCCGGCGGCGACCTCCGACTTGAGCCAGGTCAGCGATGTGGCGTACCAGTTGCCATGCACGAACGCATGCTCGAGGAATTCGCCTCCCACCTTCAGCGAGTCGAACGTCGCGAAGTCGATGAAGTGGTAGTCGACGCCGTCGCGCTCGCCAAGTCGCGGCTTGCGTGTCGTATAGGAAACCGAAAGACGGATCGCTGGCTCGCGCTCAAGCAGCGCGCGCGTCAGCGAGGTCTTGCCCGCACCCGACGGCGCGGCGATGACGAAAAGGTTGCCGATCGACTGGCTGGGTGACGTCGCCAGGATCGGCGCAGGCTCCTGGCTATTCAATGTTCTGCACCTGCTCGCGCATCTGCTCGATCATGACCTTGAGCTCGAGCGCGGCGTGCGAAAGCTCGGCATCGACCGATTTCGACCCCAGCGTGTTGGCTTCGCGGTTGAGCTCCTGCATCAGGAAGTCCAGACGCTTGCCGCTCGACCCGCCCGCGCCGAGCACGCGACGTACCTCGACGACGTGCGTCACCAGCCTCGACACTTCTTCGGCCACGTCGATCTTAGTCGCGAACAGCGCCAACTCCTGCTTGAGGCGCTCGTTGTCGGGATCGAGGCCAGCATCGCGCAGGCGCGCTCCGAGCTTCTCGACGTAGGCGTCGTGAATCGCGGGTACGCGCGGCGCGATCCTCGCGAGCTGTGTCTCGATCCCCTGGCAGCGCTCCTCGATCATGGCTCGCAGCTTGTGGCCTTCACGCGCGCGCGACGCGGCAAGCTCCGAGAGTGCGCGCCGCACGAGTTGCATCGCATGCGCCGCCAGGCTTTCCGGGTCGACCGAGGGCTCGGTGAGCACCCCCGGCCAGCGCAGGATCTCGATGGTCGACAGCGGCGAGCTGCCGGGGGCGTGACGCTGCACGTCGGCGGCGGCGTCGCGTAGTTGCGCGACGCGCTCGGCGTTCACTGCGAGCGCGGTCGCCCCGGCCATGGCACGGGTGAGCGCAATGCGGCAATCGATCTTGCCGCGCTTGAGCTCGGCGGCCAGGGCTTCGCGGACCGCCGTCTCGAGCGCGCGCAGCTCGTCGGCAAGTCTGAGCTGGATGTCCAGGTAGCGATGGTTGACCGAGCGCAGCTCGACCGACAGCGTGCAGCCAGGCAAATCGGCGCCCACCGCGGCAAAGCCGGTCATGCTCAGAATCATGGGGCGAGGCTCGAACGCTGCGAACAGACCGTGGACGACGAAAACGCCAATGGCTGAGTGGGGAAAGTCAATGAAATCTTTACTTTATGCGCAGGGTTGCAGAGAATGTAGAGGTTATCAATCCTACGCGCAAGTACAGGCGGAGCGCGCAATGTCGCTGCCGCCGGCCCCCATGGGCGTCACCAATCAAGCCCTCGCCTCCGGTTATCAGCTGCTGAATTACCGAATCGATCGCCAGATCAGCCGCGGCGGATTTTCGATCGTCTATCGCGCATTCGACGAGGGCGGCGCTCCGGTGGCGATCAAGGAATATCTGCCGTCGTCGCTGGTGCTGCGCACCGAAGGCGACATCGTTCGCGCGAGCTCGGCGGAGAACCTGACCTCGTTCCGATATGGGATGAAGTGCTTCTTCGAGGAAGGGCGGGCGCTGGCCAAGATCAATCACCCGAATGTCGTGCGCGTGCTCAATTTTTTCCGCGCCAACGAGACGGTGTACATGGTGATGCGCTACGAGCGCGGTCGCACGCTGCAGCAGCAGATCCAGCTGCGCCAGGATCAGATGTCGGAGCGGCTTGTGCGGCACGTGTTCATGCACCTGCTCAATGGCCTGCGCGAAGTGCATACGCACAAGCTGCTGCATCTGGATATCAAGCCAGCCAACGTCTATCTGCGCACCGACGGCTCGCCGGTGCTGCTCGACTTTGGCGCCGCGCGCCAGACGCTGACCTCGGCCCGTCCCAAGCTTGCGCCGATGTACACCCCCGGGTTTGCCGCGCCGGAGCAGTATCGCGATCCCGACCGCCTCGGGCCGTGGACCGACGTCTACGGAATCGGCGCTAGCATCTTCGCCTGTCTGGCTGCTTTCGCGCCGCAGGCCGCCGATGCGCGCGTTACCGAGGACCATCTCGTGTCGGCCAAGAAGATCTGGGCGGGCGCGTATTCCGACAATCTTCTCGAGGTGATCGACTGGTGCCTGCGATTGGATCCGCTGGAGCGTCCGCAAAGCGTGTTCGCGCTGCAAAAGGCGATCCGTGAAATTCCGCCGAGAAAGCGCAAGCTTACCTTCATCGATTCCCTGAAAAAGAAACTGTTCACCGAGGTAATGTAGGTCCCGCGTGCGCTTCACCATCTTCCAGGAAAGCCGCAAGAGCCAGCGCAAGGTCAACCAGGACCGGCTGGCATACACCTACAGTCGAGATACGCTGCTGCTGGTCATCGCCGATGGCATGGGCGGTCATGCCGGCGGCGAGATCGCGGCGCAGATCGCCGTTCGCCTGTTCATTGAACGATTCCAGCAGGAGGCCAAGCCCACGCTCAAGGCGCCGCTCAAGTTCCTGCAGGACACCATGCTGCGCGCGCATTCGGCGCTCGGCTCCTACGCGAACCAGTTCTCGATGCTCGAGACGCCGCGCACCACCTGCGTCGCCTGCATCGTGCAGCAGAACTACGCGTATTGGGCGCACGTTGGCGATTCACGGCTGTATCTGTTTCGCCAGGGCGGCCTGATCGGGCAGACCAAGGACCATTCGAAAGTGCAGTATCTGCTCGATCAGGGGCTGATCGGTTCGCATGAGGTCCTTGATCACCCCGACCGCAACAAAATATTCAGCTGCCTGGGAGGGCTGGTCGACCCGGTGATCGACCTTTCGCGGCGCACGCCCTTGCGCAACGGCGACCTGCTGGTGCTTTGCACCGACGGGCTGTGGAGTGTTTATCCCCAGGAGGAGATCGCGCGCGCGCTCACCGGCACGCCAATTCTCAAGTCGGCGCCGGCGCTCATGCGCGAGGCCGAGGCGCGCGGCGGCCCCGACGGCGACAACCTGTCGCTGGTGGTCGTGCGCTGGGGACCGGAGACGCTCACCGACGATCCGACCACGACCATTACCGAGACGCTCGGACTGGGCGAGTTCCAAACCGAGATCGACCGCACGCTGACGCTGACCGATCGCAAGGGGGTGCAGCGCGATCTCACCGATGACGAGATCGAACGCGCCATCGAGGAAATCCAGGCGACGATCAAACGCTATCGCCGTTAGAGACCATGCGCCAGCTCATCCTCGATACCGAAACGACGGGACTCGACGCCCGGCTCGGCCATCGCGTCATCGAGATCGGCATCGTAGAGCTGGTTGACCGCCGGCCGACCGGACGCCATTTGCACGTGTACGTAAATCCTGAGCGCGAGATCGACGCCGGCGCAACCGATGTTCACGGATACACGTGGGAAATGCTGCGCGAAAAGCCGTGCTTCCGCGACATCGCGGCGGAATTCATCGATTTCGCTCGCGGTGCGCAATGGATCATCCACAACGCCCCGTTCGACATCGGCTTCCTCGACGAAGAGCTTAAGCGCGCCGAATTGCCGCCGTCGAGCGAGCTGTGCGTGGGGGTGATCGACACGCTGGCGCTTGCCCGCGACCAGTATCCTGGAAAGCGCAACAGCCTCGACGCGCTGTGCGAGCGCATGGGCGTCGCGCACGCGCAACGGACGCTGCATGGCGCGCTGCTCGACGCCCAGCTGCTCTCCGAGGTTTATCTCGCGATGACGCGCGGCCAGGAGTCCCTGACCATCGATGTCGGACCGGTTTCGATCGCCGCGTCGATGGCTGGCGCCACGGTCGCGCACATCGCCATCCGCATAATCCGTCCGAGCGACGACGAGCTCGCGGCGCATCACGCGTATCTCGCCGACCTGGACCGCGCATCGAAAGGCGCCTGCGTCTGGCTTGGCTTGGCCGAGCAGGCGGTTTCCGCATGAACGAAGACACCGGTCACACCGCTGCAACAAACGCCGCACAGACTGGCGCCGTGACGCCGACGCGTCCGCACTCCCCGGTCTCGACGCCGCCGATCATGCCCGACGATTCCCCCAAGCCGCGCGAAGCGCCGGCGATCAATCGCGAGCTGTCGCTGCTCGCTTTCAATCGCCGAGTGCTGGCGCTTGCGGAGGATACCGCGGTCCCGCTGCTCGAGCGGCTGCGCTTCCTGTGCATCGTGAGCAGCAATCTCGACGAGTTCTTCGAGATCCGGGTCGCCGGGCTGCGCGAGCAGATGCGCATGAAAGCACCGCCCCCGGGAACGACCCTGCACGAGCTGCGCTCGAATTTCGGTCGGATCAGCGAGGAAACTCAAGCGCTGGTCGCCGACATGTACCGAACGCTCAACGCGCAGATCCTGCCAGAGCTGGCCGGAGTGGATATCCGGCTCTTGCGCGACGTCGACCGCAACGCCGAGCAGCGGGCGTGGGTCGCCGACTATTTCCGGCGCGAGGTCAAGCCGCTGCTCACCCCGATCGGGCTCGATCCCGCGCACCCCTTTCCGCAGGTCGTGAACAAGACGCTCAATTTCATCGTCGAGCTCTCCGGCCGCGACGCGTTCGGACGCGAGACATCGATCGCCATCGTGAAGGCGCCGCGGCTGCTGCCGCGCGTGATCGAGCTGCCTCGCGAGGTGGCGCCGGAAAACACCTTCGTACTGCTCTCGTCGGTCATTCACGCGCATCTGAACGAGCTGTTCGCCGGACGCGAGGTGATCAACTATTCGCAGTTCCGGGTCACGCGCGATGCCGACCTCTGGTTCGACGAGGAGGAGGTCAAGAACCTGCGCCAGGCGCTCGAAGGAGAGCTCCCGCAGCGTCAGTTCGGGCTCGCAGTGCGGCTCGAAGTCGCCGCGCGCTGTCCGCCGCATCTGGCCGAGCTCCTGCTGCAGCAATTCGAGCTGCAGGACTATGATCTGTACCGCTGCGACGGGCCCGTCAACCTCGCTCGCCTGTCCGCGATGGTCGACGAGGCTGACCTCGACCAGTACAAGTACGCGCTCTTCGTCCAAGGGCTTCCCGACCGGCTTAGGGATCAGCCCGATCTCCTGGCGGTGCTGCGTCAGCACGATGTGCTGTTGCACCACCCGTACCAGGCGTTCGAGCCCGTCGTCGAGTTCATCCGCAAGGCGGTCGACGATCCGGACGTGGTCGCGATCAAGCAAACGGTATATCGCACCGGAGTGAATTCGGTGTTGATGGAAGCGCTGATCGAGGCGGCGCGGCGCGGAAAGGAAGTCACGGTCGTGGTCGAGTTGCTCGCTCGCTTTGACGAGGAGGCGAACATCAACTGGGCGGAGCGTCTGGAGCAGGCCGGCGCGCAGGTCGTATATGGCGTGTTCGGCCTGAAAACGCACGCCAAGCTGGCGCTGCTCTGGCGTCGCGAACGCGATGCCGCGGGCAAGACTTTTCTCCAGCCCTACGCACACCTGGGGACCGGAAACTATCATCCACGCACCGCGCGCATGTACACCGATTTCGGCCTGCTCACCAGCAATGCGGACGTCTGCGCGGACGTCAGCGAGGTGTTTCTGCACATCACAAGCCTTGCGAAAGCGAACAAGCTCAAGCATCTGTGGCTTGCGCCGTTCACGATGCATCGCCACCTGCTCGACGCCATACGCCGCGAGGCGCGCCACGCGCGCGAGGGTAAGACGGCGCGAATCATCGCCAAGATGAATGCGTTGCTCGAGGACGCGGTGATCAAGGCGCTCTATGCTGCTTCTGAGGCGGGCGTACAGATCGACCTCGTCGTGCGCGGCGCCTGCGCGTTGCGCCCCGGCGTCGCGGGAGTGTCAGACAACATCCGCGTACGATCGATCCTGGGTCGATTTCTCGAGCATCACCGCGTGTGGTATTTCGAGAATAACGGCAGCGAGGACGTCTACCTGGCGAGCGCCGACTGGATGGGACGCAATCTTTTTCGGCGCGTCGAGGTCGCCTTTCCGGTGCTCGATCGCGAGCTCAAGACTCGTGTCATCGAAGAAGCGCTCAAGCCGTACCTATCCGACAACTGGGATGCGTGGGACTTGGGTGCGGACGGCAGCTATCGTCGCCAGAAACCCAAGGGCCGCGGGCATCCGATTTCGGCGCAGCAGGCCCTGCTCGACCGGCTGGCGGACCACTCGCCGCCGCGCACCTGAAGCGAGGCGAACATGGACCTGATTCTCTGGCGTCATGCAGAGGCCGAACCCGGCGAGCCCGACCTCGGACGACGACTCACATCCAAGGGTCACAAGCAGGCCGAACGAATGGCGGCATGGCTCGAGGCGCGACTGCCCGACAGCTGCCGCGTCCTGGCGAGCCCCGCCGACCGCGCGCAGCAGACCGCGCTCGCGCTCAAGCGCAAGTTCAAGGTCGTCCCTGAAATTGCCCCGGGCGCCAGCGTGGCGGCGCTGCTGGCCGCAGCGTCGTGGCCGGATGCGCGCGAGCCGGTTCTAATCGTCGGACACCAGCCAACCCTCGGTGAGGTCGCCGCGTTCCTGCTTTCGGGCGAGGACGTTTCGTGGAGCGTTCGCAAGGGCGCCGTCTGGTGGCTCACCAATCGCGTGCGCGATCAAGGCAACGCGGTCGTTCTCAAGGTCGTCATCGGACCTGACTTCGTCTGATTGACAGGATCACGGCTACACATGTCCGCAGCGAAGAACAAGCGTCCCTATGTCGTTCGCCTTTCGCCTACTCATGGGCGCGGCGCATTCGCCACGCGCACCATTCGCAAGGGCGCGCGCATCGTCGAGTATCGCGGTACGCGATCGACGTACGACGAGGCCTGCGAGCGGCCCGACAGCGATCCTTCGGATCCATTTCACACGCTGCTGTTCGAACTGAGCGATGGCACGGTCATCGATGCCGGGCGCAAGGGCAACGCGGCGCGTTTCATCAACCACAGCTGTTCGCCCAATTGCGAGCCGCTCGAGCACGCGAAATATCGCGTCTTTATCCACGCCAAGCGCACCATCCGGCCCGGCGAAGAGCTCTGCTACGACTACCAGCTCGTATTTCATGGCCGCCTCAGCAAGCGTGCGCGCAAGGCGATGCAGTGCCGATGCGGGTCGCCGCGGTGTCGCGGCTCGATGCTCGAGCCCGAGGGCGCGAAGTCAATGCGCTGAAGTCGCGGTTCGACTGTCCTGCCTCGATGCCGTGCGCTGGCGGCTTGTCGCCGCTACCGGCGCTGGCTCTAGACGGTGCGCCAGCGATAGCCTAGCGCCTCCCATTGCGCGCGCTCGCGCTCGAGTAGATGCGCCGTGAGCGGATGTGCTTTGAGCCAGCGCGCGGCGACGCCGAACTCGATGCGCGCCGCGATCCTGAAGCGGATGCGCGGCAGTGCGATCGGGGCGCGCGCATGGTGAAACAGCACCGCCATGCGCAACGCGAGAATCTGCGCGCGCACGTCGGGATCGTCCAGGTAAGGCTGCAGCTTCTCGACGCCGCCGCGGCATCCGAAGACCAGAAGCGCCAGCCGGCTCTGCTCGCCCGCCGAGAATCCGGGCATGTCCGCGTGCTGCAGGATGTACGCGCCGTGCTTGTGAAAACCCAGATGCGACACCGACATCCCGGTTTCGTGAAGCAACGCCGCCCACTCGAGCAGCTGCGACTGCTCGCGGCTCGCCCCCTTGACTGCGTTGCGGTAGAGCGAAAGCGCAAGTGTCGCGACGCGCGTGGCGTGAGCTCGCTCGATGCGATAGCGCTCGACGAATCGTCCGACCGTGACCTTGCGCACGTCCTCGTCGATAGTGCGACCGAGAAGGTCGTAGAGCACGCCCAGGCGCAGCGCACCGCCGACGGGATCGATGCGCCGCACGCGCAGCTCGGCCACAGCGGCGCTCATGATCGCAAGCCCGCCCGCAAGGACGGGGACGCGTTCGGCCTTGACCGCGTGCAGCTGCAATCTCGACGCGTGGCCTGCGACGATGAGGCGCTTGCGCAGGCGGTCGAGACCGGCGGGCGTGATGCCACCGGCGGAGAACCCGTTCTGCTCGAGAATCTCGGCGAGCGCCGCGGCGGTTCCCGAGGACGCGTATGCGTCGCGCCAGTGCGTCGGACCGAATTCGCCGGCGATCGCCTCCACCTCGACCCGGGCCGCGGTCTCCGCGTCGTCCATCGACGCTGCGTTGACCTTCCCATTCGGGAAAAATCGTTGCGTCAGGCCCACGCACCCGATCTTGAGCGATTCCAGCCGCTCGGGCTCCAGACCGCGCCCGATGATGAACTCGGTCGAGCCACCCCCGATGTCGATGACCAGTCGCGGCGCCGTCGACGGTGGCAGCACGTGCGCGACCCCCAGGTAGATGAGCCGCGCCTCCTCGTGGCCGCCGATCACGTCGATGGGCACGCCGAGCGCGCGTTCCGCCTGGCGCAGGAATTCGCGCGCGTTCTTCGCGACGCGAAACGTGTTGGTTCCCACCGCGCGCACCGCGGAAGGATGCACGCCTGAGAGGCGCTCGCGAAACCGAGCCAGGCATTGCAGCGCCGCGTCGATCGCCGTTGCGGTGAGATGACCCTCGTCGTCGAGGCCGGCGCCGAAGCGAAGCGTCTCCCGCCATGTGTCCTGGCGGTAGATCTGGCCGCCTTCGACGCGGCCGATCTCGAGGCGGAAGCTGTTCGAGCCGAGGTCGACGACAGCGAGAGTGGATGCGTTCACGGTGCATGGGTGGCGGATCGGTGCGGCGAAGAGCCTAGCAGAAACATGCGCGCGGTGCGCGCAGCGCGCTTTGGCACGCTCTGCGTTTCTGCTACCCTCGCCGCTTTCACCTCGTGCGCCGACGCATGCCCGTCGACTACCTTCAGAAGATCCTCACCGCGAAGGTGTACGACGTCGCGATCGAGTCACCGCTCGACCTGGCGCCTGCCCTGTCCGCTCGCATCGGCTGCCGCGTGCTGCTCAAGCGCGAGGACCAGCAGAGCGTGTTCTCGTTCAAGCTGCGCGGCGCGTACAACAAGATGGCGCACCTTTCGTCGGCCGAACGCGCGCGCGGCGTGGTGGCGGCATCGGCGGGCAATCATGCGCAAGGTGTGGCGCTCGCTGCACAGCGTCTCGCCTGCAAGGCGACCATCGTCATGCCGGTGACGACGCCCTCGATCAAGATCACGGCGGTCGAGGCCCGCGGCGCCCGCGTCGTGCTGCACGGCGACTCGTACAGCGACGCCTACGAGCACGCGCTGGCGCTGCAGAAAAAAAGCGGCGCGACCTTCGTACATCCATACGACGATCCCGACGTGATCGCTGGGCAGGGCACCATCGCGGTCGAGATACTGCATCAGTGGCAGGGTCCCATCGATGCCGTTTTCGTCGCGATCGGCGGTGGCGGCCTCATCTCGGGCATCGCGTCGTACGTCAAGCGCGTGCGTCCGGACATCAAGGTCATCGGCGTGCAGCCGGTCGATTCGGACGCCATGGCGCGATCGCTTGCGGCGGGAAGGCGGGTGAGGCTCGACCACGTTGGACTGTTCGCCGACGGCGTCGCGGTGAAGCAGGTCGGCAAGGAGACGTTTCGGATCTGCCACGAGCTCGTCGACGAAATCGTCCTTGTCGACACCGACGCGACCTGCGCCGCCCTCAAGGACGTCTTCGAAGACACGCGCGCGGTGCTCGAGCCAGCGGGCGCGTTGTCGGTAGCGGGCCTGAAGGCATGGCAGGAGCGCCACCGGGTGAAGGACCGCACCTTCGTCGCCATCGCCTCCGGCGCGAACATGAACTTTGACCGGCTGCGCTTCGTCGCCGAGCGCGCGGAACTCGGCGAGCGGCGCGAGGCGATATTCGCCGTCACCATTCCCGAGCGTCCCGGCAGCTTTCGAGAATTCTGCGCGTTGCTCGGCAAGCGCAACGTCACCGAGTTCAACTATCGGTACGCGGACGCCAAGTCGGCGCACATCTTCGTCGGGGTCGAGGTGGCCGGCCGCCAGGAAACGGCGGAATTGCTGCGTGCCATGCATAAGCGGCGGATCGAGGCCTACGACCTGTCCGACAATGAGATGGCCAAGTTGCACGTGCGCCACCTCGTGGGCGGGCATGCGCCCGATGCCGAGCACGAGATCCTGTACCGCTTCGAATTTCCGGAGCGCCCGGGCGCGCTCATGCGCTTTCTGGACAGCATGAGCCGCGGCTGGAACATCAGCCTGTTCCATTACCGCAACCACGGTGCCGATTACGGGCGCGTGCTGGTCGGCATGCAGGTCCCGCCGTCGGACAAAAGCGAGTTCGCCGCGTTCCTGCGCCGGCTGGGCTACCACTGCGTCGAAGAGACCGCAAACCCCGCCTATCGCATGTTCCTGGGGCGTTGACCGCCCAGGAACGGCACTTTTGGCCGCAATCGCAGTGCCAAGTGTTGCAAATCGCTCAAAAGGCACAAGTTCGGGGCTTCTGGCAAGGATTATGCTCTGGTCATTTGCTTGCAACCGTGGCAAACTTTGACGAGGGCACTATGGAATTCAGCGAGGGCGTTTCAGTTTCGGGCGAAAGCACAGGGAGCATCGGGTTGCCGGATCCAAGCACCTTGTCGGGCGTCAAAGTCATGGTGATCGACGACAGCAACACGATTCGTCGAAGCGCCGAGATTTTTCTGCTCCAGGCAGGCTGCACCGTCATTCTCGCCGAGGACGGATTCGATGCGCTGGCCAAGATCACCGACCATCAGCCGGATCTGATTTTCGTTGACATCATGATGCCGCGGCTGGACGGTTATCAGACCTGCGCGCTGATCAAGAAAAATACGCGATTCCACACGACGCCGGTCGTGATGCTGTCGTCGAAGGATGGCTTGTTCGACCGCGCGCGCGGTCGCATGGTAGGTTCCGACCAGTACCTGACCAAGCCGTTCACCAAGGAAAGTCTGCTCAAGGCAGTTGGAACGCATGTGAAGGTCGCGGCGCACTGATGACGCGTTGTCGGGGCCGGGACGCCGGGGGGCCGACGGGAAGGCTGGGAGAGGATGACCATCAAGCGGGTACTTATCGTCGACGACTCGCCGACCGAGCGCCATGTCCTGAACGACATGCTCACCAAGGCCGGCTATGAGGTCGTCGCCAGCGACAACGGCGAAGACGCCATTCTCAAGGCGAAGACGACCAAGCCGGACTTGATCCTGATGGACGTGGTCATGCCCGGTCTTAATGGATTCCAGGCTACGCGTGCGATCAGCCGCGATCCGCAGACGCGCTCGGTACCGATCATCCTGTGTACGTCGAAGAGCCAGGAAACCGACAAGATCTGGGGCATGCGCCAGGGCGCGCGCGATTACATCGTCAAGCCGGTGCGCCGCGAGGAACTCCTCGCGAAGATCACCGCGCTGGGCTGACCCGCCGCCATGGCCCGTGCCGCCAAGCTCGACCTGCGCGCGTTCCAGCAGGAGCTCGCCACCCGCCTGGCAGCCAAGACCTCGGCGCAGGTCGAGCAGTCGCGGCTCGGTCTCGAATGTGCCGGCGGGCAATGGCTGATCCGGCTTGCGGACGCGGGCGAAGTCATCGCAGTGCCGTCGTTCGCTTCGGTGCCGATGACGCGGCGGTGGTATCTGGGGATCGCCAATATCCGCGGCAATCTCTACGGGTGCATCGACTTCGCCGGCTTCCTCGGCCACGAGGAGACCACGGCCTCGAGCACATCGCGCATGATTCTCTTCGGACCGCGAGTGGGCGAGCTGCGCGCCGGTCTGGTGGTTCATCGCGTGCTCGGACTGCGCAATCTCGCCGAACTCAAGGCTGCGGATGCGTCCGACGGCGCGCCGTCGTGGTATGGCTCCCGCTGGACCGATCCCCGCGGCGCGCTATGGCAGGAAATCGACCTTGCGCGGCTGGCGCAGGATTCGGCGTTCCTGCAGGTGGGCCTCTAGCATGAACAGCCAAGGGCAAACCCGGTGATTCGATCAATACATGTGTGGCGACCCGTTTTCGGGAGGGAGCAAAGATGGCACTCAGTTTGAAAGGCCTGTTTGGCGCAGGGGGTGCCTCGGGGCAGGTGCTGGACGACCTCGAGGACCCAACAACGCAGGTCAAGATGAGCGGATCGTCGAAGGGCTACGATCCGCTCGCCGCCGTGTCGATCATGGACCAGCTGCGTCCGGGATCAGCCGAGGGGAAGCAACCGACGCGCCTGTGGATGATCGGACATCTGCCGATCGTGCGCCAATTCCAGATCTTGGGACTGTTGCTGATAACCTTCATCCTGCTCGCGCTGCTAATGCTGTTCCTGAACACGCGGATCACCTCGCAGGTGTCGGCAAGCGTCACCACCGCCACCGAAATGCAGATGCTGTCGCAGCGACTCGCGCGCGCGACCTCCCTGGCCGTCCAGGGCAACGCCGGCGCCTTCGGCGACGTGAAGGACTCGCGCGACCGCTTCCGCACTGACCTGGACGCGCTGTCCAAGGGCGGATCGGTCAAGGGCATGAGCATCGAAGCGTCGTCCAACGAAGCAATCCAGACCGCGCTCGGGCAGGTTGCCGGCCGCTGGGAGCGTGTCGAGAAGAACGCCACGACGGTGATCGACAACCAGGCGCCGCTGGTCTCGCTGTCGAAAGGCATCGAAAGCATCAACCAGGGCAACAACGCGCTGCTCGAGCTCGCGCAGCAGGCGGCGGCGCAGGTCGCGCAGGGGGGAGGCACTCTTCGCGAGGTCGACTTCACCAACCAGCTCGCGATCCTCTCGCAGCGCATCGGCAAGAATGCGAACTCGCTAGTCTCGTCCGATGAGATCGACCCGGAGGTCGCGTTCCTGCTCGGCAAGGACACCGGCTCCTTCCGCGACATACTCAACGGGCTGATCAAGGGCAGCGACGCGCTTCGCCTTGCCCCGGTTCACGCCGAAGACGCGCGCGCGACGTTCCTCGAGATGCAGAAGCGCTTCGTCGGTTATGAGGCCGGGGTCAACGCGATCCTGCAGAACATGCAGCGCCTGGTCGGCGCCAAGCAGGCCGCGCGCGGGGTCAACCAGGAATCCGAACCTCTGCTTGCCGACGTCACCAAGCTCACCTCGGAATACGACAACCAGAATGCCGCGCGCAACTTCACGTTCTGGGCGGCGATGACCTTCGCTTTTTTCGCGCTGCTCTGGCTGATTGCGCTGGGCAAGGTGTTCCTCGACGACGCACGGGTACGCGCGTTCGACAGCGAACAGGAGAACAAGCGCAACCAGGAGGCGATTCTCAGGTTGCTGAACGAGATGGGCAACCTCGCCGATGGCGACCTCACCGTGCAGGCGTCGGTCACCGAGGACGTGACCGGCGCGATCGCCGATTCGATCAACTTCACCATCGAGGAATTGCGCACGCTGGTGCGCGGCATCAACTCCGCGACCGACCAGGTGGCGAAGGCGACCACCGACGCGCAGGCGATCTCGAACCGGCTCTACGAGGCTTCGCAGCGCCAGAACAAGGAGATCCAGCAGGCCTCGGCCTCGGTGCTGCAGATGGCCCAATCGATCAACGAGGTCTCGCAGACGGCGTCGCAGTCGGCGCGCGTGGCGCAGCAGTCGCTGGCGGCCGCCGAAAAAGGCGGGCAGGCGGTGCACAACCAGATCGCCGGCATGAACGAGATCCGCTCGCAGATACAGGACACCGCCAAGCGCATCAAGCGCCTCGGCGAGTCCTCGCTCGAGATCGGCGAGATCGTCGAACTGATCTCCGACATTACCGAGCAGACCAACGTGCTTGCGCTCAACGCCGCCATCCAGGCGGCCTCCGCCGGCGAAGCGGGCCGTGGCTTCACCGTGGTCGCCGAGGAAGTACAGCGCCTTGCGGAACGATCCGGCGAGGCGACCAAGCAGATCGAGGCCATCGTGAAGACCATTCAGGCGGATACGCAGGACGCGGTCGCCGCGATGGAAAAGAGCACGGTCGGCGTGGTGGAAGGGACCAAGCTGTCGGACGCGGCGGGACAGGCGCTCGACGAGATCCGCAAGGTGTCGCGCGAGCTCGCCGAGCTCATCGGCGGCATTTCTGCGCAGACGCAAAAACAATCGGCGTCGGTTTCTGACGTGACTCGCGGCATGCAGGGCATCCTGAAGATCACCGAAGAGACAACCGAGGGCACCAAGCAGACCAACGTGTCGATCGGCCAGCTCTCCAAGCTCGCCGCCGAATTGCGCAGCTCGGTCGCTGGCTTCAAGGTATGACGCACGCCGCGCAGGTCTGATTCTTGCTGTTCAGCGAAGTCAGGACCTGGAGGACGTTCATTTCGTGGCTAACGACACCGCACCCGACTTCGATCTCGGCCCGCTGACCTGGGTGCAGGGGGAGATCGACCAAGCGCTGGCGCGCGGCCTCGAGGCACTCGCCACGTTCAAGGCCGCACCTCGCGACACGACTGCGCTCAAGCACGCGCGCTCGCACGTTCACCAGGCCGCCGGTGCGATCCAAATGGTGGGCCTCGACGCGGTAACGGCATACACCGACGAGATCGAGCGTCATCTGGTGCGCATGGAAGAAGCTTCCCCGCGCGACGTCGAGAACGGTTGCGATCTCGTCGACCGGGCGTGCCGCAAGCTGCGCATCTTCCTCGACGAGCTCGTCGGCGGCGCAAGTCCTGTACCTCTCAAGTTGTTTCCCGAATACGAGCTCCTGCAGCAGGCGCGCGGCATCAAGGCCGCCGCGCCGACCGACCTGTTCTACCCGGACCTGTCGCCGCGCGCGCCACGCATCGCGACCGCCAAGTCGGTAACCTCGCAGAAGCTGCCGTCGTTCATGGTCAAGCAGCGCCGCCTCTACCAGCGCGGTCTGCTGGCGTGGCTGCGCGGCGACGATGAAAGCGCGCGCGTCATGCGCGACGCGGTCCAGGGCATCGAGGACGTGCAGACGCATTCATCGCAACGCTCCTTCTGGTGGACCGTCGGGGCGCTGCTCGAAAGCATCGTCGAGAGGGGCCTCGAAACCAGCTTCGGCGTGAAGCAGCTGTGCGGGCGTGTCGACCTGCAGATCCGCCGGTTTGTCGAAGGCTCGGCCAAGGTTTCCGACCGGATGCGCCGCGAGGTGCTCTATTACGTCGCGATCAGCGCGCCCGCGGGCCCCCAGGTTCAGGCCGTGCAGCGCGCCTTCCGCTTGCAGGGACTCATCCCGACGGCGGACGTGCTGTCGTCCGATGTCGTGCGCATGCAGCCGCTTTTGCGCGAGACACGTGATCTGATCACCACCGCCAAGGACCTGTGGCTCAAGCTCACCAGCGGGCGTGCCGAGAACCTGCCCAAGCTGCGCCAGGCGCTGTCGCAGCTTCGCGACAAGACTACCGCCATCGCCGATCCCTCGCTTTCGCGGCTGGCCGCTGCGCTGGCCGGCCGCCTCGACAAGCTGGGCGGCAGTAGCGTGTCCGAGTCGCTGGCCATGGAATACGCCACCGGACTGCTGCTCGCCGATTCGGCGCTCGAGAATTTCGCGGCCATGTCGCCCGAATTCCCGAAGCAGGTCGATGCCATGCTGGCGCGACTGGAAGCCGCGGCGCAAAACCACCCGGTACCCAGCACTGCCACCGCACCGATCCTCGATGAGATGGCGCGGCGCGCGCAGGAGCGCCTGGTGCTCGCGCAGGTCGCGCGCGAAATCCAGACCAACCTGCGCCACATGGAGCAGGTGCTCGACGCATTCTTCCGAGATCACGCCAAGCGCGCGGACCTCGCTTCGCTCGCGCATGACAGCAAGCAGATCGCCGGCGCGCTGAAAATGCTCGGGCTCGATCGGGCCGAGCAGCTGCTCTCGATGTGCCAGGCGCAGATCGACGAATACGCGAAGCCCGACACACCGGTCGCCGATGAGGATCTCGAATTGCTCGCCGAGTCGCTGTCGGGTCTCGGCTTTTTCATCGAGGCGGTCGAGCAGCAGAGGCCCGACCGCGATCGCCTGATCGAGCCGATGCTAGCGCGGCGACTGGGCACGCACGCCGATGCGGCCGCCGCGCCCGACACCGTTGAGGACGCGGTTGCCGACCTCGAAGCCGGTCTTCCGGCAACGCTCGAAGCTTTCAGGCGCGCTCCGGGCGACCGCGCCGCCCGCGAGCGCCTCGAGGCCGAGCTGACGACGCTGCGCGACGATGCCGAGCTGATCGCCGACAGCGCCCTCGCCGCCAAGGCGGACACGGCGCTCGAGGAACTCGCCCGGTCGCGCGAAGGCGATACCGCGGCGCTGCAGGAAGTCGTCGGAGCCATCGCAGTCGAGCACGCTGCCGCACCGGCACCGGCACCGTCGGAAGAGACCCTGCGGCTGCTGGAGACCGATGCCTCCGATCTGGACGCCGAGCTGCTCGACATCTATCTCACCGAGGCGGGCGAAGTGCTCGATACTGTCGCTCAGAACAGCGCGCGGCTCAAGCAGCAGCCGGACGACCGCGAGGCATTGCGTGTGGTTCGCCGCGGATTCCATACGCTCAAGGGCAGCGGTCGCATGGTCGGCCTCAATGAGCTTGGCGAGATCGCATTCGAAGTCGAAAAAGCGCACAACCGCCTGCTCGAGGACGATTTTCCCGTCACGCCGGCGGTGCAGGAGCTCGTCGACGTCGCGCACACTTCGTTTCGTGTCTGGGTGGACACGCTACGCCGTCGCAAACGCGTGACGCCGGACGCCCGCGCGTTGCGCGCGGCGCTCGCCAAAGTCTACGCGGAGCTTCCCGGCGGGCCGGAGCCGTCTGGACCCGACGCCGGGCCGACGCCACCGGGGCCTTCGGCGCCTGTGCCCTCGCCACCCAGTGCGCCGCGTGAACCTTCGACCCATTCGGAATTGACGGCGGCGGCGGCGGCTCCGAAGCACGCGGTCGCACTCGTCGCCAGCATCGATAGCGCGGCCCTTTCTGCCGCGCAGCCTCTGCCGATGATCGAAATCCTCGAGCTCGACGAGACACCGTCGCTGGAGTTCGACGAGGCCGCCAACGACGCGCCTCAGATGGTCGACAATCTCGGCGAGGTTATCGAATTCGCGCCGCGCGCGGCGATGACCGCTGAAGATCGCGCGTCACAGCGCGCGCCGCCTCCCGACGCCGAGGAAACGAGCGTCGGGGGGGTGACGCTTTCCACCGCGCTTTATCGCATTCTCTGCGACGAGGCCCAGCAGCATCTCGCCACGCTCCACGCCGAGCTTCACGCCCTCCAGTTCGACAGCACCGCTACTCCGTCACAGGCGATGGTTCGCGCCAGCCACACGCTGTGCGGAATTCATCGCACCGGCGGGTTCCCGCTGGTGGCGTCGACGTCCAAGGTGCTCGAGCAGTGTCTGCTCGCGCTGCAGGAAAGAGGCCCGCCGCTGCCGGGTGCCGCGCTGCCGGCGCTGGCGCGCGCGATCGCCGGACTTTCGACGCTGGTCGGGCGCGTTCGCGCGCGCGAAGCGTTCCTCGCGGTGGACGAGACGGAGGCTGCCGAGATCGTCGCCGAACTCGATGCGCTGCGTCAGCAGGTCGCGCCCGAGCCGATGCTCGATGACAGCGAGACCGTCGCGGCGCGCATCGCTGACGCCGACGAAGCGATTGCAGAAGAAGCGCCGGCGGCACCGCGGCTGGTAGCGACGTCTGACCCAGCGCATATCGTCGCCGAAGCGCAGGACGAGATCGCCGGCGGCTCCAAGGACGCATCCGTGCTACGCGTCGCGGCGATGTCCGAAATACCGGCCACTTCCGCTCCCGTCGCGGCCATCCCGGTATCTGCCGCCGAGGCGCCTGTTCAACCCGCGGCAGCGCCTCCCTTGCACGGCCCGGCGGCCCTGGCAGCGGTCGACGAGTCATTGCGCGACGTGAGCGACGATGTCGACAAGCAGGTCCTTCCGATATTTCTCGAGGAAGCCGCCGAGCTGTTCCCGCAAGCCGGAGAGCAGTTGCGGGCGTGGCGCAAGAGGCCCGCGGACATCGCGCCAGTGCGCGCCCTGAGGCGAATACTGCACACTTTCAAGGGCAGCGCGCGGATGGCGGGCGCGATGCGCCTGGGCGAGCTCACCCACTTGATGGAAAGCCGCCTGCCCGAAGGCGAGGCGATAGCTCGTCCGGCGCCGGCGTTGCTGGACGCTCTCGACACCGATCTCGATCGCGTCGCCTTCGTGCTCGATCGCCTGCACCAAGGCGAGGTGAACAGCGTGCTGCCGTGGCTGCAGACGGAGACCACGCCGACGGCCGAGGTCGAGCCAGCCACGAGCGCGGCAAAGGGCGCGATCGCTACGCTGCCCACCGTGGTTACCGCACATGCGGCTCCAGACAGCACACCTGCCGCGCCCGAAGCCGAGGGCGCACGTGCGCAGCTTCGCGTTCGTGCCGATCTGATCGACCGCCTAGTCAATGAAGCGGGTGAGGTCGCGATCGCGCGTGCGCGCGTCGAAGGCGAGCTGCGATCGCTCAAGGCGAATCTGCTCGAGCTCACCGGAAGCGTGATACGACTACGCGCGCAGGTGCGCGAAATAGAGATCCAGGCCGACTCGCAGATCCAGTCGCGGATGTCGATGGTCAACGAGGCAGCGGAAGGATTCGATCCGCTTGAATTCGACCGGTTCACGCGGTTCCAGGAGCTCACGCGCGGCATTGCCGAAGGCGTCAACGACGTGTCAACCGTGCAGCAATCGTTGCTCAAGAACATCGACGAGGCCGACGCCGCGTTGCTCGCGCAGGCTCGCCTGTCGCGCGATGTCCAGCAGCAGCTGTTTTCAATCCGCACCGTTCCGTTCGCGAGCCTCTCCGAGCGGCTCTACCGCATCATGCGCCAGACCGCGAAGGAGCTCGACAAGCGCGCCAACCTGGAAATCCGGGGAACGCAGGTCGAGCTCGACCGCTCGGTGCTCGAAAAGCTGGTCGGGCCTCTCGAGCATCTGCTGCGCAATGCGCTCGATCACGGCCTGGAAACGCGCGACATGCGCCAGCGTGCCGGCAAGGCCGAGACCGGCGAGATCACGCTCAATGTGCGCCAGCAGGGCAACGAAATCGCGATCGAGATCGCAGACGACGGTGCTGGGCTCGACCTTTCTCGCATTGCGGCGAAGGCGCGCGCGCTCGGGGTGATCCCGGAGGAAGGCGAGCCCACCGAGGCGCGGCTGATCGAATGCATCTTCGCCCCCGGATTCTCGACGGCGGCCAAGGTCACTCAGGTATCGGGCCGCGGCGTCGGCATGGACGTGGTGCGCTCCGAAGTCGCCGCCCTCGGTGGCCGGGTCGACGTCGCCACAGTCGCGGGTAAGGGAACATCATTCACGATGTACCTGCCGCTGACGCTGGCGGTCGCACAGACCGTGCTGGTGCGCGCGGGTGGGCGCCTGTGGGCGTTGCCGGCGCCGATGGTCGAGCAGGTGCAGCAGATCAAGGACAAGGACCTGATTAACCTTTACCTGTCGCGTGAAGTTGTGTGGCAGGGTAGAAAATACCCCTTCTTCTACCTGCCGCGCCTGCTTGGCAATCCCGGGCACAATCCCGAGAGCACGCGCTACAACTCGGTGCTGCTGCTCAAGAGCGGGCAAAGCCTCACCGCGGTTCATGTCGACGAGATGATCGGCAACCAGGAAGTCGTGGTAAAGAACATCGGCCCTCAGCTCGCGCGGGTGTCGGGCATCGCCGGCGCCACTGTGCTCGGAAACGGCGAGGTCGTGCTCATTATCAACCCGGTGCAGCTCGCGCAGCGCGTGGACGTCGCCGCCGAGGCGCCCATGGTCGTGAAGACCCCTCAGGCAGCGCGGGCAGCGCAGGTAGCCGCCGAGGCCGCGGGGCCTCCGCTGGTCATGATCGTCGACGACTCGCTCACCGTGCGCAAGATCACCGGGCGCCTGATGACGCGCGAAGGCTTCGACATCGTCACCGCGAAGGACGGCCTCGACGCCCTGCAGCTGGTCGCCGAGCGCATTCCCGACGTGATCCTGCTCGACATCGAGATGCCGCGCATGGACGGTTTCGAGTTCGCCAAGAACCTCAAGGCCGACCCCAAGCTTGCGCACATACCAATAATCATGATCACCTCGCGAACCGCCGAAAAGCACCGCAATCGCGCAAGCGAGCTCGGGGTGGACGTCTACCTGGGGAAGCCCTACCAGGAGGAAGAACTGCTGGGACATCTGCGCGAGCTGCTGGAAGTCCACGCGTAGGCTGCGTCCCCGCATCACCCGCGCGGTGCACCACGCGCGCAAGGTAGAATCTCCTTCATAAGACTGGAGGAGTCCCATGACGCAATTCGCCACCAAGGACATTCGCACGTTGGCGCTGGTCGGCCACGGTGCGGCAGGCAAGACGAGCCTGGCTGAAGCGCTGCTGCACAAGGCGGGCGCGCTCCAGGCCGCCGGCAGCGTCGATCGCGGCACCGCGGTCAGTGATTTCGATCCCCTCGAGAAGACATGGCGCCACTCATTGCGCGCGTCGGTGCTGCATCTCGAGACCGCGGGCACGCGCGTGCACATGATCGACACGCCGGGATTCCCTGATTTCATCGGGCAGGCCATCGGCGCGCTCGACGCGGTGGAGACCGCCGGCGTAGTCGTGAGTGCATCTGCCGGCATCGAAATGATCACCTCCCGGATGATGGATTGGGCGGCACGGCGCAAGCTGTGCCGTCTGGTGATCATCAACAAGATCGACGCCGAGAACTGCGACCTGCCCGGGCTGCTGCACGCGATCCAGGCCGCCTTTGGCAAGGAATGCCTTCCCATCAACCTGCCCGCCGATTCCGGGAAGCGCGTCGTCGACTGCTTTTTCAACCCATCGGGCGACGCCGATTTCTCGAGCGTGTCCGACGCGCATCGCGCACTGGTTGACCAGGTCGTCGAAGTCGACGAGGAGCTGATGTCGCTTTATCTCGAACAGGGAGAGATATCACCCGACCAGCTTCATGCGCCGTTCGAAAAGGCGCTGCGCGACGGGCACCTGGTACCGGTGTGCTTCGTTTCCGCGCGCACTGGCGCAGGCGTCGCGGAGCTGCTCGACATCCTGGTCAGGCTCGCCCCCAATCCCGCAGAAGGCAACCCGCCAATGTTCACCAAGGGCGAGGGTGAGCAGACGGTCGAGTTCCATTCGGAGCCCGACCCTGCCAAACACGTGCTCGCGCATGTCTTCAAGGTCGTGATCGATCCTTTCATCGGCAAGCTGGGCGTGTTTCGCGTTCACCAGGGCACCGTCACGCGTGACACGCAACTCTTCGTCGGCGATGGACGCAAACCCTTCAAGGTGTCGCACCTGCTCATGCTGCAGGGCGGCAAGCAGGTCGAGATCGGCCGTGCCGTGCCGGGTGATATCGCCGCGGTGGCCAAGGTCGACGAAATCGGATTCGACTGCGTGCTGCACGATTCGCATGACGAAGATCACATCCACATGAAGCCGCTGGAATTTCCGACGCCAATGCATGGATTCGCGATCGCGCCCAAGAAGCGCGGCGACGAACAGCGCATCTCCGACGTCCTGCACAAGATGATCGCGGAGGATCCGACGCTATCGGTCGAGCACGACGCCAGCCTCAACGAGACGGTGCTGCGGGGATTGGGGGAGCTGCACCTGCGATCGGTGTTCGAGCGCATGGCAAGCCAGTTCAAGGTCGAGATCGAGACGCGTCCGCCGCGAGTTCCGTACCGCGAGACGATCATGGGCAAGGCGGAAGGACATCATCGCCACAAGAAGCAGACCGGCGGCGCCGGCCAGTTCGGCGAAGTGTTCCTGCGCATCGAACCGCTGCCGCGCGGGGCGGGATTCGAGTTCAAGGACGCGGTGAAAGGAGGCACGATTCCCAACCAGTTCATCCCCGCGGTTCAAAAAGGCATCGAGCAGGTGCTTCAGCAGGGCCCGGTGGCCGGATTTCCACTGCAGGACATCCGCGTCACCGTGTACGACGGGAAGCATCATCCCGTCGACTCCAAGGAGGTCGCCTTCGTCACCGCGGGGCGCAAGGCGTTTCTGGATGCGATCGAAAAAGCGAAGCCGATCGTACTCGAGCCGGTGGTCAGTCTCGAGGTGCTGTGTCCGGAAGCGTGCATGGGCGACATCGCGGGCGACCTTTCCGGCCGCCGCGGCCAAGTCACGGGCACGCGGTCGCTGCAAGCGGGCACGCTCACGATCAACGGCATCGCGCCGTTGTCCGAGCTAGATGGCTACGCTGCCCGGCTCAAGGCGATGACCGCAGGCCACGCGGCGTGGACCATGGCGCTGTCGCACTACGACCCGGCGCCATCGACGCTGCAGCAGCAGCTGGCGACCGAATACGCAAAGCACCGTAAGCACGAGGAGGAGTAGCGGCGCGAGGCGCCCAGTCCGCTGCGCCAGGCGCAGCGTGAATGCAAGGCAAGCGTCGGTGTCTCCGGGTAGGTGGGTGATGCCGGTGTGAACGGCAGCCGCGCCGGTCCGGCGTTAAGCGTCAGGCGTTGCGCGCGGATTTGAAAAGCGCCAGCGCCTGCGTGCGAGCGACGGCGTGATCAACGATCGGCGCCGGACAGTCGCGGCCGATGACGACGTCGCGCGCGCGCTGCACCTGTGCGCCGAGCTGCCAGGGCGCGTGGATCTCGTCGTCGTGCAGGGCCGCGAGCTCGGGGACGTAACGGCGAATGAACGCGCCCTTGGCATCGAAGCGCTCCGACTGAGTCACCGGGTTGAAGATGCGAAAGTACGGCTGCGCGTCGCATCCGGTCGATGCCGCCCACTGCCAGCCTCCATTGTTGGACGCGAGGTCGAAGTCATTGAGCTTTTCGGCGAAGTAGCGCTCTCCCCAGCGCCAGTCGACGAGCAGATCCTTGACCAGGAAGCTCGCCACGATCATGCGCAGGCGATTGTGCATGTAGCCTGTCTGATTGAGCTGGCGCATCGCCGCGTCGACGATCGGATACCCCGTGGTACCTGCGCTCCAGCGCGCGAACTGATCGCGGTCGTTGCGAAACGGCAGCGCGTCGTACTCGGGACGAAATGCGGAGTCGACAACGCGAGGGTGATGCCAGAGGATCTGCGCGTAGAATTCGCGCCAGATGAGCTCGGAGAGCCAGGTCGCGGCGCCGTCGCCGCCGGGCTGCAGCGACCTGGCATGCGCATAGGCCGCGAGCTGGCGTATCGAGACCGTGCCAAAGCGCAGGTCCACCGACAGGTACGACGGTCCCTTCACCGAGGGATAGTCGCGCGCCTCGCGATAATCGTCGATGCGGTCGCGAAAATCGGCGAAGCGGAGGGCGCCGCCGCGCATTCCGGGTGTGATGCCCAGCGCCCGCAGGTTGGTACGCGCGAAGCCCAGCGCTTCCAGCGTCGGCAGCGTCAGATCGAAGCCGGACGGCGGGGTCGCCAACGAGCGTGCGTGCGCATCGACGGGGTGCGTCGCGAGGTGGCTAGGCTGCAGCGCCTGCAGCCACGCGCGCTTGTACGGTGTGAATACCGAGAACGGTGTTCCTGACCGGGCGAGCACTTCGTCGCGCTCGAAGACGACCTGGTCCTTGAAGGTGCGCAACGCGACGCCCTGTGCGGCCAGCGCTTGCGCCACTGCCGCGTCGCGAGCGATGGCTTGCGGTTCGTAGTCGTGATTGGCGTACACGGCATCGACACCGACCAGCCTGGCTAGCTCGGGAATCACGTCGCGCGCGAAACCGTGCCGCACCATCAGCCCCCCGCCGGCGGCGCGCAGCGCCGCATCGAGGTCCGACACGCTCTCAAGGATGAATTCGACGCGGCGGTCGGCGCGATCGTCGAGCGGATCGAGGATCTCGCGATCGAAAACGAAGGCACAATACGCCGCGCTCGAATCGCGCAGCGCGGCGTGCAGCGCCGCGTGGTCGAAGTCGCGCAGGTCGCGACGAAACCAGACCAGCGTGCGCGAAAGAGGCTTCATTCCCGGAAGGAGGCCCGCGCCGGCAAAGGCTTCGGCGCCGCGCGAAAAGAGCGTAGACTTTTTCGCCCAGCCCGCGGACCGCGGGAAATCGACAAAGGAGTGGCCATGCAGGGACAAGCAGCCAAAGCCGCATTCTGGACGATGGCGGCGCTTTGCGGAGCGGTTGCATCGACGGCGGTATCGGCGGCGGAGGACCCGACGCCATCGCTGTTCATCAACGGCGCTGATCTCAAATGGGGACCCGCTCCACCCGCGCTACCCAAGGGCGCCAGGGTCGCGGTGCTCTACGGCGATCCTTTCAAAAGTGGCGTCTTCGTCATCCGCCTGATGGTGCCTGCGGGTTACAAGATCCCGCCGCACTGGCACACGCAAGCCGAGAACCTTACGGTGATCTCGGGGGTCCTCAACCTGGGCGAGGGTGACGAGATGGCCAAGGGGCCCGGCCCTCATGCACACGCGCTCAAGGCCAGCGGTTATCACTACCTGCCGGCCAAGGCGCACCACTACGCCTACGCCACGGTGCCGACCGTCGTTCAGATCCACGGAGAAGGGCCTTTCGACATCAATTACATCAACGAAAAAGAAGACCCGCAAAAAGCCGCCAGTAAATAATTCGTGTGCGGGCGGCGCGACGTTGCGCGTTGTATCTGTCGCCGCCCGCGTTTACAATGGCGCTCACGCACGCATGCGCGCGTGTTGCGTAGGCGGCGAGCAGAGGCCGTTTAATGGGCGATTCCCGGGTCAGCCTGACCCATCACTTCCTTATCGCCATGCCCAGCATGGCCGATCCTCACTTTGCCCACACCCTGATCTACGTCTGCGAGCACAACGAGAAGGGTGCGCTCGGTATTGTCATCAACAAGCCCATCGACATGACGCTGTCGGCGCTGTTCGAGCAGATCAACGTTCCGCTCGGCGATTCCGAGCTGCGCGCCGCGCCGGTGCATTACGGCGGTCCGGTACAGATCGACCGCGGCTTCGTGTTGCATCGTCCGCTGGGCAGCTGGCAATCGACGCTCGCGATCAGTGACGACCTCGGCCTGACCACCTCCAAGGACATCCTCGAAGCTGTCGGCAGTGGCGAAGGCCCCGATGACGTTCTCGTGTCGCTCGGCTATGCGGGGTGGACAGCCGACCAGCTCGAGCAGGAAATTGGGCAGAACGCGTGGCTCACCGTTGCGGCCGATCCCGACGTCCTGTTCGCGCAACCCGCAGAGACGCGCCTGCCGGCGGCAATGAAGCTGCTCGGCATCGACTTCTCACGACTGTCCGGCGCTGTCGGGCACGCGTGAGGCGTGGCGACGACGCAGCACGCTCCCGCGCACGCCGCGGGATCCATTCTCGCGTTCGATTTCGGTACCCGGCGCATCGGTGTCGCCGTGGGTGAGCACTCCACCGGACTCGCGCACCCACTGACGACCATCGCTGCGGAGCGAAAGGATGCACGCTTCGCCGCCATCGCGAAGTTGATCGACGAATGGCGCCCGTCATTGCTGGTGGTCGGCATCCCGGTACACGCCGATGGCAGCGAGCACGCGCTGACTTCAATCGCACGCCGCTTCGCGCGCCAGCTCGAGGGCCGCTACGGGCTTCCAGTCGCTCTGGCCGACGAACGCTATACGACGCGGTCGGCCTCGACGGCACTGAGCGCCGCCGACGTGCCGGCGAAGGACCAGCGCGGCGCGCGCGACCAGGTCGCGGCACAGCTCATCCTGCAGACCTATCTGGAACAGCAGCGTGAACGCGCCCGGACTGCCTGACGCCGAGGGCGTGCTCTCGACGCTGGTCGAGCGTATGAGCGTCGAAGTGGACGCCGATGCGCTTCTGGTCGGGATCTACTCCGGCGGTGCGTGGCTGGCCGAGAGGCTCGGTGCCGCGCTGCCGGGCGAGCATCCGGTAGGCTTCATCGACGTTTCCTTCTACCGCGACGATTACGCGACAAAGGGACTGCGCGCCAAGGTAGCAAGCACCGCGCTGCCATTCGACATCGCCGGGCGCCGCCTCGTCCTGGTGGACGATGTGCTCTATACGGGACGCTCGGTGCGCGCCGCGATCAACGAGCTTTTCGATTACGGTCGTCCGGCGTCGATCGAACTCGCCGTCCTTATCGACCGCGGTGGACGCGAGCTGCCCATCGAGGCGACCTGGGTCGGTGCGCGCGTCGCTGTCGCGCGCGACCTGTCGATCGTGCTCGATCGCGGGGTCGACGGTCGTCTCGCGCTTTCGGTCGAGCCCGCGGGGGGCGCGCGTGCATAGCCCGCAGCTCAACGCCGCGGGCGAGCTCACGCACTTGCTGACGCTGGAGGGTCTGCCAGCCGACGTCATCGTGCGCATTCTCGACACAGCGATTCCCTTTGTCTCGATCGCCGAGCGCGACGTCAAGAAGGTCCCGCTCCTGCGCGGCAAGGCGGTGTTCAACCTGTTCTTCGAGAACAGCACACGTACGCGCACGACCTTCGAGATCGCGGCCAAGCGTCTGTCGGCCGACGTGATCAACCTCAACATCGGCGTGTCATCCACCAGCAAGGGCGAGACCCTGCTCGACACCATCGACAACCTGGTGGCGATGAACGCCGACATGTTCGTGGTGCGCCATGCGCAAAGCGGCGCGCCTCACCTGATCGCGCAGCACCTGTCGGCAGCGAGACGCGATCACATCCACGTAGTCAACGCGGGCGACGGCCGGCACCAGCACCCGACGCAGGGGCTGCTCGACCTGTTCACGATCCGTCACTACAAGAAGGATTTCCGCGGCCTCACTGTCGCCATGGTCGGCGACGTGCTGCATTCACGCGTCGCACGCTCGCTCATCCACGGACTGACGACGCTGGGAACCCCTGAGGTCCGCGTCATCGCGCCCAAGACACTGCTGCCCACCTCGATCGCAAGCCTCGGGGTTCACGTGCACTACGACATGGCCGAAGGGCTGCGCGGCGCCGACGTGGTGGTGATGCTCAGGCTGCAGAACGAGCGCATGGGCGGTGCGATGCTGCCTTCCGCGGGCGAGTTCTTCAAGCACTATGGACTGACGGCGGAAAAGCTCGCGCTCGCGAAGCCCGATGCGATCGTCATGCATCCGGGGCCGATGAATCGCGGCGTCGAGATCGAATCGACCGTTGCCGACGGCGTGCACTCGGTGATCCTTCCGCAAGTGACGTTCGGAATCGCCGTGCGCATGGCGGTGATGAGCATGCTGGCGGGCGCCTGATGATGCTGACGACGGCTGATTTCGCCGATGACAACGTGCATGCGTCCGCTGACGCAGGGATGCTCGCGTGAAGCTCGAGATCGTCAACGGGCGCGTCATCGATCCGAAGCACGGCGTCGATCGCGTGACGCCGCTCTACGTCGCCGCGGGCAAGGTCGCGGCATTGGGCACGCCGCCGCCGGACTGGCGCGCGAGCCGTGTGATCGATGCCAAAGGGTTGATCGTCTGCCCGGGGCTGGTCGACGCCTCGGCGCGCCTGCGCGAGCCCGGCTTCGAGCACAAGGCGACGCTGGAATCGGAGATGCAGGCCGCCGTCGCAGGCGGGGTCACAAGTCTGGCCTGCCCGCCCGATACCGACCCCCCGCTCGACGAGCCCGGGCTCGTGGAAATGCTCAAGCACCGCGCGCGCTCGCTGCATCGCGCGCATGTCTATCCGGTCGGTGCGCTCACTGTCGGGCTCAAGGGCATGGCGATCACCGAGATGGGCGAGCTCTCCGAAGCTGGTTGCATCGCCTTCTCGCAGGCCGACGCCGAAATCGCTGATACGCAGGTGCTGCTTCGCGCATTGCAATACGCTGCGACCTTCGGCTACGCGGTGTGGCTTCGCCCGCAGGATCCATATCTGTCGCGTGGCGGCGTCGCTCACGACGGCGAGGTGGCCACCCGCCTCGGCCTTCAGGCGATTCCATCGTGCGCCGAGACCATCGCGCTCGACACCCTTTTCGAGCTTGCGCGAAGCACCGGTGCGCGCCTGCACCTCGCACGCATTTCCACGCACGACGGCGTGCAGCGCATTCGCGAGGCCAAGCGCTCCGGCCTGGCGCTCAGCTGTGACGTGGCCATCCATCACCTGCATCTGTGCGACACCGACATCGGATGGTTCAACGCGAGTTGTCATGTCATTCCTCCGCTGCGCGGACATCGCGACCGCGAGGCGCTGCGCGCGGGCGTGGCCGACGGCACCATCGACCTCGTCTGCTCGGATCACGCACCGGTCGACGACGATGCCAAGCAGCTTCCCTTCGCCGAAAGCGAGGCGGGAGCCACCGGTCTCGAGCTCCTGCTGCCGCTCACGCTCAAGTGGGCGCGGGAAGCTCGCGTCGGACTCCCGCAGGCGCTGGCCTGCGTCACCTCGCGTCCCGCGCAGGTGCTGGGCATCGACGCCGGTCATCTTGCCGTCGACGCGCCTGCCGATGTGTGCGTATTCGATCCCGAGGCGTGGTGGACGGTGGACCGGCGCTCGCTCCACAGCCAGGGCAAGAACACGCCGTTCCTCGGAGTGGAGCTCGCCGGCAAGGTACGCTTCACCGTCGTGGCCGGTCAGTTGGTGCACGAATCCTGACTCCTGAGGACTGCGGGTGGGGAGCGATTTGTAAGGGACGTTAGCCGTGGGTGAGGGCGGCTCGGCACCCGCCGTATTTCGGGCGCTCGACTTGTTCATCGCGCGAATCGCCGGGGTCTAGCAGCTGCTGTCGTCCGTGATCGCGCCACCGTTCTGACGAACCGCCGCTACCGAGGGACGCGTCCCAAAAGGTAGAACTCGTCGTTCGGGCGCATCGAGATCAGGTCCGCCATGCGATTGGACAGCGCGAAAAAAGCGGCGATCGCACCGATGTCCCAGATGTCTTCGTCGCCGAATCCATGAGCGCGCAGCGCGGCATAGTCGGCATCGACGAGCTCCGGCGAGCGCGTCGCGACCTTCAGCGCGAATTCGAGCATCGCTTTCTGCCGCTCGCTGATATCGGCCTTGCGATAGTTGACCGCAACCTGGTCGGCGACGCGCGGATCCTTGGCGTAGACGCGCAGGATGGCCCCGTGCGCGATGATGCAGTAAGGACACCGGTTGGCGCCCGAGGTCGCGACCACGATCATCTCGCGCTCGGCCTTGGTGAGACCGGATTCGCGCAGCATCAGCGCGTCGTGGTAGGCAAAGAAGGCGCGAAATTCGTCGGGCCGGTGCGCGAGCGTCAGGAAAACGTTGGGGATGAAGCCCGCCTTGTCCTGCACCTCGAGCATTCGCGCCCTGATGTCATCGGGAAGGTCCTCGAGCTTGGGAACGGGGTAACGGCTGATGGCCGGTTTCATGATCGCGGTGACCATCAGCGTATGACGTTGTCGGCGCGCAACAACAACGCCGGCGGAATCGTGATGCCCACGGCGCTGGCGGCCTTTAGGTTAATGACCAACTCGAACTTGGTCGGACGCTCGATGGGCAGATCGGGAGGCTTGGCGCCCCTGAGGATTTTGTCGACGTAGAGTGCGGGACGCCCGACGAAATCGGCTTTCAACGCATTCGCCATCAGACCACCGGCCTCGACGTTTTCCCGGTAGCTGTACATCGCGGGCAGCCGCGTCCTGGGCGCGAGCTCGGCGACCCTCGCCTGATTCACCATGAACGTCGAGCCTCCGATAACGAACAGTGCGTCGGCATGTTCGCGTCCCATCGAAGCAAAGGCCATGCACAGCCCGGTCGATAACCGTCGCGAGCCGTCAGTCCTTCGGCGGAACGTAGCCCTGCGCGACGTCGGCGCCACCGCCGAAAAAGTGACGCTCCATCTGCTCGGCGAGATACTTGCGCGCGCGCGGATCGGCGAGGCTCAGACGATTCTCGTTGACCAGCATGGTCTGGTGCTTGAGCCATTGCGCCCATGCTTCCTTGGAAACATTCTCGTAGATGCGCTTGCCCAGCTCGCCGGGATACGGCGGGAAGTCGAGCCCTTCGGCATCCTTGCCAAGCTTGATGCAGTGAACGGTGCGTGCCATTGCAGTCCTTGCCAATCGGTTCGGGGAGAAATATAAGACCTCGCTGCGGCGATCAGGTCAGCGACTTTTCGTAGACCAGCGAGCGACGCTGCCAATTGTATAGGTCGCGCTTCTGTTGCGGGAGCCGGCTGGGGTCGCTCTCGACGTAGCCGCGCTCGATGAACCAACCCGAGGTCCGGGTGGTCAATACGAACAGGCGCTGCAGGCGCATTTTTCGAGCGCGCTGCTCGATTTCCTGCATCAGTGCTTCGCCGTAGCCTTCACGGCGAAAGTCGGGATGCACCGCGAGGGCGGCGAGCTCGCCGCTGCGATCGACAGGAAAGGCGTACAGCGCGGCGCAGCCGATGATCGCACCGTCGTGCTCGGCGACCACGAAGCGCTCGATTTCCATCTCCAGGCGCTCGCGCGAGCGCCGGACGAGGACGCCTTCGGTCTCCAGCGGCTCGATGATGGCCAGTATTCCGCCTACGTCGTCGATGGTCGCATTGCGCAGGTTGGCCAAAGGCGACGCCGCGATCATGGTGCCGACGCCGTCACGGGTGAACAGCTCTAGCAGCAACGCGCCATCGTTGTGGCGCGACAGCAGATGGGCGCGCTTCACGCCGTTGTCGCAGGCGCGGATCGCGCAGGGAAGGTAATGCACGACGTCGGGAGGAAGGTTGGCGCGGTGTGCGAGCAGCGCTTCGGCGTCACGGGTCGAGAGCTCGCTGATGAGTTGTCGGCGGCCGTTGCGCACGCCGTCGGTATCCATGAGAAAGATGAGCTTGTGCGCCGAGAGACGGACTGCGACCTGCGTGGCGACTTCCTCCAGCGCGAGATTGAAGATCTCGCCGGTGGGCGAGTAGCCGAGCGGAGAAACGAGCACGATGTCGCCGTCGTCGAGGCGCTGACGCATCGCTTCGACGTCGATGCGCCTGACCTCTCCGGTCCACTGCATGTCGACGCCGTCGAGAACGCCGAGCGGTTTCGCCGTGATGAAATTACCGCCGGTGACGCGAATGCGCGCGCCGGCCATCGGCGAGTTCGCCACGCCAAGCGAAAGCAGCGCCTCGACGCGGCTGCGTGCATGACCGGTACCCTCGAGCACGCAGTCGAGCGTCTCGGCGTCGGTAATGCGAAGGCCGCGGTTATAGCGGCTCGGGATGTTCTGCTGGTTGAGGATCACCTCGATCTGGGGACGCGAGCCGTGTACGACGACCAGGCGCACGCCGAGACTGTGCAGAAGGTTGAGATCGTGGATGATGCCGAGGAACGTGTCGTCAGCGACGACTTCGCCGCCGAAGGCGATGACCAGCGTCCTGCCGCGCAATGCGTGAATGTACGGCGCCGCGGAACGGATCCATTGCACGAAGGCTCGCGTCGTCGCCGAGTTCGCCGCCGGGCTTATGCGTTTGATGTTGGGCATGCGTGCGCCCGGGAAAAGATCGGCCACGATTATAGCGTCCGGTGCGCGCGTGCCACCTATAATTGCAGCCTCGGCGCACCGACGCCGTGAATCGCCGGGTCGCTCCATGCGATCGTGCCCAAACAGGAATCCATGGCCTCATCGCTACTCGAAAATCTGAATCCGGAGCAGCTCGCAGCGGTGACGCTGCCGCACGCCTCGGCGTTGATCCTGGCCGGTGCGGGAAGCGGCAAGACGCGCGTGCTGACGACGCGGATTGCGTGGCTGCTGGCAACCGGGCAGGCAACGCCCCTTTCGGTACTCGCGGTGACTTTCACCAACAAGGCCGCCAAGGAAATGCTGAGCCGGCTGTCGGCGCTGACTCCTGTGAGCACGCGCGGCATGTGGGTGGGCACCTTCCACGGGCTTTGCAACCGCCTGCTGCGCATGCACTACCGCGACGCCGAGCTGCCGCAGCTGTTTCAGATCATGGACATGCAGGATCAGCTCGCGCTGATCAAGCGTGTGTACAAGGCACACAACATCAACGACGAGCGCTTTCCGGCGCGGCAGCTGCAAGCGATGATCAACGCCGCGAAGGAAGAAGGACTGCGCCCGAACCAGGTCGAAGCGCACGACGATTTCACGCGCCGCCAGGTCGAGCACTTCGCGCTCTATCAGCAGGCGTGCGAGCGCGAAGGCGTGGTCGACTTTCCCGAGCTGCTGCTACGCACCTATGAGCTGCTCATGCGCCACGACAGCCTGCGAGAGCATTACCAGCGTCGCTTCTCGCACGTCCTGGTCGATGAATTCCAGGACACCAACGCGCTCCAGTACAAATGGCTGCGGTTGCTCACGGGCCCGGACGCCGCGCTGTTCGCGGTCGGCGACGACGACCAGTCGATCTACGCGTTTCGCGGCGCCAACGTCGCCAACATGCAGCACCTGCAGCGCGATTTTGCGCTGCCGGACCGGCCGCTCAAGCTCATCAAGCTCGAGCAGAACTACCGGTCGCACGGGCACATCCTCGATGCGGCCAACGCGCTCATCAAGAACAACCAGGGCCGGCTCGGCAAAAACTTGTGGACCGCCGATGCAGCGGGCGAGCCGGTGCGCGCATTCATCGCGCCATCCGACCTCGACGAGGCCGCGTTCATCGTCGATGTCGTCAAGGGCCTGACCGACGAGGGCGTCCCACTCGACGAGATCGCGGTGCTCTATCGATCCAACGCGCAGTCGCGCGTGGTCGAGCACGCGCTCTTCAACGCGGGAATGCCCTATCGGGTCTATGGCGGCATGCGCTTCTTCGAGCGTGCCGAGGTCAAGCACGCGCTCGCCTACCTCCGTCTGGTGGCGAGCGGCAGCGACGACGGGGCGTTCCTGCGCGTGGTCAACTTTCCACCGCGCGGCATCGGGGCGCGCACGCTCGAGGTCTTGCAGAATCGTGCGCAGGGCACGGGCTCGAGCCTCTGGCAGGCGGCGTGCTCGTCGGCTCCTGGCGGAAAGGCTGGTGTGAGCGTCGCCGCCTTCATCAGCCAGATCGAGTCGATGCGTGCGGCGTCGGAAAATCTCTCGCTTGCCGAGACCATCGAGCAGGCCATTCACGCCAGTGGATTGCTCGCGCACTACGCCGGTGAAAAGGACGGGCAGGAGCGCATCGAGAATCTGCAGGAGCTGGTGAGCGCGGCCGCCAGCTTCGAGCGTGAAGCCGAGCGCACCGTCGGCGAGGACGCCGTCGATCCCCTCACGGCGTTTCTCGCTCACGCAGCGCTCGAGGCCGGCGAAACGCAGGCGGCGGAGGGACGACCGGCGTTGCAGCTGATGACGGTGCATTCGGCGAAGGGGCTGGAATTTCACACAGTGTTCGTCACCGGGCTGGAAGAGGGCCTGTTTCCGCACGAAAACAGCCTGTCCGAGTACGATGGTCTCGAGGAGGAGCGACGCCTGGCCTACGTCGCCGTCACGCGCGCAAGGCGACGGCTCTATCTCACGCACGCGCAAAGTCGCATGCTTCACGGCCAGGTCCGCTACAACATCGCCTCGCGGTTCCTCAACGAGCTGCCGCCGGGCACCGTGCAATGGCTTTCGCCAAAGGGACGCGAAGCGCGCGAGGTGTACGCCGTCAACTACGCCTCCGCGTCTCGCGAATCGTCGACACAACCCTCGTGGCGCATCGGACAGAGCGTCAAGCACACGCGCTTCGGACTGGGCATCATCATCGACGCCGAAGGTCGCGGCAGCGATGCGCGCGTTCAGGTGAACTTCCGCGAAAGCGGCGTCAAGTGGCTGGCTCTCGAATACGCCAAGCTGCAGCCGGCCTGACCACTTTGCGGCCGTCGATTCAGTCCGTCTCGATCTTCCGCTCGGACGGCGTTACCGCCTCGTCAGCGTGAAAGATGTCGCGATAGCTGACGTAATCCGAGATGTGCAGCGTGGCGATGAATGCGATCAGATAGGGCGCCACCACGAAAAGAGCGAGGACCCCGGCGAAGGTTTCGCCGAACAGCTGGCCGATCGAGAGCACCACCACGGGAAGCAGACCGCCGAACATGAAAAGCAGCGATCCATAGACCGCGACGGCGCGCCAGTTGGCGATCGCCGCGCGGAGGCTGGTGCCGAGCGCGCGCAGCGCCCCAGCGTCGTCGAACACCACGAGTGCCGGCGCGAACCACATGGCCAGCAGCGTCGGCAGCGCGCACACTGACCCGAACAGCATCGCCAGCTGGAGCCGGCCGCCGGCAAGCACCTCATCGCTGGGCCGCTGCGTGCCCGACAAAAGCGCGATGAGCATTCCGTCGTCGACCAGCGTGGTAGCCAATAACGCCACGCTGATCCCTCCGAAGAAAAACACGCCGAGAGGGATCAAGGCGAACAGATTGCTGCGAAAGCCGCGAAACAGGTGCTCGAAGCGCGGTGCTCCGCCGCGTTCCTGGGTCCACGCCGCGGCGAGAAAACCCACCGCGAAAACGGGCTTGAGCAGTGGTGCGACCAGCGCACCCACGCGCGGCCATGGCCCGATCTCCGCGAGCACTACCAGGAAGTAGTACGTGAATACGAGCAGCAGCCAGGTCAGCGGCCGGGCCCGGAACATGGCCGCGCTTTGTTTCAGCCACAGCAGGCCGTTGCGCGCATCGCGGCGTACGAACACGGCGGGCGGACGAGGTGGTGGTGCCACCGAAGTCATGTCGCTGCGAGACCCGGAAAACGCGGCGGGAACGCGACACGCTCACGCAGAATGTATTCGAACACGCTCGGATCGTGTGCGTGCGTCAGCTCGCCGGCCCGCGGCAGATACAGGTCGTACAGACGCGACAGCCAGAAGCGAAGCGCCGCCGCGCGCAGCAGCACGGGCCACGCCGCGCATTCCTCCGCAGTGGGCGCGCGCACGCTCGCATAGCCCCTGACCATCGCGTCGACGCGCTCATCGTCAAGTCTGCCGATTGCGTCCGTGTCGGTGACCGTGCACCAGTCGTTAACCGCGATGGCGAGGTCATAGGCGAATGCGTCGGTGGCGGCGAACCCGAAATCTATGACGCCGGCGACGCGATCGTGCTCGAACAGCACGTTGTCGCAGAAGAGGTCGCCATGGATGGCGCCTCGCGGCAGCTTCATTTTGGTGAAGCCGGTCTGGTACCGGATCTCGCCGGCGAGCAGCGCATCCTGATCGGCTGATAGATACGGCCGGACGGCGCGAGCTGCCTGCCGCCACCATGCGGGGCCGCGTCGGTTGGTGAGACGGCCGCGATAGCCCGCCACCGCGAGATGCATGCGCGCCAATGTTTCGCCGGCCGCCTCGCAATGGAACGACTGCGGTTCCACCACGGGAGATCCGTCCAGGCGCGATACCAGTCCGGCCGGCTTGCCGCTTAGAAAACTCCACAGCGCGCCGCTGCGGTCGGGTTCCGGCGCCGGCGCCTGTACGCCGGCGCGAGCGAGATGCGCCATCAGGTTGAGATAGAACGGCAGCTCTTCCGCGGGGACGCGCTCGTAGAGCGTCAGCACGAAGCGTCCTTTCTCGGCGGTGAGAAAATAGTTGGTGTTCTCTATACCCGCGGCAATCGGCTCGAACTCGTACACCTCACCCAGCGAATATCGGGTCAGCCAGGCGGCGAGCGCTTCGGGGGAGACGTGGGTGTAGACGGACATCGGCCATCGGTCACATCCGGATCGCGGATAAACCGCGGACCGTCTGCGCTTCGTTGGGTGAGTGCCTCAGAAGGTGAACAGCAGCCACATCGGGACGCGCAAGCCGGTGTCGAGGCTGTCGCGACGAATGAACGTCCCGTGCGCAGCATCGGCCACCAGATAATAAGGCTTGCCGTACTGAGGCGTGACCTTGATCCAGACCAGCCTGCCTCCGATGCGGTATTCCTCGTGCGTTTCCTTGTCACGGCGCACGATCGTAACTTGAGGCTCGAGCTCGGGATCGTTCGCGATCTCCGGCGGTGGGGGCTCCGCCTCGGGCAAAGGTTCGAGCGGCGGTGGTGGTGGCGCCGGCTCCGCATGCGCCATCGCCATCGCGAAGGCGGCGACTACGCATGTCGCGCCAAGGGAACTGCGTAAGCTGCGCATGATGTCGATTCCGCGATTCAGATTCGCATTCGCTTGCGCTTCGATTCTAGCAGGATTCGACCCGCCTTCATCGCGCCCGAAGCGAACTAGAGATTGAGCATCTTGTCGCGTTCGACGCGGGTCGGCTGGAAGCCGCGGCTTTCGTAGTAGTCGAAAATAGCCTCGACGATGTTCTCCGGCTCCTCGATGATGCGCATCAGGTCGAGGTCCGAAGCGGCGATCATCCCTTCGCCCACGAGCTTATCGCGCATCCAGTCGATGAGGCCTTTCCAGAACTCGCCTCCCACCAGGATGATCGGAATCCGGCGACTCTTGCCGGTCTGCACGAGCGTAAGGCACTCGGTGAGCTCGTCGATGGTGCCGAACCCGCCCGGAAGGACCACATAGGCGGAGGCGAAGCGCACGAACATCATCTTGCGCGCGAAAAAGTAACGGAAGTTGATCCCGATATCCTGGAACGGATTGCCGGTCTGCTCATGCGGTAGCAGGATGTTGAGGCCGACGGCGGGCGAGCGTCCGCCATGCGCGCCGCGATTGAATGCCTCCATCAATCCCGGGCCCCCACCGGAGATCACCGAAAATCCGGCGTCGGAGAGCAGGCGCGCGATGCGTTCGGCCTTGTCATGATATGGATGATCGCGTCCAATGCGCGCACTTCCGAACATGCTGACCGCGGGCCGGATGCCGCGCAGTCGCTCCGTCGCGAGCGCGAATTCTGCCATAATGCCCAGCACCCGCCACGCTTCCTGCCCGTTGGTCGAATACATCGCCTGAGGATCGATCATCTCGGGGATCTTGTTCGTCTGATTCATCATCCCATGCCCAAGTTAGTCGTTGTCGATGGCTCGTCGTATCTGTACCGAGCGTTTCACGCGCTGCCGGATCTGCGTACGTCGCGCGGCGAGCCCACTGGCGCGATTCGCGGTGTCATTTCCATGTTGCGCCGATTGATAGAGGACGGCAAGCCGGACTACTTCGGCATCGTGTTCGACGCGCCCGGAAAAACTTTCCGCGACGACTGGTATCCGCAGTACAAGGCCAACCGCACGCCGATGCCCGACGATCTTTCGCGACAGATCGAGCCGCTGCACGAGCTCATCGCCGTGCACGGATGGCCGCTGATCATGGTGGCAGGTGTCGAAGCGGATGACGTGATCGGCACACTGGTGCGGCAGGCGGAAGCGCTCGGCATCGACAGCGTGATCTCCACCGGGGACAAGGATCTGGCGCAGCTCATTTCACCCAAGATCACCCTGGTGAACACCATGAGCAACGAGATGCTCGATGTCGACAGCGTAGTCGCCAAGTTTGGAGTGCGTGCCGATCAGATCCTCGATCTGCTCGCGCTCACGGGCGATGCCATCGACAATATTCCGGGAGTGCCCAAGGTGGGACCGAAGACGGCGGCAAAGTGGATCGCCCAGTACGGGTCGCTCGACAAGGTCATCGCTGCCGCGGACGAAATCGGCGGCGTGGTGGGGGAAAATTTGCGCTCTACCGTGGCGTGGTTGCCTGAAGGCAGGCGCCTGCTCACCATTCGCACCGATTGCGAACTTCCCGTCGAGGTGTCGCACCTCGTTCCGCGCGCGGCCGATGCGGCGAAGCTCAAGGCGCTTTTCGAGCGCTTCGAATTCAAGAGCTGGATCAAGGATCTCGGCAACGGTGCGGAGAGCGCGGCGTCTCTGACCCAGGAAGTGACCGGTGAAATTTCACGCGAGCCCCAGCGCGCCAACGCGATCACGACGCGTCAGTACGAACTGGTGCTCGATGAGCTCGCTTTCGAGCGTCTGCTCGGCGAGATCGCCACGGCAAAGCTGGTGTGCTTCGACACCGAGACCACAGGCCTCGATCCGATGCATGCGCGGTTGGTGGGACTGGCGTTCTCGATCGAATCCGGACATGCGTATTACGTTCCGCTGGCGCATTCCTATGCGGGCGTGCCGGCGCAGCTTCCCTTCGAGCACGCGCTGTCGCGATTGAAGCCGTGGTTCGAGGATGCCAATGCGAAAAAGCTCGGTCAGAACGTCAAGTTCGACCAGCACGTGCTCGCCAATCACGGCATCGCGCTCGCCGGTGTCGCTCACGACATCCTGCTGCAATCGTACGTGCTGGAATCGCATCGCCCGCACGACCGGGATAATCTGGCGTGGCGATATCTGGATTGGAAGACGCTGACCTACGCGGAAATCGCAGGCAAGGGCGTGAACCAGATCGGATTCGAGCAAGTCGCGCTCGATCGAGCGAGCGAGTATGCCGCCGAGGACGCCGATGTCACGCTGCAGCTCCACGGGCTGCTCCACCCCAGGATTGCTGGCGATGCAAAGCTGGACTTCGTCTATTCGAGCATCGAGCTGCCGACCCGCGAGGTGCTTTTTCGCATGGAGCGGGAGGGCATTCTCATCGATGGCGCGTTGCTCGCCGTACAAAGCCGCGAGCTCGGCGAGCGCATCATGGAGCTCGAGACCAAGGCGTTCCAGGAAGCCGGTCAGCCGTTCAATCTCGCCTCGCCCCGACAGCTTGGCGAGATACTGTTCAATCGCATGCAACTGCCGGTGGTCAAGAAGACGTCGACCGGCCAGCCGTCGACCGACGAGGACGTGCTTCAGCAGCTTGCCGCCGACTACCCGCTGCCCAAACTGCTGCTCGAGCACCGCGCGCTGTCGAAGCTCAAGTCCACCTACACCGATAAGCTGCCGCAGATGGTGAATCCGCGCACCGGGCGCGTGCATACGTGCTTCGGACAGGCGACCGCAGTGACGGGCAGGCTCGCGAGCACCGATCCCAATCTGCAGAATATTCCCGTTCGCACCGCCGAGGGCAGGCGCATCAGGGAAGCGTTCATCGCGCCGGTGGATCACGTGATGGTTTCGGCCGACTACTCGCAGATCGAATTGCGCATCATGGCGCACTTGTCGGCGGACAAGTCCCTGCTCGACGCGTTTTCAGCCGGGGCGGATATCCATCGCGCTACTGCGGCCGAGATATTCGGCGTCAGTATCGACCAAGTGACCGCCGATCAACGTCGCTACATCAAGGCAGTGAACTTCGGCTTGATTTACGGCATGAGCGCGTTCGGGCTTGCCGCGCAACTCGGGATCGAGCGCTCGGCGGCGCAACAGTTCATCGACAAGTATTTCGCGCGCTATCCCGGCGTGGCTGAATACATGCAGCGCACGCGGGAGCTCGCGCGGCGACAGGGATTCGTCGAAACGGTTTTCGGGCGCCGCTTGTGGCTGCCGGACATCAACGCCGGTGGCGGCCCGCGAAGGCAGGGCGCCGAACGTGCAGCGATCAATGCGCCGATGCAAGGCACCGCCGCCGACCTCATCAAGCTCGCCATGGTGGTCGTTCAGCGATGGCTGGACAGCGAGCGACTCGCGACACGGCTCGTGCTTCAGGTCCATGACGAGCTCGTCCTGGAAGTGCCGGGTCATGAGCTCGAGCGCATCCAGCGCGAGCTGCCCGGCCTGATGAGCGGCGTCGCCGCGCTCGACGTCCCGCTGGTTGTCGACCTCGGCTGCGGCCCGAACTGGGAGCAGGCGCACTGACCCCTTGAGCGCCCGCTCGGTAGCCCACCGCTCATAGCGCATGCAGGACCGTTCGTAAGCCGACCCACCCGGCGCCGACCCCGCGCGCTAACGTAGCCCGGTAAAACCCGGGACCAACGCCCATGCTAGCTCCAGCCCACGTCGGCCACCTTGCCATGCTGCGCTCGCTGATACGACAATCGGCTGCGGAAGGCAGCTTCGAGTCGACCCTGGCAGGGGAATCGGCGCAGTCGATCGATTTCTTTGCCAAGCTCAAGCGAGCGCTGGCGCACGGGTATTTTGTCGAGGAAGATCCGCGCACGGGGCAGATGAACACCGTGTCCGTGCCTGGATACGTGTTCTGGCCTGACAACAGGAATAGCGGCACGCCGCCCGCGGGTTTCGGGCTGTTTCGCGCGCTCGAGGGCGGTTACGAACTCTGGCTGGCCGGTCTGGAGCTGGGACGCCGCGGCGATGGCCATGGTCGCGAGCTAATGGACGCGCTGTTCGCGACTCCCCAGGGAAAAAAAACGTGGATCGTGCGCATCCCGCGCGAATCACGCTACCGCGCCGCGGTCCACTACCTGCTGCGACCGCTTGGTTTTTCCGCGGCGGGGGACTCGACGCACCTGCGATGGTTCGTACGCGAGGAGGCGCCTGCGGCGCTGAAATCGAAGGTACGCGGCATCGTCGGCGCAAACGCCGTCGTCAACTGACGTTCCCCGTCTCGAAGATGTCGCAGTAGGAGGCATAGATCGAGGCGATCGTCATCGGGGCCACGACGAACCAGCCCAGCCCCAGGGGAATCGTCGCGACAATGGCGAGCCCGAGCCCGATCAGCCCGTAGACCAGGAACGGCACCACGTTCTGCACGCTGCCGGCGAACGACTCCTTCATCGCCGGCCAGGGTTCGCGCCCTCCGAGCATGATGAGCGCAGGCGCGAACCAGATCGCCATGATCAGCGGCAGGAACAGAACCAGGAACAGCAGCGTCCCCACCATCACCATCATGAACGCACCGCTCAGCAACACGCTCGTGCTGATCGCGTTGTTGATGCTGAACATCTGCGTGAATACCGCGGCGCCGAAGGTCACGAGCAGGATACCCGCCACCGTGGCAACGATGGCGATGGCCAGTCCCAGATAGATCAAGCCGAGCATGAACAGCGGGCCAGCCCGTTCGCTGAAGCCTGCAAAAAGGTGGTTGATCGTGAGCGGCTGCCCGCGATCGATCGCTCGGCAGCCCAGCATTAACCCCCCCGTCAGGACCGGGTACAGAAGGTTGCTCGCCAGATGGCCGATCACCGGGATCAACGACAGCACGATGCTTAGCACGATCATAATTACCAGGATCAGGAGCCACATCGCCACCGCCGGGGTGAACAGGCGCCATGCCTCCCCCCACCAGGAGGCGCCATTGCCCGCGGGGACGCTGCGAGGTCCGGCGGGAGACGGGGAAGAAGCCGCGATCGGGGGGGCTTCAGGCGGAAACGGGCTCGACATGGCGTATCTCCTCGTATCGCATGGAATGGCTGGAGCGCCCGGAAACCTTAGCACGGCGTCCAAAAGGCTCGTGAAGCTCTTGATTTACCCAGCCTGCTGCTCTATTATTAGCACTCTAGGCGATCGAGTGCTAATAGCGTCGCGCCTTGGGAGGTTCCAGTGAGGAGCCGTACCACAAAGATTGTAACCCTATGAATGTGTTGAATAAGTCGAAGGAGTGAGTGCTAACATGAAAATTCGTCCATTGCATGATCGCGTCATCGTCAAGCGTCTCG
>Ga0207700_10000109_pt1 | contig 49017 bp, 40 predicted proteins | sample LARL82metaG_FD_184348 | JGI IMG/M metagenome (GOLD analysis project Ga0207700, IMG submission 184348) | Corn, switchgrass and miscanthus rhizosphere microbial communities from Kellogg Biological Station, Michigan, USA - LAR L8-2 metaG... | ecosystem: Host-associated > Plants > Roots >...
CCGCGACCAGCGGCCCGGTGACGCAGACTATTATGATGTGTCGTTCAGCGGACTCAAAACAGCAGTCCTGAACGCCGTTCGCGACAGCGGAGCCGCGGCGATCGAGGCGCCGCGACGGTCGGCGATCGCGCGCGCATTCCAAGATGCGCTCATCGAGACTCTCGTCGAGAAGACCGCGCGGGCCGTACGACAGTTCAGGCGGCGGCGTGTGGTGTTGGGTGGTGGAGTCTCGGGTAATCGGACACTCGTCGAAGCGATGAGCGCTCACCTCGCAGCGCTTGGCGCGCGCGTGTTCGCCCCGAGCCCACGCCTTGCGACCGACAATGCAGCGATGATCGCGCGCGCTGGACTTTTTCATCTGGAGCGCGGCGAGCGCTCGGGGCTCGACTTGAATGCGTTCGCGTCGATGCCGATTCCGGGTCTGGCCGATTAGTGTGGCGCGCTCGCCCCTGCTGCATGCGCCTATTAAACTGACATCACCGATATGATGCTCGCCGATCCGATTATTCATCATCCGCTCTCGTACACCATTGGCCCGCTGACCTTCACCGGTTTCGGAGTGGCGGTGCTGATGGCATTTGTCGTCGCACAGCTGATCGGACAGCGAGAGCTGGCGCGCCGCGGCCATGATCCCGAGCCGGTGAGCGACATGATTTTCGCCGCCGTGATCGGGGGCCTGCTCGGCGCGAAGCTGTATTACGTCGTGGTTCTCGGAAACTGGGACGCGCTGTTCACGCGCGGTGGATTCGTTTTCTGGGGTGGTCTCATCGGCGGCACGCTCGCCGTAATGCTCGTCATTTGGAAGAAGAAGATTCCGATGTTGCGAATCTTCGACGTGGGTGCTCCGGCGGTCGCGGCGGCGTACGCGGTTGGCCGCACGGGCTGCTGGGCTGTCGGCGATGACTATGGGAAGCCGTGGCCGGGCGGCTTTCTATCGGTCGAGTTCCCGAATGGCGCGCCCCCCTCGACAGTCGGGTTCATGAACCACGATTTCGGCGTCCAGTTTCCACCTGGATTGAGTCCGAATACCGTCGTGGCCGTCTATCCAACGCAGTTGATCGAGGTTGCGCTTGGCCTCCTTATGTTCTGGATTCTCTGGCGCATGCGGGATCATAAGCACGCGGAAGGGTGGTTGTTCGGCGTGTACTGCGTGCTCGCGGGTATCGAGCGGTTTCTCGTCGAATTCTTGCGAGCCAAGGACGATCGATTCCTCTACGCCGGTGGCCTTTCGACGGCCCAGTTGATCGCGATCGTCTTCACGTTGGGCGGCTTTGCCTGGATGTGGTGGCGACGCGATGTGACCGCAACAAAGCCAGGCATCTATCCGGTTCAAGCGCGGAGCGCGTGAACGGTGAAGAGTAACGAGTGGTGCGCTGAGCACTCGAAGCTCATACCTCAACGCGCCACGCTTCACGCGCCACACCTCACTTGGTTTCTTGCGAGACTGCCTCCTCTAGGGCCGCGAGTCGCGCCCGCAGACGTTCATTCTCCTCTCGCAGCGCGGCGACCTGCTGAGCGAGATCCTGCGCCGGCTTGGAGTCCGGCGGCACCGTGGGAAGCGCGACCGACCGTTTTGGCCAGAACGTCTTCGCCAGCGCAAACACGAAGAGAGCCAAGAGCAGCAACTGAGCGAGCAGCGTCTGCCAGGTAGGATACAAGCCTAACGCTTCCACGTGCGGAAACCCGGGGATGAGCGTGATCGGCATCGCGTTGCCTTCCTGCAGCTCACGCACACCCTTCCCCATGAAGACGAAGGCCATGTAGTACAAGAGCACGCTCGTCACGCTGAAGAACGGTCGCAGCGGGATGCGAACGCCGTACCGATAGAAGAGGGTGAAGATGATCGCGAGCGCGACGAAGCCGAGAATGATTCCCATCGTGATCGGGAGGGCAACCCTTGGACCCTCGTCGAACAGCGCCTGGTAAAAGAGCGCTGTCTCCGCCCCCTCTCGATACACGGCGAGAAATGCCACGAAGGCCAGCGCCTTTCCGCCTCCATGCTCGAGCGCGTTTGCCACCTTCTCGCGAATGAACTGCTGCCATTTCGCGGCTTCCACGCGCGAAATCAGCCAGTAGCTCACCGAGAATAGCACCGCGACCGCGATGAGAAGCGTGAGTCCTTCAATGATCTCTCGGCTCGCCGGCATCGCGCCGAGCACTGTCTTGAGTACCACCGCCGTCACGGCACTGGCCAAGAGACCGAGGGCGACGCCCGTCCAGATGTCCCGCAGCCGCTCGCGATGGCCCGTCTTCAGCAAGAACGCGACGACGGCACCAATGACGAGGATCGCCTCGAAGCCCTCCCGCAGGATGATGAGAAAAGACTGAACGAAGGCTTCGTATGCGCTGCTTGTCCGCTGCGTGAGATCCACGACCTTCGGCATGGTCGCCTCGATCGCGTCGCGCGCCCGCTCGGCGCCATGAATGTCGTTGTCGCGAATGCTCGCCTTGAAGTCGGCGAACAGTTTCTCCATCGACGCCACTACGCCTGGGTCGCGAGCCCGCGCCGGAGTCTCGATCGGCTCGAAGGCCAGATAGGCGTCGAATGCGCGATCCGACGCATCGGCACCGCGGCCGGCGCGCGCTGCGGTAAGGGACTGCTCGAGCAGCGACAGCGCGTTCGCGGCGGCGGCATCGCTACTGCTGTCGCCTTTCATCGCGACACTCGCCGCGCTGCGGTCCCGGATGGGTAGCGTGCGCAGGTACGCCACCATGCTCTGAACCTGCGCGGCTGATAAGTCGCGCGAGGGCGGCATCGGTTTGCCTGGTACCCCTTCGCGCACGACCGCCGCGAGCTGATCGTCGTTTCGCTCAGCCTGCCAGGCAAACGAGCCGATCTCGGGAGGAACGCGAGTAAGCGACCGGGCTAACGTCGCATCGCCATTGCCGCCCATGCTGTGACATTGCGCGCACCGCTGCGCAAATAGGCCTTCACCCTCGGCGACCGTGGTGGGACTCGAGCGCAGCGTCATCAAATACGAGATGACGTTCCACCGCTGATTCGGAGTGAGTTGAGTGGCGAAACCGACCATCGGCGTACCGGCGACGCCGACCGACATGATTCGGTATAGCAGCGCCGGGCTTCGGTCGTGCATCTCTTTCACGCTACCGATGGCTGGCGGCTTGGGGTTCAACGCCGCCGCGGCCGCGCCGTCGCCCTGGCCACGCATACCGTGGCACGAAGAGCACGTTCGCTCGTAAATCGCGCGCCCTTCGGCGAGATCGGTTGGACTGTTCGGGAGTTCGAGCGCCGCGTCGCTGCCTAACGAAGCGCCGAACTGCTTGTTCAGCGCCGCGAGAGCCTCTGGCCGACGCTTCGCCTGAACGGCGGCGACAATCGAGTCGAGCAGCACGCGAGCGGTGTCACCGCGCGGTCCCGGCAACCGCTGGGCCGTACGCCGAGCATCACCGAGAAAATCGACAGCCTCCTGGTATTCCTGAGCGGAAATCAACCGCCCGCGATCATCGACACCCTTCGCATACTCTTCGAGAGCGACGGTGACAATGTTCGCGACGCGTTTGACAGGGTTCTCCTGTGCGCGTGCCGCGACAGCTGGCACAATTGAGACAGCAGTGATGAGCGCAAAAGAGTGAATCCTGCGGATCAGGACGGCAGCGGCGCGAGTCATTGCCGATAGAATGTATCGGATTACGCGAATGGCAGTAGGTCGAGAGACTTAGGTCATCCCTCGAGCACGACTACCGCGACCGCTGCGGCTTTGCTGTGCGTCAAGGAGACCAGTATGCGACCCACTCCGAGCTCGTTCGCGCGCTCCTTCGCGCGGCCATGCAGCACGAGGTAAGGCGCGCCATCGTCTCGCAGACAGACTTCGATCTCGCGCCAGCCCACTGCTCGGGCGAGCTGATTCCCCGAGAGCGCCTTGTACGCCGCCTCCTTGGCCGCCGCTCGCGCGGCAAAATGCATGGCAGGTTCGACGTGCGCCAGCGCATACGTCGCCTCATCGTTCGTGAAGATGCGCTTGATCAACCGCTCGCCCGTGGTGTCGAGCATGTGACGCATGCGATCGATCTCAACGATGTCGACGCCGAGGCCGAGGATCACTGGCTGTCCCCTCCGCGTGTGGACTTGCCGCGGCCGCTCGCCTCGGGGGTCGGCGACGCCGCGAGCGCGTCGCGCAGCGGCGGCCAACTCGAGTCCGCGACGTGAAAGACGATTCGCAACTGCGCGAGCCAGAGCGCCCACGACTCATCCGCCGTCGTCGTTCCCGGTAAAGTGGGCGTCTCCGCCAGACCACGAAGTGCATGCAACTCCCGGTGCAAGGGCGCGATGATCTCGAATAGCTCGGCTTCGAACGCTCGGCGAGCGGGCAGACGGCTGGCAAAGCGTTCCATGGCGAACGCTCGCAGCGTGGCGTCGATGAGCGCCGTTAGGCGTCGCGATTCGAAGGCAGCCACGACTTGCTCGCGCGAGATGGCCTGTGCCGCGCGACGTCGGCAATCGAGCAACGGCGCGAAGAATCGATCCTGATTGTCGGTGAGTGCGGCCGACGGCTCCTGCCCTCCACGACGCGAGCCGAAGCTGCGCAGTGAAAGCATCAACTCGGGAAGCTCGTCGAATGGTGTCACCGGATCGGGCATGCGAAGTGTCACGCGTTGCTCACATCATAACGTACTCCACCCCGCAGTTCGGCGTCGCTCAGCGCTGCGGACGAGCCAGTTCGTGACTGGTATCGTTGCACGAATGCGGGCAGTCGTTCCGTGGTGAAGGAGTCCCGCGGAAGACCGAGTGCGGCGATAGCCTCTTCGATCGTGCGCGGCGTCCCTTCCACTTCCACGAGATCGTCCATGCGCGGATATCGCTCGAAGCGCACCACAGCGTCGTGGAGCTCGTATTGCCAGATCTCCCGATCGATCTGCATGGTCACTATGAATCCAAGTCGTTCGAGAATATTCCCGAGCTGCATCGGATCGCTGCGTATCTCGGTCGTGATCTCCTCGCGCTCTTTGTAGCTACCCATCATGGACGACGGACCCTTCCAATCGATCGATGCGCTGACGAGCGCGGAGCCATGTCGGTATACGCGCACCCGCAGCACGTGATCGATGGCCGCGAGACTCAGATCGGGGCGATCGTAGCGGCGATCCTCCAGTCGACCGGCAAAGGTCAGCTTCGCGCCCAGTTGCTCGGCCTGGCGCCGAGCGCCGTGCAAATCGGTAACGACCGCCTTGAGCTCGATCTCGATCATTGGTCGTCGAGAATGGCGCGAACCACCGACCGCGTATCCGTAAGGTTTTCGAAGACAGCGACCGCTCCGTGCGATGCCAACTCCTCCGCGCTGTAACGCCCCGTTGCCACACCGATGGCACGTGCGCCAATCGGACGTCCGCACTCCACATCCGCGGGCGTATCACCGATGATGACGATGTCGACTCCGGCGACGTCGATGCCGAGTTGTTCGCGCGCGCGACGTTGGGCGATGGCTGGGAGCTCCGGGCGCAACTCGTGATCCGTGCCGTAAGCACCGACGAGAAATCGCCCGGGATCGATTCCCACTGCCTCGAGCTTGGCGCGCGCTCCGTCCACCAGGTTGCCGGTCAGAAGACCGAGCGTCACGTCATTGCGCCGTTCGAGCGCATCGAGGAGTGCCATCACACCCGGCAGCGCGACGGCGTGATGCGTCGGATCCTGCAGCTCCTCGCGGAGGCAGGTTACATAACGAGTGAAGAGCTCTTCCATCCTATCGTCGATGGCGTCGTCCTCGTGTCCGACGACGCGCATCAGCTCGCGGACTATCTGTGGATCGGTCTTGCCGTCGAAGCGATGATCTTCGGGGCCGGTTTCACCGAAGATCTCGACCAACGCGCGGTGAATGGCGCGCCGACCGGCGCCGTCGCTCCACAATAGCGTGCCGTCGATGTCGAACAGAACCAATCGTGTGCCCTGCGGGCGGGGAGCGGCGAGCGGTGCCCCGGACATCACGATCGCGTGAGCAACAGACCGCCGATGATCGAGACTGCGCCCGCCACTTGCCAGCCCGTGATCGCTTCTCCGAGAACGAGCCATGCGACGACGACGGCGAAGACGGGCTGCAGGTTCGAGTACATCGCCGTGCGCGTCGGACCAAGGACCCGAACGCCGTGATACCAGAACAGATACGCGACAACGAGCGCCAGGAGGCCACTGTAAGCGATGCTGGCCCATGCCCCCCATGGCAGCATGTCCCAATGTGTGGCGAGCATCGCCGGCGCGGCGACGATCAGCAGTGGGATCATGCCGCCGAGCATCGTCACCGCCGACAGATGAATTCCGCCAATCCGATGGGTGTACGGCTGCAAGTAGACCGTGTACACCGACCAGCAGAGCGCGCTGATGAGCAACAATGAATCACCGAGCAGCGTTGCGCGGTGGTCGCTTCCGTCCGTGGCGGTGCCGAGGACGACCAACCCCATTCCCAGAATCGATAACGCGATGCCGATGACGTCCCGCCGCGATACGCGCTCGGTGCCCCTCAGCCGACCGATGATCGCGATGTACGCGGGGGACGCGGAGATGAGGAGCGCGGCATCGCTGGCACGCGTCAGCGCAATGCCTTCCACGAAGAGTATTTGATAAACTCCGTTGCCCAGGACCCCGAGCAACAGCAGCGCGATCGCGTCGCGGCGGTTGGGCCAGCCCTCGCGCTCGATGCCGAAGACACTCCGGCCGAACTGCGCGACGAGCACGAGCGAAACGGCGGCGAGCGTCACCCGAAGCCCGTTGAACGCCAGCGGTGCGATCAGCCCGGTGCCGTATTTCACCGACGTGTAGTTGACGCCCCAGATGAGCGCCATCAACAAGAGCGAAATATCGGTGATACCGAACGCCGGACGCGCCGACGTGTGCGAGATCGCGGTTTCCACCCGCGTGAGGCGCGCGTCGGCGGCTGACGTCTGCGTCCCCGTATCGCGGAGCGGAGTAGCCATGCACGAAAAGTAGACTCGCGTGTCATGGCCGTCTATGTTGGGGTGATGCAAGTGTCCTTCGCGCTCTTTGCCGACGCCGCGAACCTCTCACAGGAAGGAAAGCTCAACATCCTCGGCGTCTTCGACGCGCTGCAGGTGGCGACGCTTCCCGCTGTGCACCCGCGCGCTCATCTCGTCGTTCATCTGAAAGGCACGCAGCTCGACGTCGGAACCCACACCGTGACACTACGGTGGATCAATCCGCATGGCAGTGAGCTCTGGACGAGCACGGGCGAGCTCAACGTCGGGGCACCGCCACCAGGGATCGGCGAGATGGACCTGCCACTCATCGCGCAGATCGATCTGCCGATGGACATTGCCGGCGGCTACGTGATGTCGATTGGACTCGACACGAATCACACTGCCGATGTTCCGGTCCAGGTGCGCACGCCGCTCAAGGTCGCGCCGCAAACGATGGTGAGCTGACAGGCTCAGAGGACCGTTCGCGCGAACAGGAAGCGCGTTCTGAGCTTCCTCACATACTCGTCCCCCTCGGCGTCGAGTTGTTCGACGGCGTAGCCGCCACGGCCGAGCGCGAGGTGAACGATGCGCCGTTCGCCAAGCCCAATCGCGACATGCGTCACATGCGCGTCGGGACGATCGGAGAAGAAGAGCAGGTCCGCCGCTCGTGCATCGAGGATATTGCCAGCGGCTTCGCGCCCGACGCGTGCCTGCTGCCACGCATCACGTGGCAGCTGAACGCCATGCAACGCAAACACACTCTGCACCAACCCCGAGCAGTCGGCGCCCCATGGCGTTACGCCACCCCATTGATAGCTCGTGCCGACATACAGCTCCACGGCACTCCGACAGATTGCCGCCGCGTCCATTGGGAACCGGCTTCGAACCTCATCGGCCCAAATTGCTTCCCCTTCTTCGACCTCATCCCTCGAAGCCAGCAAGGCACGAAGCGGCAGAGAGCGCGCTCTCCCGTCATGCGTGCGTACGAAACAGCCTAACGAAATGCGGCGCCCATTGTCATTGGTCGTTGCTTGACGCGCGAGATAGCCACGGTGCATCCAACCCTCGTAATCGTCGCAGCCGCGGACGAGCAGCCAGTCGTCCTGATCCTCGACGATCGCGACGTGATGCCCGGCAAGTTGCTGTGACACCTGTCCGCTCGAAACGTGCGGCTCGGAAAGCATCGGGGCGACCGCGGCAACAACGATCGCGCCCGCCACGGTCGAAACGACGATCGATTCAGGATCGGGCGGCGCGCTCATCACGTTCACGCGATCCGATCGGCGAGTCCGGGCACACCGTCCCGGCCGCGTGCCATGATGACCGCCCGCTCGATCGCCTGCTCGAGCACCGCAACGGCTAACGCCTCTATAGCCGTCGTCGCAGTGCCAAGAGGCGCCGGCGCGGTCGCCGGTGCCAGCGCGAAGACCACGTCACCGTCGACGGTTGTTCCCGTGGGCGTGATGCGCCGAAACAATGCCGCGCCCGCCGCCCGCGCTAGTTGACCGAGCTCGAGTCTGCCTAACGGCGCATCGGTGATGACGACGCTCAACGTCGTGTTCGTTGCCGCGGCAGCACCGAGCCGATCGCCGGCCACTGGAGTGCTCATGGACGCGAGCTGCCGCGCGGCGTCGACGAAAGTGAACGGCCCGATTCGGCGTTCGTCAGCGCGGGCACCAGCAATGATCCGGCCGGTCGTGTCGCGCACGTCACCGAGTGCGTTCACGACCGCCAGCGCACCGACGTGCCAAGTTCCGTTGCCGCTGATTGCTCCGCCGATGCCCCCTTTCATGGCGCGCGTCGGGCCGGCGATCTTGCCGACGGTCGCGCCGGCTCCCGCGCCGACAGAGCCCTCGGCGATATCGTCAGGCGAGGCGCTGTCGCAGGCTTCATACGCCATCGCCGCGGTTGGTCGCGAATCGAAGCGACCGAGCGGTACGAGATCGAAGATCACGGCCGCGGGGATGATCGGAACCACACCGCCTGGCACCGCAAAGCCCCTGCCCCGCTCCTCCATCCATTGCATCGCGCCGGCTGCAGCATCGAGTCCATACGCCGAGCCGCCAGTGAGCATCAGCGCATCGATACGGTCGACGAGATGATCCGCAGAAAGGGTGTGCAGCTCCCGCGTTCCACTTGCTCGGCCAAACACCGCCGCCCCGCCACGCAATGGCGCATCGATCCCGCGAATGATCGTGAGTCCAGTCGCCCCCGCGGCATCGGTCGCGTGTCCGACGGCGACACCCAGCGCGCGGAAATCCAGCGTCACCGCGTCACCCGGCTGCCTTCGCTCCGGGCGGCTGTTTGGCCTGACACGCTCGGCATCGCGTAACGCCTCGCATGTTGCAGACAACGCAGATGAATGTGCCGCAATCGACGCACGGATATCCCTCGGACGCACGCTCCTCATTGCCGCAGGCGCGGCACTGCATCGCGTCATGTTCGTGAAGCTTGGTCACGGGATTCTAAGAGGGGTTGGGGCCTGGAGACTAGAGCAAGGCCCGAATAGAAGAGAGAGCTGGGATCGGCGATGATGCTAGCGAGGGTGCGCTACCCGATCATTCTCTGACGCGCCGGTCTCGCTTCGTTACTCTCGAGACCATACTCCTTGATCTTCTTGATCAGCGTCGCGCGCGAGATGCCCAGCTCTCGCGCGGCGCGCGTGCGATTGGCATTGTGCGCGCGCAAAGTCCGATCGATGTGAATGCGCTCGACCTCGGAGAGCGTGCGCGGCACGTGGTGCTCGACGCCCGAGCCGGATGCGTCGCGCACCTCCATCGGCAGATGTGACACGCCAACTCGCTCCAGGCCACGCGCCATGATCATCGCTCGCTCGAGCACGTTCCGCAGTTCGCGGATATTCCCCGGCCACGAATACTTGAGGAGACGCTCGAGAACGTCGTCGTCGATCTCCGTCGGTGCTTCGACCAGGTTCGGTCGCAGCTCCTCCACAAGACGCGCGATGAGCTCGAGAAGATCCTCGCGCGACCGCGCGCGCAACGGCGGGAGGTTGATCGGCATCACGCTCAGCCGATAGTACAGATCCTCGCGGAACTTGCCGTCCGTCACCTCGCTCACGAGATCTTTGCCCGTAGCGGCGATCAAACGCACATCAGCCGTCATCTCGCGCGTACCGCCGAGCCGGCGAAAGCTCTTCCCCTCCAGCACACGCAACAACTTCGGCTGCAGTTGCGCATCGAGATCGCCGATCTCGTCGAGAAAGAGACTCCCACCCTCTGCAATGTCGAGAAGCCCTGGCCGCAATGACTCCGATCCATTGGTCGGTGCCATCTCCTGGCCAAACAGCTCGGCATCCAGCGTCGTGCCAGACAGAGCCGCACAGTTTACCTCGACGAGCGGCCGCTCCCCGCGCGCACTGGCCCGATGAATGGACTCGGCGACATAACCCTTGCCCGTGCCGCTTTCTCCGGTGATGAGCACCGTCGTCTTGTCGCTGCGGGCGAGGAGCTCGATCTGTTGCGCCAGCTCACGCATCGGTGCGGACGTGCCGAGCAGCGGCGTGGCCGGCAAACGACCGCGCCGATCCGTGAGGTAGCGATTCATCTGCCGGAGCCGCGCCTTCTCGAGCGCGCGTGTCGCCACCGCGCCGAGGTGGGCCAGTTCGATGGGCTTAGTCAGGAAGCTTTCCGCACCTGCCTGCATCGCGCGTACTGCGTCGGGCACTTCCCCATGACCAGTGATCATGATGACCACCGGTTTGTAGTCGCGCACGCGCTCGAGCACTTCGAAGCCGTTCACGTCGGGCAGCCGCAGGTCGAGCAGCACGAGATCGGGATGCGTGCGCTTCACGACGCCGATTCCCTCTTCGCCCGAGTGCGAGCGCATCACGGAATGCCCCAAGCGCTCGAAGTATTGCGAGAGCGCCGAGGTAATCGCCGGCTCGTCGTCGATGATCAGTACGCTGGCCATTTATCGATGCGTGACGCTCAGGCGCGATCGCGCGAAGGCGGGGTTCTGGTCTTCTGGGTGGGCTGGTTCGGCACGAGCAGCCGGACCGCCCGGGGGAAGATCTCGACTTCGAGGGGCGTCATACCGAGAAGCTCACCGTCGGCTTGCGCCATGCGCCGAGGCTCCGTCTCGATCCGAATGCGGCGCCCGCTTCGATAGAGCATCGCTGCGTCCGAAGAGAAATTGCGCCACAAGAGCCGCCACATGATTCGTGTGGCGTCCGGCAGATTTCTCGGCGAGTACAGACACGCATCGAGCACTCCATCGTCATAGCGGATTCCCGGACCGAAGGTGATTCGGTCGCTCAGCACCGCCCCGAAATTCGCGATCATCACTGCTGCAGCGGCTGACTCGAATACCTCGCCGTCCACCGTCAGACGCACGTGGAAGAACTCCCGGCGCAAAACTGCCCGAAGTGCCGCCCTCGTGGCGGTAATGGTGTAAGCGAGTACACCCAAACGACGCTTCAGCCACGATGGCGTTTCGGCCACCATGGCCGCGTCGATCCCGACACCGGCCGCCACGGCGAAATGACGCACGGGGTTGGTCCCTAGTATCCTCCCGAGATCGATGTGCAGCTCCTCCCCCTGGAGCAGCTTCGGAACGGCTCGCTTCGGATCCAGAGGAATGCCGACGGCGCGGGCCAATAGGTTGCCAGTGCCGCCTGCGAGGACGCCCAGCGGGCGCATGCTTCCAGCCAGGGCGCCGGCGGCTTCCATAGCTGTTCCGTCGCCTCCGAGCGTAAACACGGCGTCGTAGCCGGCCGAGCGCTCGGCGACAATCTTCGCCGCATGGCCAGGATGCTCCGTGAAGGCGACGTCGCAGCTGACGCCGGCTTTCTGGAGCGCCGCGATGGCACGGGGAAGCCGGCGCTGGCCGAGTCGCGACGCCGGATTCGCGACCAGCAACGCGCGCTGGATGTGCGGGCGTGAATGCGACTCGGCCACCCGCTCATCCGGTGTCAGAAGTGCCAGCTGCGCAGGAGTGAGAAACCCCATTGCCGCGGCGTGGCTACAACGCTGCCGAGCGAATAGTTCGAGCGACAGTACAGCGCCGAGGTCGGCGGATCGGTACCCGCCTGGAGCGATAGGCGCGGATTGAACCGGTACTGAAGCTTGCCGCCTAACGCATCGAGGAATCCGTTGAACCCGCTCTGGCTGCTGTTCAGGTTCCGATTCGACGGATCGAGCGAGCAGAGCCCTGCGCTGAAGCTGAAGAAAAGGTTGTTCGAGATCTGCTTCTCTGCGCCGAGGCGCGCCCCGAAGAAATAGTCTCGGAAGCTCGCCTGAGTCGTCGCACCGGCATTGATCGTCGGCGCGGCACCGCTCTCGATCTGGAGCTGTTCGACAATCCCGCCCAGGAGTCCTGTTCCTCGTAATGCGGATGACGCGTAAGCGCTCAGTGTCGGAGCAACGACATTTGTGACCTGTTGCACTACCGACAAATCGCCGGAGTTCAGCGCGTAGGTTGGCTGGCCCGTCACGAGGTAGCTGACGAGGTCCGACGACGAGAGATACGGCTCGTTCGTGCTGGTGAGCTCGATGGTCGGGTTCGGGAACAGGAAGCCGCTCAATTTCACCTGGATGACCAGGTCGGGCTGGTTCACACGTTTGACGTCGTGCGTCGCGATGATGTTCACCTCGGCATTGTAGTCGGCGGAACCATAGAAGTTCAGCGACCCACTCTGCACCGCGAACTCTCGCTGTACCGGCGCCGGCGCAAGGTCGAGCAGATACGAACCGCGGTCGGCCGTTAGGCGGCCGGCGAGAGCGAGACCGTATTTTGGACCAGTGTCGAAGCTTCCTCGCCTACCGGAAGCGAGACTGGTCTGCTTCTCGGCGCTCTGAACATCGAGTGAGCCACCGAGCTTGATGTTCGCCTCACGCGACCGCAGCCAGACCTCCTCACCGAGCACGACCTTGACGTCCTCGAGGCGGAGATTCTTCACGAGGCGCGATGGCGCGTCGGGAACGATCGAGCGCGTTCGATAGTCCGTCGAATCGATGATGTCGAAGATTCCCGCGCCGCTCAGATCGACTACTTGTTTGCGCAGAATGTCCCGCTCGGGGAGATAGACTTCGCCTCGCTCGACGCGCACGGTCCCGGTGACCTTGGCGCCGTCCATCGGACCGGTGAAGTGCAGCGAGTCCTGTCCAGTGGAGACGTCGAGACTGGCGAGCGTACGGCGGTCTATCGCGTGGAAGTTGCGCGCGAACAGCGCCAAGTTGAACCGCGGGTCGTCCCACTTCGCATAGTTCACCGAGCCGCGCAGCACTACCCGCGCTCCCGGCGCGGTACCGCTCGCAGCCGTGAGATCCACCTGCAAACTGTCGCTGCGGCCATCGAAGCGCACCGCGCCGTTCATCGATCGCAGGGTAATGCCGAGGTTCTGAGCGGTGACCTGGCCATTTCTCACGGCGATCAGTCCATTCAACGACTTGTGTGTCGCCGTCAGGGCATAGTCGACATTCGCTGTCAGCCGACCCGACGCTCGCTGCAGTGACGGTGAAAGCGTTTCGATGATGGACAGATCAGCGCTGTCGGCGCGAATCGAGCCATGGATCGGCGCGTCCAGGCGCTGTGCGCTGAAGAGCGTCAGCTGCATTGGAACGCCCATCGTCGCATGAAGCGCCGGAACATTGTTCCGGAACAGAACCATCGCGAAGTCGAGGCTCCTGTCCCTATATGCGCCGGTTGCCGTCGCGCGCTCCACTCGCAAGCCGGAATACGCGACCCGGGTCATCTGTGCATCGAGTCGCAACTCTGGAAGCACGCGCGTTCCGGTCAGGGCACCGTGTATCGTCGCGAATCCCGACACCGGCGCGGGCAGCTGCGCGAGCACGCCGAGGTCGGCCAGACCGACGCTGTCCGCGGCGATCAAAAGAGCCACTGGGCCCTGCTGTGGTGCGCTGCCGCGAAGACCGATGCGACCGCCCGCCCCATTCACGAGCACGATCGAATCCACCGCGATACCCAAGCTATCACGAGCAACGTGGGCGCTGCTCGCCAACCGCCACTTGCTCTGGCCGATCGTCAGGTTCGCCGAATCGAGGGCCACGCGCGTCAGTGCCTCGTGGGAGCCGAGTGATCCACCGTTACTCGTCGCGCTCCCGACGATTCGTGCTGTCGGCCCGTTGTCGCTGTGCATTCCGATAGCGAATCCCGCGCGGGATCGCCCAGCGAGATCGATGTCCGCTTCGACGGAGTCGAGCAGGATGCCCGCGACCGTGAGCGTGTCGAATCGAAGTGACGCGCGTCCAGCGGGATCGCTGAGCACGTTGCGCAGGGCGAAATGCCCACCGACCAAGCGGGCCCGATCCACTCCGACGAGGAGTCCTGTTCCCACCACGGATCCATGCACGTCGATCGAATCGACGCGGCCGTAGGCGCTGCCATCGAGCGTCACCTGTCCCGCGAGCGAGTCGACGAGCACGCTGTCTGGCGCGCGATGCGAGGCGAGATAGCGACGAAAGCCACCTAACGAATCGACGATCAATTGAACGTGGAGCGAATCGGAGATCCCGTGAGGAAGTCCGAGCGCGCCGCGCGCGAGAATGGTTGCGGCCGTGGTCTCGAGCCTGAGCGTATCGACCAACAGCCGACGATCCGCGAAACGCAGCCGCGCCGTGGATGGGAAAATCCGCAATCCATCGATGTCGGCGCGCGTGAGATCGACGGCGGCGCTTCCCTCGAGGTCAGGCAGAGAATCGCCACTCAACGCCACGTCGTACCGACCGGTGAACGTCGTCGGCCTAACGGCGCTGTGCAGCCGCGTCGAGTCGAGGAGTTGATTGACCGCCAGGCCGTTCACCTGGCCAGTGCCACGAATTCCGTACGAGGGGGGATCGATGTCCACGCGACCCTCGAAGGTCAGCGCTCCCGCCGCTCCCTGTAGACTGGTTGTCAGCTCGAGGTCGGCCGTCGTGCCCCGCGCCCGGATTGGGCCACTCAGAATTCCGGTGAGTGGCAGCTTGGGATACGAACGCGCCAGCATGCCCAGCGACAGCGGCTGAGCCTGGGCCTCGACGTCGTACGTCATGTACTTCTCGCCATACGTCACGCGGCCGTTGCCAGTAAGGTGCGACGGCTCTCCGGGTCCGTCCTGGTGGAGGACGTTCGCGTTGCTGAAGCGCACGTCGAGCCATGACGAGTCGAGCGTTGCCGTGCCCGAGATCGTTCCACCGAGCCTCGGAAAGTTCGGGTACAGAAACTCGATCGTTCGCAGATCGACCGAAGCGGCATTCACGTCGAAGTGGCGGAAGCTGGTGAACGCCGGCTGGAGAATGTTCAACTCTCCCTTTCCGCCGACGCGTGATGTCGCGCCCCGCACGTGCGCGTCGCGGAAGATCACCTCGCTCTCGTCTACATAAAACCGCGTCAGGGGGCCGCCCCGCGCGCGCACGCTTCCATAGAGCTGACCGCGCCAATCCACCGGAAACGGCTTCCCATTCAGTGCCCGCAACAGGTCGAAGTCGAAAGGCTGCCCCGACATCCGTACGTCCTTCACCACGAGGATAGGTCCACCGACCGCGAAGGTCATGTCACCGATGAGGCGCGATCCCGTCGTCGTGACATCCATGTTCGTGAGCTTGTAATCGATGACGTGCAGATTGTCCTTCTCGTTGCCGATGTGGAGCATGACTTTGCCTCCACCGGTTGTCGGCAGCGTGGGGTACACCCACGCAACGTCGTTGAGCGCGACCGAATCGCCGCGCACGCTCACATCATATCGGACTGGCAGATCGCTGCCCCATACGATCTTGCCGCTGGCCGAGCCGCTCGAGCGCGGGAGATCGAAGTGCGGGATATCCACCCAGATCGAATCACCCAGATTGCGCAGGGTGCCGCGAATGTCGTGAAAGTTGAATGGCGGATCACTTTCGACCGCGTGCACGCTGTCGAATACGAACTGCCGCCCGAGTTTATCGCTGTCCGGGTCGGCGATGCGCATGTGCGACGCCAGCACGGAGAGCTTCGTCCAGCGCCAGGTGCGCGCGAAGCTTGGCTTGCCCTCGTCGATGACGCGCCGAATCTCCTTGTCCGGGCGGCCGATCGTGTACTTGACCGCGCTGTCGAGCTTCGCGCCGCGGAGTGTATCGTCGGGCGTCCACGGCATCTGAAGGATGAAGGTGCCGTCATGCACGCGAGCCGAGTCGATCACGAAGTAGTCGCCGAAATTGCGCCCCGGCGTCTTCGGGAGGTTGGGCTTCTTCTCGTAGCTCCGGAAGATCTCTTTGAAATTCCAGCGGCCGCTGGCGTGCTGCCGGATATACATCACCGGATGCTCGACATCGACGTTGCGGAGCAGCAATCGCTTGTCGATCAGGTCACGCGGATCATAGCTCGCTGTAATTCGACCAGTGCTGAGGAAGAGCGAATCATTGTCCGCATCGCGGATGGCGAAACTGTCGATCTGAATGCCGGTGAGGAATCCGCCGCTCACCGGCCCCACATACACCTTCCCCTTGAACGCACTCGCCAACTGTCCCTGGAAGAATTGGCGCAGCTCCTCCTGCCCGTAATGCGTGCGTGTCACGACCACGCCCGTGACAATGGTCACGAGCCCGATCACGAGCAGCGCGATGACGCTGACGAGCGCGACGAGACGACGGCGTTTGATCATCCCAGCTCGAGACGACTAGAAATCCGGACCAATCGAGAACGTAAAAGTTAGACGATGCCAGAATCCCGAACGTGACGGCTGTTGATAGGTCGGATTACAGGTGACACCCTGCTGCGGTTGCCATACACCATTCTGCAGGAACGCCTTTGGAGCATCCGCGACGGGTGTAAACGGGGAAACAGCACAATACACGTTCGGGAAAGCCTGGGCATTCTTGGATCCGATGCCTGCGGTATAGAGCGCTGGCCCGAATACCTGCGGGTAGGGATTGTACCCCGCATTGATCTGGATGGGCCCAAGCGGGCTAAATACCCGAAGGCCGACGCCGGGCGTCCAATAGGGCTTGAACTTCGAGTTCGCCTGGGTGTTTCGGTTCCAGACCGTTCCGACGTCGGTGAACATGGTGAACTGTAGCAGCTCCGGAAGCAGGAACGACCGGATCCGATAGTCCATGTTCATGACGAAAAGCGAGTTGCCGCCGATCGGCACGATACGTCGTGGCCGAACGCTCCGCGTGCTGTCCCACACAAAGTAGACGGTGCTATCCTGCCCCGGAGCGCGCGGCAACCCCACGACTCTCACGGAATCGAAGACGTATAGCAGCTCTCCGAGCTCGTTCTGCTCGAAGCCGCGAACGCTGGTTGGTCCGCCAGCGTACAGGCGCTCTTGCTGTGGGGGCTGCCGGCCTCCCGGTACGTCGGCACCACCCCAGATTGCGCCGACTCGGAGCCGAAGAGCGAGAATGTTCCCAAAGCCGACGGGATGATACCACGCGAAGTCCCCGACGCCTTTGATGAACGTGAGCTGTGGGTCCGAGCCAAGAAAGGTTGCCGAGTTTCGTGACTCGATGCGAAAAGCGTAGCCGTCGGTGGGATTGATTGGATTGTCGGTGCGCGCGCGCGCCACGACGCCGCTCAGCACCGCCAGCGGAAGCTTTGTCGTGTCCTGTGCAATCGAAGCCGAGTCACATCGAGCAAAGGCTGCGCAGAGGAGCGCCGGATCCGCAATGGTCTTGCCGAGCTCGATGTTGTAGCCCAGGCGAAGTGATGCGGTGGACGAGAGTACCTTGAACAGCGAAGCCTCGCCTCCAACGTAGGTCTGTCGGAGGAACGCCTGGTACTCACTTCGGCGCTCCGAATAGAGCGAGAACGACGGTGTCGCCCACGTCCCGAACAGGGCGGGCTGTCGCACCGTCGCGTTTACTGAGTAGTTGCCTGTGGCGCTGAACGGATCCTGACGAAGATTGGGCCAATAGCAGAGGTTATGCATCGTGAAGTTGTTCTCCATGATGCCCCAGCCGATCTTCGACAGCTGGCCAGTGAGCTCCAGGCGCTGCGCGCCGCCCAGGAAGTTCTTGTCCACGATCTGCGCGCGTGCCCGGAAGCAGTCCAGGGTCGCCCATCCGAATTCGGTGTTGACATCGCGCATGTAGTCCTCGATCAGCGTGACCTTGAGGTTCACGGTCGAATCCGTGGCGAAGGTCATGCTGTCGATCAATGGCTCAACCTGCACGAACCGATAGGCGCCAGTCTGATACAGATTCCGCTGCGCGTCGACGAGCGTCTGCTCGCGGTAGATGTCGCCCGGACCGGTGCCAACCAGCTTCCGCACGATACGATCGCTGATTTCCTGGCGCTTGCTGTTATTCGGTGTGACCGCGACCTGAACGGTTCCGATATGCGCCAGAGGGCCCGGAAGAAACGTCAACGCTATGTGGGCCGTGAGCGAGTCCTTGGTGGAGGTCTCATAGTCACGTAGCACGTCGGGCCGCGGATAGCCCACGTTCCGCAGACGTGAAAGGATGGTCTGCACGTCCTGCTCTAGCCGCGTCATGTCGTACGGCTTCCCGACCGCCATCCATAGCCCGCTCAGGACCTCGTTGCGACTACGGACCGAATCGAGCCCGGAAATCGTTAGGCGCGTGATCCGTACCGGCTGCCCCTCTTCGATGAGGAACGACACGTCCACCTCGCCCTGGCTCACCGGCGTGACGAGGGTATCCACTTTCGTGTTGTAGTAGCCCGCCTGCCGATACAGGAGCTGCAGGCGATACTTGTCTTTAAACAGCTCGTCGCTGTCGAGGCAGCGACGCGTCCCGATAACGCGCAAATGCCGCCGCGACCAGGTGGACGCCGTCGTTACGATGCGGAGTGCGAGCTGGTCGTCCGTGAAAGCGTGATTCCCGACGAAACTCAAGGAGTGCACCTCCCGATCGCCGGGATCACACGCGAGATCCTGCGCCCCCGCCGGCCGGCTGCCAGCCGCCGCGAGAAGCGCGATTCCCCCCATCAGAGCGAGAAGTGCTCGCCGCATCACCGCGAGTCGAGCGGCGTGCGCTCCAGGAACAGTTTCGTGATGTAGAATGTCACCGCGGCTGCCGCAACAGCGGCACCAACAGCGGGGGCGAGCTCGCGAACCGTCAGCGAACGTCGGTAGTAGTACTTCGGGTCCACGTCCACCGCGCGTGGATCACTCAATGTGAACATTCCAGCCTCTATGTGAGCACTCACGTTCCGTTCCGCGAGCCCGCTTCGTTCGCGCGAGAGTGCCCACACGGCGCCGAGGCGGTCGCGACCGGCATCACGACGCTGATGCGCGGGCACGTACGATTGACGCTTCGCGGCGCGGCCGGGTAAGTTCTCGCGCGCATGTCAGCATGTCAACGTCGCCCATACTTCCTCGTCCTCCTCTGCGTTGTCGCGCTGGTTGCGTGCTTCGGTGACGCCACCACCAATCGTCATACGCTGATCGACTCGCGCGACAACTACGATCCGCGCTCGCTCGATCCCGCGCTCTCGACGGACGTCCCAACAGGCCGAGCGGTCGGCTACGTCTTCGACGGGCTCACGCGCTTCACGCCCCCGGCCCAGGTCGAGCCAGCTCTGGCCGAACGATGGGACGTCACGCCGGATGGCAAGACGTACACCTTCCATCTACGGCAAAACGTCACCTTTCACGATGGCTCGACTTTCGGCGCGCGCGACGTCGTGAGCAGCTGGCAGCGGGCGCTCGACCCGACCAGCAAGAGCTCCGCGAGCGAGTTCCTATATCCGATCAAGGGGGCTCGCGATTTCCATACGCAGAAAGCCCCGACGATCTCGGGCATCTCCGTACGCGATGACAGCACTGTAGTCGTCACGCTGGAAGCACCGCTCGCGGCATTCGTGAAGCTGCTCGCCATGCCGGTCGCTTCAATCGTTCCTCCCAATGCCGGAACCAACTTTGGCGAGCACCCAATCGGCACCGGGCCCTGGCGACTCGTCGAATGGAGACACGACGACTTTCTCCTCTTCGCGCGCAACGACCATTACTTCCTCGGCGCGCCAAAAGCCGAGTCGCTCGAAGCGCGCATCATAGCGGAGCCGAGTACGTCGGTGGCCGAATTCGAGAGCGGAACCGTCGATGTGCTGCAAATCCCGGCCGGACAGACCCGTGAGTGGGAAGAGGACGAGAGCCGACGGACGCTGCTGAGTTCCACTCCGGCACTGGAGCTCGTGTATGTCGGCATCAACACGACCCGAGGGCCCCTCAAGGACACCCGGGTCCGTCAGGCAATCAACTACGCCGTCGACATCAACACTATCGTCGATCGGCTGGTGAGCGGACGCGGTACTCGAGCCGCGGGGGTGATTCCGCCCAGCCTCGCTGCATATGACAGTGCGCGACGCCCTTACCCCTACAACCCGGCGAAGGCACGTCAGCTGCTCGCGGCCGCCGGCTATCCTAACGGCATCGACATCGACCTCTGGGTTCCGATGACGCCCATCTATGTCCGCATGGCCGAGACGATCCAGGCGTACTTGAACGTCGTCGGCATTCGCGCAAAGGTGATTCAGCGCGAGTCGAGCGCCTCACGCGCCGCCGCGCGGAAGGGCGAGACCGACATGATCCTCAAGGATTGGTATGCCGACTATCCGGACGCCGAGGATTTTCTCTATCCCTTGCTGTACAGTGGCAACAAGGGCTCCGGCGGCAACGTCTCGTTCTATTCAAACGCGCAATTCGATTCGACGATACTCGCCGCTCGCCGCGAGCTCGACGACCGCAACCGGGTCGCGTTGCTGCGGCAGGCGGACTCGATTGCCTTCGTCGATGCTCCGATGATGTTTCTGTACTTCTATAATGAGCTGTACGCCGTGCAGCCGTGGGTGAAGGGGTTTCGTCCGCCTGTCATATTCAATGGGCAGCGCTGGCTGGACGTGACAATTACACGGGGCGACGTAAAGGATTCCACCAAAGCCACCCGACACTGATGGCCTTCCTGCTTCGACGGCTTCTGCTCGCCATTCCGACGCTCTTCGGCGTGCTCGTCGTGGCCTTTCTGCTGCTCTACATCGCGCCGGGCGATCCCGTGCAGGCGATGATCGGTGAGCGCGCGGACGAGGAGACCATCGCTCGACTGCGCGCACAGCTCCATCTCGACGATCCGCTGCCCCAGCGCTTTGGCCATTACGTGGCGAGCGTCGCGCGCGGCGATCTCGGACGATCCTACATCACCAATCGGCCGATCACGCAAGACATCCGTGAGCGCTTTCCAAAGACGCTTCAACTCGCTGGAGCGGCAATGCTTCTCGCCGCGTCCATAGGAATTACCCTTGGCGTACTCAGCGCCCGGAGACCCGGCGGCCTGTTCGACCGATTGTCGTTAGGTATCGCCTACCTCGGGATATCCTTTCCGGTGTATTGGGTGGGGCTGCTGCTCATACTGCTCTTCGCGGTGACCTTGCGCGTGCTGCCCCCCTCCGGGTACGGTCGCCTGCGTTTTCTGATACTGCCGGCCCTGGCGCTCGGGATGCGCTCCATTGCCTTCCTTGCGCGTATGACGCGCTCGGCGATGCTCGAGTCGTTCGGCCAGGACTACGTTCGGACGGCGCGCGCGAAAGGCCTGGCCGAACGGACGGTGACGCTCAAACATGTCCTGAGGAATGCGCTCATTCCAATCATTACCGTCATTGGCCTGGATTTCGGCGCCTACCTGACAGGAAGCATTCTCACCGAGACCGTCTTCTCCTGGCCCGGGATCGGCCGCTACGTCGTGAATGCAATCGGCCGGCGAGACCTCCCGGCGATCCAGGGCACGGTGTTGTTCCTGAGCGCGGTCTTCGTGATCGTGAATCTGATCACCGATGTCGTATACGCCAAAGCGGATCCACGAGTCAGCTATTCATGACGCTCGACGACTATCAACATGCCGCGCTCCGGACGCGGAATCCGGCACTCTCCGCTGATGAGCGTTTACTGGACGCAGCCGCGGGACTCGCCGAGGAGGCCGGTGAAGTGCTCGGGCTCGTGCGCAAGCGCGTATTTCAGCAGCGTGAAACACCTGCCGAGCGCCTGACCGAGGAGTTGGGTGATGTGCTGTGGTGTCTCGCCGTCACCGCGGACAGCCTTGGCATTTCGCTCGATGCGGTCGCCGAGGCCAACAAACAGAAGCTCGAGCGGCGCCACCCCGAAGGCTTTCGCGCCGGCGAACCGCGTTAGGCAGCGGACCGTCACCACAACTCGTGTTCGCCTGGACTCCCGATCCTACCGGCGAGGTCGCCCACCGGCCGTGGCCGATGCCTCGCCTTCCCTGGCTGATGGCGCAACGATGGAGCGATCTCCTGTTCGCGCACTGGCCGATCGAAGCCAGCGTAATGCGGAGACGGGTGCCCTCGTCGCTCCCACTGGACACGTTCGACGGCTCCGCCTGGCTGTCTATCGCATCCTTTCACTTGAGCCACCTCCGGCCGCATTGGCTTCCCGCGGTGCCGGTGCTTTCGGCGTTCCCCGAGCTCAACGTGCGAACGTACGTCACGTTAGGAGGTAAGGCCGGCGTCTACTTCTTCAGCCTCGACGCCGGGAGCGCGCTGGCGGTGGCGGGAGCGCGCGCAACATTTCACCTCCCCTATTTCAATGCACGGATGCGGATTCGCACTCATGCCGACGGCGTGATCGCGTACGAGAGCCATCGCTTCGATCCACGAGGAAAGCCGGCTGACTTTCGCGCTCGATATCGTGCGACTGGCTCCGTTGCGCTCAGCAGTCCTGGCACGCTCGATCATTGGCTCTCGGAGCGCTACTGCCTGTATGCGACTGACGACGCGGAGCGCGTGTACCGTGCTGAGATCCACCACCATCCGTGGCCGTTGCGCCCTGCGGACGCACTCTTCGAGGAGAACACGATGGCACTCGCCGCGGGATTGTCGCTGCCCGCAATCGCTCCGCGGCTTGCGTTCTCGTCCCTACTCGACGTCGTCGTCTGGTCACCGCAACGGGTCCACGCCTCCGCCTAACGGCTGAGTCGCTCCGCGCGCCTGGGCTCCGGCCGAGAGGTCGAAGTATGCCCTGCGAGCGATGCCATGCCGCGCCTGACGAAAAGCCACATCACCATTCCGGCGATTCCCGCGATGATCAAGGCACCGACCGCGTAAGCGTCGCCCGGCAGCCACTGGTCGCCGATGACGAGAATCACGCCAGTGAGGAAGGTGATCGCGCCGAGGAGCCCGAGCGTCGCGCCGATCGCACAGAGAAGCGAGCCTTCTCCAATCGCACGGATCATCGCACCGAGCTCGTGTCGCGCCGCGGTGATGTCCCGGCGAATGTTCCCGACGGCGTCCTCCATCCAGTCACGCGTCACTAGCAGCCGATCCCTAGTCCGCCTTACCACACGCGCCGGGAGAAGCCACTCGAGCGCTCCCAACCGATTCCGGCCTCCGCCATCTCGTCGTGCGCCGACGAGCTTCGCCGGAACGGGATATGGAATGAGCGCATAGCGACGCGGCACGGCCGCTCCGGCGATCGGCTCCGGGCTCGCGCTCGCCTCAGGGACGTTCCCAGTACCTGCCTCGAGCTCGACGGCGAGCTCTCCCACCGCCAGTAGCACGAATGACGAGTAGTACATCCAGGTGAGCAGGACCATGATGGCCCCGATCGCCCCGTATGCCGGGTTCAGCGCGTTGAACTTCTGTACGTAGAGCCGGAACAGCAGCGTGGCGAGAATGAATAACATCGTCGCGAGAAGCGCCGAGAAAATGAGAATCCGCTTATCCTGATCGCGGCAGTTCGGAAGCAGGGAGTAAACCAGCCAGAGCACGGCGACCAGGGCACCGATCGCGAGCGGGAACTGAATCACCGTCCAGAGGAGCGTCGTGACGCGGCCGAGGCCCAGATGTGAGCCGATCCAGCTGACCACTCCCTCGCCATTCACCAGAACCACCGTCGCGATCACGATGACGCCACCGGCCAGGAGCAGCATGCCTAACTGCAGAACGTATTGCTTCCACCAGGGCCGCGTCTCCTCGACCTCGTAGGCGGCGTTCAGCGCCGCGCGCAGCGAACCGAAGATGCTCGACCCCGACCACGCGGCGGTGAGCAGGCCGAATGAGAGGAGCCCTGGCGCGCCTTTCGCGAACACCACCCGCTCGATCGTTCGGCCGAGCAGTTTCGCCACATCATCTGGGAGGGCACCGGCGATGCGCTCGTTGAAGCCAGCCATGACCGTCTGCTTATTGGCCACGAGACTCAGCAATGCCGCCAGAAACAGCAGCAGCGGAAACAGTGCGAAGAAAAAGCTGTACGCCATCTGCGATGCGTACACACTGATCTTGTCTTTGCCGATCTCCGACCAGGTCTTCTTCGCCAGTGCGACGATGTCGTATCCCCGAATTCTCATGGGGAAGAGCGTGGGCAAGCGGCGTACCCCGACCGGGCTGCGCCGTCGTCCACCCGCTAGAAATCCTCGCCGTCGGCTTGCGGCGGGCAGCCAGTCGCCGGCTCCCACCGAGTTCGGCCTCCAATTCCTGTGTCGCGCATCACCCAGTATTCGTCGAACACGGAGCTGTAACACACCGTGATGCCGACGCGGCGAACCGCTGTCCAGAAGCCGGGTGGCATGTCGGCGTTAGGCAGCCCCACCATCATCACCTTGTCGCCGGGACGCAGCGCGCTAAGGGCGATGGTGCTGTTGGAGAAGCCGGCGGTCGGTGCATGTCCGAGTAGCGTCGTCAAGACGTCGTTCCAGTTGTGAGCCCGCTTGCCATCGACCGTGACGACGACGGATTTGATCAGCGCCGGACCAATGCCAGAGTTCGTGACAGAGAGAGAGGCACCATTCGACGTCGTGAAAGTCGTGAGCTCGAGATGAGGCCACACCTCCGCGCGATCGTGCCTGCGCTGCAGGGCCGCCTCGTAGATTCCGACGACGACAGCCGAGACACTGACGACGAGCGCGGCCACCGCGACGAATGTCTCCGGCTCGCGATACCAGGGACGGCCGTCGGACATGCCGCCTCAGTCGTCCTTCTGGCCGAACACGGCCATGTTCGACGAATGCCCCGGCGCCACCTTTTTGTCCGGGTAGATCCAGTGCACTGCCTGATTCACCGCGGTGGCCGCTTCGCCGAAACCAGTCGCGATCAGCTTGAGCTTCCCGGGGTATGTCGTGACATCGCCCGCGCCGTAGATCCCGGGGCGGCCAGTCTCCATCTGACTGTTCACGATGATCTCGTCCTTCTCGATCGTTAGGCCCCACTCCGCAATCGTCCCCATGTCGCTCACGAAGCCAAGCATCGGCAGCACGACGTCGACCTCGAGCTCGCGCGTCGACTTTGCCTTGATGTCGCGCAACAGGACGTGCGTGAATTGATCTCCGCCATTGCGGCACTCGATGTCGTGCAGCTCGTGGAACGTATAGATCTCGGCTTTACCCGAATCCACTGCGGCGCGGAATTCTGCTACGGTGGCATCGTGAGCACGGAACCGGTCGCTGCGATGAGCCAGCGTCACTCGTGAGGCACGACCGATGAGCTGCGTGCCCCAGTCGAACGCCGAATCACCACCGCCGATGATCAGCACCCGCTGATCCCGGAACTGCTCCGGATCGGTGACGACATCGTAGATACCGCGACCGTACCACGGCTCGGCGCACCGCTGAGGCAGGCGCCGCGGCGAAAACGCACCGATGCCGGCGGCGACGATGATCGAGCGCGTTGGAAACCGATCGCGATCCGTGACGACCACGAACTCTTTTCCGTCCTGCTCTAGGCCGGTCACTTGCTGCAAAAGGTGAATCGGCTGCTGGAAGCGTGACGCCTGCTCGACGAGCGATTTCACCAGATCCTTGGCGAGCACCTGCGGTATGCCGGCAACATCGAAGATGAACTTCTCGGGATAGAGCGCCGTTAGCTGTCCGCCAGCCTCGGGAAGCGCATCGATGATCTGCGCCGTCACACCGCGCATACCGGCGTAAAAAAGAGCGAAGAGTCCGGTGGGCCCTCCGCCAATGATCGTGATGTCCTTGATGTCCTGAGCCATTCCTAAAGCTTCGCCGACTCGCAGCACTGATACAAGCCGCTCGCTCCGCTCGCCCTTTCACGCGCCACGCTCCACGCGACACCCTCCGCCCGGCATGATCGACGCGCAACGCCACCTCGACTACCACGGCACCTTCAAGCTCGTCAACAAGGTCGCGGAAGGCGGCATGGCGACGGTCTACGAGGCGCAGCAGCTCGGCCCTTCGGGTTTCTCGAAGCGCATCGCGCTGAAGGTCATTCATCCGCACTTCGCTCAGCGCCCCGAATTCCTCCAGCTCTTCATCGACGAGGCGAAGCTCTCGGCGAACCTGCTTCACGGCAACATCGTCCAGATCTATCAGCTCGGGGAAGTCGCGGGAGACTACTTCATCGCGATGGAGTTCATTCCTGGCCCCACGCTGCGGAGCATCATCGATAGGCATCGAGAGGTCGGAAAGGCCATGCCGCAGACGCTCGCGGCGTACATCGCCAGCCGTGTGTGCCGCGCGCTCGACTTCGCGCACAACTTCGTTGGTCCGGACGGCAATCGCCTCGACATCGTCCACCGCGACGTGTCGCCGGGCAACATCATGGCGACCTGGGACGGGCACATCAAACTCGCAGACTTCGGCATCGCCAAGGCACGCACTTCCATCGATCCCGCCTCGGATGGTATCCGGATCGGGAAGAAGCATTACATGAGTCCCGAGCAGCTCACCGGGCTCGAAGTCGATGGACGGAGCGACGTCTTCTCACTTGGCCTCGTGCTCTACGAGCTGCTGGCGCTCGAACGGCTCTTCCGCGAGGACGTGACTGCGCTCGCGCTCTCTGAAGTCGCTGTCGCACCACTGCCCTCCTTGCGCGACCTCGTCACCAACCTCGACGAAGGCCTCGAGCGGATCATCCTCGCCGCTCTCGAGCGCGATCCCTCGCGTCGCCCGACCGCCGCGGCGCTTGGCCAGGCTCTGGACCGCTGGGTTGCGGATCAACAGGAAGTGGCAACGCCCGATCGCCTCGAGGCCCACCTCGCGAAGATCTTCCCCGCGTCCTATCAGCCTCCGACAGCAGAGGAGGAAGACACCGACTTCACCAATCTGAAGTCGGCGCTGAGCGTGAGCTGGAAGAAGAAGAAGTCGGGCACCAGGGGCTAGCATCCAACGAGCTTCGAGAGCATCGAACGGCTCCGCACTCAATCACTTCTAATTCCGACGTAATCACGTCTTGTTCGGCCTCGATCACGTGTAGAGGCCGAGACTCGATAGCTTTGTGGTGCGTGAGGTGGACCTCGATCTCGATCTGGAAGCCCTAGCCCCTAGCTCCTAGTTCCTAACCCCTGGTCCCTGCTCTTGAAGATCTACACTCGCACCGGCGACGCCGGGGACACGGGTCTCTTCGGCGGCGGACGCGTACCCAAGAATCATCCGCGCGTCGAGGCGTATGGCGACGTGGACGAGCTCAATGCGGCGATCGGCTTTGCGCGCTCGATCGAGCAAATGCCACGCGTCGACGAAGTGCTCGTCCCGATCCAGCGCGACCTCTTTGCCATCGGGGCCCTCCTCGCCACCCCCGACCGCGAGAAGATGCGGCAGCATCTCGAGAAGGCGCGCGTCGACGACGATCGCATCGGCCAGTTAGAGCGAGCGATCGATGACGGTGACCGCGAGCTCGACCCTCTCCGCTCGTTCATCGTGCCCGGCGGTACGCCGAAAGCCGCGGCGTTGCACGTCGCCCGCACCGTCTGCCGACGCGCCGAACGGCGCGTCGTGTCGCTGATCGAATCTGGCATCGACGAGATCCCGCCAGTCGTTGTCATCTATCTCAATAGGTTGTCGGACCTGCTCTTTACGCTGGCACGCGTCGCCAACCGGCGCGCTGGTGCCGGCGAAGTGACCTGGTGATGTTCGTCACATCGCGGTAACCCGAATCCTCTTAAGACCGTCCCGTAAACATGGATCCGGTCGAGATCGAGCTACCGACATATCGCGTCCTCATCGCCCGAGGCGGCCTTGCCGACCTCGGTCGCGTCGCGACGTCTTCGACACGGGCACATCGCTACGCGCTCATCGCCGACAGCAACGTCGCACCGCTGTACGCCTCCAGGGTCCGCGGCGCGCTCGGCGAGGGTCGAACGACCCTTTACACTGTTCCATCGGGTGAGGAGCACAAGACGCGGCAGAGCTGGAGCTCCTTGACGGACTCCATGCTGGCGGATGGCTTCGGACGCGACTCCGCGGTCGTTGCTCTGGGGGGCGGCGTCGTGGGCGATCTGGCGGGCTTCGTCGCGGCAACCTACATGCGCGGCATTCCCTTCATTCAGGTTCCGACGACGCTACTCGCCATGATTGATGCGTCAATCGGCGGCAAAACGGGTGTCGATACGCCCTCAGGCAAGAATCTCGTCGGGGCCTTTCATCATCCAGCAGCTGTAATTGCAGACCCGGATGTCCTGCGCACTCTGCCGGCTGAACACCTCCGCGCCGGTCTCGCCGAAGCGATCAAGCACGGTGTCATCGCCGACGCCGCGTATTTCGACGAAGTGGTTGGCTCGGCGCCCGACATAGTAAGTGGAGGTCGTACAGCCGGCGGTGCCATCGAGCGTGTCGTCGTCCGGAGCATTGCCATCAAGGCGGACGTGGTTCGGCGCGACGAGCGTGAGGGCGGTCTCCGAAAGACGCTCAACTTCGGCCACACCATCGGTCACGCCATCGAGCTGCGCAGCGACTACCGAATGCTGCACGGCGAGGCGGTGGCCGTGGGCATGGTCATCGAGAGCCGCGTCGCCGAAAAGCTCGGCGTTGCCGAGCCGGGAACGAGCGATCGGGTGCGTGCCGCAATCGAACGAACTGGATTGCCGGCGGCGCGTCCGGCAGACCAGACGCCGGATGCCATCCTTGCCGCAACTCGTGGGGATAAGAAGGCACGATCAGGAGTGGTGGAGTACGCCCTCCCTGCGCGCATAGGTGCGATGGCTGGCGCGGACCGCGGCTGGGGTATACCGGTCTCCGACGATGTCGTGCTCGAGGTGCTGAAATGATACGGCGACTTCGGCGCCGCTTCGGCACGCGCGCTTCGTTAGGTGCTCTCTGTGCCGGCCTCGCGGCGGCGACGATCGCGCTGGGGGTCGTCATCGCATTTGGCGTCCGCGAAGAGCAGCGGGTGGCCGCTCGCGCTCGTGCCGCCGCCGAAGCTGCCGCGCTGGCCCCTCCAGTTCACGATGCGCCCGTCGAGCCGATTCGCCTCGACGGCGTCGTCGTCCTCGCGGCGACGAAGGGATGGAACAAGAAAGTGCACCCCCCGCTGAAGCCGGGAGAGCCGGTGCCGGTACTCGTGACGGCATACTGTCTAAATGGAACGACGCGTCGCGGTCGTTATGTGCGGCCAGGAATCGTAGCCGCCGACCGAAAGCTTTTTCCCCTATCGCGATATATCGAGCTTTATGCGGGTGAGAGGTATCTGGGCCGATTCTTGATTGATGACACGGGGTCCATGATTCGCGGTGCTCACATCGATGTCTGGGTGCCTACTTGTCGAGAGGCAAAGATCTTCGGACGGCAGCACGGGACGGCGATGCTGCTGCCAAGGCACGATCTGGAGGTAGTTCAGTCGGGCAGTGCCAAATAGTGTTCGGTGATCGGTCGTCGGTGGTCGGTAAACTGACAGCCATGATCACCTTCAGCGACAACCACTGTTCACCGTTCACCGTTCACCGTTCACCGACAGCATGTCTTCCTTCGCGACGTACCTCATCGGCTTCATCGTCCTCATCGTTGGGCTCGCGGTTGCCGCGTACCTGCTGAACATTCCAACGAGCTGGATCGTCGTCGGCATCATAGTCCTTCTCGGGATCGGGATTTTGATGGCGACCAGTCGGACACGGCCCCGCGACCCGCCGCCTCCCGGCTCCGGACCGCAGCCACCGGCGGGCTGAAGCGACTGGCTTGGCAGCCTAACAGCGTCTTTTGGCCACAAATCGAGGGCGACCGTCTCTAATGAGCGTCGTCCTCGAATTTTTTTCGAAATCGGATGAGTAACCTGTAACCCTTCGTGCAGCCGGCGGATAACTCATCACCGGCTGGATTCGCGGGCACATTTGTGAGAGCTAGCTCACAATTGAGTATTGACGGCTCAAAAACCCGTCATTACCCTAGCCGCCCCTGAACCCTGCCCTACCTCTCGCGAGCCATCGCGCCATGGGCGCCGCCGCCCTGCCATGGTGCTCGCTCCACCTTACCCGTTTGGTGAGGAGCGTGTATGGAGCAAGTGACGGAGACCAGGTCTTCCAGAGGGTACTTTCGTTCGTCACCCTCGACCGCGTTTGACCAGTACCTCCAGGACATTCAAAAGCTTCCCCTTATCGACGACCCTGAAGAAGAGCGACGCCTCGCCCGACGCGCCCAGCGCGGTGACGAGAAGGCGGCCGAACGACTGGTTACCGCGAACCTGCGCTTCGTCATCTCGTACGTGAAGAAGTACCAGGGCCATGGGCTCGATCTCTCCGAGCTCGTCGCCATCGGCAACGAGGGTCTCCTCAAGGCAGTTCGCAAGTTCGATCCGGACCAGGGAGTTAAGTTCATTTCGTACGCGGTTTGGTGGGTCCGGCAAGCGGTACTCAAGGCGCTTGCCGAGCAGACCCGATCCGTCCGGATCCCGCTCAATCAGAACTCGCAGCTCATCCGTCTCGCGCGCGCCGAGACGATTCTCGCCCAGGTTCTCAAGCGCGACCCCACCGAAGAAGAGATCAGCCGCGTCCTCGAAGACACGCCCGAGAATGTCCGCGCGGCGAAGCAGATGTCGGCAACGGAAGTTTCGCTCGACGCCCCTATCGATCGGTCAGATCGCGAGGCTTCGACACTGGGAGAGCGCTTTGCCGGCGTGGATGGCGCGGACATCGAGGATCGCTGCGACTACAAGCTGATGCGCGAGTTCATCGATCGTGTCTTCCGGAAGTACTTGTCCCCACGCGAGCGAAAGATTCTGTACCTATACTACGGCCTCGAGATAGGCTCCGAGGCGATGACGCTGGAAAAGATCGGCGCGCTCATGGGGGTCACCCGTGAACGCATCCGTCAGATCCGCGAACGCGCCTTCGAGAAGCTTCGCGAATCTCCGGACGGTAGAGCCCTCTGTGGATTCTGGGCCGCCTGAGCGCGAAGACCAAAAGAAAAAGAACGGGGACCGGACACGGTCCCCGTTCTTTTCTTTTGTCCTTGCAAGGGGCTAGGGACTCGGGCCACGCACAGAGATGTTGCCCCCCGGCCCTAGCCCCTAGTCCCTAGACTCTAGCCCCTGATTTATCGTTCTAGTCTTCCCTCCCACATGCCGCACCGCACTCCCGTCTTTATCGATCGCTCTGGTAGGCGATGGCAGCGCATTCGCCGCGCGGCCATCGTCCTTGGCGTCATCACGACCGCAATTGGCCTAACCCTCGGTCTCAGCCTCCTCTTCGCGCCAAGCATTCCCGAGCTCCATCCGCAGTCGCTCACCCGGAAGCCAATCGTTAGGCTCTCCGAACGAGCGCGGCTGGTGGCGCGGCGTCGATTCCAGCAGGCCCTCGCTACCACCAAGCGCGTTCCCCCAGCGCGACACGTCAACCGCATTCCCTCCATTCCCTCGAATGGACAAAAGCAGGCGGCGGCCGGCTCGCCTGTCGTCGGCGGATTCTTCGTCAACTGGGACGACAACTCCTACGCTTCCCTCGCCGCCAATCTCAAGGATCTCGATCTCGTCGTTCTCGAGTGGGGCTTCGTCGCCAGCGGCGGCGACTCCCTCCGTCTTGATACGCTCAATGGAAAGCGCGCCATGTCGCGCGTGCTGCAGGAACCCGTCGACAAACGGCCACGGCTGTTCGTGATGGTGAGCAACTTCAACTCGGCCGTGCAGGAATTCGGGACGTCGAACCTGCGCTCGCTGCTCACTCGTCCCGCGGCGCGCGCGCGCGCCATTGCGCAGCTCACGCAGGTCGTGCAGGCGAATGGACTCGCCGGCGTGCTCGTCGACTTCGAGGCGGCGGACAATTTCCCGCACCTGCACGAGCTCTCGATGGCCTTCACGCGGGAGCTCGGGGCAGCTCTCCATCCGCTAGGCAAGAGCATCGCCTACGCGATGCCCTCGTACGCGGACAATACCGAGCTCCGGGAGATCGCATCTACGGCCGATCAGGTGTTCGCGATGCTATTCGACGAACACTACAGCACGGGAGACCCCGGTCCCATCGCGAGTCAGCAGTTCTACGCTGACCGCGCCCGCGCGATTGCGGCGATCGTTCCGCGCGAGAAGCTGATTCTCATGATCGGTGCATACGGCTACGACTGGAACGACCGCACCGGAAAGATCACCGCTGACGAGGCAACATTTCAGGATGTGATGCGCGACGTCCGCGACAGCGGTGCCGTCGTCCGCTTCGACAAAACATCGCTCAATTCGGTTGCGACCTTTCAGAGCCCGGACTCCACCGATCACGAGATCTGGTTTCTCGATGGCGTTACGGCCTACAATCAGCTCAAGATCGCGCAATCGTTAGGTGTGGCCGGTGTCGCTTTCTGGCGCCTGGGCTCGGAAGACCCTTCGGTCTGGCGCGTTCTCAACGAGAATGGTCGGCTTCAATCGCCTGAGAGCCTGACGACTGTCTTGCCGGGCTACGATCCCGAGATCGATGGCCAGGGTGAGATCCTGCGCATTCGCGCCCAACCGGTTTCCGGTTCGCGCGCCATCACCGTCGATTCGACCTCAGGCTTGATCACAGCCGAATGGTACACGAGCTATCCGACGCCGTTCATCGTCCAGCGATTCGGCGCGCAGGAGATCCATCCGCACTGGGTAGCCCTGACCTTCGACGACGGCCCGGACGCGAACTGGACAGGGCCGATTCTCGACACCCTGGCGTCGCGCGGCGTCAAGGCAACTTTCTTCGTCATCGGCGAAAACGCCGATGCCCATCTCGCGCTGCTGCGACGCATCTACCGTGAAGGGCACGAGATCGGCAATCACACCTACTCACATCCCAACCTCGGCCTGACTGGTCGCAAGAGAACGGAAGTGGAGCTCGACGCGAACGAACGCCTCATCGAGGCGATGCTCGATCACCGCACCGCGCTTTTCCGGCCGCCGTACTTCGGAGACGCCGAGCCGACCACACTCAACGAGCTCGTGCCGGTCTGGTTGGCCACGCAGCGCAACTACATCACCGTCGGTCTGCACGTCGACTCGGAAGACTGGCAGGATCCGCCGCCGAGGCAGATCGTCAAGAACGTGCTGGAGAATCGCCCCGAGGACCCGGGCGATCGCGCAGAATGCGCCGACTCGCTCGGTCGCCGCTCGCTTGGCATCGGCACGACGAGGGCCTGCAACATCGTCCTGCTCCACGATGGTGGCGGCAACAGAGGCAATACACTCGCCGCGCTCGGACCACTGATCGACTCGCTCCGCGCGCGCGGTGATACGTTGGTGCTCGTCTCGCAGCTCGCCGGTCTCACCCGCGACGAGGCCATGCCACCGTTAGGCGCTCGCGCCGGCATGGAGCGACTGCTCCTCATCGGCGGCTTCGGCCTGCTCGGCATCCTGGAATGGCTGCTCTTCTGGATCTTCACCATCGCCGTCGTGCTCGGGGTCGCGCGGCTCGTCGTCATCGGCGCGCTGGCGTTCATTCAGCGGCTGCTCCGGCATCAGGATCGCTCGCGTCCAACGAGCTACGCTCCCGGGGTGAGCGTCGTCATTCCCGCCTTCAACGAGGAGAAGGTCATCAGTCAGACCATCGATAGCATCCTGGCTCAGCTATACGACGGGCCCATGGAGATCATCGTCGTGGACGACGGCTCGCGCGACGCGACGTACCAGCAGGCGCGCGCCGCGCATGGCGACCATCCGAAAGTGCGTGTCTTCACCAAGCCTAACGGTGGCAAGGCGAGCGCTCTCAACTTCGGCATCGCCCATTCGCTCCACGAGATAATCGTCGCTCTCGATGCCGACACCGTCTTCGCGCGCGACACCGTTGCGGAGCTGGTACAGCCGCTCGCCGATGCGCGCGTGGCGGCAGTCGCGGGTAATGCGAAGGTCGGCAATCGCATCAATATCGTGACGCGCTGGCAGGCATTGGAGTACGTCACCAGTCAGAATCTGGATCGACGGGCATTCTCGCTCCTCGACTGCATAACGGTGGTACCGGGGGCGGTCGGTGCGTGGCGCCGCGACGTCGTCCAGAAGGTCGGCGGGTTCCGCGAAGACACCCTGGCCGAGGATCAGGATCTCACCCTCGCCGTGCGCCGCGCCGGGTATTCAGTGGCGTATGCCGACGGCGCCGTTGCCTTCACGGAGGCGCCCGATACTCTCCGTGCGCTAGCGCGGCAGCGCTTCCGCTGGTCGTTCGGCACGCTACAGTGTGCGTGGAAACATCGCGGCACGCTGTTCCGTCGCCGCTACGGCACTCTCGGCTGGGTAGCCATGCCTAACGTATGGCTCTTCCAACTCCTGCTGCCCGCCCTGTCTCCGCTCGCCGACCTGATGTTCGTGTTCAGCCTTCTCTCGGTGTGGGCTAGCCGGACATCTCATGGCGCGACCTATGCGCTTGTGAATCTCGAACAGGTTCTCACGTACTACGCGGTGTTCCTGCTGGTAGACTGGGCGGCGGCCATGATCGCCTTCCTGATGGAGCCTCGCGAGGAGAAACAGCTCACGTGGTTGATCTTCATCCAGCGCTTCGCCTACCGACAGATCATGTACTGGGTCGTGGTCAAATCCTTTGCCGCCGCTATTCGCGGCCATGTCGTGGGCTGGGGTAAGCTCGAGCGGAAGGCGACGGTGGAGCTCGAGGCCATGGGGGCTGGCGGCAGCGCGTGAGCGGCGAGGACATCATCGCTTTCGTCAACAAGGACGCTGGGACAGCTGACGGTGCGTGCGAGGCGCTGGAGAAAGCGGGTGCCTTTCGCGTGGAACGCATCGCGCCGACCGATCTCGCCGACCACGTCCGGCGCGCTGTCGCCGCTGGCGCTCGGCGTGTGCTCGTCGCGGGCGGCGACGGATCGATCGCGACCGCGGCTGGTGTCATTCGCGGCAATCATTGTGAGCTGGCGATCCTGCCCGGGGGCACGCTCAATCATCTTGCGCAGGATCTCGGTTTACCGACCGATCTCGACGAAGCAGCACACGTCGCGACCGGCACGACGACACGATGTATTGACGTTGGCGACGTCAATGGCCGCATCTTTCTGAACACCAGCTCAGTCGGCGCGTACGTCACGTATGTTCGCACCCGCGAACGACTCGAGCGCCGACTTGGCTACTGGCTGGCCTCGTTCGTAGCCGGTCTTCGCATTCTCGCGCGACTTCGACGGTTCCGTGTGACCATCGAAATCGATGGCGTCGAACGCGAGTACATATCCTCACTCGTGTTCGTTGGTGTCGGCGAGCGCGAGTTGAAGATGCCCACCCTCGGCAAGCGCGTACCCGACGGTCAGCGCGGCCTGCATGTCATCGTCGTGCAGTCGCGTAGTGCCGGCCGCATGCTCGCGCTGGCGTTCGCGGCGGCGGCGCGAGGCGTTCGCCATGCGTCGCGGACACCGGACATGCAGAGCTTCGTCGTCGATCGTGTTCGCATCGAGCCACGCACGGGCCTAGTCGCTGGCCGCATCGCGATCGATGGCGAGATCGTTTCGATGTCGCCGCCGCTGGAGTATCGGCTGGTTCGCGAAGGGTTGAAAGTGGTGGTCGGAGACGTACGTTAAGCAGTGACCTTCGATCAGCTGCCAATCTTTCCCTTGCCGGTCGTTCTCCTGCCGGGAACGGCGCTGCCACTCCACATCTTCGAGCCGCGCTATCGTCAGCTGCTCGCTGACTGTCTCGAGGGTGACAAGCGCTTCGGCATCGTGCGTCTGCCGGAGGGCATCGCGGAGCGGGAGATCCCGCCAGGCACCATCGGCTGCATCGGTGAAATCGTGAGTAGCGAGCGGCTCGCCGACGGTCGATCGAACATCGTCGTGCGTGGCGCCGAACGCTTCGCGCTGGTGTCGTTCATTGCGTCGCCGCGGCCATATCACATGTGCACTGCCGAACTGGTGGAAGACGAATTCGAGATCGGTGGTGAGCTCGACGCGCTCGCGGAACGCGTGCGCGATACCTTTCGGCGCGTGGCGCGCGCGGCGCGTACACTCTCCGACGACCCCGATCCGCTGCCGGAGCTGCCTGATGATGCCGCGAGTCTTTCATTCGCCGTGACGTCCATGATCGATATCGGCCTCGACGCGCGACAGGAGATTCTTGCATCGCGGTCACCACTCGAGCGGCTTCGTCATCTCGATCGCGTCCTGTCGGCCGCGTTAGGGCCGATCCTCGCCCGAGCGCAGGTCCACACGCTCGCGAAGACGAATGGCCGCGGAGCTCACGCCCAACCATGAGCGGCGCACCGCGGGCCGCAAAACCGCGGCCGTCGTCGTCGATCGACGAGTCACTCGCCAGGCGGTTGGCAGAGATCGTTGGAGAAAAGCGAGTTCTCTTCCGCGGCGGTGAGCTCCTCGCATACAGCTCCGATGGACTGCCGGGCTACTTCAAACAGCCGTCGATTGCCGTCTTTCCCGGAACGCGCGACGAGGTGGTCGCGGTGCTTCGCGTTCTCGCGGAGCGGGGCGCTCCATTCGTCCCGCGCGGTGCTGGCACCGGACTCTCCGGCGGTGCTCTCGCCGACGGTGTCGTCCTCCTCGGTCTGAATCGTCTAACACACATCCTGTCGGTCGATCCGGAGAACGCGCTCGCCGTCGTCGAGCCTGGCGTGGTGAACGTCGCGCTCTCCCGCGCCGTCAGCAGCTACGGTTTGCACTATGCGCCCGATCCGTCGAGTCAGGCCGCTTGTACTATCGGCGGCAACGTCGCCGAGAATGCCGGTGGGCCGCACTGCCTGAAGTACGGCGTGACTCTGAATCACGTGATCGCGCTCACGATCGCCTTGCCTAACGGGGAAGTTGTCGCACTTGGTAATGCCGACGGCGAATCAGAGGGCTACGACCTGGTTGGGGCATTCGTTGGCTCGGAGGGATGCTTCGGGGTCGCGCTCGATGTCACCGTTCGGCTCTCGCGCACGCCTCAGTCCATTCGGACGTTGCTCGCGGACTTCTCCTCCATCGATGCCGCAGCGCGTGCCGTCTCGTCGATCATTGCGAGCGGGATTCTGCCGGCGGCGTTGGAGATGATGGACGCCGCGACAATCCGCGCCGTCGAGGCCTCGATCTACGCCGCCGGTTATCCGACCGATGCCGCGGCGGTGCTGCTCGTGGAGGTCGATGGTCCCACTGCCGGCCTCGACACCGATGTGACGACTGTCGTCCGCCTCTGTCGCGAAGCGGGGGCGCGCGAGGTTCGCGTTGCTCGCGATGACATCGAACGCGCCAAGCTCTGGCAGGGCCGGAAAAAGGCATTCGGTGCCATGGGGCGCATATCGTCCCACCTCGTCGTCCAGGACGCCGTCGTACCGCGGACCAAGCTCCCCGAAATCCTCGCTCGCGTGCACGACATCGCCGAACGATATCGGGTGATGGTCTGCAACGTGTTTCACGCCGGCGACGGCAATCTGCACCCGAATATCGGTTACGACGCGAACAATCCCGACGAGTCGGCGCGTGTCCATTCGGCGATGCGCGAGATCATGCAAGCGTGCATCGATGCCGGCGGTACCGTGAGCGGCGAGCACGGCATAGGACTAGACAAGCTGCCGTACATGGATGCGCTGTTCTCCAGCGAGTCATTGAGCGCGATGTGCACCCTGCGGACGGTGTTCGACCCCGACCGGCGGGCCAATCCGGGCAAGGTGGTGCCGGTGCATTCGTGCCGTGAGTGGCACATGGCGCCCTCGGCACGTTCGACGTCCACGGAACACGCGTGAGCCCCGCGGTGATGACGACGTCGCCCGGCGCGATGGAGCTTCGCGACCGCGTGCGCGAGGCCGCGGCAGGACCGCGTGCCTTACGAGTTGTCGCCGGCGCGAGCTGGCTCGACGCCAATCGACCCGTGCGCGCCGAGGCAACGCTCGAGATGAGCGGCCACGCGGGAATCATCGAATACGAGCCCGGTGACCTCACGCTCACCGCCCGCGCGGGTACGACGCTCGACGAGATCGCCCACGTGACGGCGGCGCACGGTCAGTGGCTGTCGCTCGATCCGTACGGCGACAGTTCTCGCGCCACATTGGGCGCGACCATCGCAACCGCCTCCTACGGCCCACTTGCTCACAGCTTCGGTACGCCGCGGGACGTGACGCTCGGCGTCGAGTTCGTCACGGGTGGGGGTGAAGTAGTCCGCGGAGGAGGTCGTGTCGTCAAGAATGTCGCCGGCTTCGACCTGACGAGGCTTGTCACCGGCTCGTGGGGAACGCTGGGCGTCATCACCGAAGTGACGGTCCGGCTGCGCGCGATTCCGCCCGTCCAGGCGACGCTGATCATCGATGTCGGAGGCGCCGAGACGGAGGTCGAGCGACTGCGTGGAGGTCTGCGCGCTCTTCCCTTCATGCCCATGGCGGCTCAGTTTCTCGATCCGACAGCAGCGCGCCTCGTCGAAGCCGGCGACCGTGTTGGCGCGCTTCTCGTTAGGCTCGGCGGCAACGAAGAAGCGGTTCGCGCCCAGCGCGAGCAGCTTCGGTCACTCGCTGACACTCGCGAGGCCGATGCGGACGTCTGGCACCGATTGCGCGTCCTGGAGTCGGCGAATGCCGCCGTCGTACGCCTGTCGCGTCGGCCCTCGACCTTCTCCGAAACGTGGCGTACGGCGATGCGCATGGTCGAGCGATGGACCAGCCCCGCATACTGTCACGGCGACCCTGGCCGCGGCGTCAGCCGCGTTGTCTTGCCCCTGACGAACCAGACCGCTGTTGACGAGCTCCGCTCCGTGCTCGAGACCCCTTTCCAAGGGTCTCGCGTCTACGAACGGATTCCCGAGCCACTCTGGAATGTTCTATCCTCGTCGGCCATTCACGGACGTCTCCAGCGCGGGATCAAAGAAGCCTTCGATCCACATAATGTTCTTAATCCAGGAATTCTCGGAGAATCGCAGTGACCGGTACGCGTCGTCGCGCGCTCGTAGACGAGCGCGCGATCCCCTCACAGCCGTCTCGTGAGGCACCGTGCGCTCTACCCGGCACGCCGCTCGCCGCGATGCGCAGCGGCATCGATGCCTGCGTGCATTGCGGCTTCTGTCTGCAGAGCTGTCCAACCTATCTCACACTCGAAGACGAGAACGACAGCCCGCGCGGCCGCGTACTGCTCATGAAGTCCGCACTGGAGGGCACGCTCGCTCTCGACAATCCCTCGCTCGAGACACACATCGACCGTTGCCTGGGCTGTCGCGCTTGCGAAACCGCCTGCCCGTCCGGCGTCCCATACGGCCATCTCCTCGAAGCCACGCGCGCGACGATGGCGGCGAAGCGACGATTGCCCTTCGTGGCTCGATTGATTCTTTGGGTATTTGCGCGGCCGGGACTGCTTTCCATGGCAATGTCGATGTCGCGCGCACTGCGCGGGACAGGCATTCCAGCATTGCTATCGCGGCTGCCTGGCCGACTCGGTTTCGCGATGGCGATGCTCGCGTCCACGAAGCGGCGGCGACGGGCGTACGCGGCAAGCGGCAACGACCAGCGCGGCCGTGTCGCTCTTCTTCTCGGATGCGTGATGGAAGGTCTGCTCGACGAGGCGAATCGCGCCACCGAGCGGGCATTGCGCGTCAACGGCTACACGATGATCGACGCCCCGGGCCAGCGTTGCTGCGGCGCGCTCCACGCTCACGCCGGTGACATGCGACATGCCCTTTCGCTGGCGCGCGCAAACATCGATGCGTTCGAGCGAAGCGGCGCGCAGTACGTCTGCACCAACGCCGCCGGGTGTGGTGCGATGATGAAAGAGTACGCTCACCTGCTCGCGAACGACGCTCAATATGCAGAGCGCGCTGCGAGTTTTTCATCGAAGGTGCGCGACATCAGCGAGCTGCTCGTTGCCGCGGGTCCCGTTCGCGGCGGAGAGGTGCGGACGACCGTCACCTACGACGCGCCCTGTCATCTTCTCCACGCGCAACGGATCGTCGATCCTCCCCTGGCGCTGCTCCGCGCCATTCCTGCGCTCCGCCTCGCTCCGCTCGAGGGCGCGGAACACTGTTGCGGGGCCGCGGGGATTTACAATCTCGTCGAGCCCGATACATCGAACGCGGTGCTCGCGCCCAAACTCCGAAACATCGCGGCGACTGGCGCCGAGCTCGTCGCGACCGGAAATGCTGGTTGCCTCATGCAAATCGGCGCTGGAATGCGCCGCGCTGGGCTACGCGCGCGCGCAGTGCACCCCGTGGAGTTACTCGACGAGTCCTACGCCGAACGCTAGGGCGCCGTGTTACCGCGGATCGCGAGCGGGTGACACCTACCATCCGGCACGTGCGACCTATTATCACTTCCATGTGACCGGTCAACCCAGCACCCTGCGTGCGGATCCCGCGGCCATCGGCGAGATCGGTGGGCGGAGCGTCGTGCTCTCCTACGCCGGCGTGGCGACGGAATATGAGGCGCTGCGCCAGCACGCCGTCGTTTTCGATCGCAGCCATCGCGGACGACTCCGCCTAACGGGTGAAAAGGCAGGTGAGATGTTGACCGGCCTTGTCACAAACGACGTCGGCGCGCTGGCGCCCGGTCAGGGGCAGTACGCCGCCGCCCTCACACCCAAGGGTAAGATCATCGCCGACCTGCGCGTGTTCCGCGAGGAAAACGCGTATCTCGTCGATGCGCCTCCACGCGCAAGCGAAGGGTGGCTCGGGACGATTCGGAAGTATGTGAATCCCCGACTCGCTCCATATACCGACGAGAGCGCGGCAACCCGCGATCTCGGCGTATTCGGAATGGCGGCACGCTTGGTTGTCGGCGACATGACCGGCATCAGCAGCAGCGCGCTCGGCGTCCTGCCCCCATACCATCACGTCGCGGTGATGATCGATGGCGCAAGAGTGCTCGTCGCCCGTGTGCCGGACCTCGACGTCGAAGGCTTCGAGCTTTTCGCGCCAGCCGAAGTGTACGATCAACTGTGGCAGCGCGCGCTCAGCGCGAAGGCGACTCCAGGGGGGCTCGAGACGTGGGAGATCGCGCGCGTCGAGGCTGGGCGCCCCGAGTGGGGCGTGGACATCGATGAATCGACGCTGCCGCAAGAAGCCAATCTCGAGGAGATGCACGCGATCTCGTATACGAAGGGCTGTTATACCGGGCAGGAGACTGTGGCGCGCGTGCACTTTCGTGGTCACGTGAATCGGCACCTGCGCGGTCTGCGAACGGCGTCCTCCGAGCCGCCGGCGCAGCACGCCAAGCTCCTCGACGCCACGGGCAAGGAGGTCGGTGATGTTCGGAGCACTGCGGCATCGCCCCGCCTAGGCGGTATCGCCATTGGAATGGTGCGGCGGGAGATCGAGCTGGGTGCGGCATTGACTGCCCGTTGGGAGGGCGGTGAGACGCGTGTGGACGTCGCGCACCTTCCCTTCCCCGCTTGCCGGCAGTTGCCTAAGGCGCTGGTTACCGGCGCAACAGGTCTCGTCGGGTCGCATATTGTCGAGCGGCTCGAAGAAGATGGCTGGCGCATTCGCGCCCTCGTTCGAGGCGATCACGCCGTTAGGCGGGACGGCCACTGGGATGCCGTGCAATGGCTGCGCGAGCGGGGCGTCGAGCTTGCCGCGGGTAACATCCTCGACCTGCCGTCGTTCAGCGACGCCGCGCGTGGCTGCGATGTCGTCTTTCACACAGCCGCCGCGGTGACTCCGAAGGCGAGCCGCATCCATCCGTACGACGCGTATCGCGTCCCGAATGTCGACGGCACCCACAACGCAATCGCGGCGGCGGCCAGGGCGGGCGCGCGTCTTCTGCAACTCAGCAGCGTCGCCGTTTATGGCCCCGAGTCCCGTTATGCCTCCGGCAGGAGAACGGGCGTCGACGAATCAGCGCCACTCGATCCGCTGCCGCAGCGCGCGTATTACGCGCGCTCCAAACGGGAGTCAGAGCAGCTCGTGATGGAGGCGCACGCCGAGGGGCGCGTATGGGCCACCGCTGTTCGTCCGGACGTGATCTACGGCTGCCGCGACCGTCAATTCATACCGCGAGTCGCTCGTCTGCTTCGTGTCGGCGTCGCACCGGTAATTGACGGCGGACGCGCCGTAATGGCCATTGTCCATGCCGCTCACGTTGCGGATGGAGCACTCCGCGCGGTGACATCCGATCGAGCCGGCGGCAATGCCTACAATCTCGCCAACGACTTCGACGTCCAATGGCGCGAATTCTTCCGTCTCGCGGGTGTGGGGATCGATCGCCGCATACGGCTGCTCAGCGTGCCCCTCTGGCTTGCGCGCGGTGCACTCACCCTGACGAAGCGTACGATTGGGCTCGTGACGCGCGGCGGAATGAACGTCGTTACCACGGCGTCGCTCGATTTCATGACGCGAGACAATCCGTTCAATTCGGACCGAGCACGTCGAGAGCTTGGCTGGAATCCCGCGCTTCGCCCCGAAACCGCCGTACCGGAAGCTTTTCGCTGGTGGCGCGATAACCGTTAGGTAGGTACGAAAAAGGGCGCGACGTTTGTCGCGCCCTCGATCGTTGCAAAACGGAAGAATGCTTACGGCTTCTTCGTCCCGCCCTTCGTGCCCGTCTTGGTCTTGGTCTTCATCGCGGCCTTGGCCGAATCAGCGGTCTTGATCGAATCCATCTTGTGCGTCGAGTCCATCTTCATGCCGGTGTCCGTCGCGGCGGGAGCCGGGGCGGGAGCGGCGGCCGGAGCCGGCGCAGCGGCGGCAGCCGCTGAATCCTGCTTGGCTTGGTCGTTCTTCGCACAAGCCGCGACCGCGAACACGGCGGCGACGAGAGCTAGGCGCTTCATGCAGATCTCCTGAGAGGGGTACGAGATTTCGAATCGGTCTCCGCGCTCGCCGCGGCGATGCTCGGAATCAAACTTGGCGGCGTGTAAGCTACCGGTCACTGCCATGCTGTCAAGGAGCCTCTGCGAGGTCAAGTAGAATGCCCGCAAAGGCTTTGTACTCAATGTCGCTTTGCTTCCGTCAATGCGTCCATACATCGCGCTGGCCCCTCCACGCGAGTCCCTCTAGCTTTGCTTCTTCCGGCGCCGAGGATGTCATGACTGCTCAACCCCTTCCCCTCGCCGAATCGGCGATCGTTCACGGCGCGTGCCCGCACGACTGCCCGGACACCTGTGCCATGCTCGTCACCGTCGAAAACGGCCGCGCGGTGCGTGTTGCAGGCGATCCCCACCACCCGTTCACGCAGGGCTTCCTCTGCGCGAAGGTCAATCGTTACGTCGAACGTACGTATCACCCGGATCGGCTGCTCCATCCAATGCGCCGCTCTGGCCCAAAGGGAAGCGGGCGCTTTGTCCGCATCGCTTGGGACGAGGCGATCGCCGAGATGGCCGAGCGGATTGGAGACATCGCCAGCTCTCCAGACGGTCCTCAGGCAATTCTCCCGTACTCCTACGCCGGCACGATGGGGCTCGTGCAGAGCTCCTCGCTCGATCGACGCTTCTTCCACCTCCTCGGCGCGTCCATGCTTGATCGCACCATCTGCTCGATGGCCGGGACCGTTGGGATGCGAATGACTCTTGGCGCGAACATCGGTGCTGACGCCGAGGGTCTGCCAGAGAGCGACTTCGTATTGCTCTGGGGAACGAACACGCTCACATCGAATCCCCACCTCTGGCCGTTTGTACTCGAGGCACGAAAGCGGGGCGCGCCAATAATCGCCGTTGATCCATTACGCACACGAACGGCGGCGCAATGCGACGAGTGGATAGCCATACGGCCCGGCACGGACGCCGCGCTCGCGTTGGGCATGATGCATGTGCTCTTTGCACGCGGCCTGGAAGACCAGGACTATCTCTCTCGGTACACTCTCGGTGAGGATGCCCTTCGGGTCCGTGCCAGCGAGTACACTCCCGAACGAGTGGCTGGGATCACTGGTATTCCCGCCGCGAAAATCATCGATCTCGCTGAGCGCTACGGCCGAGCGCGCGCCGCGTTCATTCGTGTCAACTATGGCCTCCAGCGTCATGGTGGCGGCGGAATGGCTGTTCGGACGATTGCTTGCCTTCCAGCGATCACCGGCCACTGGCGACGCGCGGGAGGGGGCGTCCAGCTCTCGACGAGCGCGAATTTCCAATTCAATAAACTTGCCCTCGAGCGGCCCGATCTCTCGCCGCCCGTGCGCACCATCAACATGATTCGCCTCGGCGAAGCGTTGACGACACCCGATGCGGGCGTCGGCGGACCGCCCGTGCGAGCGCTCGTGGTGTACAACTCGAATCCTGCCGCGGTTGCGCCTGATCGGAACACTGTGCTCCGCGGACTCGCACGTGAAGATCTATTCACCGTCGTGCTCGAGCATTTTCAGACGGATACTGCCGACTGGGCCGATATCGTTCTGCCTGCGACGACTCAACTCGAGCATTGGGACATCCACTTCGCCTACGGCCACCATTACGTCACGCTCAACAGACCGTCGATTGCGCCCATTGGTGAAGCCAAGCCGAATAGCGAGATCTTTCGATTGCTTGCCCGACGGATGGGGCTCGAGGAATCGCACTTCGCGGTGGATGACCTTGGCCTCATTCGGCAGGCTCTGGACACGAATGCCGACAAGCTGAGGGGCGTCACGCTCGACGTACTCCTGGAGCGGGGTTGGGTGCGATTGAACGTCCCCACTCCATATCTGCCTTTCACGGAGGGCAGATTCCTCACTCCGTCCGGCAAGTGCGAGTTCCACTCCGAGCGGATGGCGCAAATGGGGCTGGATCCGCTGCCTTCGTTCACGGCACCGTACGAGTTTCCAGAGAACGTGCCGGAGCTCGCCGCCCGATATCCATTGACGTTGATTTCCTCGCCCGCGCACCAGTTCCTGAACACGACGTTCGTGAACGTCGACGCTCTGCGACGGGCGGCGCGTGAGCCGGAATGCGTACTCCATCCGCGCGACGCCGAGCGACGGGCAATTCCGAGTGGTGCTCGCGTCGTCATCCGAAATGAGCGCGGCGCCTTCACCGCGATAGCCCGCGTGGAAGAATCGATTCGTGAGGGCGTCGTGTGGGCGCCTTCGATCTGGTGGGGAAAATTTGCCACGGACGGCGCGAACGCGAATCAGACTACATCACAACGCGAGACCGACCTCGGCCATGGTCCGGTGTTTTATGACAACCTGGTCGAGGTGAATCTGGCGGATTGAGCCTAACGACGGTGATCGGTGCACGGCGGTCGGTGATTCACTGAGAGGCGAAGTAAAGCCACCGTCCATCGTCCATCGCCCATCGTCCAGGCTTGCATTCACCCTCTCTGCATCGCTTCATTGACGAAGGGGCAGTTTTATCCGATTTAGGAGAAAGCCGTGTCGTCGTTTCCGGAAACTCTGGGCGCTCTAAAGCGTTCACCGTACGGCGTACCCGAGCGCGCGCTTCGATCCGTGAAGGACGAGATGCGCCAGAACCTCCTCGCGCGGCTCTGCAATGGCGGGCCGCTCTTCGCCGGGGTGATCGGCTACGAGGAGACGGTGATGCCGCAGATCGTGAACGCGCTTCTCTCGCGTCACAACTTCATTCTGCTCGGGCTTCGCGGTCAGGCGAAGTCGCGCATTCTCCGCGCACTCACTACGCTGCTCGATGATGCGATACCGATCGTCGCCGGCAGCGAGGTGAACGACAATCCGTTCGCGCCGATCTCCAAGTTCGCGCGGAATCTGCTCACCGAAGCAGCTGACGAGACGCCGATCAGTTGGGTGGGTCGTGAAAATCGCTACGTCGAGAAGCTGGCGACGCCGGACGTGACGATCGCGGATCTCATCGGCGATCTCGACCCGATCAAGGCAGCACGTGGCGGACACCTCCTCTCCGATGAGCTCACGATCCACTATGGCATGCTGCCGCGTGCGAACCGCGGCATCTTCGCTCTCAATGAGTTGCCGGACCTCGCGGGCAAGGTGCAGGTCGGTCTGTTCAACGTCATGCAGGAGGGAGACGTCCAGATCAAAGGGTATCCGGTCCGTCTTCCACTCGATGTCCAGCTTTGCTTCACCGCGAACCCCGAGGATTACACCGCGCGCGGCAAGATCATCACGCCGCTCAAGGATCGCATCGGCAGCGAGATCCTCACGCATTACCCAGAGACAGTCGACCTCGGCGTCTCCATCACCAAACAGGAAGCATGGACCGACCGCGACAATCGGCCGGTGCGCGTTCCTGATTTCCTCGCCGAAATGATCGAGCGCATCGCCTTCGAGGCCCGCACGGATCGTCGCATCGACAAGCGGTCTGGCGTATCGCAGCGCATGCCGATCACCGTCATGGAGAACGTCGTGTCGAACGCCGAGCGCCGAGCCATCGTCACGGGTGAAGAGGAAGTGGTGCCTCGCGTAGCCGACATCTACGCGGCGCTGCCCGCGATCACGGGGAAGATCGAGCTCGAGTACGAGGGAGAGCTCGTCGGTGGTAATGCGATCGCGCGCGAGCTCATTCGTCGCGCCGCCGATGCGACCTTCCAGGATCGCGCTGGGGGCGTCAACGTCGACGAGATCATCATGTGGTTCGATGAGGGTGGCGCGCTGCAGGTGACGGACGATGCGCGATCGGATGCTGTCCTCAAAGGGTTCGATGTCGTACCCGATCTGCTGCGGGTCGTTAGGCGTGTGGGGCTCGCCGGCGAGGATGACGCTCCCGCGTCCGTCGCCGCATGTGAGCTCGTCCTCGAGGCGCTCGTCGCGCGCAAGAAGATTTCGCGCAGCGATGGAGGGGCGTACGGCCGCGCGATGCCCGAGCCGCGGCGTCGTCCTGGTCAGGATCTCTTCGGCGGCGGCATGGCATGACCCGGCGGGGCGAGGCGGGCGGCACCGATGGACTTCGCGCGGCCGCGACTGCAGAATCGTTAGGTCCGGCTCGGCTCGTCGGGCGAGCCGCCACGGAAAAGGTGGCGGCTCGCGTCACACTCAGCGTTCGCCGCGCCTCGCTCGCCGACTTACCGACGATCGTGGACCTGCGGCTGGCCTTGCTCCGCGAGAATGCCGACCATCCGGTCTACGGCCAACTCCGCGCTGACGCTCGCGAGCGGGCATTCGACGTCTTCGGCGCGCAGATTCGCTCGCCACACGAGGTCATGTTCCTTGCCGAGTCGAACGGCACCGTCGTCGGCATCCTGCGCTGCGTGGAAACGCTAAACTCGCCGCTGCTCGATCCCGAGCGGTACTGTTACGTCTCTTCCGTTTACGTGCGCCCCCCTTCGAGGCGCGCGGGCGTCCTCAAAGCGCTGTTGCGCCGCGCCGATCAGTGGTGTGTCGAGCGCGGACTCACGGAGATGCGTCTCCACAATGTCCCAGGCGGGAGCGCCAGCGCCGCCTGGACCGCGCAAGGATTCGCCGTGATGGAAGAAGTGCGAAGGCGGCCCCTCGGAGGTCGCTGACCTCCCGCGTAACGCACTTCCCGCGGCCACTGATCACCGACCACCGACTCCGGTCACTCGCACGTGCCCTTCGTTACCGTCTCTCGGATGTACGGCGCCGGCGGCTCCGAGATCGCCGCTCGCGTCGCCCAGACCCTCGGCTGGTCGCTGTTCGATAATGCGGTCATCGACGCCGTGGCGGAGCGCAGCGGCCTAACGAAGGCCGAGGTCAGGGAACGCGACGAACGCGTCCCGTCGATGGTCGAGCGTATCGCCACGACGCTATCCCTGGGTACCCCCGAGTCGATGCCAGCCATCCCGGAAACGCCGGTGCTCCTGACGGAGGAACGGCTTGTCGACATCACACGACGCGTCATCGAGGAAGCCGTTCAGCAAGGCCCAGCGGTATTCGTTGGTCGCGGCGTGCAGTTCCTCCTCGCCAACCGGCACGACTCACTCCACGTCTTCTGCTACGCATCGCGGGCGAAACTCATCGAGGGCGCCATCAATCGGCTTGGTGTCGCACCCAAGGACGCGGAACGCACCGTAACCGAGATGAACCGCAACCGAGAGCAATACGTGCGTCGTCATTTCAACCGCGCCTGGCTGGACGTGACGAACTACCACCTTTGTGTGGATACCGGTTGGCTCGGCATCGACGGCACCGCTGATCTCGTCGCCGGGCTTGTCAGGGAGAGGCTCGTTTAGGGCGAGCCCACACTCACTCGTTAGCCGACTGCGCCAAGCGTCGCTTGCTCGGCAGCCGGGCTCGTTCGCCATTCGTGCCGCTGGAATGCCCACAGCGCATATGCAAGCATGATCGCGCCGCCACCACCGATTGCCCATGCGACTCCGATTACATGCGCTACGGCGCCGGCGATGAACGACCCTGCTACCTGCGACAATCCAACGACAATGAATGAATACGCCGCCATGATCCGCCCGCGCAGTTCGTCCGGTACGAGATGCTGCAGCATCGCATTCGCCTGTGCGCTGTTCACGATCATTGCGAAGCCCGTGAAGAGCAGAACGAGGTAGGCCAGGCTCGGCGAGCGCACGATCGCGAACGCAATGAGCAAACACGAATACATCACTGACGCACGGGACAAGACGAAGCGGCGCGAGAGACGATCGCCAATCGCCGCAAGGGTCAGGGCTCCCGTGAGGCCCCCGATACCGACACAGGCCAGCAGGAGTCCGTAGCCACCCGGACCGAGGCCGAGCCGCTCGCCGGCTACGACCGGCATGAGTGTCAGATACGGACTGCCAAACACCGCGAACACCGTCACCACACCGATGAGCGCCGCGACGGCTGGTGTGCCTCGCATGAACCGCACGCCCTGCACGATGCCCTGCAGCGGCGACGCGCGGTGCTCTGCCGGCACCCATGCCGGTAGTCGGATAAGCAGAAGACCAACCAGCACAGCGATGTAGCTGAATGCGTTCACGCCGAAACACCACGATGTGCCGAGCTTCGCCATCACGATCGCCGCCACTGCCGGCCCGATGATGCGGGCGAGATTGAAGCCGCTCGAGTTGAGCGCGATGGCGCTTGGAAGCTCTTCGCGACCAACGAGCTCGATCACCAGCGACTGCCGCGCGGGGATCTCGACGGAGCTGATCATGCCATTGATCGTCGCCATCGCGATCAGCCAGTGGATGGTGATGTGCCCCGTGAACGCGAGCAGCCAAAGCGATGTCGACTGCAGCGCGAAAAGTGTCTGACACAGCGTGACGAGCCGCAACTTGTTGGTCCGATCGACGAGCACTCCGGCGTAAAGGGAGAGCGCGAGGATTGGCAGCGACTGTGCTGCGGCG
>Ga0207700_10000111_pt1 | contig 48784 bp, 44 predicted proteins | sample LARL82metaG_FD_184348 | JGI IMG/M metagenome (GOLD analysis project Ga0207700, IMG submission 184348) | Corn, switchgrass and miscanthus rhizosphere microbial communities from Kellogg Biological Station, Michigan, USA - LAR L8-2 metaG... | ecosystem: Host-associated > Plants > Roots >...
TCATTCTCCGGCTTTCCGCTCAACGGTTACTCGACGGGCATTTGGTTTGAACCCATTGGAATTCCCTAGGCCAGCCTAGCGATCGTAGTTCGGCAGAGAAGGGCCAAGGCAGGCTTCCACTTCTTTGTGTCTACCTTCCCTTCACCTGCTCTCCGCATTAGAATTGAAGAAGTGCATCCGCCGCGTCCACCTGGATCCGGCGGTTTTCTTGACTGGGGGATCAACGATGGCAACGACGGCAGTTCCTAAGTCCCGGATTTCCGGCGGCAGCTTCTTGCTGGAAACACGGCAACCCAATGAGATTTTCACGCCGGAAGACTTCAGCGAGCAGCACCAACTCATTGGGCAAACGGCCGAGGAATTCGCCGTCAACGAGATCCTTCCGAATGTCGAAAAGATCGAGCACAAGGATTTTTCGGTCTCTCGTGAACTTTTAAAGAAAGCTGGCGAGCTCGGACTGAGCGCTGTTGAAATCCCCGAGGCCTACGGTGGGCTCGAGATGGACAAAGTCACCGCAGCCGTCATCGCCGATCACATTGCGAAGTACGCCGGCTTCGCCACCACTTGGGGCGCGCATAGCGGCATCGGCATGTTGCCCATTGTGTACTTCGGCACCGAGGAGCAAAAGAACAAGTATTTGCCGCGTTTGGCCTCAGGAGAAATTGTGGGCGCGTATGCGTTGTCGGAAGCATCTTCTGGTTCGGACGCACTGAACTGCCGGGCTCGCGCGGAGCTTACTTCAGACGGCAAGCACTACGTGTTGAATGGCGAGAAGATGTGGATCACCAACGCCGGGTTCGCCGACCTGTTCACGGTCTTTGCCAAGGTCAATGGCGAGAAGTTCAGCGCCTTCCTGGTGGAAAGAACTTTCCCTGGATTCTCCGTGGGTGCCGAAGAACACAAGATGGGAATTCGCGGGTCGTCTACTTGTCCCATCATCCTCAACGACTGCAAGGTGCCGGTCGAAAATCTGCTGGGTGAGATCGGCAAGGGACACGTGATCGCTTTTAACATTCTGAACATTGGACGCTTCAAGCTGGGCGCGATGTGCATAGGCGGAGGCCGCGTGTCGCTGGAGAATGCCATCAGTTATGCGAAGCAGCGCAAGGCATTCAGCAAGGTCATTGCCGACTTTGGATTGGTGCGCGAGAAGATCGCCAATATGGCGACGCTGCTTTATGTGGGCGAGTCACTTGTATATCGCACGGTTGGCATGATGGACGTGGCGCTCGGCGAGGTCGACAAAGCGGCCACCGATGGCGCCAAGCAGACGTTGAAGGCGATTGAAGAGTATGCGGTCGAGTGTTCCATTATTAAGGTCTGGGGCTCGGAGATGATCGACTACGTCGTCGACGAGACAGTGCAGATTTACGCCGGATATGGATTTGTTGAGGAGTATCCGGCGGAGCGCGCTTACCGCGATGCCCGCATCAACCGCATCTTCGAAGGGACCAACGAAATTAACCGGCTGATCATCACCGGCTTTTTGTTGAAGCGCGCGATGAGCGGGCAGTTGCCGCTGATGCCGGCGATCAAGAAATTGATGGATGAGGTACTGTCAGGCCCATCGATGGCCGACGAACTCGAAGGCGCGCTGCCGGAAGAACGGAAACTGGTTGCCCAGGCTAAGAAACTGGGACTGTTCGCCGCAGGTGCGGCCACGCAGAAATACATGCAGGCGATTCAGGATCAGCAGGAGATCATGGGTGCGATCGCGGATATGACGATCGAGACCTATGCGATGGAGTCGGCGGTACTGCGGGCGCAGAAGATTGTCGCCGCGAAAGGGGAGGCAGGCGCGGCTTTGGCGATTGCGATGACACGAGTCTATCTTTCGCAGGCAATGGAGAAGATCGAGTCGGCGGCTCGGAAAGTCATTGCCGCGGTTGCTGATGGCGACATGCTGCGAACACAATTGGCGATCTTGCGCCGGTTGGGCAAGTACGAACCCTTCAATACCGTCGAACTGCGGCAACAGATTGCGCAGAAGATGATTGAGCGGGGGAAGTACACGCTCGGCTAGCAAAATATCTGAACCACCGAGGACACGGAGGACACAGGGGACAATTCCTCGGTGCCCTGTGTGTCCCCTTCGTTTCTTTGCTGAAGTCCAGTCTGTTCAATGAGGAAGGGCTGCCGGCATCGCCGTCCCAGGCGCCAGAATGAGCGGCCTCTCCAGTTCGGAGCACGAAGCTATCCTTCCCGTCATGCGGCTTTGGGGATTTCCGCGGGCGTCGTGTAGATTTTCAGGCCAAGCGTCTGGCCGACGCGCACCATTTCGTCAGCTCCAGCCGAAAGACCGCCGACGCGAAGCACGGCATCGCACTTTTCCAGAAGGCGGGTTGCGATGGGATGGAATACTTCATTGAACACTTCGTCGCCCAACTTCTTCGAACCGCCGAGGGCGACGAGTGGGAGAGCCAGCCACTCGCCGAGAATCGGAATGTGTCCCGCACGAAAAATCGGGAGCGCGAAGGATTCCATGGTTTCCACGTTTTTCTTGATTAGTGCCGGATCGTCATTTGTGCCGGAGCGATAGGGGCCGGCAATCAGGATCATCATTGCGTTGGAAGGTTTGGTTGACATGGATTCCTTTCGTTTTTTTGCCGAAGAGAGTGCGATGCTGATTTTTGTTTTATCGATTATCTCTTGCTGAATTGTCTTCAGGCACCAGCAGGTAGCTGACGAACGCCAATCGCTTGCTGTCGGGGGACCACGAGGGGACGTTGATCGTTCCCTGCCCGCCGAACAGCTTTGCGAGCACCGTGATCTTCTTATCATTCTGTCTCGGATCAAGCGACATTAGGCGGAGCATCACATCTTTGTTTTCTGGATGGCCGGTCACGTCCGCGCCGTAGGTGAGGAAGACCATCCACTGGCCGTCGGGAGAGATGTGAGGGAACCAGTTATTGAGGTCGTCGGAGAAAACCTGCTCCTGCTCGCTGCCATCGGGCTTCATGCGCCAGATCTGCATGTGTCCGGTGCGCACGGAGTTGAAGTAAATGTATTTTCCATCGGGCGAATATTCGGGACCGTCGTCCAGTCCTTGGGCGGTGGTCAGCCGGGTTTCTTCACCGCCGGCTGCGGGGATTTCATAGATATCAAATTCGCCATTGCGCTGACCGACTACGGCGAGTGTCTTTCCGTCGGGCGACCAACCGTGCCAGTACGATGGCGACTTTTGCGTGATGCGGCGTGGCGTTCCACCAGCGATGGGGACGATGTAAACGAGCGACTCGTGATCGCCCTGCGAATTGTCGCTGATAGCGATCTGGGTTGCGTCGGGGGAAATGCCGTGATCGTTGTTGCAGCAGTTGGCGAATCCGGTGTCGATGGTGACTGGCTTGTCGCTGCCAACTGCGAGGCGCTCGATGTGTTCGTCGCGATTGAAGAGGAAGGCGCCGCCGTCGCGCGTCCAGTTGGGGGCTTCGAAGCGTCCGGGTGCGAGATAAGTGACGCGGCGGTCGGTGGAGTCGATGGCAATGGTTTCGAGCGTGCTGTAGAGAGTGGGCTTTCTTGCCGCTGACGGCACGGGCTGCGTGAGTTCGACGTTGGCGAAGGTTGCGGTTTCGGCTACGTCCTTGTCGTGGGAGCAGACACCGAGCCCGACGTAGAACGAGCCTTGCAGGGGGATGCGAATCCATCCGCCAGCAATTTTGGGCTCGCCGTCCTCGGACAACGACATGTAGACGTAGTCGCCGCGCTTGGCAATGCGAAGGCCTTTTGGAGCCGAGAGATTGGATTGGATCTCTCGCGTTACCGCGCCCTTTTCGTCGCGGAATTGCAGCGAGGTTAGTCCGCTAGCGTGCAGGGCCACGTCGGCATAAACGGAATCCGCGTCCAGGCTCTGGCGCAATATCACTGCGGCTTTTTTGTGTTCGTTTCCAGTCTTATTCAGAAACGCGATATCGGCGGTTAGGGTAACGTCGCCAGACATTTTCTTCCAGACGAACTGAAAGGCGTCGGTGGCGCCCCACATATTCTCGCCGCTGCCGGTGATGGTGTAGGCCTTTGTCGCGGGGTCGTAGTTAACGGCGCCCGCGTGAAGAATTGTGCCTACATCAGTGTGCCCTTCAAACACTCCGAGCGGCTGTGTGGCGTTTTGCGCATCGATACTGCCTCTGAGCAATGAGCCTACACAAACGATCATCAAAAGACAGATCGGCAGTCGGCGCATGAAGGGACCTCCGTTGATTTCGTGGTTCCGGATAAGCGCAACGGGGAATTGTAAATCGGATCGATCACGGGCTGCTTGCCGGGTCCGCGACTGCGAGACGCGGAGCAGCCCCCATCGCCTTCTACCAATCTCTCGGCGCTTCTGATAAAACGTCTGCATGAAAACCATGCGCCTCGCGCTTGCGTCTCTCTGCGTCTCTCTCTTTCTGATTTCACTGTCAATCCCCGGCGCGGCTGCGCAGGAGAAATCGTCGGTGTCAGCGAATCTTGCAATGACGCCGCCCATGGGTTGGAACTCGTGGAACAAGTTCGCCTGCAACGTCAGCGAAGACTTGATCAAGGGCATGGCCGACGCCGTGGTGAAGTCTGGAATGAAAGACGCGGGATACGTGTACGTCAATATTGACGACTGCTGGCAGGTGAGTCGCGATGCGAGCGGCAATATCGTCGTCGATGCGCAGCATTTTCCCCATGGGATGAAAGTGGTGGGCGATTACATCCATTCGCTGGGACTGAAGTTTGGAGTTTATTCCGACGCTGGGTCGAAGACTTGCGCGGGGCGGCCCGGAGGACTGGGGCACGAGTATCAGGATGCGATTCAATACGCCGCGTGGGGCGTCGACTATCTGAAGTACGACTGGTGCAGCACGACCACCCAGGATGCGAAAGCGTCGTACGCGAACATTCGCGCGGCTCTCGACACTGCAGGGCGTCCGATTGTGCTGAGCATCTGCGAATGGGGCACGGCCAAGCCTTGGCTATGGGGCAAAGAAGTCGGCGGAAACTTGTGGCGCACCACGGGCGATATCAACGATCGTTGGGGTGGTTCGGAGAAATGGCCCGATGGAACATGCTGCTCCAACGGCGTGCTGGCGATTATCGATCAGGAAGCGCCTTTGTATTCGTACGCCGGGCCCGGCCACTGGAATGATCCGGACATGCTCGAAGTGGGCAACGGGGGCATGACAGACGTGGAGTATCGCTCGCACTTCAGTTTGTGGGCACTTCTGGCCGCACCTCTGATTGCGGGGAACGACCTGCGCAATATGCGTCCGGAGATTCACGACATACTCACGAATAAAGAAGTGATCGCGGTGGATCAGGATGCCATGGGCCGGCAGGGCAGGCGAGTCGCAAAGGACGGTGACCTGGAAGTTTGGGGGAAGCAACTGAAGGACGGCGGCCGGGCTGTGGTGCTGCTGAATCGTGGCGGGAGCGAGCAGCAGATTTCAGTGAACTGGGAGGATCTCGGTTATCCTGGCAGCCTCAGTGCATCGGTGCGCGACCTGTGGCAGCACAAGGATCTGGGTAAGTCTACGGGGAAATTCTCGGCGACGGTTGCGTCCCATGGCGTTGTGATGGTTACCGTAAAACCCTAAAACCTTTACCACAGAGGGCACTGAGGATACCGAGATCAGGCAGGCTTCTTTAGTTCTTCCATCACGCTCTGGATTAGCTCTTTCGCGTCGGTCAGGCTCTTCATGATGATTTGAATGTCCATTACGGGTTTGCCGGGCCAGCGCTGGCTCTGGCAATAGACACCGTGCTGACCAACCAAGGCCATGGCGTCGGTGATGGCGTCCATGGTGACGGCAAGACGGCCTCGGGGCACGCCCATCATGGTCTCGTAGTGTTCCAATTCTTCCTGCTTTTCGTCGAATACGGGCATGGGTCGATTGTAAACGCGGCGCCGCTTGCGGCATAATGGTGCCCGCTGACATAATCCCTTCTCAAACGTCCAAACCTTTTAGCAGCCGTACCTCAAAAGGAGAAACCATGCAAAAACGAATTGCGCTTGTCACCGGCCTGATTTTTGCGCTCAGTATCTTCGCTGCCTGCCAGGGCAAGCCCAGTCCACCAGCCACCGCGTCGTGCGATCTCGGCGGAGGCAAGAGCATAAAGACCGCATACTCCAGCCCTCGTATGAAAGGCCGCAAGATTTATGGCGACCTCGTCCCCTTTGGCGAGGTCTGGCGGACCGGCGCGAACGAAGCAACCACATTCGTCACCAGCAGTGACATCGTCGTGGGCGGCAAGACCGTGCCTGCCGGAAGCTACACCATTTTCACCGTTCCCGCCGCCGACAAATGGACGCTCATCATCAACAAGAAGACCGGTGAATGGGGTATACCGTACAAATACGAGAGCGACGAACTCGCCCGCGTGGACATGAAGGTTTCGAAGCTGCCCTCGCCGGTCGAGAATTTCACCATCTCCTACGCTAAGTCGGGCAGCGGCTGCGCTCTGCAGATCGATTGGGATACCACCCGCGCATCGGTAGATATCAGCGCGAAGTAGCAAGCTTCTGTTTTTGACGCGAGTCCCGGCAGGCTCCGTTTCGGTCTGCCGGGCTCGTGCGAACCCCGCCTCGCAGGAATTCCCAAAACGACATTTCCACAACCGGACAGTGATGAATGTCACAGGCCTCCGGGCTGGCTCTCCTCTACTCTCAAACTGAGTGTCTTCGACCAGCCTCGCTGATGCGAGTCGTGGTCCATCGACTATGCGCATTCATTCTTCGCAGGGCTTGCGGGCAATCTGCATCACCTTTGTGGTGCTGGCACATCTTTCGGGCACACACAATTGCTTTCACTCGGTGGTAGTCGAGCGTTACGGCAATCTTGGCGTTCGCATTTTTCTGGTCTTGTCGGGCTACCTGATTACGTCGCAACTGGCCAAGGAGCGCGCGACGACGGGCAGCATTGCGCTGAAACGGTTCTACGCCCGGCGGGCCTTTCGCATTTTTCCTGCGGCTTACGTCTTCATGATGGTGGCGATCGCAACGCACTGGAAAGTACTTTCCGCGATGAACATCGCGACGGCTCTCACCTACACGGTGAACTACTGCCAGCACGGAAACCATGTGCTCGGTCATTTGTGGTCCCTGGGCGTGGAGGAGCAGTATTACCTGGTTTGGCCGCTGTGCCTTTTACTGTTCTTTCGCAATCGAATGTGGATTGTGGCAGCGGTAGTGGCGGCGGGTCCTCCGTTCCGCATATTGTTCTGGATGCTCTGGGGACGACCTGGCCTCGAGCATCCATTCCCTATTTTCATGGACGCGCTGGCGACGGGTGCTGCGGTTGCGATGCTCGAGCCGCAACTGAAGCGGTTTCAATCGGCGTTGGCCAGCCGCTGGTTTCTATGTGTGCCAGCGCTGACGTTTCTGCTTCCACTCATTCAGTTTTGGAATAGCCGCGTTTATCAGACTGTCGGCCTCAGCGCACTGCATCTGGGGATCGCGCTGTCGTCACGGCACATGATGGAACGGCGATATTGGCTGCTGAATTCGGGACCCGTCATGTGGCTGGGTGGAATCAGCTACAGCCTTTACTTGTGGCAGCAACTTTTTCTCGATCGCTGTCTGCGGCACCGTGGGCTAGGTTTCCGCTGAACCTGGCGCTGTCTGTAATGCTGGCGGCAGCGTCTTATTATCTGGTGGAGAAACCTGGGCTCTCGCTACGCGAGCGGTTCAGTCCCAGACGGCAGCCCTTTGTGGTTACAGCGCCAACGAATGCGGCGGGGCCGGTTGTTAAGGAATTAGGAGTCGTTACTGAGCGGGATCCTTTGAGTGCAGTCGGAAGCTAAGAACAGCACGTTCTTACCTCTTTTGCAGTTGGAGCGCTGCTTGTTGCGCCTCGACCAGCCCAGGAGAGATTTTCAGCGCCTGTTGATAAGCATCGAGAGCCTCGGGGATATGCCCGGTCTGCGTTAACATTCGACCCAGTTCAAGATAGGCCTGCGCTGTGGGCTGCAGATCCACGGACCGGGAAAGGTCGGTGATCGCTTCACCGATGTTACCCTGCTTCTGTGCCATTAGTCCGAGGCCGAGCCAGGCTTTGAATTGGCCGGAATTCAGGCGCAAGGACTCATCAAAATTCTGGTGTGCCGCCTCGTATTCACCCAACGTTAAATGGGCGGCTCCGAGATTGGCATACGTCAGCGACAGCAGAATTGGATCTGAGGTCAGTTCGACCGCGGCTTGGTATTCCGCGATGGCTTCCCGCACGCGGTTGTGGGTTTGATAGTAAGTCCCGAGATTGCTGCGGCTCATGGGATCTTTCGGATTAATGCGCGCCGCCGCTTCGAAGTGAACGTGCGCCTCCTCTTCTTTATCTTCCAGAATCAGAGCCCCGCCGAGATTGTCTTCCGCAACAAAATTGTTCTCTGTGACCGCCAGCGCGTGAGACCACAGATCGTTGTTGCTCCGCCAGTATCCAATCTGGCGATGAGTGGCGAATGCCAGGGCAGCAAGGACAATGGCGGCGGGGATCACGGGCGCGAGAGCGAATCTCTTTTGTTGCGCAAAATCCGCTAGGCCAAACGAAATCATAACGAAAATGCCGATCAACGGGATGTACGCGTAACGGTCCGCCATGGAGGCCTCGCCAACCTGCACTAGTCCGATGACTGGGACAAGAGTCCCGAGAAACCAGCACCAGCCGACGAGCAGATAGCGTTGTGCTCGCAGACGCCATACCAGCACCGTGATGGAGAGCAAGACCAACGCAGCGACCAGAACCTGCCAAGATGCGAGCGCATCTCCGGGATGAGGATAGAGAGGGGCTAACCGCGCGGGCCAGATCATCTTCCACAGGTACATCGCGTAGGCATAAATTGCGGTCGAGATGCGCACGCCGAAAGAGAACTCAGCAGTCGTGCGAATGGCTCCGCTGGCTTGTTGCGCCTGCATTGTGATTACTGCGCTGGCGGCGGAGAGAACAAACAGCGGCAACTTTTCGAGCACGAGTCGTGACCAAGGGAATGTCGACTGCACGTTGCTCGACTCAATTTTCCCTTCACGCACTCGTTCCAGTGGCCAGTAATCCAGCAGCAACAGGACGAAGGGCAGAGTGATGACCATCGGCTTGGATGCGAGCCCAGCCGCGAACAAGGCGACGACTGCCAGATACCGCCTCCAGTCCGGCTTTCGGGCATACCAGCCGTAGGCCCAGAGCGTCAGGAGGAAAAACATCGTACACAAAACATTCTTACGCTCGGCCACCCAGGCAACCGATTCGACCTGGATGGGATGAAGCGCGAACAACGCGGCCACGAAAAGGCTCGGCCCAAAGCGGTTCGTGGCCCACATCAGCAGCAGAAAAAGCAGGACCACGTTCACGGTATGCAGGAGGATGCTGGTGAAATGATGACCGGCTGGATTCAAGCGAAACAGCGAGACATCGAGGGCGTGCGACATCCAGGTGAGCGGATGCCAGTTGGCTTGCTCGGTCGAGGTCAGAGCCCATTTGAAAGTATCGGCGGTCAGGCCCTGACGAACGTGCGGGTTCTCGGTGACATAGCGATCATCGTCATAGTTTACGAATGGATGGCGATTGACCGGGTTGTAGAGGGCCAGCGTCACCACGGCGAGAAGCAGGCAGACAATGGGGTTGCCCTTCTCTGGGGAGGCGAAGATGCCCTGGGACTCATTCGCGGGCGGAGTTTTCTTGGCGAGAGGCAATATCAGGATTTAACCACAGGGGGCACTGGGGCACACAGGGTTTTACACGAGCATCTCAGTGATCACGGTGACTGTTGTCACAGCCGGACGCAGGATCCGCTTCATTTCCTCTGGGTACCTGTGGTTGCTCTAGGGCTTCCACCGTAGAACGGGCTTCCTGGCGGCTGCCGTTTCGTCCAGGCGTGAGACTCGCGTAGAGTGCGGAGCATCGAGCACCGTTTGAGGATCTTCCTCCACTTCTTCCGCGATCGACTTCATCGCCTCGATGAACAGATCCATCTCTTCTTTGGATTCGCTCTCAGTCGGTTCAATCATGAGCGCACCCGGCACAATTAACGGGAATGCAGTCGTATAAGGATGGAAGCCGTAATCGATCAGGCGCTTGGCGATGTCCATGGTGCGCACGCCTTTTTTTAGCTGCACCTTGTCACTAAACACGACTTCGTGCATGGTTGGCGTGGAATAGGGCAGATCGTAAGCGCCTTCCAGCCCTTTGCGGATGTAGTTGGCGTTGAGCACGGCATCTTCCGTAGTCTGCCGCAGACCGTCGGGACCATTCGCCTGGATGTAAGCCAACGCGCGAACGAACATTCCGAAGTTACCGTAGAAGGCACGCACGCGTCCCACCGACTGCGGACGGTCATAATCGAAACCGAGCGTTCCATCGGATTTCGTGGTCAAGACCGGCGTGGGCAGGAATGGTTCGAGCGCCATCTTGATCGCCACTGGACCGGACCCAGGACCGCCGCCGCCATGTGGAGTCGAGAAGGTTTTGTGCAGGTTGAGATGCATGACGTCGACGCCGAAGTCGCCGGGCCGCACCTTGCCCACGAGGGCATTCATGTTGGCGCCATCCATGTAGAGAAGTCCGCCCTTGGCGTGCAGGATGTCGGCGATCTTGTGGATGTCCTGCTCGAACACGCCGAGCGTGTTGGGATTGGTCAGCATGAGCGCGGCGACGTCTTCGTTCATCTGCGAGGCGAGCGCCGCAATATCGACCATGCCACGGGAATCCGACTTCAAGTTCTCGACTGCGTAATTCACCATCGCTGCTGTGGCTGGATTGGTGCCATGCGCTGAGTCGGGAATCAGAATCTTCTTGCGGGCATTGCCCTTCGACTGGTGATAGGCACGAACCATGAGCAGACCAGTCATCTCGCCATGGGCGCCGGCGGCGGGTTGCAGCGTGATCGCGTCCATGCCGGTAATTTCAATCAGTTGCTCGCTCAGCGTCTTGATGATTTGCAGGGCGCCCTGAGAAATCTTCTCGGGCTGATAAGGATGTCCGTTGGCGATACCCTCCACCCGCGCTACCGCCTCGTTCACACGCGGGTTGTACTTCATCGTGCAGGAGCCCAAGGGATACATGCCGAGGTCGATGGCGTAGTTCCAGGTAGACATGCGCGTGAAGTGGCGGATGATTTCAATCTCACTGACTTCGGGCAGGTTGCCGAGATCTTTTCTTTCTGAGGCACCTAAAAGCTTGGCCGTATCGACTTCAGGGACGTCGAGCGGCGGTAACTTCCATGCTGCCTTGCCTGGCGACGATTTCTCGAAGATCAACCCCTCGTTCTGGTTTACTTGAAGCGACGCTTTGCGGGTCGTGTGCTTCATCGCGCTACCTCTTCCACTTCTTCTTTCGCCGATCGCTCCGAACGCTCGCTTTCAGCAACCAAGCCGACTGCGGTGTCGATCGCTGAACGCGTGGTTAATTCAGTGCAGCACCACAGCGCCGCATTCCCCAACTCGGGATAGAACTTCTTCAGCGGTAGTCCGCCAACCATCTTGTGCCCGAGCAGGCGTCCGTTGATAGCGTAGGGATCTTCGCTGGTCTGCACGACGAATTCATTAAAGCGCGGAGTGTTCGCGAACAGCACTTTGCCGTGCTTTGCGAACTGGCTTACGGCATAGGCAGTCTTTGCCAGATTCTGCTTCGCCAACTCTTTCAGACCGACTTTGCCATAGACGGTCATGAAGATGTTTACCATTAGCGCGACCAGCGCCTGGTTGGTGCAGATGTTTGAGGTCGCCTTCTCTCGGCGAATGTGCTGTTCGCGCGTCGCCAGCGTCAGAACGAAGCCACGCCTGCCCTGTTTGTCGACGGTCTGGCCGACTAAACGGCCTGGCATCTGGCGCACATATTTTTCGCGGGTGGCGATCACGCCGCAGTAGGGACCGCCGAATCCAAGGGGCACTCCGAAGGACTGCGCCTCCATGGCAATGACGTCGGCCTGGCGCGGCGGCTCGACGATACCGAGCGAGACGGCTTCCGCGATAGAAACCACCAGCATTGCTCCATGCTTGTGGGCAATCTCTGCAATCGCTGAGACATCTTCGATTGGGCCGAAGAAGTTCGGCGATTGGATCAGCACACAGGCAGTTTCCGGAGTTATCGACTTTTCGAGTTCCTTTAAGTTCAGTCGTCCGTCGTCGTTGAAACCTGCTACCGTCAGCGGCATGCCTTGATGCGTCGCGTACGTCGCCAGAACCTCGCGATACTCGGGATGCAAGCTGCGAGCCACTATGACCGAACGGCGGCCAGTCAGGCGGACGGCCATCATGACGCCCTCGGCCGCGGCTGTGGAGCCGTCGTACATGGAGGCGTTGGCCACTTCCATGCCGGTCAACTCGCAGATCATCGTCTGGAATTCGAAGATCGATTGCAGCGTGCCCTGCGAAATTTCTGCCTGATAGGGCGTGTACGCGGTGAGAAATTCGCCGCGAGAAATCAGCGAATCAATAATGACAGGGCGGTAATGAAAGTATGCCCCTGCCCCCAGAAAACTGGTGTAACCGTCGCCGTTCTCACGGGAGCGCTGGCGGAAGAAGTCGACGATTTCCGATTCCGCCATCTGGCGCGGAATCTTGAGGTCACGGGTCAAGCGGTATTCGGCGGGAATGGGAGCAAACAGGTCGTCGACCGAGCGCAGTCCAATCGCTTTCAGCATGGCTGCGCGGTCGGCAGGAGATTTCGGTAGATAGCGCATAAGAAGTTCTTTAGATGTGCCTCAGGGTCATTTGGATTGGGGCGGTGGTACCGTCGTTTGACTTGAGCGCAAAATTCATCGGGTCGCGACTCGCCGGCAGTCAAAGCCGAGACCACGAAGGACACGAAGTTTCACGAAGGGATTCAGTGTCCGGCCTCTTCTGCGACAAATTTTTCGTAATCGGCCGCCGAGAGCAGGCCGTCGAGTTCGCTGGGATTCTTCAGCGTAATCTTCACCATCCATGAGCCGTGAGCATCTTTGTTTACGTTCTCGGGCGACGTGGCCAAGGCTGCGTTGACTTCAGTTACGGTGCCTGAGGCGGGAGCAAACAAGTCCGAGACAGCCTTCACCGACTCGACCGTGCCAAATGTTTTGCCGGCAGTGACTTCGGCGCCGACTTTTGGGGTCTCGACGAACACAATGTCCCCCAAAGATTGCTGCGCGTAGTCGGTGATGCCGATGATGCCTGAGTTTCCGTTGGCTTGGATCCACTCGTGTTCTTTGGTGTACTTGCGGTCTGATGGGTAAGACATAAAGCTTCTAGCTCCTGGCTTCTAGCTAAATCCTCGGTGTACTCCGTGTCCTCTGTGGTTAGACGGTCTTCTTTGGCCGATTATAAAAGGGCGTTGGTACAACCACTGCCGCCACACCCTGGCCGCGTATTTCTACTTTTAACTTTGTGCCAACGGCACCAAACTCCACGGGCACATACGCCAGCGCAATATTCTTCTTCAGAAACGGAGCGGGCGAACCGCTGGTGACGTATCCAATCTCACGGCCTGCGGTGTCCAGCACTTTGTATCCGTCGCGGGCGATGCCGCGTTCGGTCATCTCCAGGCCTGCGAGTGTTCTCTTTATACCTGTCGCTTTTGCCTTCTCGAGTGCGGCCCGTCCGACGAACTCGGGCTTCTCCATCTTGCAGAAGCGGTCGAGCCCAGCCTCCCAAACATTAATGGTATCGGAAATCTCGTGACCGTAGAGCGGGAGTTTGCCTTCGAGTCGCAGCGTGTTGCGCGATCCCAGGCCGCAGGGCACAACACCAAATTCCTTGCCAGCCGCCAGAATCTCGTACCACACGCGGGCGCTGGTCGCCTCGTCGGCTGGAATGTAGATCTCGAAGCCGTCTTCTGCGGTGTAGCCGGTTCGCCCCATCAGAATATTGTTCAGGCCGCAAAGCTTTCCGCGCGTCACCCAGTAGAACTTCACCGCGCTCAGATCCGCGTCGGTGAGCTTCTGCAACAGATTCACACCTTTCGGGCCCTGAACCGCAATTTGGGTGAAGTCATCCGACAGATTCTCGACCGCGCAGTCAAACTGGCGGGTGTTGTCGCGCACCCAGTTGAAGTCTTTTTCGCGCGTCCCGGCATTGATCACCAGAAGATATTCGTCCGCCCCGAGGCGGTGAACAATCACGTCGTCGACGAACGTTCCTTCGGGATAAAGCAAGGCGGAATACTGGGCCTGACCAATCGCCAGCCGGGAAGCGTCGTTCATCGAAATGTGCTGCACGGCCTCTAGCGCCTGCGGGCCCGCCAACCGCATGTCACCCATGTGGCTGACGTCAAAGATGCCCACGCCGGTGCGCACGGCCATGTGCTCGTTGATGATTCCGCAGCCGATGGACGCGGGATACTCGACGGGCATGTCCCAGCCATTGAACTCCACCATCTTCGCGCCCATCCGGCGATGGACAGCGTTCAGCGCAGTTTTACGGATGTTACTTGTGATGCCGGCGGGCATCGCCTCCGCGGAAGACAAAATAGACCTCAATCAGCGAGCAGTGGCTGAGCTGCTGGGATAGGTGTGACTGATAACGGTAACACGCGGTTTTTCAGCGGGTCAAACCGGGAAGGTCTTTCACCACAGGGGACACTGTGGACACAGAGGAATATCGAGGTTTCTCTGTGTCCTCAGTGTCTTCTGTGGTGAATATTTTGATTCTATCGGCCGAACTGCACTGTCACGCGCGTCCCGGATGGGACATGAGTTCCAGCTACCGGGGACTGCTGGCGGGCCACGCCGCTGCCGACGGCATCAAGGCTTAAGCCAATGTCCTGAGCGGCCTCAACGGCTCCCCGAACCGTCTTCCCAACGAATGAAGGCACTTCGATGCCACCTTGCTCAACATCGAGCACAACCGTCCCGGTCGAGGGCAGCTTTTCTGGCATCGCGTTTCCAGTGTCAGCAGTTTTCGTTGGAAGATTTTGAATGTCCGAGGCTCCCGATGAATCTGCGGCGCCGCGCTCCCGCATTGCCGCTTGCACGACGTTTCCGCCCGCTTCGGCGCTCGCGGGCGTGACCGCCCGCGCCACATTCTCTGGCTTCGCCGCATCGGAAGTTGTGCTGTTCACTTCCGCGGTCTCGAGCGGCTCGCCTGGATGATCGGGCGTGCCTTCTTCCAGGTCTTTCTCTTTCGTCTTCGCCTGCGCTAACAGCAACTGATGCTGCGGCGCCAGGGGCAAATCATGCGGCACGTGCAGATATTCAAGCACCTGTTGCGAAATGCGTTTGAACACCGGGGCTGAAACCTGGCCGCCCTGATGCAGTCCGACGGCCGAGTCCAAAATCACGGCGACCACAATCTGCGGATTGTTGACTGGAGCGAAACCGGCAAATGATCCGATGTATTTCGTCTTTGAATACGCGCCCGTGGCCGGATCGACTTTCTGCGCCGTGCCCGTCTTTCCGGCTGAGGTGTAACCTTCGAGAATCGCTTTGCGGCCCGTGCCCTCCAATACGACTTTCTGCATCATCGAGCGCATTTCGGCGGCCGTATAAGAGGAGATCACGCGGTGCGATGCGCCGGGATGAAACGCCACCGTCTGCGGAGTTCCCTGAGGCTGTACCGTTCCGGTGACGATCCGTGGAGCGACCCACACGCCGTCATTGGCAAAAGTCGAGATCAGCCCTGTCAGCTGGAGGGGCGAGATACCAATCTCCTGGCCCATCGAAATAGCGGCAATCGAAACCTTCGACCAACGGCTCGGGGGTTTGGTGAGTCCGCGAGTTTCGCCGGGCAGTTCAATCCCGGTCTGCTGTCCGAATCCGTAGGCGCGAATGTATTTATAGAAGCGGTCTTCGCCGAGGCGTAAGGCGATCTTGATCGCCCCGACGTCGCTTGATTCGGCCAGCACGCCCCACACTGGCAGCAAGCCATGCGGCTTTGAGTCGCGGATGCGCATGCCGTTGTAGACGATTGCCCCCATCTGGCAATCGAAAACTTCGTTGGGATTCGTGACTTTTTCTTCAAGCGCCGCCGAGATGGTTACCAGCTTGAATGTCGAGCCGGGCTCGTAAACGTAGCTCACCGCACGGTTGGTCAGCGCTCCCGGGGTAATCTGCTTGCGAGCATTTGGGTTGAACGTGGGGCGATTCGCCAGCGCGAGGATTTCTCCCGTGTGCGGGTTCTCCACAATCACGGTGCCGGCAATCGCCTGTGTGTCGTGAATCGCCTGTTCGAGTTCCTTTTCAGCAATGTACTGAATATTCTTGTCAATGGTTAAGACAAGGTTGTCGCCCGGGTCCGGTTGCGTCTCAACGTCGGCGAACCACTTGCGACGGGCATCGACCGAGATAAACATCTTTCCCGGACGACCTTTGAGCTCATCGTCAAATGCGTGCTCGATGCCGCTTTGGCCGGAGTCTTCCATGCCGACCGAACCCAGCACCTGAGCGGCCAGATCGCGCGCAGGATAGAAGCGCTTCGGCTCTTTCTGGAAGTGAATCCCTTGCAGCTTCAAGGAATTGATGCGCTCGATGGTTTCGTCATTGGCCTTGCGCGCCACCCAGCAGAAAGTCTTGTGGGCGCGGCAGTCGGCCAGCACGACGTTGTAGTCATCACCGGTGATGCGCGTGATGAGCGAGATCGCGGTAGGAAGATCTTTGACTTCGGTGGGAACGGCGAAGGCGGAATCCACCAGCACCGACATGGCGAGTTCGTGGCCCGATCGGTCGTAGATGACTCCACGTTTAGCCGCCAACGGAATCGCGCGCTGCTGCTGATGTCCCGCCTGCTTGACGAACTTGCCGTAGTCGAAAATTTGCAGGAAGACAAGGCGCCCGCAGATGGCAAAGCACCATAAGAAAAGGATAGCCCCTAGCAGGTAGAGGCGAGAATTTTTGCTCGAGCTTCGATCCGAGGCCATGAGTATTCCACTTCGCCGTTATCATCCCGAGGCCCGCAGCAGTTGGCGCGTCGAAGGATCTATGTAATCTGCGGCGGTTGACCGAAGTGCACAGTTGCTTCGCTTCGCTCAGGATGACAAAACAGTAAACCTGCCTGAGACAAACATGGCGGCCTACGTACAGGCAGGCCGCCACCGAGATTCAGCCGAGCGTTGCCCGGCATGTCCGGGTCAGAAACCCCGACTCACACAATCCTCTAGTGCCCCGGGATCACCGTCACCGGCAAGGCGCTTGCCATGACCGGACCTTGTGCATCGGTGGCCGAGCCGTCCATGCGAATAACCTGTCCCGGCTCCGGTGGAACTAAGCCAATGCGCCGGGCCAATACGTCGATGCGTTCGGGGTCGCGCAGCGAAGCATCTTCCAGGCGCAGGGCATGATTCATCTCTCGCTTGTCGCCCAGTTCGCGCTTCGCCGATTCGATCTGGTACCCGTACTCGATGGCCTTGAAGTGTTGCCAGGCATACGTAAAGACGAGCAGGAATAAGACCCCCAGCGCGGTACCGAACTGCTTCATCTCGCGGTTGCGGCGCGGGTCTTCGACTTTGACCAGACGGGAATTATCAATCGCCTTGGAGAAGTAGATCTCGGGTGTACCTGTCCAAAACGAACGACGCTCCGATGCTGGAACTGCACATTGCATTGTTGCCGCCGCTGCCGCCATTTATGCCGCCCCCATGAAAATCTGGTCACGCCCGTTGATCGGAATCTGCATAGAGAAGATGGCATGCAGCTCCCTTTGCTCGGCAGCCTGCTGCTGCTGCGTTCTCAACCCCACTTGCTCGACCGTTGCCATCAAATCGCTAATCAATGTGCCCGTGTACATTCCCGCTACCCTCAATTTGGATTCCTACCACGGAACCCGGTCTAACTATTCCAGCGAATCTACGTCCGCTTGGCTACAACCTGAAACTTGACCCCGGCACGCCATGACAGCTGTGCCGGGAACCCCGGCAGGTTTTCCGGAGCTAAACTCAGGAAGCCGGCAATCCGCTTTTCGGCTTCCGGCTTCCGACAATCTCAGGTCCGAAAGCCGGACGCCGAGAGCCGGAAGCCTAAACTCTTTCCGCTGCCCGCAATTTCGCGCTGCGTGCCCGCGGATTGCGATCGCTTTCCAATTCAGTTGCCGTTACCGGCTTTTTGGTTAGCACCCGATAGTGCTTGTCCTTGTTCGCGCCCTCGCGGAAGGCATCTTTTACGATGCGGTCTTCCAGCGAGTGAAAACTGATCACCACCACGCGTCCTCCTGGCTTCAGAATCCGCGGCGCCGCTGCCAGCAGCGCCTGCAGATCTTCCAGTTCGCGGTTTACGAAGATTCGAAAAGCTTGAAAAGTTCGGGTCGCCGGATGAATTCGCCTTTGTTCAGCATTCATTGGCCGGGCCGCGGCTGATATGACCTCCGCAAGATGTGCGGTAGATCGTATCGGCCGCGACCGGCAAATGGCTCTGGCGATTCTCCGCGACCTCCTTTCCTCTCCGAATTCGTAAATCACATCGGCAAGCTGTCGCTCGTCGAGGTGGTTTACCACTTGTTCGGCGGTACGCTCCGACCGCGGGTCCATCCGCATGTCGAGCGGTCCATCCGCCTGAAAACTAAATCCGCGCGCCGCGTCGTCCAATTGCAGGCTGCTCACTCCAATGTCGGCCAGGATTCCGTCCGCAAACTTCGAACTGAACCGCTTTCCGACCTCGGCAAACGAGCACTGCATCAGCGTGATCTCCGGCCATTCGGCTCTCGGCTCTCGGCTTCCGGCTTCCGGATCTACTTGAGTCCGAAAGCCGGAAGCCGAAAGCCGGAAGCCGGCAATCTTCAGCGCTGCAGGATCTTTATCGAGCCCAATCAAATGTCCCGGTGCGCCCAGGCGTTTTGCGATTTCGTAACTGTGCCCGCCCAAACCCACCGTGGCGTCGATATAAGTCCCACCCCGCCGCACGGCTAAAAAGTCGATCGCTTCTTTTAAAAGAACGGGAACATGGCTCGCTCTTCCACCACCATGCCCAACCCCCTGAGGGGTGTCTGTTGATCCCTCGCCCACTAGATGCCCAGTTCGTCGAGCGTCTTCTCATCGTCAGGCGTGAACTTTTCTTCTTCGATCTCTCTCTTGAACAGCTCCAGGTTCCTGACCACGAGATACGTCAAATTCCCCAGAACCGCTACCTCGCCCTTGATCTGCCCCGTCTCGCGCAACAACTGCGGCAGCAACAACCGCCCCTGCCCGTCCATCTCGACCTGCTGCCCGTAGTAGTTCGTCCGGTCCAGAAACTTTTTCTTCGTGGGATTGAAATTGGAGAGCCCTGCCAGCTTCTGCTCGATCCGCTCCCACTCCTCGAAGGGATACACTTGAGCAACCTTCCCATCCAGACTTGTGATGTAGAATTGCTGCCCGTACTTCTCGTCGATCACCCGCTTGAACTCGGCCGGGACCTTGAGACGGCCCTTTTCGTCGACCCGGGTTGGATGATTGCCGCGAAACATGTCTGTGAGCCGCTACTACTGCTGCGAGGGAGGTCAAAAGGGTGCGAAGTTCGGTCAAAGTCGGGCGATTCGGGCTGTTTGTCGTGCTTTTGGGTCGGATTTCCACCGGCTCCTCGTTTTCAGCTCTCGCGTCCCACTGCCCTGACTGTGCTTACCACTTCGTACCACTTTGTACCACATCTTAGCTGTAAGTCGTTTATTGTCAAGCAGAAACTTGATGGTGCCTATCCCACTCGGACAGCATTTCAGGAAAGTACGACGTCTTGTGGTTAGCCAATCAGACAACCACAAGGGGTTGGGTTTACGCCTTTGGTTCTTTCGCTATTCATTCGCTCAGATTTTTCTTGATCTCCGCCACTGACGCGGATTTTCTTGTGGAAATTTCGATTTACTTCCTGTTTTGATGGTGTTGGGGCGATGGATGCCATCCCTCTTCGACAGGATTTCATCCTAACGTGGCGAAATTTATTTAACGCCACGAGGATGAATCATGACGCGATCTCACTTGCCCCTGCTCGCAGCACTATTTCTTGGCATCCCGTCTATCGCCCAACAGAATCCCGCACCACCGATCTATCCGTCGCCGGGAAATCCAGCTGACGCGCCATCGGCGCAGGATGTGTCCGCGCAAGAAAATTCGCAAATGCCGGTTTTCCGCGTGCATGTGTATGCGCGCAGCGCGAAGGCGGTCAACTACCGGCATCGCGGCGGATCCACCACCGTGGACTTCCGGGGCACCAGCCTGATGCCGACCATCACCGGGAAGGCGAAGATTGACGGGAAGGAAGGCAGGCTTGCGATCGAGGTTGAGCTCAACCATGTGCAACGGCCGCTGACGCTCGGCGGGCAATATCTCACGTATGTGTTATGGGCGGTCACGCCGGAGGGTCGAGCGGTAAATCTCGGCGAAGTGCTCCCTGGCGACAACGGCAAGAGCCGAATGACCGTCACCACCGATCTGCAGGCCTTCGGCTTGATCGTCACGGCGGAGCCTTACTTTTCGGTGACGCACCCGAGCAATGAGATCGTCGCGGAGAACGTCATACTTCAGGGCACGAAAGGTTTTGAGGAAACCATCGACGCCAAGTTCGATGTGCTGGAAGGCGGCCAATATACAATTGACGTTCCGGCCGATCAGCTTCCCTCAGCTCGCTCGCAGGGAGACGTTCCCCTCGATCTGCTCGAGGCTCGCGACGCGGTGATGATCGCCAAAGCCGCCGGAGCCGAACAGTACGCCTCCAGCAGCATCCAGAAAGCCGAGGATATGTTGCAGCGCGCCGAAGATTACTACCAGCGCAAACAGGGGCGCACTCCCATTGGTACCGCCGCTCGCGGAGCCACGCAAATGGCGGAAGATGCGCGCGTGCTGACGCTGCGCAGAAAGGAACAGGAGCGCGAAGAAGCAGCACGCAAAGCCGCCGCCGATGCTCAGGCGAAGGCCGAGGCCGACGCGCGCGATGCCCAGGCTCGCTCGGATGAAGATGCCCGCCGCCGAGCTGAGGCAGAGCGGCAACAAGCGGCTGCTCTTGCCCAACAGCAGCAGGCCCAGGCTCAGGCTGAAGCCGCACGCCAGGCCGCCGAAGACGCCGATCGCCAGAGACAGTTGGCGCAACAGCAGGCGCAAGACGCGATCCGGCAAAAAGAGGAGATGCGGGCGAAGCTACTGGCGCAATTGAATCAGGTACTACAGACTCGCGACACAGCCCGCGGATTGATCGTCAGCATGCCCGACGTGCTGTTTGATTTCAACAAATACACGTTGAAACCGGAAGCGCGCGAGCGGTTGGCCAAGATTTCTGGAATCGTATTGGCCTATCCCGACCTGAAGCTGGACATTGAGGGCCATACCGATGCGATCGGTAGTGATGAATACAACCAGACGCTTTCCGAAAAGCGTGCCGACAGCGTTCGCGGCTACCTGGTCTCGTCTGGAGTCGTGCCCGATCACGTATCGGCGGTCGGACTGGGCAAAGCTAATCCGGTTGCAGACAACAACACCGCCGCCGGCCGCGCGCTCAATCGGCGCGTGGAGATGGTCGTCTCGGGAGATGTGATCGGAACGCAAGCACCAACTCCGTCGATCGAGCCAATGCCCGGTCCCGCGAACCCGTAAGTTTCCTTGCGTGCCGGGTGAATCCTCTGCGAATTTTGCGGCTGCAGATCTTGAACCGCAAAGTTCGTAGAGGGCTTCTCTGACGTTAGGTGCGAGCCTCCGGCCCGCTTGAGATAAGCTGAAGCGAGCGGCATGGCCAGCCATCTTGAGTTCGAGCAATGGGTTCCGTTTCCGATCGAGCGCGTATTTGCATTCTTTTCAAATCCTGAAAACCTTCCGCGCGTGATGCCACCGGCCAGTGCAACCAAGGTGCTTGCGATCCACCGGGTGCCACCGCCACCACCGACGGGCACCACGAATGACCAGGCGGCGGGGGTGGGCACCACCATCGTCACCTCATTTCGAGTCTTCCCTGCCCTTCCTTTTCGTGCGCGCTGGATTGCACGCATCACCGAGTTTGAATGGAATCACTTCTTCGCCGATGTGCAGGAGAAAGGTCCGTTCAAAGATTGGCACCATCGCCACGACTTCCTTGCACAGACGCGCGATGGCGTGACTGGCACGCTGGTTCACGACGTCATCGATTACGAAGTTGGATTCGGCTTTGCGGGTGTGATAGCGAATTCATTGTTGGTCCGCCGCCAGATGGAAGGCACATTCGCCGAGCGGCAGCAGCGTCTGGCTCAACTCCTCGCGCAACAGTACTGACAATCGCTGCGATCTTAGATGCCCGCCTGCTTCCGGAAGGCGTCCGAGATGTTCCCGCCGGTCACCAGCAAAACAGCTCGGCCAGACACCGGCGGTTGTTGCAACCAAGCCGCTGTCGTGCCCGCGCCAGAAGGCTCGGCCAGTACACTTTCATCGAGGTAAAGACGGCGAACCGCGTCCACCATCTGCTCCTCGGTCACCAGCACGACATCGTCCACGACCTTGCGGATGGCGGCGACATTCTGCGCATCGGGCATGCGCGTGGCGAGGCCGTCGGCGCACGTGTCACAAGAATCCGTAGGCACCGGCTTGTTGGCGCGCCAAGAGAGGACATAAGACGGCGCTCGCTCGGCCTGCACACCAACGATTCTGACTGAAGGTTGGAGTTGTTTGACGGCCGCTCCGACTCCGCGAATCAGTGCGGTGTCACCCATGGGAACGAAGACCGAGGTCAGATCAGGAAGCTGGTCGAGAACTTCCAGACCAATCGTGCCGGGACCCGCCGGAAGGACCGGATCGGTAGCATCGTTCAGGAAGTAGACGCCCGGACGTGCAGAATACTCACTGGCGCGACGGGAGGCTTCGGCGAGATCGGTGCTTCCAGTCATCACAACTCGCGCGCCCAGGTCTTCAATCTTCTTGCGCTTGACCGGGTTCGGATTTTCGGGAAGAAAAATTGTAGCCGGAATGCCCAGGGCCTTCGCGGCGAACGCGACTGCGGCGCCATGATTTCCGGTGCTGCAGGCCGTGACTTCCTCAATATTTTCGCGCTTCATCGCCGTTGCCAGCCCGAACAACGCGCCTCGGGGCTTGAAGCTTCCCGTAGGCAATCCGGTTTCGAGCTTGAGCCAAGCTTCCTCCTCCGCGCGCGCCAGGGAGCGCGCTTTTACAAGAGGAGTTACACCAAAATAGTTGCGCAGCAGCATCTGCGCTTCGCGGATGGTTGACAGATCGGGCGCGATCGTCATGTGCTTGGTGGCTACTTCGAAGGTTCAACAAATACGGCCGTGCCGTAAGCCAATACTTCGGTCACGCCTTGCATGACCTCGGTCGCATCGTAGCGAGCACCGACGACGGCGTTCGCGCCGATCTCGGCCGCATGCTGCAGCATCAGGTCGAAGGCTTCCTGCCGCGTTTTCTCGCACAAATTGGTAAGCAGCGTGATGTTGCCACCGACCAGGGTCTGCAAGCCTGCTCCGATGGTTCCGAAGATGGAGCGCGAGCGCACCACAATTCCGCGCACGACTCCCAGCGTGCGGGTCACGCGGAAGCCATCCAGTTCAAACTGCGTGGTGACCATGTTGTGGGCCACCATCCGGCCAGCGTTATAGCCAGTTACCATGCGGGTCAGTCCTTTCTGTGATTCCGGACAACTACTATAGCGCGAGCACCGAAAACCGTGAACCACCAAGGACACCAAGTATCACGACGGCCTACCTTCGTGTCCTTCGTAGTCATGATTCACGCTTCACTCGAGTTCGGCGGTGATAAAGAATTCCTGCGACGAATTATCGTACTCCACGCGCAGAACGTTCGGTTTGCAGCAGACTTGGCAATCCTCGACATAGCTCTGGCGGCGTCCGGCGGACTCATCGACGGTAGTGGTATTCCATTCGCCGCAGGAGGCGCATTGGAACCCCGATTCCATGAAGAGAGCTTAGCGGTAATCGTTATCGAGCGTCTACAGCACGGATGCGCCCGAGATCTCCGCGGGAATCTTTGGGAGGTCTGCTAGAACGGCCGGGACACCAACACATAGACCAGCGCAACGATGCACAGTGTCAGTACGAGCAGCGACAACTTCTCCACTCGGAGGCTATCTTTGCGCGTTGTGGGTTCGGTTCCCATACTCTGGCAATAGTCTCTACCATTAACGCGACCTTGAAAATGGCTCGACTGTGGTGGCACGGCGGTAACGTATCTAAAGTTTTTGAGCCAAGGGATTGTCGTCTGCAAGTCCTTGAGTAATGGTGTAAGTCGTTGAAGTTGCGTGTAAGTGATTGAAAAGTCGTTAAAGGCCCCTGGCAGGCTCTAGGAGCGACACTTCGGCAGCACATGACCTTTCTCCCCTTCGCGAGATCGATCGTCGATGCCAGGGCCGTTTCCGGCTCGGGAAAGGGCGATCCAAGAGGCGTCCAGGAGCAATTCCCGTTAACCCGGCAGCAACTAAATTTTCATACGTATTATAATGTACGTACATTAATATACTTATAATACTTACAAGTCTAGCGGGCTCTTATACCTGCAGGCGATTCTTGTCGCTCGGCGCTCGATTCCCAAACTCTGCCAGCTGACTCAAAAATCTGAAATCTACAATCTGAAATCGCTGATCCCCCTATAATGTTCCGACTACGTTTCCCAAATCCGGAGGGCTATGATTTCGCGGCGACGGTTTCTCGAAGTTGGTGGTATTTCGGCGGCCTTGGCGGTAGCACCAAATGCTGTCGTGCCCGACGCGGCGGCGAAAAGCGACGGCGATTCCCTGCCTCCATCGCTAGCGCAGTTGAAGTCGCGCAAGAGCGAGGCCACGCCAATCACTCGCGAAGAGCGCCAGGCACGCCAGGAACGCGCCCGGCAACTGATGCACGAGAGTGCGCTCGACGCCATCGTGCTGATGGAAGGAACGTCGTTGCGCTACTTCAGCGGGATCCGCTGGTGGGGTGGAGAGCGTACATTTGTTTTGGTTCTGCCCGCCAAGGGCGCGGCATTTTATGTGTGCCCGGCGTTCGAAGAAGGGCGAGCTCGCGAACAGATCGCCAACGCGCCGGGTGAGGCAGATGTGCGCGTGTGGCAGGAAGACGAAAACCCATACCATCTCATTGCACAGGGGCTGAAAGATCGCGGGATCGCCAGCGGGAAGATTGGACTGGAAGAGACGGTCCGCTTCGTGTTTGCCGAGGGGATTACTAAGGCCGCATCGCAGGCGACCATCGCGAGCGCGACCCCCGTGACTGCAGGATGCCGCATGAGCAAGAGCGCGCACGAAATCGCGTTGATGCGACTCGCATCCGAGGTAACGCTCGCGGCTTACGAAGCGTCGTACCGCGCCGTGAGGGATGGAATGACGCAGAAGGAATTGGAAGGATTAGTGGAAAAGGCCCACGATCGCCTCGGTTTTCCTGGCGGCACGGATGTGCAGGTCGGCGAGTTCTCCGCATTCCCGCACGGCTCAGTGACGCCGCAAGTCGTGCACGAAGGCACGATTGTTCTGATGGATGGCGGATGCACGGTGGAGGGATACCAGTCAGACATCACGCGGACATTCGTGCTTGGCAAAGCGTCTGACAAGATGAATAGAGTATTCGACATCGTTCTCCGCGCACAGACTGCGGCGCTGGCGGCGGCGCGTCCGGGAGTAGAGTGCGGATCCATCGATGCAGCAGCACGAAAAGTCGTTACCGACGGCGGATATGGTCCAGACTACAAATACTTCACGCACCGGCTCGGGCACGGCTTAGGTATGGAGGGACACGAGTGGCCCTACCTTGTGCGCGGCAATCCGGCCAAATTGCAGGCCAACATGACGACCAGCAACGAACCGGGAATCTACATCCGCGGCGAGTTTGGCGTGAGAATTGAGGACGATATGCACATTACGGAAAGCGGCGCGGAGCTCTTCACGCCGCAGACGGTGTCGCTGGAGAACCCATTCGCCGCCGGCCGCTAGAGATCGTTGCACCACCAAGGTCACGAAGGTCCACTAAGAAAAACCATGGGGTCCTTCGTGAAACTTCGTGCCCTTCGTTGCTTACGAATTCCTCTCGCCCGGCACAGGCGGGCAGCCCGGGAAGTCTTTCACGAACGTGTTGCCGATGTATCCCAGATATTCGATTCCGATTTCGCTGGTGAAGTAGCCGTCGGCAGTGAGCCTGCGCAGCAAGCCGAAGAATTCAATGCCCTGTCCGAGGCTCGGATCTTTCTTGAAATTCTTGCGGTACGCGATGAGATCAAGAATTTCCTTCTGCTGTTCCGGTGTGCACTCGAGATAGACTTTGCCGTAGCGATCGACGCAGGTGTTGTCGAGCCACATCAGGCCACCGCCCAGGGCGATCTGGTACTCCTTGTTCTCGCTGGTGATCAGATCGATAAACTCGGGCGCGCCCGCTTCTATCGCTCCCTTGGCCTGATCGTCGGCGGGGATAATCGTCTGGCAAAGCGTCTGCAAGGTTTTGTAGAAGTGAGGCGAGAAGAACTTGGGCGCGTAGACCTGATTCTCGGCGGTAGCCTTTGCCTCGCGCACCATGCGATGCGCGTATTCGGCGGCTTCGGCGGGAATTATGCGCAACACCGACCCGGTGATCGCAGTCAGCGTAAGGGACTTGAGAATATCGCGTCGTGAAATGGGCATGGGGCGCTAGCTAGAGATTCCCTTTCTTTGCCTGCTGCAGCAAGTAGTCGGAGGCCCGCCAGGTCAGCGCCATGATGGTCAATGTGGGATTCTTGTCCGCGTTGGTGACGAAACTGGCCCCGTCGGTGACAAATAGATTCTTCACGTCATGCGCCTGGCAGTACTGATTCAAAGCCGAAGTTGTGGGATGCTCGCCCATGCGAACCGTGCCTACTTCGTGGATGATCATGCCGCCATCAGCGATCCCGTACGGATTCGGGCCGTCGGGCAGTTTTTGGGTCACGTAGATTCCGCCTGCCGCTTCCACGATTTCGCGGTAGGTTTCCTGCATATCTTTCGCCATCTTGATTTCGTTGTCGCTCCACTTCCAGTGGAAACGCAGCACGGGGATGCCCCACTGGTCGACAGCGGAAGGATCGATTTCGCAGTAACAATTCTCATTGGGAATCATTTCACCGCGGCCGGCGAATCCAATGAACGTGCCGTACTTCTTCTTACACTCTTGTTTCAGCGACGAGCCGTAGCCTTCAAACTCGTCGCATAAGTCATCGTAGTCGCCGACACCCGGCATGCCACGTCCGCCGCCAAACTCGGTGTGGTAGCCGCGCAGGAAATCGTTTTTGCGATCGAACTTCCACCATGGCAGGTACATGTGCATACCGCCAACGCCGTCATGATTGTGCGCAGGCATTTTCTCGAGCGCGGGGAAGTATCCGCCACCATCGCTGCCGACGGTGTCCATCAGATTGCGGCCAACCACGCCGGAGGAATTCGCCAGGCCGTCGGGGAATAACGTGGATTTCGAATTCAGCAGCAGGCGTGCCGATTCGCAGGCGCTGGCCGCAACGATGAACGCCCGGGCGTTGATGCGTTTTTCTTCCCGAGTTGCCTTGTCGATGTAAGAGACCGCTTCCACCTTGCCGTCTTTGCCGACAACGAGTTCGCGGGCCATTGCGCCGGTAATGAGCGTCAGGCGTCCGGTCTTTTCCGCGGGAGGAATCATGACCTGGCTCGAACTGAAGTTCGAAGCGGTGATGCATCCCCGGCCGCATTGCGCGCAGTAGTGGCAGGCGGGACGTCCGTTGTGGGGCTGGGTCAGGATCGCCAGCCGTGAAGGGACGCAGAGAATGTGGAGCTGGTCGCAGGCTTTCTTGATGATTCTCTCAGTGCAGCGCGGCTTGGGCGGCGGCAGGAAAATTCCGTCAGGCGCGCTGGCGATGTTTTCTTTCGTTCCGAAGACCCCGATGTAGGACTCGACCTTATCGTAGTAAGGCGCGACGTCTTCGTAGCTGATCGGCCAGTCGTCGCCCATACCGTCGTGGGAGCGAACCTTGAAATCTACCGGAGCCATGCGCAGGGCTATGCGTCCCCAGTGATTGGTGCGGCCGCCAACGATGCGCGAACGGAACCAGCGGAACGTCGATCCGGGAGCGGAGACGTAAGGCTCGCCTTCGATTTCCCAGGCGCCATTGGGCGCAAGGAATTCATCTCCGACACCCTGGCGGACACGGCCTCCGACGCCTGCGCCGCGATGGGGCAAATCGTAGGGCCAGACATGTTCCTTGTAATCGCGCTCGGGAACCACGGGAGGTCCAGCCTCCAGCAGGGCGACACTCAGGCCGCCTTCGGTGAGCACCTTGGCGGCAGTGCCTCCGGAAGCGCCAGAGCCGATGATGCAGACGTCATAAGTCTTAGGCATGCGCCGAACTTGCATGGACCTCCCTCAAAGTTTGGGCTCAAAAAGAACTGCCGCCACCGAAGCAGCGGCAGGAGTTCACTACGACGATCTAGGCGAAGCGCAGTTTTTCGAGGTACTGGTAGCTCTGGGTGATGCTCTCGAAGGGATTCTCTGGCTTATCGTGCTCCACGATGTAGTGCTTGATTCCCGCTTTCTGCGAGTACGAGAAGATCTTCTTCCAGTCGATGATGCCGTTGCCGACCGAGGTCATATCTTTCATGCTGTCGCCGAAATCCTGGCCTCCGGCTTCGGATACTTTGGGAAGCTTCTTCATATCCTTTACGTGGACCAGCGGGAAGCGTCCGGGATAAAGATCGAAGTACTTGATGGGGTCGGCGCCGGCCGCGGTAATCCAGCACAGGTCCAGTTCCATTTTCACCAGCTTGGCGTCGCAATCTTTGAGCAGCGCGTCGTAGGGGAGCGCACCATTCACGGGCAAGAATTCGAACCAGTGATTGTGATAAGCGAACTGCATGCCCGCCCTCTTGGTCTGCTCGCCACATTTGTTGAATTTTTCGGAGGCCTGTTTCCAGATGTCGGGAGACTTGCGGAGATCTTCGGGAATCCAGGGGCACACAATATATTTCAACCCAATCGCCTTGGAGGTTTCGATGACCGAGGGGAATTTGTCGTCGAGTTCGTCGTACTGTACGTGAGTAGAAACCGGGTCGAGACCATTCTTGGCGCAAATAGCGCGGACTTGCTGACCGGTGTGGCCGAAGTATCCGGCGAATTCCACTTCCTTGTAACCGATCTGGGCGACCTTGGCGATGGTGCCCTCGAAATCTTCCTTCATCTGATCGCGCACGGTGTACAACTGCACGCCGATCTTTTCGATCTTGTGGTCGGCGGCGGCCCATCCGAAGCGGCTGGTGAACAGGGTCGCAGCGGCGGCTGCGGATGCGGTCCCAAGAAAGGTACGGCGGTTCATGGCATGCAAACTCATGATTGCGTTTCCTCCGATTGCTCCGTTAGGGGCGGAAGTCGAATCCGGGAGCATTATACCCGGCAGGAACGGCTTCGAGCATCAGAAGTAAATCGATTTAGAACATTTTGAGAGACGGCTGGACCATAAGGGGCCAGAGGGCGCAGCAAGCGCCCTCTGGCGATAGTTGGCCCGGCTATTGCTTCACCACCTGCAAATTGTTGGTGACCGAGAAGACGCCCGAAACGGTATTGGCGCGAATGCCGGCCATATTCTTGTCGCCATCGCTGTCGACGACGCCTTCCAAGGTCACACGGCCGCTCTTGACGATGATACGAATGGGCTTCTGCACTCCCAGTTCGTATTTTTGCAAGGCCGGATACTGGTAGATGGCACGGAAGAGACGCTGCCGAAGGCGATCGTCCATGGAAGACGGCGGCAGGACCTCGATCTGGTTGTCCACCTTTTCGACACCTTCAATGCGCTTTATGGAGTTTTCGGCATCAGACTTGGTCACCGGCTTCACGACCGCACCGAGTAGGGTGACGGTGTAACCGTCCACTTTAAACGCGATGTAATCGAAGACCCCGAAGTAGGGGAGCATCAACAGTTCGTGGCGGACTTCTTTGACAATCCGCTCTTGGGATTTTGCGGATGGTTGGTCGCGTTGTGCATCCTGGGCCACGCCCGGTATGGCGAGGGCGAACAAACTAGCGAACAGCAATAACCTGGATTTCATCGGCTTAGTCTCTCCTTGCAGACAAAGGTTCCCGAGGTTTCGTCAGTGTACTCCGGAAAAGGATCGTTTTGCGATACAGGGGATGTCGTATGACGCGGAGTTTAGGCTACTTAGGCCGACCAGGGGCGATGTTATCGTCCCTGCAATCGTACTGTGCTACCCGCTCCTCAAGATGCGTGAGCAGTCCAGCCGGTTTCATTGGCCCCGTTCTTTGTAGGCACTGTCTAGCTGAATGGTAACTGGCTGGGCGTAAGAAAGCGCATCTGAGGATTACCAATCTTCATAGCGACTTTGCGTCGGGCACACTACGGAGAATCAGCATTCCATCCGCGGCAAACGGCTTGACTGGCGCGGAATTTACAAGTTTCTGACAACTTGCACGCGCCGCAGGTCAATAGTATTCTGCGAGTAGCAGCTGGCTCCTGAGTCCTTCCGCCGGATTCAACAAGAATACCCCCGCAACCTCAAGGTGGAATTCCTATAGCTGTTCTCACGTAAGAAAAAATGTTCGGGTTTAGAGGGATTTGCCTGCCTGTGCGTCCTCGATACGACCGTTGTATCGGGACCGAGGCGCGGCTACACGCTCGTGCAACTGTTCGGCAAACTGCAGTAAGAATTTTTATTCCACTATGGGGAATCCAAATCATGAATTCACGGTGCATCGTCTTCAAAGCAAGAAATATCCCGCGGGTTGTTGGTATCCTGCTTCTCGGCTCATCCTTGTTTGCTCAGAGTGATTCTGCGTCGGGCTCTCAGGTGCCCGCTGGCTCTGCTGCAACGACCAATCCAAATCAAATTGCCATTCTTCGCTGGTATCGCGCTAATTCCGCGGCGACCTTCGCGGTTGGCCAAAGTCCCGGACAAGCGGCCTTCGACGGCAGCAATATCTGGGTAGCGAACTCCAACGCCAACAGCGTGACCAAGTTGCGAGCGAGCGACGGCGCCTCGTTAGGCGAGTTTCCGGCGGGAACATCCCCGAGCGGAATCGCTTTCGATGGCGCCAGCATGTGGGTGGCGAACCAGGACAACAGCAGCGTTACCAAGCTGCGCGCGAGCGACGGCAAGATCCTCGGAACCTTTAGGGTAGGTTTCTCTCCTTTCGCGGTAGCCTTCGACGGTTCGAACATCTGGGTAGTGAATCTGGGCAGCGGCAACGTGACCAAGCTGAGGCCAACGGACGGCAAGGTGCTGGGCACGTTCGGAGTGGGATCTTCGCCGCAAGGGATCGCGTTCGATGGCGCAAACATTTGGGTCTCGGGCACAGCCGAGAGCAAATTGACCAAGCTGCGAGCGTCGGATGGCATGGTGGTCGGCACTTTCACAGCGGGCATTGCTCCGACGGGCATTGCCTTCGACGGCACAAACATCTGGGTGGCCAACCAGGGCAGCAGCAACGTGACCAAGTTGCTGGCCAGCACCGGAGCCGTCCTGGGAAACTTCCCAGTCGGCAATCTGCCGCAGACGGTTGTCTTTGACGGCGCCAACATCTGGGTCACCAACTTCAGCAGCAACAGCGTGACCAAGCTGCGAGCGAGTGATGGAGCTTTGATCGGCACGTTCCCGACGGGACAATTTCCCGAGGGAGCAGCCTTTGATGGCGCGAACGTCTGGGTGGTGAACGCCGGCAATAATACGGTTTCCAAGCGCTAAAGGGTGCCAGCGAAAACCGTTTACTCAGCGACGAGGGCGCGACGGGGACCGAATCAGGCCTCCGTCGCGCTTTCGGATTCGCCACAGGCAAAGATTTCGATGCGGCGCAATGGTCGTGCTATTGTGTCTCCCCATGCGGCCCGTCGCTATCGTCCTGTTCCTGTTGTCCACTTTCTCATTTGCGCAATCCAGCGCGGATTCATTGAACCAGTTAGCGTCTGACTTCTGGGCATGGCGCGCCCAATACCGTCCCTTTACGTTCGACGACGTTCCGCGAATGGAGCACGCGGGCGGAATGCGGGATTGGTCGGCAACGGCCATCGCCAGCCAGCGAGCGGATCTCTCCAACTTCGAGCGCCGCCTCAAAGCCTTGCCCGCCAAGACGTGGCCTGTCGCACAACAGGTTGACTATCGCTTAATGGGATCGGCCATGGCACGCGTTCGGTGGGAGTTGGACGTAAATCCGCGTTGGCAACGCGATCCGGTCTTTTACGTTGAACAGACCGTCGTTGCGGTGCAGGAGGGGCTCATGCCGCCTCCGCCGTTCAGCAATGAGCGTTCCCGCGAAATTGTGGTGCGCGTGGAAAACATTCCGTCCATCCTGGAGCAGGCCAAGGCGAATCTGAAGCCGGTGCGGCCGTGTGCGCGATTGGCCGTGGATTCCCTGGCGGATATTGATGCGCGCCTCCCGCGCGTTGAGGCCGGTGTGGCGCCTTTGTTGTCCACCGACGACCTTCGCCGGCGCCTGCATGAAGCGATGCCCAAGGCGGTGAATGCATTGTTGGAGTATCGCGGGTGGTTGAACGATACCCTTCCGCAGATGCAGGAAAATTCTCTTGTCGGTCGCGAGGCTTACGAGTTTTTCCTGCATCGTGTGGCGCTGATGCCTTACACACCGGAGCAGTTACTGGGAATGGCGCGGCAAGATTTCGAGCGGGTGCTGGCGGCGCAGGCCTATGAACGCCAACGCAACCTCGGCGTTCCAGAATTGAAAATGGCCTCGAACTCCGAGGGGGAGATTTCTCGCCTAGCGCATGATGAGGCTTTCACTCGCCGCTATCTGGTCGAGCACGAGATCTTAACAGTTCCTCCCGACACGCCACACTGGACGTTTCGTGTGGCTCCCCCTTACGTTGCCGCCTTTGCCGGTTTTGGCGAACTCGACGACTTCACGTTGCCATCGCGTCCGCAGGACGGTCTGCGGTGGCTGCTGCCTCTCTCGAAAAATCCTTCTTATTTCGATGCGGCCTACGCGAAAGATACGCGCACTACGGGAGTGCACGAGGGCATGCCTGGACACTTTTTCCAGTTGTTTGTGGCTGGGCGCAATCCTGACCCGATTCGGCGCCACTACTACGACTCGGGGGCGAACGAAGGCATCGGCTTTTACGCTGAAGAGATGATGCTGCAAACCGGGCTGTATGACGATAGTCCCGGTTCCCGCGAAATCATCTACAACTTCGCCCGATTGCGCGCTCTACGCGTGGAAGTCGATGTGAGACTCGCGCTGGGTGAACTCACCATGACCCATGCGGCCGACTACCTTGCGCGCGCCGTCCCCATGGACCGAAAGACCGCCGAGACCGATGCGGCAGATTATGTCGGTGCCCCCGGATTAGGCATCGCTTATGAAATCGGCAAGCTGCAGATTGAACGGATGCTGGCGGAACGGAGTTTGCAACTGGGCGACAAGTTCAATCTCCGCCAATTTCATGACTATGTCTGGAGCAATGGGAACGTGCCTCTATCGTTACAGCGGTGGGAACTGCTGGGCCTCGACGACGACGTAAAGAAGTTGGATCAACTGTCGAATTGAAGCGCGGTCCAAACCGAGTTGGATCCCTTCGATCCAGCCGCAAGACACGGCGCTCCGTGGCGGGAACGTTCTGGGTAGCCGAAAAATCTGCTACCATAAATGCCCGATGAGGTGGCTATGCCGCAATATGTAATCGAACGGGAAATCCCGGGGGCGGGCAATTTAACCGATGGAGAGCTGCAGGCGATCGCCAGAAAATCGGTCAGCGTGCTGAAGGAAATGGGCCCCGAGATTAAGTGGCTGCACAGCTACGTGACGGGCGATAAAGTGTATTGCGTATACCTGGCTCCCGATGAGGAAACGGTGCGCGAACACGCACGCCGCGGGGGTTTTCCGGCGAACCGGATCTCGGCAGTACGGCGCCTGATCGGTCCTGATACCGCTAACTGAACCGCACACGCGGTCTTACCCGCGGGGGCCTGGCTCAGCCTCGGAATCCAGAGCTTCCTGTATGGCTTGCTCGACCGGCATTTCCCACCCTTCCATCCATGCCTTCACACCCGCCGCACTCCCCAGCGTGCGGCGCGCGAATTCCAGTGCCTTCTCCAGCCTCGGTTGCTCCGCGGGCGTGAGGGGAGCGCCCAGTCGCTGACGAAGTGCAGCGGCGGTGCCAGCCAGGTGCAATGACTGTTCGGCGTTGGACTGCGCCGCGGCGCTGGCGGCCAAAAACTCCAGGGCTCGGGCAATGCCGCGTTTGTGGCCCAGTTCCTGAAACATCTTGATGCTTTCGCCGTACAGGCGACGCGCCTCCGCATCGTTGCCCTGGTCGCAGCTCAGGCCGGCCAAGTCAGAGAGCGTGCTGGCAATTCCCCATCCGTCGCGCAGCTGACGAAACGCCGCCAGGCTCTGTTCGCAATACGATCTGGCGCTATCGAAGTCGGCCCTTTCGCGGGCGACATCACCCTGGTAGTTCAGCGTCCACGCTACCCCGGCGCCATCCCCGGCTTTGCGAAACATCGTCAGGCACTCGTCATAAAGCGAAGACGCGCGCGCGTACTCACGCTGCAACTTCATGACATTGGCAAGATTGCTGAGGGCCCGGGCCATATCGGCGGAATCGCCCAGATCCTTCCAGATCGCGACACAGCGCTCGAGCAGGATCGTCGCCTGGCCAAGATCGCCATGATCGCGTGCGTTCACCGCCAAGGCATTGAGCGCGACGGCCACGCCGCGGCTGTCGCTGAGCTCGAGGCAGGTGCTGAGACTCTCTTCATACAATGGCCGCGAAGAGACGTAGTCGCCTTGCTCAGTGGCCAGGACCGCGGCAGCAAAGAGCAGGCGTGCCCGCAGCTTGGGACGCGCCGTGCTTCCTTCCAACGCGAGCAGTCTCGCCATGGCGTCACGGCCCTCCCTGAGGTGTTCGCGAGTCTCCCAGAAGCGAAATAACGCGGCACCAAGGCGGAGACCCCAATCCGCATCGTTGGTCTTGATTAAATAATCAAGAGCCATACGGAAGTTGTCGTGCTCGGTTTCAAACCGGTCGAGCCATTCGGGATGATCGACTACATCTTCGGCGCCTTCTTCGGCGAGCACAAGATAATACGCCGCATGAGCACGGCGAGTGGCGGCATCGTCATCGCTTTCGGCCAATCGTTCGAGAGCGTATTCTCGAATCGTAGAGAGCATCACGAATCGCGTTTCGGCATCGACCTGCTCCACCTGTTGAGCCAGGCTCTTGTCCACCATCGAAGCCATGCCGTCCAATATGTCGAGGCTTAAATCGCCCTTGGTGTCGCAGACGGCCTCGATGCCTTCCAGCGTACAGCCACCGGTGAATACGGAAAGCCTGCGGAATAAAGTTTGCTCCGCAGGATTGAGGAGCCCGTAGCTCCAGTCCACGGTGCTGCGAAGAGTTTGTTGCCGGGTCGGCAAATCGCGGGCCCCGCCGGTCAGCAGACTTAAGCGGCTTTCGAGTCGCGACAGCATCGCAGACGGCGACAGCAGCTTGATGCGCGCCGCCGCAAGTTCAATGGCAAGCGGCAGGCCATCGAGGCGCGCGCAGATCTCCGCTACCGCCGGGGCGTTTTCCCGGGTCAATGCGAATTCGCGCTTCACGGCTTGCGCGCGCTCCACAAACAGCGCGATTGCGGGAAGACGCGAAAGAACTTCCAGCGGCGGAATGGCTTTCAGGTCCGGTAGCGCCAGCGGAAGAACAGGAAACTCATGTTCGCCATAAACGTGCAGCGGGGCCTGGCTGGTAATCAGGAATTTCAACTTCATCCCAATCGTCAGCAGTTGCGCGATGACCGACGCCGCGCCGGCGAGGTGCTCGAAGTTGTCTAGCAACAAAAGCATCGGCTGATCCAGACCGCTTACATATTCATTCAAAGATTCCTGCGGCGACTTGCTGCCGGTTTCGCGCACTCCCACGGCCTGCGCGATGCTAGAAGCGACCAAAGCAGCGTCCGCCACTGCGGCGAGCGGTACGAAGCAAATGCCTCCCGGAAAAGCTCCAGCAAGTTCGCCCGCCACGTGCAGGGCCAGTCGCGTCTTTCCGATGCCTCCGGGCCCGGTGAGAGTAATGAGCCGTGCTTCCTCGCGGCCCAATAACTGGCGGAGTGCGTCAGCCTCCTGTTCGCGCCCAATGAAAGCCGTGCGCTGTACCGGAAGATTGTTGGCAAGAGGTTCCAAATGGTGAAGTGGGGCCTCGGCGAGGCGGTCTCGCACTGCGGCGAGATCCCGCGCCAAATACCGGCTGGAGTCATACCGTTGCTTCGGATCCTTGGCGAGGCATCTCTCCACAATCCAAAGAAACGGCGGAGGCACCTGCTGCTGCCCTTTGGCACCGATCCGTTCTGGCTCATCGCGAAGAATAGCGGCCAATGTCTCAGCGTGCGTCTTCTTGCGGAATGCCGGAGTACCGGTCACCATTTCATAGAGCACCGATCCGAAGGAAAACTGGTCGGAACGAAAATCGACGTCTGCCCCAAGCGCCTGCTCTGGAGACATATAGCCCACAGTGCCCATCACTGTTCCCTGCTCAGTGATGGTCGTGCTCCTTGAAGCATCCGAACCGGGGGTGCCGTTCCCTGCCCGCAATTTCGCCAACCCGAAATCCAAAACCTTGGCGATGGTCTCGCGGGAAACCATCAGGTTCTCGGGCTTTAAATCGCGATGAATAATTCCAACTTCGTGCGCTTTCGCGAGAGCATCCGCAACTTGCGCCGCAATTCCAACCGCTTTGCGGAACGGGATTGGGCCGGCAACGAGCATCTCTCGCACGGTCTCTCCATTCACCAGTTCCATGGCGATATAGCGCGTTCCGCTCACGTGCCCGAGTTCGTAAATCGTAACGATATTGGGATGGCTGAGTGCGCTGGCGGAACGGGCCTCCTGCTCGAATCGCGACAAAGCTTCGGGTTGCGAGCAGCGCTCCAGGGAAAGAGTCTTGATGGCGACTTCGCGTTCGAGCCGGGTATCTCTGGCGCGGTACACCTCGCCCATCCCACCGGCCCCCAGACGCTCGAGAATTTCGTAACTCCCGAAAGTCGTGCCCGGCGACAACGTGGATGAGTTGGATTCTGGATGATCCGGAAGGCTCATGGATTCGACGACGCAGCACACGACCGATGACATTGATTCCTCAACGCTGCGTCATTCCTCAGATTTCGAATTTGCCGTCGCCGGGGGCGTCGCGGCGGCTCCCGTGAATCCGTTTATAATACCCCAGAATTCAGGGGAGGATTCATGGATGTTCGATCCCTACAGCGTCCGCTCAAAGACCGCTATCGGCAGGATCCAGCCAGTTCTCGCATCACACTGACCGCCCGCGGCAGTCAAACCGATGCCCCGGTCTCCTGCTCCATCGACCTCGGCCGAGCCATTTACGACGCGCAGGCCCACAAAGGCGTTGGCGGAGCCGGAACGGGAGCCTGTTCCGGAGATCTCCTGTTGGGCGCTCTTGCCGCCTGCGCGCAGATCACGTGCCAGATGGTAGCCGCAGCCATGGCGATCCCGACCGACAGCATCGAGGTTATCGTGGAGGGCGATCTGGACCTGCAAGGCACCCTTGGAATTTCCAAGGAGGCGCCTGTCGGTTTTCAAAACATCCGAGTGATCTTCGATGTCCGCGCACCGCAGGCGACGAAGGAACAACTGAGCGCACTACAAGCCAAGACCGAGCAGTATTGCGTGGTGATGCAAACCTTGCAGCATCCACCGGCTATTGAGCATAAGTGGCAATAAAGCCTCAGGACATCCGGGGGTTGCGGTTTCAAGTTTGCGGTTTGTCAGTCTCGAACAGCTTCTTCACAAGTTTGCGCGCGGAAGATTTAAAACCCTGCCTCCTCTCTTGGTGTAAAATAGGCCCAATCTCTACAAGCCCTTCGTCGTAGTTCTTTCCGAGGTCTAGCTTTATGAGCGACTCCCCTGAACGGCCTTTGGTTCCTCCGTACCGTTGCCGCGATTGTGGTAGCGAGGTTGGCTTCCGCTCGCGCCGTCGGACCTTGAGCGAACGTTTTATTCTGCCACTGTTCTTGCTCCAGCCAGTACGATGCGGGGAATGTTTTCGGCGGGATTACCGGTCGATTTTTGTCTCGGTGCGCGACCGTTTGTCGGACACACCGAAGATCATTCCGGGAAAGCACCCGGCTGCGTCGAATCGCAACGTTGCTTAGCTGCGGTCGTCGTCGCTATACTGCTGTTGTAGGAACGTAGGGCTTGGCGGTTTTGTGTCCGCCGTTTGATGAGGAGGCCGTCTTCAGCAGTAGTGAGGACCGAATCCGGGCTGGTAATACCACTATCGCAGTAGTTGGGCCTTCTATTGTTTCCCGGGACACTTCGTCCAACGCCGGACGACTTCAGTTTTACCGAACTTGGGTTCGCAGCGCCGCTGAGGGCCTCTTCTCCGTCTTGTTTCCGTCCGATTGCCGAATCTGCGGCGAGCCTCTGCTGAACATCTCCCGGCTGCCGGTCTGCCTCGATTGCGTCTCCGGTATCAAACCAATCCATGGCAAGATCTGCTCCGTCTGCGGCGAGCGCGTGCTTTCGTCCTTTGCGGGACTCGACTCTGATGGAGTACGGCGATGTCCCGTTTGCCGCCGCATCGAGCGTCCTTTTGACGGGGCAGTGGCCTATGGCAGTTATGACGGCGGCCTGCGGGAACTGATTCATCTACTGAAGTTCACCGGGGTGCGCCCGGCAGCCAACGTGTTGGGACGAATGCTGGCGGAAGCAATTGTTGCTTTGGAGTCTTCTTTTGATGAGGCAGGCCTTTTCGACCAAGGCTCGATCGCCGTCATCCCGGTGCCGCTCTACAAGGCCAAGCGCCGGCAACGAGGCTTTAATCAGGCGGAACTGATCGCCGCAGCCGCACTCAAGGTTTATCCCGCGCGCGAACGTTTGCAACTGATGCCCGACCTGTTGCTACGCACGCGCGACACGCATTCGCAAATCGGCCTGACGAGCCAACAGCGGCGAGCCAATCTGCGCGGGGCCTTTGCGGTGACGCGTCCGGCGGAAGTCACTGGCCGACAGGTTCTTCTCGTGGATGATGTTTACACGACGGGCACTACGGCAACTGAATGCGCCCGGGTGCTGCGTCGCGCCGGAGCCCGTCAGGTCTGGGTCGCAACCGTAGCGCGTACCCTGAAATTGGCATCTAACTATGCTGAATTCCGCGTTAGCGACGGGGACGCTGGGGAAATCCAGAAAGAGGATGCTGCGATAGCAACTGCGGCCGGTAGCTAGGGTTCTGATGAGGTGGCTTTGATTTTGGGCGGCGCAGCTCTTTAGTGCTGCGCTCAACAGGCAATAGCGATTTGGGCTTCAGCCCCTGAGGGCGGGAAGTTATGTCACTAAGGAATCACGATGCAGGATCGCGGCATGCCGCCGGCCTGTTCTCGCCGGTGGCCGCGCACCGGCCCGGGGACGGCCATGCTCTGCTCGCCCCTGTCCTTGTGCTCAATGCTTCCTACGAGCCCATCAACGTCTGTGCTGCGCGACGCGCTCTGGTCCTGGTGCTCAAGGGCGTCGCCATGACCGAAGAAGAGAACGGACACTTCCTGCACTCGGCCCGTGTGGCGATGCGCCTGCCCTCGGTGATCCGGCTGCTCGAATACCGCCGCATTCCGCACCAAAGCCGGGCGCTATCTCGAAAGAACATCCTGCTGCGCGATCGTAACACCTGTCAGTATTGCGCCACTGTTCTGCCGTCAAGCGAGCTCACTCTGGACCACGTGATCCCGCGCTCCCGCGGAGGCTCATCGACCTGGGAAAACCTGGTTGCCTGCTGTCACACCTGCAACCGCCGCAAGGGCAATCAGTATCCTCCGGAGGCCGGCATGAAGTTGATGCGCGAACCCCGCGCCTTCAACTTACACACCAGCCGCCACATCATGCGTTTGATGGGTCGGTCGGACGATAAGTGGCGGAAGTATCTCTTCTATTGATCGACAAAAAGCGGGGGAGCCTCGCGGCTCCCCTTCTTTTTCGCACCGTTGAAAATGAACTACTGATGCACCGCAACCCCTTGCAGGAAGTTATTGGGATCGGTCATATCCACCAGGCTGAACGTCGAGCGATCCGGCGATACCTGAATCGTGAAGGTAAACCCGCATCCCACGCCGCAAGTGAGGCCAGCGGTTCCACTGCCATTGGCCGCGATCGAAGTGATCGTGAAAGTGTTGCCCGTCGTGGTGACATCCCCGCAACCCACCGAATGCGATTTCGATGTAGCGGTTCCCACTCCGGCAGTATTCAAGGTGAAGTTGGCTTGGGTGGTTCCTACGCCGCATCCACCCTGCCCGTAAAGCGTTACTTGCCAAGGACCGGACAAGTCTCCCTTGTTGATCGTGCCTGTGGCTGAACTCAGCTTCGCGAGTGAGATTGCCACCACCAAACCAAGAAAAGCCAATCCTGCGATCCGCGCTGTGTGCTTCATATGTGATTCTCCATTTGAGGGTTACTTTTTGCCCCAGACATTCCTTCCCCCACTGCTGGCAAATGTGTCTCGAAGCAAGCCCCTACTTGTACATGTGAGAACGGAGGTCAGATTGGCTCGAAGGCCGTGATTTATTTTTTGGGGAAGATTGAAGAGCTATCAGATTCGATAGTCATAGGCTGCCAGGTAATGCATGCAAAACGAACGCGCTCCATTCGTGATGGAGCGCGCTCGGTTACAAACCGCCTTGCCTTTAGCTGAAAGCTGACAGTCGAGAGCTGACAGCTATTTCTGCGGTGCGTTTGGATCGTCCGGTTTCTTCTGATCCGGTTTCTGGTCCGGCGTCTTCTGTCCCTTGGGAATCTCCTTGCCCTCGTACAGAATCTTCACGTTCGAACCGAACCGCCTGTAGTCCTGATACTTGATGATCTCGCGGATATGCACATCTTGCATTTTGAAATGCAGTACGTCATCGGCGCGGGTGTAGACCGGGAACCAGTACAATCCGTCAATCTGCTGGCGCCAGGTGGTGAACTTGGGATATAGATTTTCTTCGTTGCCGTGCTTCTTGCGGACGTCAGGCACGGACTTGCCATACGTCTTCACAATCTGGAAGTCATGGTCGTCGACCCAGATGCGTCCCTGAAAGTAGCGCTTCTTCCCTTCGATCTGCTTGGGCGCAATATCGAAGACGTAGCAATTCAGCTGGTCTTCCTGCTGTTGGCCGACGTAGAGGATGTTGTATTCCGGCAGATCTTCATTGGTGAGCACAAACGGCATGCGGTGCCGAATGTCTTCGAAGTCGCCCTGGTCCATCGAGAGTCCACCTTGCTCGAGCGACGATTGGGGTGCGAATACGACATTCTCAATCCGCTTCCCCTGGTCGTTAAAAACCACGTCGAACACTTCGTGATACTCGCCGGTGACCGTCTCGCCGTCGAGCGTCTGAACCTTCACATCCTGACGATAGGTGTATTGGTCGCGTGCCTTGGCAAATTCTGTTTCCTTGGCCGCAAAGCGCTTGATGATGTCTTCGGGCGTTGAATCTTTGGGCGGCGTGTTTTCGAGCGGACCTTCCTGGGCGCGCGCGGGCAGAGTTGCCAGTCCGCAGGCCAGCAGGGTCAGGTAAAACAGCAGGCGACCGACTACTGATTTCATATTGTCTATTTTATAGGATGGGGGGCTTCGAAGAGACGTTGCTTGCAACGTCTGGGGCCGCGCCCAGAAAAGGAGCGGCATTCCAACGCAGCGAGCAGAGAACAGACGTAGCAGGCTACGTCTCTGCGGAAGCTTACCGCGGCGACCCCACCCTCCAACCCCTCTCCGCTCAGTGAGGCCGGAGGGAAGGGGTGCTGCAGTTCTGCCACTCACTTGGATGCTTCTTCGGAAAAGAGGTTGGTTGTGAAATCTCTGTGCAAACTAGTTCGCGATGTTAGAAAAGAACCATGTTTATGATTCATGAATCTCCGGATGGGGTGCGGTTTGCAGTCCGCGTGCATCCGCGGGCGAAGAAAAACGCCATCACCGGGGAGTTCGGGGAAGCCCTGAAATTATCCCTCACTACGCCTCCAGTCGAAGGCCGAGCCAACGAGGCCTGCATTGAATTCTTCGTAAAACTTTTGAAGGTGCCGCGCTCTTCCGTTACCATTGCGTCCGGCCAGACCAGCCGGAATAAAGTCATTCGAGTGGCGGGCGTGACCGCTAGATACGTGCATGATCGTTTGCAGAATGAACTCATGGGTTAAGGCGTCACAAGTCAGAATGCTGGTTCGATTTGATGCAGGGTAGAAGTGCAGGTGGTTTCTAATCCTGCAATCTGACTTCTTCAATCTGCAATTTCGGCTGAGGAGCCACTTTGACCTTCTCTCAACGCTTCGAGGAAATCCGCACCGGGTTCGAGCGACCATTTTGGATTGCGAATATCACCGAGATTTTCGAGCGCCTGGCATACTACGGGGCGTTCGCTTCCCTGGCGTTGTACCTCCAGGAAAAACTGGACTTCTCGACCGAGCAGACTGGCACGCTGACCGGCATCTTCGGCGGCATGGTGTGGTTCCTGGCAATCTTCGGCGGGGCCGCCGCTGACCGGCTCGGCTTTCGGCGCGCCCTCTCGGTGGCGTATCTCATTCTCGCCGCCTCCTACTTCCTGATCGGTTCGATTGGAGCCTCGTGGCTGGCGCCCGTGCGCAATGCCGTGCCCCTTGGGCTGTTTGTAGGATTCATTCTCATCCTTCCTGCGCTGGGAGTATCGCTGGTTAAACCCTGTGTAGTGGGCACTACGGCCCGAGCCTCGAAAGAAAATGTTCGATCGATCGGCTACTCGATTTATTACACGATGGTCAACATCGGTGGAGCGGCCGGACCTTTCTTTGCCTCCTGGGCGCACCGCCACCTGGGCGTTGAAAATGTTTACCGGGTCGTCGCCCTTGGGGTTTTTGCGATGTTCTTCGTAGTGCTTCTGTTCTTCCGCGAGCCCCGCAAGGCCGGTGACGCTCCACCGCCCTCGATCGCAACCGTGGCACGCAATTTCTGTGTGGTGCTAGGGAACTACCGACTGGTCTTGCCGGTGCTGGCCGTTGCCTTATTGCTGCGGATCGCGCTTTGGACAAAGCCGGAGTGGAGCGTTCCCTGGTGGATCTGGATCGCATTCCTGGTCGCAATGCTTGCCGGCATCAGCCGCTTCATGTGGTTCCTCGTGATCTTCACCGGTTATTGGATCGTGTTCTGGCAGCAGTACATCAGTCTCCCCGGTTTTATTCACGGTTACATCAACTCCAGCGCCGACGTCGAAATGATTCTGGTCGTCGACGGCCTGACTGTGATCTGCCTGACTCTGGCGATGAACTTCCTCACTCGCAAAATTCCGGCGTTCCCGGCCGTCATTCTGGGCACGGTAATCACCTCGCTTTCGTGGCTGATCCTTGCCTTGCGGCCAACGATCTGGGGAGCAGTCTTCTCGCTGTTCTTCCTCGCGATTGGAGAAATCATCCAGGCACCCCGCTATTACGAATACATCTCGCGGCTTGCTCCTCCGAATCAACAGGGGACGTACATGGGATTCGCGTTCGTGCCCATCGGTATCGGATCGCTCATCGGCGGCCCATTTGGCGGATTCCTGCTACATCACTTCGGAGAGGTCCAACACCAGCCGGCAATGATCTGGTTTTGGATTACGGGCATTGGTTTGGTGACCGCGGCGGCGCTGTGGATCTATGACAGGTTTGTGAGGACCGCGGGAACTACAACCTAATGCGGCAAAGAAAAGAAACTTCGTCCGCAGTAGCGGCGCAGATCCGGAAAGCTCTCAAAGACGGAGGCTCAGCCGAGCATGCCTCTGGAGTGCAGTGGTTTTTCAAGGAAGAGATCAAGTCGCACGGCTGGTATACGGGCAACCTGCGGCGTGCGGTGCGCCGCTTGCGGCGAGACATCTTGCGGGAGCACGATTTCGCGTTTCTGGTGAGTGTGGCTGACAAGCTCTTCTCCGGCCGGGTGCTGGAAGAAAAAGTTGCCGCCGTGTTCTTGCTGGAGAAGATGGATGCGCAATTTGGCGATCGCGAGTTCAGGATTTTCGAGTCGTGGCTCGACCGCATCGGCTGTTGGGCCGATCACGATGGCTTGGTGCACTATCTGATCGCGCCGATGATGGTGTCGAAACCGTCGCGCGTGAAAGATGCTTTCCGCTGGGCGAAGTCCCCAGACCGCTGGCACCGGCGCGCAGCTTGCGTAGCGTTGATCCGCGGAGCTCGGGCGAAGATGTTCTTCGCTGAAATCGTGAGGATGTCCGACTTGCTGCTCGCCGACGCGGACGACATGGTGCAAAAAGGCCTCGGCTGGCTGCTCCGCGAAACCGCCAAGTTCGATGCGAAGCGCACCGTGCCATATCTAATGAGGATTCGCGAGCGCGCTCCGCGGCTTGTATTGCGTACGGCGTGCGAGACATTGCCGGAGTCGGCAAGAATAGCCGTCCTTGGAGCAGTTTCAAGGAGAAGAGCATGAACCACGAAGGACACGAAGTATCACGAAGGATTTTTTCTTTAAGAATCTCCTTTGTGTGACTTCGTGTCTTTCGTGGTAAAGACTGTTTGAGCCGGTACCGCGTAGCCGTGATTCGCCCAAATCCTTGCTCTTGTTTACAATAGAGGTTTGCCCATGGACCTTGCCGCCATCCAGTCTGTACTGCGCGAACGTAATATTGACGCGTGGCTTTTCTACGACCATCACCATCGCGATCCCATCGCTTATCGCGTGCTTGGCTTGCCGACGAGTCTGATGGTGACGCGCCGTTGGTTTTACCTGATTCCAGCCGAGGGGGAGCCGGTAAAACTGGTACACAAGATTGAAGCCGGACACCTCGATTCCCTTCCGGGCAAGAAGCACCAATACTCTGGCTGGCAGGAGCTGTTTGATCAGCTGAAGTCCATTTTGGCGAAGCATCGCGATCTGGCGATGCAGTACTCGCCGAACAATAGCGTCTTCACGATCTCTCTGGTGGATGGCGGCACTATCGATCTGTTGCGCGGCTTGGGCAAGAACATTGTCAGTTCCGCTGATCTGGTGGCGCAGTTCGAATCTACCTGGACCGACGCCCAGATCGAGACGCACTTCGCGGCGCGCAACAGCATCGATTCCATTGTTGCTGCTTCGTTCCAGGAGATCGGCAAGCGGGTGCGCAACGGCGGGACGAAGGAGCACGAGATCCAGCAGTGGTTCATGGAAGCCTTCGCGCGCGAGAATCTCTCCACCGACGATCCGCCAATCGTCGCGGTCAATGCCAACGCAGGCAATCCGCACTACGAACCGCATGCCAGCCATCCCGTGCCGATTCGGGAGGGTGATCTCGTCCTGCTCGACGTTTGGGGCAAGAAAAACACGCCCGGCGCGGTCTACTACGACATTACTTGGATGGGCTTCGTGGGTGCCGCTCCTTCCGGACGCATGCAGGAAGTTTTCCAGATTGTGCGTGACGCGCGCGACGCCGGAGTGAAGACCGTCATCGACGCTATCAACGGTGGACGCCGCATCGCTGGATGGGAAGTCGATCGCGCCACCCGCGGACACATCAAGAAAGCCGGCTACGGCGAATATTTTATTCATCGCACCGGACATTCCATCGGCACTGACGTCCATTCCAATGGGGCGAACATGGACGATCTTGAAATTCACGACGAGCGGCAGATTCTTCCCAACTCCTGCTTCTCGATCGAGCCCGGCATCTACCTTCCCGAGTTTGGCGTGCGCAGCGAGGTGAACGTTCTGGTGCGCGCGAAATCTGCCGAAGTAACCGGGAAAATCCAACGCGAGATTGTGAACATCTGAATGGCAAATTCCACGACAGATAAGTCCCGGACCGCACAGCAGGAACCGGTCAGCATGATGTCCGTTGTCGCTCCCGCTGTGGGCTGGCTGATTCCAGGCGCGGGACACATGATCCAGAAGCGCTGGATCCGCGGTCTGCTGCTGTTCGTTTCGATTGCAACCCTCTTCCTGCTGGGTCTCGCGATGCAAGGCCGCATTTACAAGGCCAACGGCGGCGATATTCTCGATATTCTCGGGTTCATCGGTGACGTGGGGGCCGGGGGCTTCTACATTGTGACGATGGCCATGGACTGGGGTCAGGGCGCAATCGCTTTTGCTACCGCCGATTACGGAACGAAATTCATGATCGTGGCCGGCTTGTTGAACTTCATTGCGATCGCCGACGCCTATCACATTGCCATCGGGAAGAAACAATGATGCAGACCTCGGCGATCAGCCATCAGCTATCGGCGAAGACCTTTTCTTGGAGACGGGCGCAGTGACCATCACACTCAACCATTTCAGTGCGGCGGCGGTGTTCGCGCTGTTTGCCTCCATCGTATTCGGAATCACTCACCGGGAGACGACCCGCGAGATGGTGAAATACGGACTCTATTGCTTCGCCATGTTTCTGGGCGGGGTGCTGGCGGCCGGCTGGGCCATGTGGATTTTGAGAAGGTAGCTGCGGGCTTTGGGCTCTCAGCTTTTGTCTTGAACAAGAATATTTCTGTGGCCTCGCACCATTAAGCCAAAGGCTAAAGCTAACAGCTCAAGGCCGTCATCCTTCCCAAACAAACGCATCAAACACTCGCTTCGACTCGAATTTCAGACGCCGGTACAGCGCTACCGCTCGCGCGTTTGCCTCCGTAACCGTAAGCGACAGTAATGCGAAATTACGCTTCCGCAGATTGCCCTCGGTGGCCGCCAGCAATGACTTGCCAATTCCATGCGAGCGGTATTCCGGAAGAACGCAGACTTGCGTAACATGCCCTACGTCCTTGCGAACGCGTGAGCACAAGATCAGTCCAATCAGATTCTTGGCTCTGCGATCCAGGGCCACGAACGACGACTCCGCGTCAAACACGCCGCATCCGGGAAACCGCACGATGTTGTTGAGGAAGCGCAACGACCCGCTCAGCGTGTGGTACTGATCATTGATCTGGGCGTCGACGTGGCCGCGATAGGCCGCAGTAATAACCGCCGCGGAAGGCTGGTAATCACCTTCCGCCCAAGGACGGATCTCAATATCGGGATGGGTTGAGACTTTTTCCGCTCCCGACTTCCCCAGCAATAGCGTCATGAACAATCGCGGGTGCCGCTGGAATCCTGTTTCCAGAAACGGACGCGACACCGCGTTGGTTTCATGGGCCAGCAGTTGTGCCTCCACACGATGAATGCCGGGAGACTGCTGCAACGTCTCAATCACGTGGGTGAGTAGCTTCAATTCGACTTCGCGCGCGTTCGGAAGCCGGTTGCCGTTGGTGACATACAGGTCGCCAATCACTCCCTTGCTGCCTTCGTAGACGAAGAACGAATATCCGAAGACGCGGCCGCGATCGACCGCGGCATAACCGGGTAGGATCTTCGCATCCACGTACCGGAGAATCATCTCCGCCGAACCGGAATAATCCCACGACAAAAGCCGTGACCAGACCAGCGTTTCGTCTTCGAGCAGCGGACGCAGGTCCACGGAAGAAAAATGTCTGAGGTCGAGGATCTCCAAAGGGCTCCCGCAGCGGATTCGTTCGCAGCAAGAATCCGAGTGTAGTGCGTTCCTCGGGCGGAGGCAAACCGGGCGAACACGGGGCGGCAACAGGCGGACAGTCCTCTTCCTGAAAGACTGCCAGTGCGTCGGCCGCGTCGAATTCCTTAAACAATTCCGGCTTCCATTCCCTCGAACCGCTCCGGAAAGTGACACGTTGATGACAACTTCCGTCTGATTTTCAACTATATTTCATGGCTGCACTTTGGCTTTGCCTGGTGCGCCGGGACCTCGTCGAACCCGCAAACTTTTCGTGCAAAACGAAACCAGCTCTGTCTGTGAAACCGCGGTCATTATTCCGTGCTACAACGCGGGATCCTGCGTCGCGAGGGCACTCGATAGTGTGCTCGCTCAAACTCATCAGGACTACCGTATCTTTGTAGTCGATGACGGCTCAACGGATGATACGGAACAGGTTTTACGGAACTACGCCGGCCGTGTGGTCGCGGTTCGCCAAGAACACGCGGCCCAAGGTTCCGCCCGCAATCGCGCGATTCGATTGTCCAGAAGTTCCTATGTAGCTTTCCTTGACGCAGATGATGAATGGCTGCCCACGAAGCTCGAGCGTCAGATCGAGATCCTGCGCCGAGACTCCAGCATTGGACTGGTTTACTCGGACTGCTCCACCAGCGGCACTGGCCCTTTCGCGGGTTCGCACTTCGCGCGCGTGGGAACGCCCAACGGCGGCAGAGTTTTCGAGCAATTGCTCGATAGCTGCAGCATCTTCACCCCAACAGCCGTGGTTCGCCGCGAATGCCTGGAGGAGGTGGGCCTGTTCAACGAATCGCTCCCCGTCGGCGAAGACTTCAACCTTTGGCTACGGATCGCCGCCCGCTGGGCAGTCGCTGTCGTTCCCGAGGTGCTCGCGGTTCGCCATTACCGGCCCGGTGGCCTGTCGCTGACTACCGCCCCAGACACGGCTTTGAGGAGCAGCGTTGCGGCTTTCGAGCACGTGCTGCAATCCTCCACAGCGCATTTGCTTCCCGACCAGCGTAAGGCCTTGTTGCGGGCGATCGCGCAGCGGCACTACGATTACGGAACTTACCTGCTCATCCACGGTCATTGCGCCCGGTCGAGAGATCAGATGTTCCAGGCCTTTCGCGGCGGGCCGCTCGACTGGCGCGTGCCGGCGAAGATCGCCCTGAGTTTTCTTCCTCACCGGGCGTTCCTCTCTTTGCGAGAACTCCAGCGGAGATTTAAGAGCGCACCCGCAGGCAGCCATGTTACCGCTGCCGAATGACGATTCGATCGTCTAACGACAGACCGCACTGAGGTGAACAGTGGCGCTCGAATTTACTCGTCCTTTGATTTTCGTGGCCCATCCCGACGACGAAACCCTCGCCTGCGGAGGGCTTCTGCAACGCATGACCTCATCCGCCGTTGTATTCGCCACAGACGGCGCTGCTCCTCACTACGGTTTCGAGCGCAAATTCGGCACTCTCAAAGAATATTCGGAGGCTCGTTTTCAGGAGGCCGCCCAAGCGCTGGCTCATGTGCCGAACTGTTCGTTCCAGCGACTGACGAAGCCCGATGGCTCCCACTTCGTCGATGAGCATTTGTTTCATAACCTTCGTGACGCGGTCCA
>Ga0207700_10000112_pt1 | contig 48508 bp, 36 predicted proteins | sample LARL82metaG_FD_184348 | JGI IMG/M metagenome (GOLD analysis project Ga0207700, IMG submission 184348) | Corn, switchgrass and miscanthus rhizosphere microbial communities from Kellogg Biological Station, Michigan, USA - LAR L8-2 metaG... | ecosystem: Host-associated > Plants > Roots >...
GCTTCGGCGCGGAATGCCGCTCGGAGGCAAGCGGCAGGTCACGGCGCATGACGTGCGCGTGGCAGTCGATCGCCGTGATCGTCGCGCGCGTGTCGTCGTTCACTGCGCCCGTTTCAGGCGCGCCGGTGGCCGCGAGGAGGCGCCTTTCGCGACATCGGGAACGATGGCCGGTGCTACGCCGGCGCCATACTTGGCTTCGAGCTGCGAAGGCGTGAGGAAGCGCCGCTCCAGGTCCTCGATCTGCGCCATGTCCATGATCTCATGCAGCTCCTCGAACGAAACCAGCGCATCGGGCCGGTCGACCACTTCGCCGCTGGTGAGCGACTGCTTGAGCAGCGCGAGCCCCTGCTGCATGCCGCGCAGCGCGCATGCGGTGAGCAGGCGCGGGTAGATGACGACTGCAACGCCGAGATCCTGAAGCTGCGCCGCCGACAGCAGCGGCGTCGTCGAGCGCTGGCGAATGCCGAAGCCCATGTTGACCGACAGCGGCTTGCTCACGTTGCTCGCCAGCGTGGCAATGTCCTCCACTGAGGTCGCGGCGTCGGCGAAGAGCAGGTCGGCGCCAGCCTCGGCATAGAGATTGAGGCGGCGTACCGCTTCGGCAATGCCGTGCGTCGCGAGCACGTCGGTGCGCGACTCGATGACGAAATCCGGATCGACGCGCGCCTGAGCGGCAGCGCGGATTTTCTGAACCATCTCGTCGGCGGAGATGACCTCCTTGCCCTTCATGTGACCGCAGCGCTTCGGCCACACCTGGTCCTCGAGCATCAGTCCCGCGACGCCTGCGCGCTCGAAAGCGCGCACCGTGTGGTACGCGTTGAGCGCATTGCCGTAGCCGGTGTCGCCGTCCGCCAGCAGCAAAAGATCCGAGCAAGCCGCAATCGCGCGCGCGGCCGCGACGTTCTCGTCGAGCCCCATCAGCCCGACGTCGGGTTGGCCCAGACGGGCCTCGCTGACGCCGCTGCCGGTGATGAACGCGGCGCGATAACCTGCCTGGCTCACCAGGCGCGTGCTGAATCCGTCGTACACACCCGGCAGCACCAGGATCTGGGGTGCTTCGATGAGCGTTCTGAGACGCCTGCCAGCGCTCGCTGTCATGGTGACTCCTCCTTCAATCGCATTATCGGTGTGAGGGGGCGTCCTACACAAGAATCAGACCGCTTCCGATTTCAGGATGTTCGCGGCGCAGGCAACATGCGCCTCATGTAGGGAAGACAAAGCAGCAACTTCAACTACTGACATGGATTAGAGTTGACTGGCGGCCTCCTCCCTACACTTTTCACGAGGGCGCGACGACAGACTAAAAAGAGCAAGATGTAGATTCCTCGAGCCCGTACCCTGGCGGGGCGAGCGCAGGAATGAAGCGAAATCAGCGGGCCGGTTCTCCGGCCCGCTTTATTTTTTGTGTCTGCCTAGCTAACGACACCCTCCAGCCTCTCACTTCAGCGATTGCGCGCGCGCAGCTCGCGCAATCGCTCCAGGCTTTGCGTGGGCCACTCGCGATCGCGATCGTAGTACTCCTCCATCACAGGAACGTCGGGTGACAGCACCACCCACGGCTGCTTCGACATCGTGAAAATGTGGATGTCCGGAGGCAGCCGGTCGGGCTCGTCGAGCGTGCCGACGCGCACGAAGCGCACGAGGTCGCCGCCGCCGCCGTAGTTGCTCCATAGCGCGATGCGGCACGCGGGACAGCGCGCGATCTTCTGCCCCTTGCCGCTGAGCGACGGCGTCAGCACGACCTCGGGCGTGCCTTGGAGCAGCTCCACGTGTTCGGCCTCGATCATCGCGTTCAGCGCGAACGACGCGCCTGTCTCGCGCTGGCACCAGCGGCAGTGGCAGCAGTGCACGAACAGCGGTGCCGTTGTCATCCGATAGCGCAACGCACGACAGGTGCAACCGCCTTCGAAGATCGTCGTCGCAGGTTCCATCAATAGACGATCTCGACGTTCTCGGGCTTGAGCCAGTCGCGCAATCCGACCAGCAGGTGGTCGTCGAGGTTGACCCGCCACGCTTCGCCCAGCTCGACCTCGCCGCCGGACGATGCATTGCGATACGCGATCATGACAGGGCAGCGCCCGCTCCTGAACGGTTCGATGATTTTCAACAATGCTTCCGCCGAGCTACTGCCGTTGCAGGCAAGCCTCAGCATGCGCGCCCACTTGCGCCGCGCGCTGGCGAGGTCGTAAATCGATTCCGCGACGATGCGCAGTCCCGGCGACTGGCCATCCTCGCTCATGCGCTGCATCACCTTCACTTCCGCGACCAGCAGCGCGTCCTCGCGCAGCAGGTGGCGGTGTGCATCGAAGACTTCGTTGAAGATGACGATCTCGGTCTGGTCCTTGCCGTCGTCGAGCGTGACGAACGCCATCTTGCCGCGGCGCGACGTCTGCGTGCGCAGCGCGGCGACGACACCGGCGATACGGACGGGAAGGGTGGTCGGCGCGAGCGCGCCCAGGCGTTGTTGCACCAGCCGCGAGAGCTCCGCCGAGACCGCGCGATAGGGATGGCCTGAGAGGTAGTAGCCCAGGCTCGCCTTCTCGTGCGCGAGGCGCTCGCTCTCGCTCCAGTCGCGTGCGACGGTCAGCGCCAGCCCGTGTGCCGCTCCGTCGTCATCGGCACCGAACAGCGAGACCTGCGATGCAGCACGTTCGGCACGCTCGGCGTCGTCCATCGCCGGACCCACCGAGGCGAAGAGGCTTGCGCGGCGCACATCGATCGAGTCGAAGGCGCCGGCCCGGATCAATGCCTCGATGGCGCGCCGGTTCACTGCGCGCTTGTCGACGCGCCGGCAGAACTCGAACAGGTCCTTGAAGCGCGCGCCAGCATTGCGCGCGGCGGCAATCGCCTCGATGGCGGCCTGGCCGGTGCCCTTGATGCCGCCCAGCCCATAGCGGATGCTCTTTTCATCGACTGGCTCGAAACGGTAGTTCGAGGCGTTGACGTCCGGCGGCAGCACCTCGAGGCCCATCGCGATCGCGTTGTCGCGAAAGTGGCGCACCTTGTCGGTGTCGTCCATCACCATCGACAGGTTGGCGGCGAAAAACGGCGTCGGATAGTGCGTCTTGAGGTACGCCGTCTGATACGCGATCAGCGCGTAGGCGGCGGCGTGCGACTTGTTGAATCCGTAGCCTGCGAACTTTTCCATCAGGTCGAAGAGCTGCGTCGCTTTCGCCGACGACAGTCCGCGCTCGACCGCGCCCGAAGTGAAGCCCTGGCGATGCTTGGCCATCTCGTCGGGCAGCTTCTTGCCCATCGCGCGGCGCAGCAGGTCGGCGGCGCCCAGCGTGTAGCCGCCGATTTCCTGTGCGATCTGCATCACCTGTTCCTGGTACACCATTACGCCGTAGGTGGGCGAGAGAATCGGCTCCAGCCGCGGATCGAGGTAGTCGACACGCTCGCTGCCCTGCTTGCGGCGCACGTAGTCGGGGATGAGCTCCATCGGACCGGGACGGAACAGCGCCACCAGCGCGACGACGTCCTCGAAGCGCTTGGGCGGCGCCTGCTGCAAGAGCTCGCGCATGCCGCGCGATTCAAACTGGAAGATGCCGGTGGCGTCGATCTTGAACATCGCATACGCGGCGCGATCGTCCAGCGGCAGCGTCTCCAGCGACAACGTCGACGCCGGATCGAGCATGCGGATGTAGCGCAGCGTCCAGTCGAGGATCGTCAGCGTGGTCAGCCCCAGAAAGTCGAACTTGACCAGGCCGACCTGCTCGACGTCGTCCTTGTCGAACTGCGATACCGGCGCATCGGTGCCCGCCTGCGTGTAGAGCGGGCAGAAGTCGGTCAGCTTGCCCGGTGCGATAAGCACGCCGCCGGCGTGCATGCCTACGTTGCGTGGCAGGCCCTCGAGTTGCTCGGCGAGCGCGAGCAGCTCGCGCACTTCCTCTTCGGCGGCTTCGCGCTCGCCCAAAAGCGGCTCGACCTCGCGCGCGTACAGCGTGTTCGGCGCAGCCTCGCCCTCCCGCCGCTTGAGCACGACGCTGCGCCCCGGCTGGAACGGGATCAGCTTGGCGATGCCGTCGCAGAAGCTGTAGGGCAGGTCGAGCACGCGTCCGACGTCGCGCACCACTGCCCGCGCCGCCATGGTGCCGAAGGTCGCGATCTGCGAGACCGACTCCGCGCCGTATTTCTGCTTGACGTAGTCGATGACGCGATCGCGACCGTCCTGGCAGAAGTCGATGTCGAAGTCGGGCATCGACACGCGTTCCGGATTGAGAAAGCGCTCGAACAGCAGCGTGTAGCGCAGCGGGTCGAGATCGGTGATGCCGAGGCTGTATGCCACCAGCGATCCGGCGCCCGATCCGCGTCCGGGACCGACCGGCACGCCGTTGTTCTTCGCCCAGTTGATGAAGTCGGCGACGATCAGGAAGTAGCCCGGATAACCCATCTGCACGATGGTGGCGACTTCGAAATCGAGTCGCGCGACGTATTCGGGTTGCCTGCGCTCGCGCTCGGCGACATCGGCATAGAGGACTTCGAGGCGGCGCTCCAACCCTGCGCTCGCCTCGCGGTGGAGGTGCTGCTCGAGCGTGAGGCCTTCCGGCGTCGGGAAGTTGGGCAGATAGTTCTTGCCCAGCGGCAGCGTCAGGTTGCAGCGCTGCGCGATGGCGACGCTGTTGGCGAGCGCCTGCGGCAGATCGGCGAAGCGCTGCAGCATCTCGTCCTGCGTGGTGAAATACTGTTCGGGCGTGAACCGCTTCGGTCGCCGCGGATCGGCGAGGACGTAGCCCTCGGCGATGCATACGCGTGCCTCGTGCGCGCGAAACTCGTCGCGGCGCACGAACTGGACCGGATGCGTGGCGACCACGGGAAGGTCGAGCTCGCCGGCGAGCAGCACGGTCGACGCGGTGAGGGCATCGTCTTCGGAATGTCCGGCGCGCTGCACTTCGAGATAGTAGCGGTCGGGAAACGCGTTCGCGCCGGCGTGCGCGGCGCGGGTGGCAGCGGCGAGATGGTTCTGCAGCAGTGCTTGCCCGACATCACCCGCCGCGAATCCCGAGAGCGCTATGAGACCCGTCGTACCTTCGGCGAACCATTCACGGCGCAGCTCGGCCCGCCCGCGGTGTTGGTTGCTGCGAAAGGCGCGCGTGAGCCAGTCGGCGAGCTTCAGGTAGCCTTCGCGCGACTGACACAGCAGCAGCATCCGATGCGGCGCGTCGCGCTCGGACTCGTTGCTGACCCAGACGTCGCAGCCGACGATGGGTTTCACCCCGCGGGCGCGTGCCGCCTTGTAGAACTTCACCATGCCGAAGACGTTGGACAGGTCGGTCAACGCCAGCGCGGGCATGGCATCGGCGGCAGCGGAGCCGATCGCATCGTCGATGCGCACCATGCCATCGACGATCGAATACTCGCTGTGCAGGCGCAAATGAACGAAGTCGACGGAGGAGCCAGGCGCGCGCATGGGGTACAATTTTACTCGCTTTGCTTCGACCCCTTGCCCATGTCCCGCACACTGCGCACGATCGTTCGTAGCGCGTTGATCAGCGCTGCGCTCGCGCTCGCCGCGTGCTCCAATGCGCCGGTGACGCCTGCGCCACCACCAGCAAACGCACCGTCGGCCACGCCCGTGCCCGAGCCCGCACCCGCAGCGCCAGCCAAGCCGCAGACGCCGCCCACGACGCATCCCAATCCGCCGTCCAACGTCAATCTGCAAGGTTTTCCGCTGGCGTATCGGCAAGGGTACGCCGATGGTTGCGCGAGCATCGGCGCAACCGAGCAGAAGGACGCGGCGCGTTTCAAGAACGACGGCCAGTACCGCACCGGCTGGCAGGACGGGGTCTTCCTGTGCAAGAAGAAATAAGGCGTTGAAGGCCTCGTCCGCGCAGTTCGTCGACGTTCGCGGCCTGCGCTATCACGTTCGCACCTGGGGCGATCCCGGCGCGCCGAAGCTCTATATGCTGCACGGCTGGATGGATGTCGGCGCGTCGTTCCAGTTCCTCGTCGATGCGCTGTCGCGGGAATGGCACGTGATCGCGCCTGACTGGCGCGGCTTCGGCGGTAGCGAATGGTGCAGCGACGGCTACTGGTTCGCCGATTATCTCGGTGACCTCGACGTGCTGCTCGACCATTTCTCCGGCGACGCGCCTGCGCGCCTGCTGGGCCACAGCCTGGGCGGCAACGTGGTCATGCTCTACGCGGGCGTGCGCCCCGAGCGCGTCGAGCGCGTCGTGTCGCTCGAAGGCTTCGGCATTCCCGCCGAAGCGTCCGAGCGTGCGCCCGACAAGCTGGCCAAGTGGCTCGATGCGCTAGCGACGCCGCCCGCGTTTCGTCCGTACGCGAACCTGGATGCGGTCGCCGACCAGCTGCAGAAGAACAACCCGCGGCTTTCGCGCGATCGTGCGCTGTTCCTGGCCGGACACTGGGCGCGCGTCGAAGCCGACGGCAGTGCGCGACTGGTGTCGGACCCGCGGCACAAGCTGCCCACCGCGACCGTCTACCGCATGGAAGAAATCGTCGCGGTATGGAAGCGCGTATGCGCACCGGTGCTCTGGGTGGCGGCGACCGAGTCTTTCATTCCGAAATGGCTCGCGGCGCATCCCGAAGGCGAGGCGGCCACCGACGCCCTCAGCGCGGTGCGCGCACGCATCGCGCACATTCCGCAGGCCACGCTCGCGAGCGTCAGTCAAGCGGGTCATATGCTGCACCTCGACCGCCCCGAGTCTGTCGCGGCGCTGATCGAGCCGTTTTTCGCACCGCCGCCGTGACCGGTGCCACGCGGGAGATCACGCTTCACTCGCGGCGTGGCGCGTACATCGCGCTGGTCGCGCTGACGCTGATGTGGGGTTTCAACTGGATGGCGATGAAGTTCGGGCTGCGCTATGCGTCGCCCGCGGTCTACAACCTCGACCGCATCCTGATTGCCGTCGTATTCCTGTTCGCGGTGATGCGCTGGGAGGGTCGTCCGTTCTGGCCACGGTCGTGGGTCGCGGTCATCGTCACCGGATTGTTCCAGACGACGATCAATTTCTCGGCGACGACGTTCGCGCTCGCGGGCGGCGGAGCAGGACGCACGTCGGTGCTGGTGTTCACGATGCCGTTCTGGACCATGCTCATCGCGTGGCCGGTGCTTCACGAACGCATTCGCGGAACGCAGTGGCTCGCCGTGATTTTCGCACTGGCGGGGCTGCTGATCGTGGTCGAGCCGTGGCGGTGGGAAGGTGAGCTCGCGCCGAAGCTGTGGGCTGCCCTGTCCGGATTCGGCTGGGCAGCGGGCACGGTATCGACCAAGTATTTCCAGCGGCGCTACCAGCTCGACATGCTCAATCTCATCGGTTGGCAGATGGCGGCGGGAACGGTGCCGCTGTTGTTCCTGGCGTGGCTGCTTCCACAGCCCGACGCGCAATGGAGCGTGGCATACGTTGCGGCCGTGTTCTACGCGGGCGTGATCTCCACCGGCGTCGGCTTTATCCTGTGGACCGCGGTGCTCGGCGTCCTGCCCGCGGGGACGGCGTCGCTGAACATGTTCGCGATTCCGGTGATCGCCATCGTGTCGTCGATGCTGGTGTTCGGCGAGCGCATCGCTTCGATGGAATGGCTGGGCATCGGATGCATCAGCATCGGACTCGCGATCCTGTCGTTGCGCGCGTGGCACGAATCGCGCCGAGGTCACGACGAGGCGGTGCAGGCACCCGCCATCGAAACCGGCTGACCACTCGCGCTACGCCGTCCGCTGCGGCGCGCCCGAGCGGGCCGCTCGTGCTCGCGGGGTATACTCCGCAGCTTTCCGCTCGATTCATTCCCGTGTCCGCCGACGATCTTTCCAAACTGCGCATCGACCGCACGCTCGCGCCAAGGCAGACGCGCCGGCGCCGCATGCGCTGGTGGATGATTGCACCGGTGGTGCTCATTGCCGCCGGGGGCGCCTGGTATCTGCTCGTGCCACGAGCGGCGATCGTGCAGACGACGCCGATCGTGACCACGTATCCATCGCAGCAATTCGTCGTGCTCAACTCCAGCGGCTACGTCGTCGCGCAGCGCAAGGCTGCGATCGCCTCCAAGGCCTCGGGCCGACTGGAATGGCTGGGCGTCACCGAGGGTTCGCGAGTGAAAGCCGGTGACGTCATCGCCCGTCTCGATGCGCGCGACGTCGCTGCGCAGCTCGACAGCGCCAACGCCAACATCAAGGTCGCGCAGGCCGCGATCGCGCAGGCGGAAGCGGAGAACCGCGATGCCGCTGCATCGCTGGCGCGAACGCAGGACCTGCTCCAGCAGAAATTCGTCTCGCAGTCGGCGCTCGATCAGGCGAAGGCGCGCGCCGATCGCGCGGTCGCGGGCGTCGCCAGCGCGCGCGCCGGCTTCGTCGCCGCGCAGGCCAACGCGCGCAACGCGCAGGTCGCCGTCGACTACACGCAGATCCGCGCGCCTTTCGACGGCATCATCCTGTCCAAGAGCGCCAATGTCGGCGACATGGTGACGCCGTTCTCGTCGGCGGCCGATTCGAAGGGCGCGGTCGTGACCATGGCGGACATGAGCACACTCGAAGTCGAGGCCGACGTATCCGAGGCAAGCCTTTCGAAGATCACCCCCGGCCAGCCCTGCGAGGTGACGCTGGACGCGCTGCCCGACATCCGCTTCCGCGGCACCGTATCGCGCATCGTGCCGACCGTCGACCGGGCGAAGGCGACGGTCATGACCAAGGTGCGATTCGAGGCGATTGATGCGCGCATCCTTCCCGAGATGAGCGCGAAGGTGTCCTTCCTGTCGCAGCCCGTGTCTGCGGAACAGCAGAAGCCGATGACCGCGGTGCATCCCGACGCATTGACGCAGCGCGAAGGCAAGAGCGCCGTCATCATCGTGCGCGAAGACAAGGCGGCGGTCGTCCCGGTGACGCCGGGCATCAAGATCGGCGATCTCACCGCGATTACCGGTGCCGTCAAGACCGGCGAAAAGGCGATCGTCAAGCCGGCTGCTGATCTTCAGACGGGAAGTCCCGTGCGCGTTGCCACCAAGTGACCTGAAAGCGGGTACCGGCGCGCATCGGGGGTGCGCCCAGCGGCGCCGCAGCCGCCGCGCCGGAGTATTATCGGATCGTGTTGCATCATCGATGCGAGGTGACGAAATGACGGCGTTCAACGTAGTGCGATTCAGAGTGCGGCCGGGGATGGAGGAACAGTTCCTTGATTACCACCGCAAGCTCCGCCCCAAGCTCAAGGGCTTCATCGGCGGAAGCATGATCCGAACCGGCGGCCAGAGCTTTTGCCTGGTCGGCGAGTGGCGAAACTTCAAGAGCATCGTCGATGCGCGGCCGCAGATGCACCCGATGCTCGACGCCGTGCGCGACATGCTGGAGGACTTGGGCGGCGGGCTGGGCCTCACCGATCCGGTGTCCGGCGAGGTCGTGGTGAAGCTGACCGGAACCACCGACGCCAAGGCATCCAACAACGCCAAAACGGCCAAAACGACCAAAACCGCCAAAACCGCCAAAACCGCGGAGACATCCCAGGCGAAGGCGAAACCCGCCAAGACCCGCGCCAGGGCCAAGGCCAAGCCGGCGGCGAGCAAGCGCGGCGCACGCAAAGCGCCGGCGGGCAAGCGCGCTACCGCGAAAAAGCGCTGAACCGTGCTCGAACGATGAGCGGGATGACGTGCCCGCTCGTCGTCGGCGACCAAGCCCGGATCCGAGTGCACGCGACGCCTGCCGACGAAGCGCACGCGCACGATAACGCCACATCGGCGGCGGGCAACGCGGGCGCTCGCGTGCTCGTCGAGATCCGCAAGCTCACCAAGTATTACCAGCGCGGCGGCCAGGTGATCCCGGTGCTGGTCGATCTCGACCTGGATGTGCGCGTCGGCGACTTCGTCGCGCTGATGGGGCCGTCCGGCTCCGGCAAGAGCACGCTCCTCAATCTCATCGCAGGCATCGACAAGCCGTCGAGCGGCACGATCAAGGTCGGCGGCGTCGACATCGCGCGACTCTCGGAAGCCGATCTCGCGCACTGGCGCGCATCGCACGTGGGATTCGTCTTCCAGTTCTACAACCTGATGCCGGTGTTGAGCGCGTTCGAAAACGTGGAGCTGCCGCTGCTGCTGGCGTCGATGGGCCGTCGCGAGCGTCGCGAGCGCGTCGACATGGTGCTGGCGCTGGTGGGTTTGAGCGATCGCGCCGATCACTATCCCAACGAGCTATCCGGTGGACAGCAGCAGCGCGTGGCGATCGCACGCGCGCTGATCACCGATCCGACGCTGATCGTCGCGGATGAGCCGACGGGCGACCTCGACCGCACCACCGGCGAGGAAATACTGGCGCTGCTCGACCGGCTCAATCGCGAGATTGGCAAGACCATCCTGATGGTGACCCACGATCCGAAAGCCGCCGAAAAAGCGCGGCGCCTCGTGCATCTTGAAAAAGGCGTGCTGGTCGACGAATGAAATGCGGGCCGCGATGGCGGCCCGCTCTTGGTACGACTCGCGCGCTTCTAGCCGAAGCGTATGCCTTTCGGCACGTTGGGAAGAGTCATCAGATCGTTGTCGAGCGAATGATCGAGGGCGGCCTGGCGCGGCTCGGGAGCGCCGATCTGCAGGTCGCGCTCGGCATCGGCGATCGCTTTCAGGATCGAAGCACTGCCCATGTCGGTGCTGCCTTCGTCGGCCATCGCCTTGTAGGCATTCTTGATCGTGCGCTCGTCGATGATGTCGGCCTGGATGTCCTGGAGCAGCGTATCGAGCTCGCTTACCTCCATGTTGCTGTCGGCGCGCGCCGGCAGCTCGAGCGGTGAGCGCGACGCGCGCGCCGCGGGCTCGGTCATCTCGCCGAAATGCGCGAATGTAGCCTGCGTCGCCCCGGCCTGCGTTTCACCCTTGAGCGACTCGCGTGCCTTGGGATCCATCCACGGAGCGATCGACGAGAAGCGGCGATGCAGCCTGAAGCCGACGACCGCCAAGGCCATCGATCCGAAGATCACGGCAGCGAAAGGCCACACCTGAGTCCACACCGCCGTGGCAGCGGCTGTCGAGTTGCGTTGCGGGGGGCCGGCAAGCGGGAGCGACTGGGTGGCGACGCGCGGCTGCACTGCGGCATTGGCGGTCGCGATGGTCGGACCCGCGAGCGCGCGAGCAGGCAAGTTCGCGGCCGCTGCTTCCTGGATGAACATGCTGCTTCCCGAAGTTGGCGTCAGCGTCACCAGCTCGCGCGGCCCCGCATTGGACGCGCTGTCGGCGATGACGACCGGCGCCGTTTGCTTGGGCTCGACGGGCGCAGCCTGCGCTACCACAGGCGGCTTGGTCTCGCGAACGGGTGACACCAGCTCGACGGGCACGCCCCACGTCGAATGCGGCAGGGCGGAGGTCGCGACCTGCACCGGCGCCGCTGCGCTCGGTGCCGTTTCGCTCGGCGCCATTTTCGCGGCCGCGATGGCGGAAGAAGCGGCGCGCTGCCTGGGCATGCGGGTGTAGGCAGGATCCTCGTCGGCGCTGGCGAGCATGGCTGCCGGCTGCAGCGCGGCGGGATCGAAGAACAGCACGTAGTCTCGGCGCGTAGTGTTTCCGCATCCCACCTGCAACGAAATGCGGGCGGCAGGCTCGTTCATCATGGCCGCCTGAGCAAGGATCACGCGCGGAGTGGCTCCCTCGGTATCGACACTGACACGCGCCGTCACAATCTGCGGCGCCTCGCCGGCGTGATTGTCTGCGACAAGTTTGAGGCACGCGGTGTTCAGCGTCTCTCCTGGTCCGAGGTGCACCGGAATCTCGACGCGCAGCGGCTGTCCCAGCGATGACTGCGCGGCGACATTGCCCAGCGTGATGCCATGCACGGGTGCGGGCATGAGCGCTGCGCTCGCGGCGAGCGAGAGAGCGACGGCGTACGGCAGATACTTTCGGTTCAGGGCGACGGATCGCACGGCTGCACCTCATTCAGTTGGTTCGTCCACGTCGGCACCGGGCATTTGCACCCGAAACCGACTCCTGGACCCCATTCAGCAAATTCCATGCCGTGTGATGTTTCCTGTAAGCTTCGATTCCGCGCGCTTCACCATTCCAAGTTGTCGTGTACTTCATTCGCCTGGTCCTGCGTAATACCCTGCGTCATCGGCTGCGCACGATCCTGACCATCGTTGGTATCGTGGTCGCCATCACCGCGTTCGGACTGCTTCGAACCATCATCGATGCCTGGTATGCCGGCGCCAATGCGAGCTCGAGCGCACGCCTGATCACCCGCAGCTCGGTATCGCTGGCGTTCTCGCTGCCGCTCACCTACGCGCAGAAAATCCGCCAGATTCCCGGCGTGACTGCGGTGTCGTGGGCGAACTGGTTCGGCGGCGTCTACATCACCGAGCGCAATTTCTTTCCGCAGTTCGCGATCGATCCACCATCGTACCTGGCGATCTATCCGGAATTCGTGCTCTCGCCCGAGGAGCAGAAGGCGTTCTTCATGGACCGCCAGGGCGCGATCGTCGGCCGCAAGCTGGCCGACACCTGGGGCTGGAAGATCGGCGACCAGATCCCGTTGCGCGGTACCATCTTTCCGGGGACGTGGACCTTCAACCTGCGCGGCATCTACGACGGCAAGGAGCCTTCGACCGTCGAGACGCAGATGTTCTTCCACTGGGACTATCTGAACGAGTCGCTCAAGAAGCGCTTTCCGCGACGTGCGGACCAGACAGGGGTGTTCATCGAGCAGCTCTCCGACCCGGACTCCGCGGCTGCGGTATCGCAGGCCATCGATGCCACGTTCAGCAATTCGTTGGCCGAGACGCTCACTGAGACCGAGAACGCGTTCGCGCTCGGCTTCGTGTCGATGTCGGAAGCCATTCTGCTCGCGATCCAGGCGGTCTCGTTCGTGGTGATCGTCATCATCATGGCGGTGATGGCCAACACCATGGCGATGACCGCGCGCGAGCGCACCTCCGAGTACGCGACACTCAAGGCACTCGGCTTCGGCGCGGGCTTTGTCGGGCTCTTGATCTTCGCGGAGTCGCTGCTGATCGCGCTGATCGGCGGCGTCGCCGGCATCGCACTCACGTTTCCGCTGGCGGATATGTTCCGCGGCCTGACCGGGACGCTGTTTCCTAATTTCATCGTCAGCGATGCCACGCTTGCCATTCAGCTCGGCGCGGCGCTGCTGGTCGGCGTGGTCGCCGCGGTGCTGCCCGCGTGGCGCGCGGCGCAGGTGCGCATCGTCGACGGGTTGCGCGCGGTGGTTTGAGACGAAGCTGAACGATGGCGATCCCATTCACTTATATCGTGCGCAACCTGGTGGCGCGCAAGCTCACCACCATCCTCACCGCAGGCGGCATGGCGCTGGTCGTGTATGTATTCGCGACCGTGCTGATGCTCTCCGCGGGCCTCAAGGAAACGCTGGTGTCGACCGGGCAGAGTGACAATGTGATCGTCATACGTCGCGGCTCGCAAACCGAAGTGCAAAGCGGGATCGATCGCCAGCAGGCGGGCATCGTCGAGAGCCTTCCCGAGGTCGCGATCGGGCAGGACGGCGAGCGCATGATCTCGAAGGAGCCGGTGGTGCTGATCAACCTGCCCAAGCGCGCGTCGGGGAAGCCCTCGAACGTGGTGATCCGCGGCATCGCGCCCACCGCGCTGGGCTTGCGTCCGCAGGTGCATATGATCGAGGGACGCATGTTCCAGCGGGGCACCTCCGAAATCATCACCGGCCGCGCCATCGCAGAAGGCTTTCGCGGTGCCGGCGTCGGCCAGACGCTGCGCTTCGCCTCGCGCGACTGGACGGTGGTCGGCGTGTTCGACGGCGGCCGCACCGGCTTCGATTCCGAGATCTGGGGCGACGCCGAGCAGATGCTGCAGGCGTTCCGGCGCACCGGCTTCTCGGCGCTCTTGTTCCGGCTCGCCGACAGCGACCGCTTCGACGCGGTGAAGGCGACGATCGAATCCGATCCCCGCCTGACGCTGGAGGCCAAGCGCGAGACGCGCTTCTACGCCGACCAGTCGGAGTCGCTGTCGACCTTCATCAATTACCTGGGAACGACGATCTCGATCATCTTTTCCATCGGCGCGGTGATCGGCGCAATGATCACCATGTACGCGAGCGTGGCGAGCCGCACCAGCGAGATCGGGACACTGCGCGCGCTTGGCTTCTCACGCAGCTCGGTGCTGATCGCGTTTCTCGCCGAGTCGCTGCTGCTCGGGCTGCTCGGCGGCGTCATCGGCCTCGTCTGCGCGGCGTTCATGCAGGCGCTGTCGATCTCGACGACCAACTTCCAGACCTTCGCGGAGCTGGCGTTCCGCTTCGTGATGACGCCGGGCATCGTGGTCGCCGGTTTGCTTTTCGCGCTGGGCATGGGTTTCGTCGGCGGGTTCCTGCCGGCGGCGCGCGCGTCGCGGTTGAAGATCGTGGATGCGCTGAGGGCTGCTTAGAGGACACAGCGTGGGCACGGCATGGACGCTGCACTTTTCCTGATCGCCACCGCGGTCTGGGGATCGACGTGGCTGGCGATCAAGTACCAGCTCGGTGTCGTCGCGCCCGAATGGTCGATCGCGTATCGCTTCGCGCTCGCCGCGGTGCTGCTTGCGATCTGGTGTATGGCGACGGGACGGTCGCTGCGCTTCTCGCTGCGCGAACACGGCTACTTGTTCGCGCTGGGCGCGACACTGTTCGGGTTGAATTACATCAGCGTCTACTGGGCGGAGGTGTACGTCACCTCGGGACTGGTGGCGGTGGTTTTCTCGCTCATCACGTTCATGAATCCGATCGGCATGCGGCTCGTGTTCGGCACGCCGCTGTCGGTGCGAACGCTACTTGCGGCAACGATCGGTGTGTCGGGTGTGGCGCTACTGTTCCTGCCCGAGCTGCGGCAGGCGAGCCACGGTGGCAACGCGGGCTACGGCGTCGCGTTCGCGGTGTTCGGCACGGCGGTCGCCTGTGTTGGAAACCTGGTCGCCATGCGCAACAACAAGCACGGCATCGCGGTGTTTCCGAGCACCGCATGGGGCATGATGTACGGCGGACTGATTGGGGCGGTGACGGCGTTGGTGCGCGGTGTTCCGTGGTCGTTCGATGCGTCCCCGGCGTACGTTCTCTCGCTCGCGTACCTTGCGCTGTTTGGCAGCGTGGTCGCTTTCGGCGCGTACCTCACGCTACTCAAGCGCGTCGGCGGCGGACCGGCGGCGTTTGTCTCGGTCGCCACGCCGGTGATTGCGCTCACGCTCTCGACGTTGTTCGAGGGTTATAGGTGGACGTGGGTTGCGGGGGTTGGTGTCGTGCTGGCGGTGTTCGGGAATTGGCTGGCGGTGGTTCCGGGGCGGCGTCGCGCGGCGAAAGTGGAAATCACGGCTCGCCCGCAACCTTGAGCTCAACATCTGCGCATGACGTCCGGCTCTAGATGGCGCTGCCCAGGAACTTGTTTTCCTGCCCGCTTGTTCGTGCAATATCCGGAATAGACGCACTAGCGCTGTCGCGTCTGATGCGCAAGCTCTCGTCTGCACTTAAATGGATTAGTCCGTTCGGATAATTGCGGCACCCAAGTCGCCGGTGGAATTCTCTGGCCTCCGGAACGCGTCGTGTTCCGGCGATTGCCAGACATGCCGCCGATTGCCTCTCCCGCCACGAAACGCATACGTTGTTCCGTGTCGCCCTCTGCCCGAGCGGCATGCGTGGCGGCGCTCATCGTTCTTTCAAGCGCAGCCCGTGTTATTTATGCGCAGCAAGTCGGCCCGGCATTCACGAGTACGCCGCCCCCTAACGGGGCGTGGCACGTCGCATACAACTTCACCGTCACCGCTACGGGCAATCCCGTCCCGACCTTCAACCTCCTTCCGGGCGGATACGTCCTTCCGCCGGGCATCAGCTTCAACTATCTCACCGGGGTTTTGAGCGGAACGCCGTCGCGGGCAGGCGCGTTCCCGGGACTAATCCAGGCGTCCAACAGCGTCGGCATCAGCCCCACTCAAAGCTACTCCATCTTCATTACGCCCAACCAGACCATCACATTCGCTCCGCTGCCCAATCGCAGCCTGAACTCGCCGCCGTTCGTGCTGAGCGCAACCGCTTCGTCAGGCCTTAACGTCGGCTTTTATTCCTCCACGCCGTCCGTGTGCACTGTTGCATTTGGGATGGCGACGCTGCTGAGCGTCGGGACCTGTACGATTTCGGCGACCCAGGGAGGCAATGCGAATTTCAGCAACGCCATCGACGTGGCGCAGAGCTTTACGGTCGCGGCTTCAGGGACACAAGGTCAGACGATCACCTTTGCCACGTTGAGCAATCGACCGTATGGCAGCGGATCTGCAAGCCTAAGCGCGACCGCGTCGTCCGGACTGCCGGTCACCTTCTCGTCAGTGACGCCATCTTCCTGCGGGGTAAATGGAGCGACCGCGACACTTTTGACGTTGGGCACCTGCACGATCCGCGCTTCTCAGCTTGGCGACGCTGTCTACGCAACCGCTCCGAATGTGGATCAGAGTTTCACGATCACGGCGCCGTTGCTCAATCAAGGGATTACGTTTGGGATGTTAGCCAACAAGTTACTGGGAGCGGCTCCTTTTGTCCTTAACGCGACGGCGTCCTCCGGATTACCCGTCAACTTTTCATCACTGACCATGCCGGTTTGCACCATGGCAGGCAATACAGTGACTCTCGTGGCTGTCGGAACGTGCACTGTTCGCGCCGCGCAATCCGGAAACGCCACCTATGCAGCTGCGCCCACGGTCGATCGGAGTTTCCTGGTCACGGCGGGGACGGGACAGACGATCACATTCGCCGCGCTCTCCGACCAGCCGTTTCATGCACCGCCATTCACCGTGTCGGCAACGGCATCCTCCGGTCTGCCCGTAGCGTTCGCGTCGCAGACCCCGGCCGTATGCGCGCTGTCGACATCGACCGTCAACGTTCTCGCGATCGGCGTGTGCACGATTCGCGCCTCTCAGACCGGCAACTCGTCGTATCAGGCGGCGCCCAACGTCGATCGCAGCTTCAATGTCGTGAAAGCTGCACAGACAATCAATTTCCTGCCGATATCGATTCGGGTGATCGGCAGCACTCCCTTCGAATTGAACGCGGCGGCGTCATCCGGACTGGCTGTTTCATTCGCGTCGCTCACGCCGGCCGTGTGCAAGGTGAACGACCAGTGGCTCACGTTACTTGCCATAGGTGCATGCACAGTGCGAGCCAGCCAATCCGGCAGCACTAACTACTTAGCGGCATCGACCGTGGATCAGACGGTTGTAGTCGCTGCGGCGTCGCAGACCCTGCTCTTTCCGCAACCATCGCAGCAGACGCTCCTGCATTCACAATTTACGCCGTCGGTGAGCGCTTCGTCGGGCCTGCCGGTAACGCTGAGCTCGCTGACGCCGCCGGTGTGCATGGCGAGCGGTGCTACGGTGACGCTGGTCGCCGTGGGAACCTGCACGATTCGCGCCACGCAAGCGGGCAATGGCGTCTATGCCCTGGCTAGCGCCGATCGTAGTTTCGGCGTCCTTGGAACGACCGAGATCCTCAGCAAGCCTGTCGCCGCAGCTCCGATCATCGCGTACTCGACGCTGCTCGGCGGCTATGGCAGTGGTGCAGCGACACGTGACACAGCATTCGATATCGCCATTGCCCCGGACGGCGCCGCCATCGTTGGAGGCTCAGTGGCAGGATCGTATTTCCCCGGGCTCGATGCATCGACGTACACCAATGGCGGGCTCGATTTGCTCTACGTCGCGAGGATGAATCCGAACCGGGGTGCTGCGGATTGGGTCAGCGTGGTCGGAGCACGGTCCGGCAGCATGACGGGCACGGGAGCGATGCCGTACATCGGTGCGTTCGACACCGACATGGCGGAGGCCATTGTTGCGGATGGTGTGGGGAACGCGTACGTAGCAGCCTACGTGAACAGCCGTGACTACCCGACGACCGGCCGGACTTATTTCCGGACCGGACCCAAAGCCATTTTCCGCGTAAACACTAGCGGACTAGTCGCGCAGCTCGATGCGGTGATCGACCCGGCCATCCGCTCCATACGTGCCATCGCAGTTGGCGCTGATGGCGCTATCTACTTTAGCGGAGTCGCAGCCCCTGGCATGGCGACAAGCGTAGGTGCGGCGGTGCCGACCTCCAGCGTCCCGGCAGGCGGACCTTACCTGGTCAAGCTCGCGCCCGGAGGTGCTGTCGTCGTCTATTCGACGTATCTGACGGTCCTGGGGAGTCGTGCCAGTGTCGCGCCATCAGGTCAGTCGCCGATCGACGATCTTTCCACGGCCTACGCGCTCGTCATCGATCTTCAGGGCAATGCGTATGTTGCGGGCCAGGCCAAGGCCGGGGATTTTCCTGTCACTCCGGGATCGCCGGATACCTCGGACAATCAGAATCGCGATGCATTCATCGCCAAGGTTAATGCGACCGGAACGGCGCTTACGTGGGTCGCGCGTCTTGGAGGAATCGATGCCGAGCGTGCCACCAGCATCGCGCTGTCACCCGACGGCGGCGTCGTCATCGGAGGCAAGACCGCGACCAAGCCGTTCAATGGAACCAGTGGCGTCTTTCAATACACAGTGCCGTTTCAGACACTGGACTCCTTCTGCTATTGCACCGAAAGCGGATTCGTTGCCAAGCTCGCCGCGGACGGATCGCGATGGATCTTCATCACCGCGCTTGGAACGGCGGGTGGGAATCTGGTCCGAAACGCCAGCGATCCGACTGTGGGGCCAGTGAAAGTGGCCGTCGATGCGGTCGGCTCGATCTATGCGGCGGGTTACACGTCGAGCAGCAGACAACTGCCACTGGGCTTTCGTCCTGCCGACGGAAGCCTCACTTCGTTGCAATCGCCAGGTCGCTACAACGATGGAAGCGCTGTCGCGGCGTTCGGTGCCGACGCCGAATTTCGCGGAAACGGCGGGTTTCTCATGAAAATGAGCGGCGACGGTCGCGAGCTCTTCTATTCGGTGCTCGTCAACAGCGGTCCGGTCACAGCGCTCAAGGTGGATGAATACGGCGCGGCGTTCCTCGCCGGAATGCAGGCTGGACCACCCCAGGTCGCCGCTGCCCAGGCGGCGCCGGGGTCAGTATTCGTGGCGAAGGTGCTATCGCAGTCCGCGCCGGTGCTGCTGTCGGTATCGCCAACGCCTAGTGCCGAAGGCGATAACGTCACTCTGCTCGCAACGCTTGCGGACGCGCGATTCGCGGGTTCGGTCGAGTTCCGCGACGGTGATCAGCTGCTTGGATCGGTCGTCACAAGCAGCGGCAGCGCGAACCTGTCCTTCACGCCGGCAGTAGGCGTCCACCGACTGATCGCGACCTTCGTGGGTGCCGGTCCTTTCAGAGGTTCGCCATCGCCTGAAATCATCCATGCTGTCACGCAAGCGGGTGTGGTTCCATGAGCGCGTTTCGCGGGCTCCTCGCGGTATTCGTTTGGGTGATGCTGGGCTTCGCGGCGCAGCCAGCGCAGGTACGGGCACAAACGGCTCCTGCGATCACGCTTACCTCGCCGTCCGCCAATGCCGTTATCTCGGAGGCACTAACGCCAACAGTCGTTCTTCAAGCTGCAGTGACCACAGTCGATACGCCGATCGCGCAGGTGATCTTCTATTACTGCCCGAGCGTTGGCGTTTCCTGCACCCAGCCTGCGAGCACCATAGCGATAGTGACTTCGCCACCCTATGAATTCTCGTGGACTCCGCCGAATACTGTCTCGCAGACGGCGTTGACGCTTTCATTCGCCGTGTGGGCGATGGCCGTCGATAGCAACGGCGTGGCAAACTCCTCGGTCATGGTTCCCATCACGATTCTTCAGCCGCCACCGGCGCCCTCGATCGCACTAGCCGCACCAAGAAACGACAGCGGGTTCGTCACCCCGGCTTCGCCGGTACTCTACGTCACCGCCAGCCCCGGCAATACGAGTCCCCTCTCGAGCATCGCGCGCGTAGACTTTCTCGACGGCGAATCGGTGATAGGTTCAATCAATAGTCCCAATGCGATTCCGACCGGTTATGCGTTCACCTGGGTAAATGCCCCGATCGGCATCCATCTCGTTACCGCTCGAGCCACGGACTCACTGGGATACTCCACGTCCAGCGCTCCCTTGCTCGTCTACATCATCGGCCCCGATCCTGCGCCACAGGTCGCGCTGGGCGCCCCCGCCACCGGGCAGATTTTCGCGTCACCTATCTCTATACCGTTGTCCGCGACGGCCGGCAGCGCGCTAGGCACCATCCAACGAGTGGAATTCATGGCTGCGGATCTGGTCGTTGCGACCGTGTTCGCTCCGCCCTACGTCGCGAGCTGGATCAATCCGCCCGCGGGAAATTTCGCTGTGGTGGCCAAGGCGTACGACGATATCGGGGTTGCGGCTACGTCGTCGGCTGCGTACATCCAGGTACTACCAGAACAGCGCGTGCCGGTAGTCGTGATGACTTCACCGACGCCTGGCGCCGTAGGAACCACAAGTTCGCCGTTGACCATGACCGCAGCGGCGCTTGCGCCCGACGGAGGTATCAGCCGTGTCGACTATTTCGCCGAGTCGATGCTTATCGGCAGCGCCGCGATTGCTCCTTACACCTTTGCGTGGACCGCTCCATTGTCGGGGGCGCACGTGCTGTATGCGAAAGCGTGGGATCTCATCGGGCGGGCGGGCACGTCGCAGTCTATTCCGGTGAGCGTTCCCACCAATGCTCCGCCCACTGTTTCAATAACTTCGCCCGTGGACGGCGCTCAGTTCGATGCACCATCGACCATCAGTTTCCGTGCCACGGCTACTGATCGCGATGGCACAATCGCAAGCGTTGATTACTTCATCAACGACAAGAAAGTCGCGACAGCCAGCGCTGCTCCCTACGCTGCAACCGCGTCCATTGTGGGCGCTGGTTCCTTCGAGCTCAAGGCGGTGGCCACAGACAACATAGGCGACACGGGTACCTCGGCGGTCGTTACGATTACCGCCACTGCACCCGCGCCCACGGTGGCACTCATGTCGCCACAATCGGCCGCAGCGTTCACGGTGGGGCAGCCAATCGTGCTGACAGCGCAAGCGAATGCGCCGGCACGGCAAATAAGTCGTATCGAGTTCTACAGCGATGGGACTCTGATTAGCGGTAGAGATATTACCGGAGGGCCATCAACGATAAACGTCACCCTTAGCTGGACCGGTGCGCCCGCGGGTACACATGCATTGTCGGCGAAGGTCATCACCGCTGATCAGGCCGAGGCAAGCTCATCGACCGTCAACATAACGGTCAGCGACTTCAGGGTAGTTATGGTTGAGCCCGCCCCAGGGCAGAACTATCAGGCACCGGCGCAAGTTCGAATTGCTGCGGCGTCCCCAACCGGCAATGCATCTCCAATAGCGCGAATTGAATTTTATGGCGACGGAGTTCTAGTTGGCGTGGTGAACGCAGCCCCTTACGCGCTTAGCTGGAACGGCGTTGGTGACGGGTCGCACGAGGTGATGGCGGTGGCGTTCGATACATCAGGTCTTGTTGCGACGAGTGCGAAGGTATCAATTACGGTCCAACCGGTAGGGTCCACAGAATTGACGATCGCTTCTCCTACGGCACCTCCGGGAGCGAGCGCATCGGTAGCTGAGGACTTCGTACTGGTCCATGGCACGTACGTCGGGCCACCCAACACCGGGATCACGGTCAACGGCATTGTCGCCGAGACCGATGGCAACGGACATTTCGCAGCGAATGCAATACAGCTGGACATGGACGCAAATACGATTGAAGTGGTGCTCACGACGATCGACGGCCAATCATCGACGAAGTCGATCAATGTCTCGCGATCGGGTAGTGCGCTGTTTCGTATTACAGCGTACCCCGACTCCGGATTCGCACCGTTCACTACGCTACTAACGGCGACTTCACGTCGGGTCGGACCTGTAACGCGTGTTGACGTTACGAACCTGGGAGGTGGAACATATGATGCATCCCTGATGGACGGACAGACGCTTGGGACGCTCTCATTCGTAAGCCCCGGTTTGTATCTGCCTCAAATAACGCTGACCTATCGAAACAACGAGACGTACACCCAAACTGTCGCCATCGTCGTCAAGGATGCGGCGAAGATGGATGAAATGTTCATCGGCATCTTCAACCGCGTCGCCAATCTGCTGCGCACGCGACAGAAAGCATCGGCGCTGACGTTTTTGACGGAGCCCAACCGTTCAGCGTTCGACGCCGTGTTCAATGAACTCGACGCGAACCTTCCGCAAATCGTCGACACGTTTGCCGCTATCGGTGCGATTAGCCTGGACAACGAGTTGGCTGCTTATGCATTGAAACGAATAGACGGCGAAAACATCAAAATTTTCATGATCGAATACATGCGCGATTTGGACGGCGTTTGGCGCATCGATTCATGGTGAGCTACTCGATGAAAGCAACAATAACCAGACGACTGATTCTTTGCATTTCGATGCTGGCATGGCCGGGCGCCGCTGGTGCGCTCAGCTATTCTGCGTTGCCATTCGAGGTAAAAATTGTCGACGCCGAAACGGGTGTGCCACTCGAGGGCGTGATCGGCAATGCGCTCTGGCGATTGGAGGCGCGCGGTGGCCACAATCTCGGCAATTTCATGGCGACCGAGGCCGTTAGCGATAAGGAAGGCATCATGCGCATGCCCGGTTGGGGACCCACAGAAGTGCCCAAGGAACCGGGTGGCTATTTGGCACAGGGCCGGCTCGATCCCAATCAGCCCACGCTTCACCTTTACAAGCAGGATTATTGGTTCTCGCTTGAGGGAGCCCCGTGGGAATCGGCGTATCTGAACGATCCGCATTGGAGCGGCGACTCGGTACGTCGCGTTTATCTCGACAAAATGGTCCTGAAGCTGAGACCTTTCAAAGGCCCAATACAGCAATACACGGAGCAGCTTATCAGGAGTCAAAACGGTGGCACCAGCGGCTGCTTATGGGTTAATGCGCCACAGATGAACGCTGCCTTCATCAACGAGGGCCGGCGTTTGAAGAAATTTGACAGGTTCGGTGAGTTACTCAAGCTAAGCGATATACCAGAATACTACGACGGTAAACGTTGCGGATCGAAAGACTTATTAGGTCACTACTTAATGCGATGAAAACGCGAGCCCAAATCACAGCTTTGTTGCTGGCTTCCCTCTACGGCTCAATTTGCAACTCGTATGAGGTCCCAACGCATTACGATATATCCCGAAAAGCATTTAGCCTTGCTGACATCAGTTTACCCGGTGCGTTCGAAGTGCTCGGCTTATGGTCTGCCAGCAGGGAGCAATCTTTTCCAAGTACTCAATCTAATTCGAAAAACGATAACGACAAAGACTTTGCACACGCGACGCCACCTTGTGCACACGGCAACGACGAAACATTGTTGCGACTGGTGGCATGTGGGTCCATGTTTGAGGATGCCCCAGGGACGAGATCACTCAATCATTTCATGGATCCATCAAACAATGGTGCAGCTTTGTCGGTAAAGCCGGGCGCGCTGCCCTCGGCTACATGGGCATTGCAAGACGTATCGCCTAAAGCTAACGACCAGCAGTTCTCTTACTGGTCCGCGCGATCATATTTCTATGCGGCGCTCACAACGGTAGGTTTCGCATCTGCACCGGGCGGCCGCAATGACTTATGGGGAAAGACCTTTCAAAGCATCGGGCAAGTCATCCATCACTTGCAAGACATGGCACAACCGCAACACGTACGGGACGATGCGCACTGGGACAAAAAATTCCATGATTTCGGCATTCCGTTGCCGACGCCCGAAATCGGATTCATTCATGAAAGTCGTTTCGAAAAATACTCTGCCTTTAATCGCAATGGAGTTGCACGAATCGGATCGATCCTTGATGGCGGAGGCTTCGACCCGGTATACCCCCGCCTCCGCACTCAGTTGACCTCGCCTCGCGCGTTCTGGACAGGAGCCACCGGTGTGGCCGATTACACTAACGCCAATTTTGTGAGCGCGAGAACGAACTTCACGGCAACGGCAGCAGGACTAGCTCAAGCCAACACGGGTTACCCCAGTCCCGCCCCAGCCGGCTCTGGCCGACAGCTCTCTGTTGTCGAGGCGTTTGGCGACGAGCCCATTCCTACTGTCGTACAGCAGTTTTGCGCAGACGTGGGTGCCGAGCGGTGCCGAATGACGTTTTATGCGACGGCTGTCAATGATAATGAGTCGAGCCCCACCTCGACGAACCTTCGCGCGTCCACGGAGTCGGTGTTCGATGAGGACCTCGACGGCCACATGATTTCGTACGCCGCGGGTGGAAGATTGATAACGACGGCTCGCATCTTTGCGTTGAACCGTCTCAACTTCAATGCAGCGTATCCGTATCTGATTCCAAAGGCGGTCAACTACTCGGCGGGCTTCATCAATTATTTCTTCCGCGGGAAGCTCGAGATATCGTTACCCGAAGCCGGGGTCTACGCGCTTGTCGATCATGCCGTCGAAAGCTGCAAAGACGATTGCGGATTCCGCAGTATCAAACTCAAGGTCACGAACAGAACGGTTTCGGACGCGCTAGTCTCAGGCGAACTTCTGGCGGTGGTCAAGTTTCGCCGCGACCAGTGTTACCAGCCCAGTCTAGATAATGACTCCATGCCGTTGACGTGCCGCAGCCCGGAAGAAGAAATCGTCGTGTCGCGGGCCATCCCGATCGTCGACCCCATCGCCTCGGACGCCACCAGGGAGTTTCAGTTCACCTTTGATACCCCGATACCGATTAACGCCACCGACGTATTACTGCAGGCAGTCTTCAAGGGTCAACTCGGATCCGAAATCGATGCCGTTGCGGTCGGCACAAGAGACATCTCGGAGCCTACGTTCGTCTCTACATTCAACGACTCGGACCGTGTGTTCGTCGGGGGTTCGTGCTACACACCACAGGAGATCGAGTCGCGAGATTCATTGTGGAATCAACTTGGTCCCGAATGCCGCGACCAGAACGGGGCGAGAAGAGTGTCAGCATCGTGCGCGAATGTCGCGTTCAATTTCCGGTACGCCGGAGGGTCGACCTCGCAACCAATTCTGATATCGACTGTATATGATGGCGCCGGTGACAATCGCATACCACCTCGCAGTTTGGCTCGCTTTGCGTTTCTTGCGGACGGTGGCGCGCCCGTGACTTACAACATAGTCTTTCACAACGCGCCGCTGTACCTCCCGACCGACGAGAGCACTATCAATCTCGATACGAATAGGCTGGGAGAGTCGCTGGACGGAACGCTCTGGGGCGGCACTGTGAGCTCGCATCGAGGTGTGAAAAGCTCGCGTCCAATATATGTAATTGTGGATGGAGAGACCGGGTCGCCGGCTGGCGGCTGTCCTGACGGCCAACTGGATGCACTCAATGCAAACGAACGGGTGCCCATTCGGAGCGCGATTACCGGCTGGTGAATTTGCGGCAATCGTCTCTAAAGCGTAGCAGACCTGCAATTTTGCGGTAGCGGCCCCCAGCCAAAGCCTGGGATCACGATCAAGCCGTCTCGCTGCGGCGCGTACAACGAAAAGTCCCGGAAGCGAATACCACCGATCACCGCAAGAAGCGCTCGTCCTTGCCGATCACGGTTAGTTCAACGAACCTCGAGCCGCTGTGATTGGTGGGTGTAAACGTGACGGCGAATCCGCCAACGTCAACATCCCGCATCGTTTCCATCGCGGTGATAAAGCGCTCTCGCGTAAGGTCCTTGCCTGCTCTCTGCAGCCCTTCGACGAGCACCTTCGCAGCGATAAAGCCTTCGAGGCTCGTGAATGAAAACTCCTGTTTTCCCGTAAAGGCTTCAAAGCGTTGCTGATACTCCTTGACGATCGGTACGCCGACGTTCCATGGAAACGGCACGACCTGCGCTATGGCAACACCGCGCCCCCCAACGCCCATCTCCTTCGCAAGCGCACGGCTGCCGACAAACGATACGTTGATGAATTGAGGGCGAAAGCCCGCGGCATGCATCCCTTTTACGAATGCCGCGCAGGATTTGTAAGCCGAAATCATGACGACGGCTTGTGGCTCTGCTTTGCCAATGGCTTTGACCGCGTCGCCGACGTCGACCGTATTGCGCTCGACCGTACCGGTGGCAATAACTTTGAGGTTGCGCCGGCCCATGGCGCGCTCGACCCCTGCCAGGCCGGCTTTGCCGTAGTCGTCGTTCTGATAGAAAACCGCGATTTTGTCGAGAGTTTGCCCTGCCATCTGCGCGACGATTTGCTCGGTTTCGTCGAAGTAACTCGCGCGAATGTTGAAAATGTACCGGTTAAGCGGATTGCGCAACGACTCCGCGCCAGTGAATGCGCCAACAAAGGGTACCTTGGCGGCGGTGAAAATTGGCTTGGCGGCGTTGGTGGTGGGCGTACCGACGTATCCGAACAACAGGAACACACCGTCGCTGATCAACTTCTTCGTATTGGCCGCGGCGCGCTCGGGCTCGTACCCGTCGTCGAGGGAGCGCAGTTCGATCTTGCGCCCATTGACGCCTCCGGCCTCGTTGACAACGTTGAAATACGCCATTGCGCCGGCACGCATTTCATTGCCCAGCTCCGACGCTGGACCCGAAAAGACCGCCGACTCACCGATCAGTATCGTCGTCGCCGTAACACCAGGATCCGCAGCAACGCTTGTTGCCGACACCATCACGCTCGTCGCAATTGCCGCGAAGGTCAGTCGCATGGTCTTCATGTGCTGTTGTTGCTCATTTGCTACGTCCTGTCGAGTTTGAGCTTCGCGGCATTGGCCGTTTCCTGAATCGTGGCGCTCCTTCATCGTCAAATGCAACATCGCATTGCAACAAACCGGACAAGTCGGCACAAGAGCGTTGCGTGCGCACCACATCGGGACGAGTCGAGTCAAATTGTGATGCACTGGTCAGCCAAGCAGTAAGCGATTCGCAAGCCATGATGGCGCTGGCGGTCTATTTGGAAAATTCACGCTTCGCGGCGCCGTTAGCACCTCTGCGGCGATTTGAATAAACTTGCTTCGATGGAAACGCCTGCAGTAGCCGGCACCGACTTGTTGCAGCAAGCCCCAAGCCGATGGCGTGCCCTGCCAGGCCGGGCACTGGTGCTGCTCGCGGCGATCATTCTCACGACGCTTGCGAGCTTCACGACACTGCCGGTGGTCGGTTGGGGAGGATCGGGTACGCTGATCCTTTTGTTCTTCCCTCTTTTCCTGGTCGGATGGATGTCCATCCCCAACGAGCGGATTTTTCTTGTTCTCGCCACGGCCGTCTACGTACTGTTTAACGTCTTGCTTTGGAGCTTTGCGGGCGTCAATTGGATTGCGGACGTGAGTGAGACCAGGCAGGAGACGTCCCTTGTAGCTGTCGTTGCTGTGCCTGCATTCTTTCTTGGCGTGTTCGCTGTTCCTCTATACCTTATCGTGCCCCTCGTGATCGGAATATGGACACGGAAACTGACGCGAATTCCAATTGACCGTGCCCCGATTCTGGCCATCCTCTGTTTAGCGATTGCCGGTGTCCTTTACTACTCCTGGTCTGTCGATGGCTGGCGCTACGTATGTGCCGAGACGGGTTGCCGCTGGCCGTTTGTACGGGGCGACCCAGGAAATGGAGTCAGCTTCAGCGATAACCAATACGGCGACGCTCTGAGCGAAGCTGCAAGTCGCAGTCTTGCTAGCGGAGACCGAGAGCGTGCGCGCGAGATTCTGTCGAGATTCATCCGCTTTGCTTTTCAAAGGCGATACCATCGTGGCAACTTGCAGTCGATAGCGAAGTTGCTTCCCGAAGCGGGTACCTACCGGGAAGTTGACGCTCTTCTGGCTACGGTTTACCCGGACGAAAAACAGCGCGGGGACAAATATATCGAGATATGCGTTGAAACCGGCGAGTATTAATGTGCGCGATTTTTCGCCGAAGGACTGGGGCTTTCGGACAGCCAAAAGTTCAACCTTTATCGCGAGATTGTCAGCGGGAACGGCCGTTTTCATCCCTCTCATGTCACTGAGGGGCATGCAGAGATACCCAGCGGCGCCATACGCGAGCTCTTCCGTTTGGCGGAGACGGACGAATGCCGGCGTGGCATGTGTATCCCATCGCCGGGTTGGTGGCCGCAGGGCGGCGATGTCTATGCGGACATAGCGCTCATTCAAGGGAGGATCGGACTCATCGACGACGCGGTCGAAACGATTCGCCAACATGCGCGCCCCGGCCGAGGCGCCGCCCTCAGCCAACTCGGTGACATGGCTTCGGGCGAGCAAGCTCGGGACATCTATGCCGCAGCGCTGGAATCCATCCTCGAAGAGCCCGAGCTCAGAAAACGCGACCGCGAACTGGAGCGGCTTGTCGAGAGACAGCTTCGCCAACGACTGCTCGACGACGCCGAGAAAGCGGCCTTTCTCGTGACTGATGCGGATGAGCAGCGGTGTCTGGTTCGGACGCTGAAGCAGGATCAATGTCGTGCGCTTTCAAAAAGCGATCCCGTCCCCGCGGCGTGCAGTCCATCGCAGCATAATTGCTACCAGCGACGGATACATACAAGGAAGTAGAACCCTTCCTTCGCGCGCCGGTAGACCAAGCGTCGTTGACCTCTGGTTTCGCAGCGCGACGGCCCGTTGAGTGGGCAACGGCGGTTGAGTGCAAGGCGACGCGCGGATTGTTGGGCGCGATCGGTTGCGCGATGTGCTGCGGCGCTCGCTTGCGTACCATCCTCCTATCCGCCACCATATTCCCCGGGAGCCACGCTTCGGAGGAGACCTAAACGTGACTACTGCCACCGCGCACGTTCACCGCCACGGTATCGGCAGCACCGACACCGGCCGTCGCATCTGGGCGATCATCGGCGGATCGTCGGGCAATCTGGTCGAGTGGTACGACTTCTACGTCTATTCCTTCACCGCGCTGTACTTCGCGTCGGAGTTCTTCCCCAAAGGGGACCAGACCACGCAGCTTCTGAACGCTGCGGGCATCTTCGCGGCGGGTTTCCTGATGCGGCCCATCGGAAGCTGGTTCTTCGGGCGCATCGCCGACAAACGCGGGCGCCGGGTGTCGATGATGATCGCGGTGATCATGATGTGCGCAGGATCGCTCATGGTCGCCATCCTTCCCACCTACGCCAGCATCGGCGTCGCCGCGCCCGCGCTGCTGCTGCTCGCGCGCTTGCTGCAGGGCCTCTCGGTCGGCGGTGAATACGGAACCAGCGCGACCTACATGAGCGAGGTGGCGCTGGCGAAGCATCGCGGTTTTTTCGCGTCGTTTCAGTACGTGACGCTGATCGGCGGACAGCTTCTCGCGGTGCTGGTGCTGGTCATCATGCAGCAGTTCCTCACCGAGGCCGAGCTCAAGTCGTGGGGCTGGCGCATTCCGTTCTTCATCGGCGCCGTCGCCGCGGTGGTCGCGTTTTTTCTGCGTCGCTCGCTCACCGAGACTACGTCGGAGGCGGTGCGGAAGCAGAAGGGCGCCGGCACGATCAAGGGCGTGCTGCAGTATCCGCGGTCGTTCCTCACCGTCCTCGGCTTCACGGCCGGCGGCTCGCTCATCTTCTATACCTTCACCACCTACATGCAGAAGTACCTGGTCAACACCGCCGGAATGAACTCGAAGGTCGCGAGCCAGGTGATGACCGCGGTGCTCTTGGTCTACATGCTGATGCAACCCGCCTTCGGCGCGCTCTCCGACAAGATCGGGCGCCGCACCTCGATGCTCTGCTTCGGCGTGTTCTCGGTGATTGCGACGGTGCCGATCCTGAGCACGCTCGCGCACGTCGCCGATCCCTATCTCGCCTTCGGGCTGATAATCCTCGCGCTCGCCGGGGTGAGTTTCTACACCTCGATCAGCGGGCTGGTCAAAGCCGAGCTTTTCCCGATGCATGTCCGCGCGCTGGGTGTGGGATTGTCCTACGCGATCGCCAATGCCGCGTTCGGCGGCAGCGCCGAATACGTCGCGCTGTGGTTCAAGTCCATCGGAATAGAATCGTCTTTCTTCGTGTATGTAACCATCATGTGCGGCATCGCGCTGATCGCGGCCATCGTCATGCCCGACACCCGCAAGGTGCGTCACATGACCGAGGAGGAAGCGAAGCTGCTGGAGGTGTAAGCGGGTGTTAACCGGCTTCCCATTGCGCTCGCGGCGACCTACAATGAAAGCGAGAGCGGAATGAACATGCCCAAACGTCTTGCCGTCCGTCTTTTCGCCGCCCTGCTGCCGTGGGTCGCCGCCTTGGCCTGCGCGGGTGCGGCGCGCGCCGATATCTACACATGGACCGACGCCAAGGGCACCGTGAATATCAGCAACGTGGCGCCCCCCGAGGACGTCCACGTGACCACCGTGATGCACGAGGATCCGGCGGCGCTGGCCGCGCGCGCCGCGGCTGCCCAGGCCGCCCGCGACGCCGATATGCAGCGCCTCGCCGACCGCGTGCGCCAGCTCGAATACGAAGCGCAGTACAGCCAGCGCCAGGCGCCTCCCGCGATTTACGCCGCTCCCGCGCCAGCGCCTTCGACGTCCGTCGTGCAATACGTGATGAACGTCGCGCCGCCGCAATCGCAGTCCTATGCGCCCAACGGGTCCTACGGGTGCGACCCTGGGTACGGCTACGATGGATACGGCTACGATGGATACGGTTATGGCTACGGATACGCCAATTGCGGCGGTTCCGGGTTCTCGGGCTTTTATCCGTATCCGGTGTACTTCGTCGGTGCGCCGTTCTTCCGCAACCGGCCAGCGTTCCACGGCGACCACCGCCCCGGCATGTCGAGACCGACGCCGCACGCGCCCGGGCGGATGCACTGACCCTTTCGCGGCGGCCGACGCCCGCCCGTGCCGACCGGTCCCACCTCCGACGTCATCGCGCACGCCATCCAGCTCGCGATCGCTCCGGTCTTTTTGCTGACCGGCATCGCCGGCCTGCTCGGTGTGATGGCGACGCGACTCGCGCGGGTCATCGACCGCGCACGCAGCTTCGAGGAGCGTTGGCGCGGCCTCGACCTCACCGCACGCGCGGCAGCCCGGCTCGAGATCAACAACCTGGAACGACGTCGGCGGGTGTGCAGCTGGTCGATCAACTTCTGCACGGCGGCAGCGCTGCTGGTGTGCCTGGTGATCGTCACGCTGTTCGTCGAGGAGTTCTTTGCCAGGAACCTCAGGGGGCTGGCCGGCGCGCTGTTCGTGCTGGCGATGGTGGGCGTGATCTGCGGGCTTTCGTGCTTCCTGCGCGAGGTCCATCTCGCGACGCGCACCACCAGCATCGATCCGGCGCGCTTCGAATAAACACTGCTGCGCCGCGTTTTATTCCAGCTGCAGCCGCGCCTCGGTGATGAGTTTTTTCCACGAGGCGAGATCGACCTCGATCAGCCCGCCCAGGCGCTCCGGCGGTCCGGGGATCAGCTCCGCGCCTTCGCGCTCCAGGCGCTCGCGCACTTCAGGCAGCGCCATCACCTTCTGCACTTCCGCGTTGATGCGCGCGACCACGTCGCGGGGCGTGCCCACCGGCGCGACGATGCCCCAGTAGTTGATCACCTCGGCGTCGATGCCCGATTCCTTCCAGGTCGGCGTGTCCGGCAGCAGCGCTGCGCGCTTCGGGCCGGTCACCGCGAGCACGCGCACGCGGTGGGTGGCGACCAGCGGCAACGTTGCGGGAATCGACGCCGTCATCGCCTGGATCTGGCCGGCGAGCAGATCCTGCGTGGCGGGCGCGATGCCTTTGTAGGGGACGTGCACGACGTCGATGCCGGCGCGCGCATTGAGCAGCTCCAGTGCCAGATGATTGACGCTGCCCGGACCCGCCGACCCATAGTTGAGCTTGTTGGGCTGTGCGCGCGCGAGCGCGACGAACTCGCGCATCGTCTTTGCTGGGACGTCAGGGTTTACGACGAAGGCGAGCGGACCCAGTGCGATGGGGACGACCGGCACGAACTGCCTGACCGGATCGTAACCCGCGCTCTTCGACGACGCTGCTACCGTGGTGAAAGGCGAGGCCACGAACAGCAGCGTGTAGCCGTCGGGGTCGGCCTTCGCGACCTCCGCGGCGCCGATGGCGCCGCCTGCGCCGACGCGATTCTCGACGATCATCGGCTGACCTAGGCTCTCGGCGAGCTTTTGCGCGATCAGGCGCGCGATCGCATCTGTTCCCGCACCCGGCGGGAAGGGCACGACCAGCCGGATGGTCTTGACCGGATACGCCGCCGTCGGCTGCGCGCTCGCGGAATTGAACAGCCCGGGCAGGAGTGTCGAGACGATCAGCGAGGTGATGCGAAGCGAGCGGCGCATGGTGCGCAGAATCGGGCCAAAAAAACGCCGAGCGTAGCGGTTGCCCGTGACGATGTGATGACGCGGGACCGAAACGTCACGAAGGAGGAGAGTGGTCATGCGCTCGCTCGGAAAAGAGAGGGGATCCTTGGGACGCCGCCCATATTCTAGCGCGGTCGAGAGAATGGGCGAATGGGGTACGTCGAGCGACGGTCGGTGGGCACGACGGGCGCCCACGCTCGTTCGCGGGCGCATGCACGCTGCCATGATTTTCGGTCGCATCAAACTGTCCGCATAGACACTCGCTAACCCGACCGTCAAGCGGTAAGCTCCGCGGTTCTTGCCCGCTTGGCGGGTTCTCGCCGGCTGCGCCGCCCATTCTTTCGTCCGGAGCAGCACAAATATGACAGCCATATTTTCGAGATTCATGCGCTTCGCCATCCTGCCTATTGCCGCGACGATCCTCGCCGCAGGATGCGGAAAACAGGGCGATCCGACAGCGCAAGCCGAAAAAAAAGATGCCGCCAAGGGCATTGCCGCTCCTAGCATCGCCGAGACCAAGTCAATCGCGGAGGAAGGCTTCATCTACGGCTTGCCGCTCGTGATGAACTACGCGGTGATGAACGAGTTCGTCATCGACAAGAACTCGGGGCAATACAAGGCGCCTTTCAACACGATCAACAACGAAGCCCGGGTCTTCACCTACAAGGACACGGCGGTCGTCACGCCGAACAGCGACACGCCGTATTCGATGGTGTGGCTCGACCTGCGCGCGGAGCCGATGGTGATCTCGGTGCCGGCGGTGCCCAAGCCACGCTACTACTCAGCGCAGCTCGTCGATGGCAATACGTATAACTACGGCTACATCGGAAGCCGTGCGACAGGAACCGAAGCCGGCAATTATCTCGTGGCCGGTCCGGGCTGGAAGGGCGAGATGCCCGCAGGCATCAAGAAGGTGTTCCAGTCCACGACGCCATTCGCGCTCACTGTCTTTCGTACCCAGCTCTTCAACGCCGCGGACATGCCGAACGTGCAAAAGGTGCAGGCGGGTTACAACGCTCAGCCGCTGTCGGCATTCCTCAAGCAGCCCGCGCCGCCGGCCGCTCAGGCCATCAAGTTCGTCCCGGCCACCACGGCGGGCATCAAGGACCACTTCTTCGAGTATCTCGATGCGGCATTGCAGTTCGTGCCCGAGACGCCGGACGACAACGCGATTCGCGCCAAGCTCGCCACCATCGGCATCGGCCCGGGTAAGACCTTCGAAGTCAAGGATCTCGCGGCCGAGCACAAGGCCGCCGTACTGCTGGGAATGAAGGAAGGCGACGACAAGGTCGACAAGTACCTGGCGAGCGGCATGAAGAACTTCAACGGCTGGAGGGTCGGATCGCTGTTCGGCGACCGCGACTTCTACAAGGGTGATTGGCTGAAGCGCGCCGCCGCCGCTAAAGGCGGCATCTACGGCAACAATGCCGAGGAGGCCATGTATCCCGCGTCCCGTCACGATGGGGCCGACGAAACGCTGGATACCGGCAAGCACAACTATACGATCACGTTTCCGGCCGGCCAGTTGCCGCCGGTCAACGCGTTCTGGTCGGTGACGATGTATGACGGCAAGTCGCAACTGCTGATTGAAAATCCGCTCAACCGCTACCTGATCAACTCGCCGATGTTGTCGACGATGAAAAAGAATCCGGATGGATCGCTGACCCTCTACATCCAGAGGGCTTCGCCCGGCAAAGCGAAGGAAGCCAACTGGCTGCCTGCGCCCGACGGTACGGCCTTCATGGTGATGCGCCTGTACTGGCCGAAGGACACGCCACCTTCGATCCTGCCGCCAGGAGAGGGCACATGGAAACCGCCGGCAATCGTGGCGTCGAAATAGCAAAACGTCGTCGCAGCGGTCGGTGCGCACAATGGGGAGGGAAACGATGGTGGGGGAAAAGCTGAGAGATCTTCGGGGCGGACTACTTCGTGCAGTGCTGAAGGCATCCGCATCGATGCTGTGCCTGGCGCTTGTCGTTTCGCCGATCGCGGGCGTTCAGGCTGCGGAACTGCAGGTCTTGGCCGGCGGCGCCATGGCGGGCCCGATGAAAGACATCGCCACGCAGTTCGAGAGCGCCACCGGCCACAAGCTCGTCTTTCGCTTCGGTACGACTCCCGAACTGATCAAGATGGCGACCGTCGGCGGGCCGTTCGATCTCGGCGTCGTTCCTCGGGAAGTGTTCAAAGATGCCGCCGCTCAGGCGCAGTTCGCTTCCGGACCCACAATCGACATCGCCCGCGTAGGGCTCGGTGTCGCCGTTCGCTCGGGCGCCCCCAAGCCCGACATCAGCACGCCCGATGCGCTAAAGCAGGCGCTGCTGAAAGCGCAATCGATCGCTTCCGTCCCCGAAAGTGCCGCGGGTGCCCAGGTTCTGCGCGTGTTCGAGCGTCTCGGCATCGGCGATGCAATGAAGGCCAAGATGAAGGCGCAGCCAGGACCGGCGCAGCTGGTTCAGGTGGTCGCCAACGGCGATGCCGAGCTTGGCGTGTTTCTCACCAATGTCCTGACGGCCCCCGGTTTGGATCTGGTCGGCCCGTTCCCTGCCGAAGTGCAGCAGGAAGTCATTTACGTGGCCGCAGTCGCTGCGAATACCAAGGAGGCACAGGCCGCCAATGCGTTCATCGCCTACCTCAAGACTCCCGCCGCAATTGCGATCATGAAGGCCAAGGGCATGAATCCGGGCTAAGGGGCGCGGTCGCGTCACCTCTTTTGCAGCTACCGTCGAGCGAGATTCGCAAGCGAAGGAGTACAAGATGAATTACCTGAAGCGTCTGGCGTGCGTCGCGTGTGCGCTGACGTGCGCGCTTTGCGCACTCTCGGTCGGCGCGGCCGAGTATCCGGCGCCGAAAGAAGGCTCGTGGGTGGCGCGTGACTTTCGCTTCCACACCGGCGAGGTCATGCCGGAGGTACATCTGTACTATCGCACCATCGGCGCGCCGACGGGGGAGCCCGTCCTGGTGTTGCACGGAACCGCCGGCAACGGCAGCAGCATGCTGACGCCTGCGTTTGCCGGCGAGCTCTTCGGTCCGGGGCAACCGCTCGATGCGGCGCGCTACTACATCATCATTCCCGACACGCTCGGTCATGGAAAATCATCCAAGCCCTCGGATGGCCTGCGCACGAAGTTTCCCAGGTACGACTACGAAGACATGGTCGATGCCCATTACCGGCTGCTCACCGAGCATCTCAACGTCAAGCATCTGCGCGCGGTCATCGGCAATTCGATGGGCGGCATGGAGACGTGGATCTTCGCCGTCAAGTACCCCGCTTACATGGATGTCGCGGTGCCCATGGCTTGTCAGCCCACCGAGATGTCGAGCCGCAACTGGATGCTGCGCCGCCTGATCACCGATTCGATCCGCAACGACCCCGATTGGAAGGATGGCCAGTACGTGCAGCAACCGCGCAGCGCGCGCTTCGCGTCGGTGTTCTTCGGGATTGCGACCAGCGGCGGCAGCATGGCGCTCTACAAGGCGGCGCCGACGCGGGAGAAAGCGGACCAGTTGCTCGATCAGCGGCTTGCGGCGCCTTTCCCGGCGGACGCGAACGATGTCCTCTACCAGTGGGATTCGTCGCGCGACTTCAATGCGTCCCCGGGGTTGGAGAAGATCACGGCCACGGTGCTTGCAATCAATGCCGCCGACGACGAGCGTAATCCGGTCGAGCTTGGGTTGCTGGATCGCGAGATCAAGCGCGTCAAGAATGGCCGCGTGCTGCTTATTCCGGCCAGCGAAAACACGGCGGGGCACGGCACGACCGGTATGGCAAAGTTCTACCAGCGCGAGCTGCGCGAGGTGCTGCAAGCGGCGCCGAAGTTTGCTCCCTAGCACGTCGGCGGACCTTCGCGCGCCGCAATCGCGCGCTCGTACGTCGCGATGTCGGCGGTTCGTCCAGCAGGAGCAGGGCCGTGATCGTGGCATCAAATGGCTAATTTCGAACGGAGAATTGAGATGCTGAAGCCAGCAAAGAATACGATTTGCCTTTGGTACGATCGCGACGCTGAGGACGCGGCACGGTTTTACGCCAAAACTTTTCCCGATTCGTCTGTCGGTGCGGTGTACCGCGCACCGGGAGACTTTCCATCAGGGAAGAAAGGGGACGTGTTGACCGTCGAGTTTACTGTGATGAGCATCCCATGCCTCGGTCTCAACGGTGGACCTGCGTTCAAGCACAACGAAGCATTCTCGTTTCAGATCGCGACCACCGACCAAGCCGAAACGGATCGCTACTGGAACGCGATCGTCGGCAATGGCGGCCAGGAGAGCGCCTGCGGGTGGTGCAAGGACAAATGGGGATTGTCATGGCAGATTACGCCAGTTGCCCTGACGACTGCGATCACCGATCCCGACCCTGCGGCCGCTAAGCGCGCGTTCGAAGCGATGATGCAGATGAAGAAGATCGACATCGCTGCAATCGAGGCGGCGCATCGCGGTTGAGTAGCGGTCGCACGCCGGCAGGCGCGGGCGCGACAGAGCCGCGTAGTATCGTTGGACTTCCACTGGTCGACTCTAGGGATCGCGTTCCTCCCGGTCGATCCGCAACCGCGCCGGCGCGGGAATAAATCTCGGCTACGATCGGTATGTCGCTCATCGGCACGGTCCGTGCGTCGGTGGCGCGCGCCGGCTGCCGCATTTCGGGGAGATCGACATGGTGACTTTGCAGCTTCCTAGATGGTTCGTGGTACTGCTCGCGGCTTGTATCGCGACTGTGCTGAGTTCGTGCGGGACCGTCCCTCCAGTCCCTCTCACCAGTTGGCCGGATGGGGTCAACCTGTTGGTAGATGGGAGCTTCGAGGACGGCACCGGCCCGGACGGGCCATTCAAGCCGAATCCACAGGGCGTCATGGTGTTGCAGTCGGGCGGGACGCTGCCCGGGTGGACCGTTGCGGTCAACACCGGGCAGAACATGGCCTGGATTCAGAACGCCAACAGCTACATCCCCAACGGCGCCAGCGACGGGACCCACTTCCTCGACCTCACCGGCTTGGCAGACAAGGCCGTGAACGGCAATTTCGGTGTGATCCGGCAATCGTTCGCGACGATCCCGCGCACTCGGTACTGGGCGGCAGTGGACATCGGCGTGAAGAACCCCGAATACCCGGGACCTATCCAGGTACGGATCGCGGTGAGCGCGACGAACTCGAACCTTGTCGAGTATGCGCAGGTGACCTGTCCGTACAACCCCACGGCGCCCGGCATCCAGTGGATGCTGATGCCCCCTTGCAACATGGAGTTCACTGCTAACAGCGACAGCACCTTGATCTCGATCTATGGCGAGCAGGGCACGCACTACATCGGCATCGACAACGTCACCGTGCAATGCATCGCGCCTCTGGGTCGTCACGCGTGGTGCGGCGGCGGCGCGCCACCACTCTGAAGGCGTCGCGAGGGACTCTATCAATTAGCTCTTCGTCCTGATCGTCAATACTGACCCCGATCCGCGGACGGGGTCACGGCCCTTAATGTCGCCGCTGGACCTCATGCAGCGGCTTGCCCATGCATTGGGCTATTCGCAAGACGCCCGTGCAAGCGACTGCTTCGCGGCGACCAATTGATGCTTCGAATGTCGCTGGAGGGTCGACAGGCGGCCAGATGCGCGTTCCGGAGCGGATACACGCGGCATGTCCCGGCCGGCTAAGCGTCGCCGTCTCAGCGTCGGCCTGACCGGTGTGTCGTCGTCCCTTTGCGCGCAGTCGTTTTCGCTCAGGCAAGCGTCTCGACCGTGGCGTCGAGATGGCGTTCGCCCTTGAGCGAGTTCGTGACGAGGCATCGGTCCTCGGCCCGCTGCAGCAGCGGGCGCGCCTTCGCCGGATCGGAGCCGGCAGGTACCCGCAGCGTCGCATGCGTCACAAAACGCGTGAATTGCGGAACGCCGCCAACGTTCTCGAGGACTGCCTCGGTGTGGCATCGGAGCGCTGTCCACTCGAACTTCGACGCACGGGCATAAGCGCGAAAGGTCAGGATGAAGCAATTTGCGACCGCTGCGCACAGCAACGTCTCGGGCGACCAGCGATCGCCCGGCCCATCGAATTCCTGCGGCGCCGCGACGGTCAGGCCGGGAAGCCGCGCAGACGAGACGGTCACGTCGCCGATTGGCAAGGCAGACGCCTCGACCACGTACGTATGAGGATATGGATGCATCTTCTCCGTTCGGACCAGGCGCAAATGCGCGTCCTTTTTATCATTATCGCCAGGCGAAGGACGAATGGTGTTGACGCGAGTCAAGGCCCTGCTGCAGAGAACTCGGAAGCGGCAGTCGCCGCAGTGGCAGCCGGCGCGAAGAGTTCACAGGCATTCGCAACGCCGCGGAATTGGTGGATCCCCAATGATCTTAACGGCCCGCTGTATGCTTTTGCGAATTCGTCGGTGACCACTATCGGTTCGTCAAGCGTCTTTGCGACCGTCTCCACGCGACTGACCAAATTGACGGCCGGCCCAATCACAGTGAAATCGAGTCGATCGTAAGCGCCGACATTTCCGTAAATTACAGTTCCACGGTGCAGTGCCACGACAATCCGTAGCGCGGGCTCGCCCAGCATCGACGGGTCATCGACAAGACGACGTACTGCCTCGAGCCCTTGCATAGCCGCCGCCATGGCGTTATGCGCTGCATCCCCGACCAGCGCCGGACTGTCGATAGGAAAGATAGCGAGCAAGCCATCACCTATGAACTTCAATATCTCTCCACCGTGCGCATGGATCGCCTTCGCCTGCGCATCGAACAGCGCGTTGAGTATCGCAACCATCTGCTGGCCCGCGAGACGGTCCGAGCGCGTGGTGAAGCCACGAAGATCCGATGACCACAGGACTGCGGTCAGCTCCTCCCCGGTACCACGGCGAATTTGACCGGCCAATACCTTTGGACCGGCGCTTGGGCCAAGATAGACATTGAGCAGATGATGCATCAGCGCGCGCTGCATGAAGGAGTCGCAGACAACAGAGAGGCGCTTAGAGATGTGCGTCAACTCGGCAACTTGTCGAGTGGAAAGGCCGTCGACACAATCGGTTGTGTAGGTGACTGCGTAGCGACGGCCATGCGCGCCGGCAATCGGAAGCGCGAGGTAATCGGTGCAACCCTTGGCCTTCAGGTCGTGCAGAATCGGGAGATCCAGCTCGCTGTCGGCGACGTCGATTCTGCGCCGCAGCGTTTCGCCGCCTTGTATGACCCGCAGCACCGGGTTATCGTGATAAGCCACTACGTCGAGGACTTCGTGCTCGACGAAGGTTTGCACGGTTTGCCCGGAGTCGCACCACCATATGAGAGAGGTCCCGAGAAACTGAGGATGCAGCGTGCCGCTATGCACGGTCAGTCGTGCTAGCGGAAAGCCTGCCGCGAGCATCCGCCAAGCGAATTCGTCAATTGCTCGCGCACCTGTCGCAACTTGTAGCGCTGGCCCGAGGAGCCAATCAGCGATTGCGTCGATAGTGTCCCGCAACGGACGGTCAGCCGCCGGTCGTTCAACGATCTCGGTTGTATGGATGTAAGACTGTACGATCCCGCCCGCGGCGGATTTCTGTGTCATATCCGTCATTTGTTACGAATCTTCAAGACCGAGTACCGCATTCTAAAGCTGCTTGTTGGCTGATCCACCAGGCGAGGACTGAGCAACGGAACCGCCAACGACACGAAGCACGATTGTTCGGCAATTCACCGGAGCATGGAGGATGCTATGTCCGCAGTAACGAGAGCACGCGCCGTCGGTTTTAATCACGTCGCTATCGAGGTCGGCGATATCGATGCAGCCTTGGCGTTCTATGGTCGCCTGTTCGACTTTGAGCTTCGCAGCAAAGACGACTCCATGGCGTTTATCGATCTGGGCGACCAGTTTCTCGCGCTCCAGAAGGGCCGTATCCAGCCAGCCGACGATGGACGTCATTTTGGACTTGTAGTGGATAACAAAGAAGCAGCGCGCAAAGCACTGGTCGACGCGGGCGTTGCGACCCTGCCTGGGCCATTCCTGGATTTCCTCGATCCTTGGGGCAATCGCGTGGAGATCGTCGGGTACGACAACATTCAATTCACCAAGGCGCCGAATGTGCTACGTGGCATGCGACTCGCGCACCTGTCCAAGAGCGACGCGGCGATCAAGGAACTTGCGGCGAAAGGCATGGAGCCAGAATGACGACTGATACACGATCAGTCAGCGCTTCTTTTCAGCCAGCAGCGACTTGAGATTCGCAAACGGTGAATGCGTGGCCCTACCCCGATCGTCGCGGGGGTTGCTGCTACCTTGCGTCGCTTCTATTTGCCGCTGATGTTCGTTGTCGTGGCAGTACAGGCAGAGCAGTTCCCAGTTGCTGCCATCGGGCGGGTTGTTGTCGTGATTGTGGTCGCGGTGATGGACCGTCAGCTCACGCAGGTTAACGTGGGTGAATTCGCGGCCGCATCGTCCGCAGATCCACGGGTAGAGCTTGAGCGCCTGCTCTCGGTAGTTTTGCGCACGCTTTTCGGCATCGCGGCGGGCCTCGGCCACTATCGTGTCCAGCTTGCTCGGGATTTTCGCTGTCATGCTATGAATTCAGCGCAGGCGTAGGGAAGGCGGTCATTGTGCACTTAGCCACACGCGTACCTTCGCGACGCCGGCCGGTCTCATAGTTCAAATTGAATCCGACCGTTTGCGCTTCAGCGCTACGTTGGAAAGGCGCCCGCAGTGCTATGCTCCCGCAGGAGCGACCAACGGTCAAATCACCGCGCGACACGATGGTGCAGATCTGCAAGACGGCGATGTTCCTCGTTTGTGTCGCGGCGTTGATGGGACTCGGCGTTCAAGACGCGCGTGCCCAGGGGCCTGCACCGGCCAAGACGCTCAATGTCGCGGTCAAGCCGATCGCCCCCTTCGTGCTCAAGCAGGGCGCGGAATGGACGGGTTTCAGCATCGACCTGTGGAACGCGATCGCGCAGTCACTCAAGGTCGATACCAGGTGGGTCGAAGTCGCGACGGTCGGCGATCAGTTGCAGGCGGTGAAAAGCGGCAAGGCGGACGCGGCGATCGCCGCGATCACGATCACGAGGCAACGCGAAAATGACGTCGACTTCACCCAACCCTATTTCGACTCGGGTCTGCAGGTCATGGTGCACGCTCAAGGCAGCAATCACTTCATCGATGTGCTGGATTCGATTCCATGGCGCACGATCGCCACGCTCCTCGGAATATTCATCGCGATCATGTTCGTCATGGCCAACGTTCTGTGGATAGTCGAGCGCCGATCGAGCAGAAATTTCCAGAAGGGATATCTGAAGGGATTGGGGGAAGGGCTGTGGGGTGTGGCACTGATCGTCGCGACCGGCGAGCACGGCGATCGGGAGGCACCGCGGGTAGCCAAGCGACTGATCGTCTTCTTCATGTGGCTGGTCGGCATCGTGCTCATCGCGCAGCTCACCGCCACCGTGACTTCAACGCAGACAGTGGATCGCCTGAATTCGAAGATTCGCGGACCGACCGACCTCGCGGGAAAAAAGATCGCCACTGTGCATGGCACCGTCGCCGCGGATTATTTGACCGAGGAGGGGTTGCTCTATGTGGACGTGGCAACCGCCGAGGAAGGATGCGACCTTCTACTTGAAGGCGAGGTTCAGGCCATGGTGTTCGACGCGCCCACGCTTCAGTATCTGGCGGCGAAGCGCGGCAATGGCGTCCTGCGAGTCGTCGGCCCGATCTTCGCGTCGCAAAAGTATGGCATCGCCGTGGCAGACGGCAGTCCGTTGCGCAAGCGCATCAACCGGGCATTGCTCGAAATGTACGAAGACGGTCGCTACCGCGCGCTCTACAACAAGTGGTTTCGCGGTTAGCAGCATGCGCATCATCCACTCGGGAGTCCAACAGCTTGGAGCGTGGAGCGTCGCGCCAGCCTATGGCTCAAACTTTGCTTTTTGCCGAAGAGGCATCCGGCCATCCGGCTAAAAGTTCCCGCACCTTGTCCCGATCCGTGGACGTTTTCAGTGTCTCGCGAAAGGTCCTGTCGCTGAGCATCCCCGCCGCAGCGGCGAGAAGTTGAAGGTGTCGTTCGTTCGCCTTGCCGGGGACGATGAGTCCGATGAAGACGTTGACCGGCTTGCCATCAGGCGCGTCGAAAGGAATCGCAAACTTCGTTCGGACGAAGGTCCCTGCCGGCGCGACACATTGATTCATGCGCGCGTGCGGAATCGCAACACCGTGACCCACGCCCGTCGAGCCCAGTTGCTCGCGTACAGTCAGGCTTTCCAGAACGGTGGCCTTGGACATGCCATGCCGCGCCGAGAGCAGAGCGGCGATCCGGTCGAGCAGCTGTGCCTTGTTCGCCACATCGATGTCGAGATGGATGTCGTCGAGTGTCAGCAGGTCGCCGAGCGGGTTCATTGTGTGTGACCGGATCCGTTGGTTGAGATCAGATGCCCGCAAGCTCGCCTATTGGGAAGGCGGCACTTCTTCTTCATCGTCGCCTTCGCTCGCCTCGTGAAGATAGACGGAATTTGCATCCTGGTCGAAGTCGATCAACTCAGCGTATCGCCCCCATGCGATCAGCGTTTCGAGGAGCTTCGCAGGCTGGTCGTACGGCAAAAGCGTCCCCAGTTCCTCCAGGACGCTGTCGGCGTCGATCCGCCCCTCGGGTGCCTCGGCCAGGCGCGTGGTGAGCATCTGGAACAGCCTCAGCTTCATGATGGTTTGCCGGAACAGCGTCTTGCGCGCAGGGGGCGGGGCGGCGAGGAAGTACCAGCCGGTCTGGGTCATTAGCACGTCGTCTTTCGGCGTGTCGACCAGGTCCAGCATTTCGGCGGCTTTTACGATTGCAATCGTCTCGCCGAACTCCTTGCCGATGCGCGCGCTCAAGTCGAAGACATTGATCGTCTCTTCGGCGTCCTCGATGCTCTCGAGTAGACCCACGATGGTTTCCACTGGGACGTTCGGAATCGATTCGACACGGGCTCCGGCAGTGGGCGCGACCCGCCCCGGCACGCCTTCGCGGCCGGCGATCGCGCGCTCGGGCGTCGCGGCGTCGGACGGTTCGTCCGGCAGGACCAAGGCCGTGATGGCAGCGTGCACTTGGTCGACCATGGCAGCGAACGGCCGCGAATTGACGTCGCGCGGGTAGGGCAACGCATTGGTGATGACGTTGCGGACGCGACCCGGATGCGAGGAGATGATTAGGATCCGCGTCGCGATGAAGACGGCTTCGAGAATGTTGTGAGTGACCAGGAAGATGCTCTTCAGGCCGGCATGCCCCGCGCCGCGCCACAACTCGACCACTTCGCTGCGCAGGCTCTCCGCCGTGAGGACATCGAGCGCGCTGAAGGGTTCGTCCATGCACAAGACTTCGGGCCGCGCCACGAGCGCGCGCGCGAAGCCGACGCGCTGACGCATGCCCCCCGACAGTTGCTTGGGGTACGCATTCTCATAACCGGACAAGCCGATCAGCTCCAGCGCTTTGTCGATCTCCTCCTGCTCCTCGCGAGCGCTGAGGCGGCGCTGGATCAATCCGACCTGGACGTTTTCCTGAACGGTGAGCCAAGGGTAGAGCGCAAAGCTCTGGAATACGACGGACAGGCCGCGGTTGACTCCGATCAACGCCGCACCGTGGCCGAGGACTGCACCCTGCGTAGGCTCGGTAAGCCCGGCCATCAGGCGCAGGATCGTCGACTTGCCGGAACCTGACTGTCCCAGGAGCGCCAGCACTTCGCCTTCCCGAACCTCCAGGCTGATGTCGTCCAGGACCGTCACCGGCGACCCGCCATCGGCGCCGATGTACGACTTAGACACGTGCCTGAGCTCGATGAGCGGCGGCAACGCCGCGGCGTTCTCGCCCGGACCTTCGGGCGACGGTCTTTCGGCCAGCTCAATGTCGGTAGGCATCGGGTGCTCCGCGCATCACTCGAGCTTGTACTTCCGTTCCGCGAGGTCGTAGAGGCGGCGCCAGAAAAAGCGATTGATGACGACCACGAAGAACGCCATCACCATGATACTGAAGTAGATCGCCGGCTGGTCACCCTGCTCGGTGACCTGCGCGATGTATGCGCCCAGGCCATCGGCGACGAGCTTGTCGTTTCCCCAGGTCGCGACCTCGGCGACGATGCTGGCGTTCCATGCCCCGCCCGTCGCGGTCAGTGCCCCGGTAACCCAGAAGGGAAAGATCGCCGGGATGATCAACGTTTTCCAGAGTTGCCAGCGATGCAGGCCGAACAGGGCCGCCGCTTCACGCAGATCCGTCGGGATCGCCATTGCTCCCGCGATGACGTTGAAGAGTATGTACCACTGCGTGCCGAGCGCCATCAGCAGCACGCTCCCCAGGTTGATCGGGATGTGGGCGAAGATGAAAAAGGCCACGATGAACGGGAAAGTCATGTTCACCGGAAATGACGCGGCGATCTGCGCGAGCGGCTGGGCGATGCGGGCCACGCGCGGCCGCAGCCCGATCCACACACCGATCGGTGTCCAGATGAGCGTGGCCAGGATGCTCATGCCCACGACCCGCAGCAGCGTGAGCACGCCGAGCCAGACAACGTGCAGCATCTGCGACTCGCTCATGTCGGTCCTGATCTGCTGCGCGATCCCGATGGCGTCCAGGATGAGCCACCCTATGCCGAATACCGCGAGAACCCACAGTCCGATGCGCAATAGCGATTTCGCCGGCGCCGGTGTGCGCCCGGAGATCGTCCGTGTGAGATCGGAGCCCAGCGCCGACGCGCGCTCGGAAAACCGTCCGACCGCATTCCCGACGTGGTCGGAAAGCCAAGCCAGCACATACGAATGCTGGAGCAGATCCAGCAACCACGACGTCGGGCTGTCCTTGCCTTCGACTTGTTCCAGCTTGAACTTTTCCGCCCACGCCACCAGCGGACGCCATACGAGTTGATCGATGACGACAATGGTGACTATCATCGCTACGATCGCGTAGACGGCGGCGCGCGTGTCGCCCGCTTCCACTGAGGCGGCCATGTACGACCCCAACCCGGGAAGCTTGATGTTCTTGTTCAGTACCGAGATCGCTTCACTTTGGGCGACGAAGAACCACCCGCCGCCAAAGCTCATCATCGAATTCCACATCAAGCCGATTGCGGAGGAGGGCAGTTCTACTTTGGTAAAGCGCTGCCAGCCATTGAGCTTGTAGACGGTGGCAACCTCCTGCAGCTCGGCGGGGATCGTGATCAGCGAGTGGTAGAAACCGAAGGTCATGTTCCACGCCTGCGCCGTGAATATCGCGAAGATGCTGGCGCACTCGACGCCGAGCAGGCTGCCGGGAAAGAGCGCCAGAAAACCGGTGACCGTGATCGAAAGAAACCCGAGCACGGGGACCGACTGCAGTATGTCCAGCAGCGGCAGCATCACCTTACGCGCGCGGACACTCTTAGCCGCGATGTAGCCGTAGACGAAAGTAAACAGGAGCGCCGCGGCAAAGGCGATGAACATCCGCAACACCGTGCGTGCGGTGTAGTAGGGAATGAGCGCTACGTCGAGAGAGAGTGGCGGTGGGTGCAGCTCGTCGAAGCGGACCCTCATGTCTCCGCCGAGAACCACCACCAACCACAGCAATACGATCGTCGCCAGTACGACGATCGCGTCGATCCACCCGTTTCGCCAGCCACGTACAACCTGTTGCCCGGTTGTTTCTGGATAGGGACGCGCGGTCACGGCAGGCTTCCGAAACGTCGCCGCTGATCAATGCAATGCTTGCGCGGTCAACGGCAGGGCGCGCGCTTGACGATCATACCTTCGCTGCTATCTATTCGACACAATCTGAACGTGCGTCGTTAGCGTCTCTTGCCGCCTCCGCAAAATCGTACTGATCACCGCAACGAGAACGGAGGGCGTTGCAGCGGGCCGAGCAAGCGAACCAGGGCAGAGCGCCGTGTCGGCGTGGCGAGCGAACCAGGGCAGAGCTGCTGCGTCGGCGTGGCGAGCGAACCAGGACAGAGTCGCTGTGTCGGCATGGCAAGCGAGCCGGGGCACAGCCGCTGCGTGGGCGAGGCGAGTGAGCCGGGGCAAAGGCGTTGCGGCGGGCAGAGAAACCGGCTGTACACTGGCGCGTTCATGCTTCAGACCTCACACGGGCCCTGCCCTCGCGCTGCTGACGGATCAGGCTGAGCAGCCGGCGAACGCGCCACAACTCGACGGTGATGACCGAGTGCTCGCACGTCAAAGCTGTTGATGCTTTGGCGCATATCTATCGGTCGGATCGGGACTCGGCGCTGTGCTTAGCCAGACGAGCAACAATGTGATTCCGAGCTCGGCGCCGAACAGGACTGCGCCGACAGCGATCCAAAATGCAGTCGTGCAGAAGAAGCAGACCACGTTATAGGCAAGCCCGCGTCGTGATCGACATAGGCTACGGCCGCGAGAATCAGGACGGCATCAAGGATTACGGCGAGCGTGCAAAGATCGTATAAAGAAGCGCCCCGCAGCCCTTTACGCTGGCTCCAGAGATGCCCATAGGGCGCGCGCAGCATCAGCGCCTCAGGAGCGCTCGGGCTGGTCGAAGTATCTTCCGAGGTGGTACGCGCACGGCACCATCGTTGTTATCGATGCCCGCTCGAATAACGATGCTGCCGCATATGGCGAGCCGGGCGAGGTGCTGCAACTAGGAATGCTCGCCCTCATTGTTGCGCCTCCGCGGATTCCGCGGAGGCCTGTTCGGGTCGCGCCTAGTCCGCCAGCGGGTCGGGTCGCAGTTGGATGTGGTAGACCTTCGGGCTATTCGCGGTGCCACCCTCGTTGTGGAAGACGGTCCGCGTTCCCGACATCGTCCACACGCCCTTGCCCTTCCAGCCCGCCTTCGAGTCATCCACTCTGGCATCCAGGAGCTTGGTGAAGAAGCCCGCGGGATAAGGCACACGCATCTGGATAACCTTGCCGTCAACCACCGCCGTCAGCGACTCGGCACCGTTGGTGGTGAAGATCGGCACGTTCTTGCCGAGCCCGAGCGTGTCGTAGCGGTCGACCCATACGTAATACGAATGGTTGGCGCTGCCCGACTCCGGAAGGTTGCGGAACTGCGGCCCCGGCATCCGGATGAGGGTCCACCCCTCGGGGCATAACGTCCCGCCGACCGCCTCCGGCCCGTTCTGTGGCCGCGTGCACTTGCGCCGGTCGAAGCTTGCGAAATGTCCGCTTGCAAGCGGCGTCCACACCACACCCTCGGTGGTCATGTCGATGCCGCGCGGGCTCCATGCGCCATCGGGCGGAACGAAGAGCTCGGCGAGCGCTGTTTCCGACGGGTTGGTCCCTGGAATGATGTGCACGACGAAGCCCGGCTGGTCGATGCGCCCGAAGCCAATGCCCATCGTTTGCCCCCATACCGTGTCGTCCACGGGGCTCGGCATGATGCCGTAGAAGGCGGCGAGCATGCGCTTGTCCTTCGCCGGATCGAGCGGTTCGTTCGGCTCGACGTAGGCGTCGCGCTTGCCGTTGCCGTTGGTGTCCACCACGATCGGCGTCCAGCCCTGCGATTTCGCGGAGTCGCCGGTCTCGAAGAACGTCTTCATTTTTACCCAGCCCACGACGCCGTTGCTCGAGCCCGGGCCTCCCTGCGAAAACCACAGCGTCTGGTCCGCGTCCTTCGCGAAGTACAGGTGGTGCGTGAAGAAGCAGGTGTCGACGTCGTACCACTTCTGCTGCTTTGGATCCCAGATGGAGAGCTGACGGCCGTTCTGGTCGAGCGGCATCACCTTCGCCGAAGGATGGTCCGAGCCCTTCTTGCAGAAGTCCGGGTTGTCCGGACCACGGAAGCGCGCGCTGAAGTACACGCGACCCTGCGCATCCATCATCGAGTTGTGCAGGCTGCTGCCGCCGTCCCAAATTGGCTCGCTGCCCCAGTAGGCCGAAGGCTGCATCGGCAGGTCCTTCGAGTTCGGCGTGCCGGGTCGCACGAGGTGCTTGATCGTGTACGCGCGGTTCTGCACCGGATCCAGGACCGGGATGTTGTCGGTGCTCTCCTCGGTTGCGCCATAGATCGGTCCGTTGGCGTTCACGTGCGGGTCGTGTTGGTAGGTCGAGATGCCGTCGTGCAGGTAGAACTTCGGCGTCGAGAAATTCCACATCGTCACCACGAAATTACGCTCGATCCCTTTGGGTCGCTCGGGCTTGGCGAACGGGAGCTCGCCGGCCGCGATGCGGTCGGTCCAGTCGGCGAAGTTCTTGAGCGCAGCGTCGACGCCCATGTAACCGAGACTGAGCGCCATGTTGCTCATCGCCTGGCCCGACTGCGTGCGCCGCGCCCACTGCTTGAAGCCGTCGCCTTCCTTCTTGAATTCGTCCGGCACGACGCGAATGCCGTGACTGCCGAGCGCGTGGCAGGACTGGCATGAGTTCTTCACGGTGTCGACCCAGGCTTCCTGCGTCTTGATGTTGGTCGAGATGCCGTTGCCCTTGTCCCCTGTGCCGGGGAATTGGTCCTTGCCCGGGATGTTGAGCAGCGAGTACCAATACATCCCGGGATAGTGC
>Ga0207700_10000113_pt1 | contig 48388 bp, 41 predicted proteins | sample LARL82metaG_FD_184348 | JGI IMG/M metagenome (GOLD analysis project Ga0207700, IMG submission 184348) | Corn, switchgrass and miscanthus rhizosphere microbial communities from Kellogg Biological Station, Michigan, USA - LAR L8-2 metaG... | ecosystem: Host-associated > Plants > Roots >...
AGAGGGCGGGGTTGATTGAGTATCACCGCGGCAAGATCACCGTGATCAATCGCCCCGGTGTGGAGAAGCGGTCCTGCGAGTGCTATCAAGTAGTCAAGACGGAGTTTGATCGGCTCCTGCCGTATGTCTCGGTGTAACTGCGCGGAGACCGGAAGGATCAATCTCTCCAATCTTCTGTTGGATTTTGCCGGCCACGTCTTTCGCGGCGCCTTTGATCTGGTCACCGTTCATCAACGACCCCCGTAGCATGGTTGCCACCTTCGTTTTCCCAGGCCTTGAGATCCGTCTGATGTTGCTCATGGTGCGTAGCGCGGACATGGCGGCGTCGAAATCCTCGTTGCGACCGCGGCGCAGACGGCGGCGCTCAAAGCAATTGCCAACAGGGGTCCCCACGGTCTGGCGGTATTCGTGGATGGCACTCGAATGAAATCCAGCGGTGTTCAATGGAATAGCCGAGGGCTAACCCTCAATGCTTGCGGAGTCAGTGCGCTGGCGCACCTACGTAATCCCGAATTTCGTCCAACACGAACGGAATAGTTTGGAAATGCCTTGACGCAATGGGCGGCGGCGCGCACCGTGAAGGTGAACGGAGAGGGCAGCTTCAACCCTTCCGCCCCGCCAAGTTGGACGTGCAGCCCTTGGCAATCCCCAGGCATCCCTCCGCTTGCGCGATGCCGATTTATAGCCGGTCGAGCACCTGGCGCACTTCGCTTACGACGCTTGCGCGTGACCGCGCAACTGCCTAAGTCCAAGCGAAATATCTATATGGGATTTCCTATGTAGCGTTAGCCACAAAGGGCAACACATGTCTACTCATACACAACACCTTCCGAATGCCTACACCGTCGCCGGTCCTGACGCCAATATCGAAAAGACAATCCGCATGGCGATCGTAATGGCCGAAGCCAACGAGCGTCTCTTCAAGCTGCAAAGTGACGCGGCGAATGCCGCGTTCACCGAGAATGCAAAGCACCTCAAATCGCTGCTGGCGACCAAGGATTCAAGCTCATTGCTGGCCGAATGGGCCGACCTCTATCAGTCCAACATGCGCCGGATTCTCGATGTTTCGCGCATCGGCTTTGAGATCGTGCCGGAAACGCAGGCCAAGATGGCGGCCGTGATGGGCGAACCGTTCAACACGTACACCAGGGAAACGCAGAAATACCTGGATCAATACGTGAAGGCCATCGCCGACGGACGCGATACGGCCGCGGCTAAGGTGAAGCAGTTTCTGGCCCAGACCATGGCGAGTGTCAGCGGACAGCAAGCGGCGAAAAAAGCAAAGATTTCCTGAAACCACCCGGGCTATCTCGCTCCGGAATCAGAGCAAGAATGATTGTCGATTCGTCGGCCTCGGCGTTTGACCGTCGGGGCCTTCCTTTTTGCGCCGTTGTCTTTCCGGACAGGGCGCGGGCTTCCAGAGCGCGCGTGGCTACCTTAGGACCGCTATCGACGGCGGATTCACCCGGTCGATGCAACACACTAGATACCGTCGCGGCGAATGGAGTGTTGCCGATGAAGCGAAGCCCGCACATTGACTACCGGACGGGAAAGAGATGGACGATCATTGACGCTTTACGCTCGTCACAGACATCAACGTCTACTTCTGCGATCCTCGAAGTCCGTGGCAGCGTGGCTCGAATGAGATGCGAATGGCCTGTTGCGGCAATATCTGCCAAAAGGAATCGACCTCTCAGGATATTCGCAGTCCAAGCTCAACGCGATCGCTCGGCGCCTCAACGAACGGCCGCGGAAAACACTAAACTACGAAACACCGGCTGAACGATTTTATCAAGCTGTTGCGTTGACCGGTTGAATCCGCCGTCGGAGCCGGGACCGCTGGCGCCGCCAGCCAAACGCTAGGCGATCCGGATCAGGGTGAGGATCACGGGCGGTCGGCATAACTCGCCACGACTAGCTGGCGCCGGCAGGGACGCGTGCCCCGATGACATCCAGAATTTTCCGCGGTTCCTCGGCATTCTCCGTCGCGTCGTTGTTGAGCACTTGGCGCATCCTTGCCTCGTCCAGATCTCCATACCATTTCCCCACAACAATGGTGGCTACGCCGTTGCCGACGAGATTGGTTAATGCCCGAGCCTGCGACATAAATCGGTCGACGCCGAGGATGAGGGCGAGCCCGCCAATTGGGACATTCCCTACCGCGGATAACGTCGCCGCAAGGAGGATAAAGCCGCTGCCGGTAACACCCACCGCGCCCTTGGACGTGAGCATAAGCACCGCCAGGAGCGTGAGTTGTTGCGTGAGCGTCATTGGCGTATTGGTCGCCTGGGCGATGAACACCGCGGCCATCGTAAGGTAGATCGATGTCCCGTCGAGATTGAACGAGTAGCCGGTGGGAATAACCAATCCCACGGTTGATTTCTTGACGCCGAGATTCTCCATCTTCGCCATCATGCGTGGCAACACGGCCTCGGACGACGACGTTCCGAGCACGATCAATGATGTAGAGGATGAACTTCAGGATGCTGAACCCGTGAATCTTTGCTATGGTGCCGAGAACCAGTAGGACGAAGATTAAACACGTTGCGTAGAACGAACCCATCAGCTTGCCGAGCGAAAGCAGCGAGCCCAGGCCGTACTTGCCGATGGTAAAGGCCATAGCGTCGAGGGCAACCACGCAGATCACGGTAAGGCTTGTTGCTGCAGATAGCGGATACACGCACGGCTGCGCACGCGCGTACTTCTTGAACGTCCGCTAAGGGCGGCCGTTCGCGCCTGCGATAGAAAACTTCCGATAAGCCGCCATAGACCAGGCGACCCGCCTCCAACTCGCCGCCGAACAGGCCTATCGTCGCGCTTCCCGCCACGCGAAGGTGATGCTCGACTGCAGTTGCTGCGTCCGTATAAGCGGACTCGCGCGAAGCCTACCGCCGCACATCATCGCGCGTCTGGAACTATGTGCCTTAAGAAGTACCTTCGGGCGCGAGCTTGACACCGGTACCATATTCGGTAAACCTGTGTTCCATGAACGAAAAAAATCTGACCCTCGATTCGCCCCTAGCACCAGTGCCCGCCGAGGGCCGGCGTCGTCGGCGCGGCACGGGCGGGATCCGTATCCGGGACGTGGCCAAGCTTGCGGGTGTCGCGCCAATCACAGTATCGCGGGTTATCAATGCGCCGGAGTCGGTTTCGGCCGACACGCTCCGGCGCGTGCGCGAGGCCATCGATCGCACCGGTTACGTGCCCAACATGCTTGCTGGTGGTCTTGCATCGAACAGCACCCGTTTCATTGCCGCTGTTGTGCCGACTATCGCTGCGCCGGTCTTCCAGAAGACATGGGAAGCGCTGACCGAGACGTTCGCCGAGGGGGGGTACCACCTAACATTTGGCCAGACGGGCTATGGCGGCGGGCGGGAGGACCAACTGCTCGAAGCTGTCATTGCTCGTCGCCCCGACGGTATTGTGCTTACCGGCGTCACGCACTCGCCCCTCAGCCGCCGGCGCCTGCTCGCGGCAGCTATTCCGGTGGTCGAAATCTGGGATCTGACCCCAACGCCGATTGACATGCTGGTGGGTTTTTCTCACGTGAATGTCGGCGCGGCGGTGGCTGAATACCTTCATGCAAAAGGCAGGCGTCGGATAGCCGTCATTACGGCGGGGGACGAACGTGCCAGGCGCAGGGCAACAGGATTTACCGTTGCCGCGACTCGGCTGGGCATCGCGACTGCGCTTGCCCCGGAGCTCCCAATATTTCTGGCACCTGCCGCTGGAACGCTGGGTGACGGCCGCAGGGCGTTGGGTGGTCTGCTTTCGCGCCATCCCGAAATTGATGGCGTGTTTTGCAGTTCCGACATGATTGCCCTGGGCGCATTGATCGAGGCCCAAGCGCGCGGCATCCCGGTGCCTGGAAAGCTGGCAGTGGTTGGATACGGCGACCTCAATTTCGCGGGCGATACCTTCCCGTCGTTGACAACGGTAAGCGTCGATGGCCCGGCCATTGGCCGACTCGCCGCCGGTCGTATCATTGATCGGGTGCTGGGGCGATCAGTGGCGGGACCGGTGGTCGACATCGGCTTTTCAATCATCGAGCGCAAGAGCGGCTAAATCTAAAGGTGGGATATCTCGGGCGCCCTCTTGACAGCCCGTAAATGGTATCGGTACCATTTGTTTATGGTAGCGGTACCGCGCGATGAGAGTAAAGGCGTCTGTAGGGAATCCATAGGGCCTGGCCAGCAGGAGAACAAGCTGTGGAGGAGGCAAGTTACACCGACACCTATCAGTATTTGTCCGCCTATGGCAGCAAGCGCACAAACGTAACTTTGGATAGACGCCGGGTTTCATCCAAATGCCTAAACTGCATTCAAGGTGATTGTGACCGACGGTTGTTTGAAGAGTCGAGCGCGCCGAGCCATGACCTGATTGCAGTGGTGATTTGCGTGCGTGCAGGTAGCACGGGGCACGGCGGGTTCGACGGAAGCATGAGTCGGCCATAGTGGCGCATGGATTGCTCACCAGGAAAGAAACCGAAATTCTTCGGCGAGTTAGTGAAGGGTTCAGCAATCAAGAGATCGCAGACCAGTTGTCAATCACGGTGGGGACCACGAAGGGACATTTGCACAGGATTTTTGAGAAGCTTGGCGTACGCAATCGCACTGCGGCGGTTGCCAGGGCGCGGGGCTTGGGGTTGCTCTAACTCGGGGACACCGTCGCATTACTGGTAATTGGTTGCGAACTGGCTGTTGAAAGTACCCGGCGCCCGCTACGGCGGGTCTAATCGCAATTGAGCACGATAGAAGGGATATTTATGAACGGATCGTACGATGGGTATTCATCTCGAGTTGGGGCCGCATTCGTATCGCTGTCTCTAGCACTCGCGACGTCTTTCGCCGCGGCGCAGTCATTCCCGACGGTGCAAGCCAAATTTTCAACTGACACGATCGATCTACGCATACCAGGTATTGTTACGGTGACGCTTACCGCTACGACTGGCGATCTTGCTGGTTGCACGTTGACTAACCTGCACATGGGCCCAGCCACACCGCTGTTTGTGGGGAGCGACGGGCATTTTTTCAAAGCAGCGTTCAACAAGAGCGACTTGTCAGCGATTTTGCCGGCGTTCAATTCGGTTGACGGTATCGTTACAGGGACGTTGCAATGCAATGGCGCGTCGAGCACGATGATCGCGCATGCGACGGCTAACGTCCTGAAGGCAACCACCGTCACCGCGACGGTCAAGCCGACCATGACGATCGACGGGAACGTGTTCAAGGATTTGAATGGCAACGGCCAGCTCGACCCATATGAGGACTATCGGCTCACGGTAGCCCAGCGTGTCGAGGACCTCCTGTCGCGCATGACGCTGCCTGAGAAAGCTGGGCTGATGCACATCGTCTCCTTTAGTCAGACGGCGAACGCCGCCAACATCCAGAACCTGGGTATTCACTACCTCACCCTGCGCGGCGGTTTCGCAACGGCAGGCGCGGCTGCGTCATCGCTGAATGATTGGCAGAAGTTTGCCGAAGGCACGAGACTTGGCATCCCGATGGTGTTCAACTCCAATCCGCTCAACAATCTCGGCGGTGGTAACGCGGTGTTCGAACCGGGCGGCGGGCCCGGGCTGTTCTCGGTTTGGCCAGGTACACTCGGCATGGCCGCGACAAACGATCCGCAGCTCATCAAGGATTTCGCGGAGATCGCGCGCGCCGAATGGCGTGCAACCGGCATCCGCAAGGACTACGGTTACCAGGTCGATGTGGCGACTGAGCCGCGCTGGACACGGAACCGGACCACCTTCGGCGAAGGTCCCGCGCTCAACGCGTCAATCACGCGCAGCATCGTGCTTGGCTTCCAAGGGCAGCAGCTCGGTCCGGATTCGATTGCCCAGACGATCAAGCATTTTCCAGGCCACGGACCGCAGCCCTTCGGTCTCGACGCACACAACGCCGAGGGACAATTCACCGCGTATCCCACGCCTGGTAGCCTGTTCGCGTACCACATCGTGCCGTTCCAAGCCGCGGTAGACGCCGGCACCAGCGCCATCATGTCGTACTACCCGATACCTAGTAACGATCTAAGCGGTGTGCAGCTTCCAAGCGGCTGGTGGCAGTCGCCGACTCAGCAGTTCGAGGAGGTCGGCGCTGCGTTCAACAAGACGCTGATCACGACGCTACTTCGCGGGTACATGGGTTTCAAGGGCTACGTCAATACGGACTCAGGCGTTATGTGCAATCCGCCGGGGGGTATTTGCACGGATTGGGGCGTCGATTCTCTGACCGTACCGCAGCGCTATGCGAAGGCGGTGAACGCCGGCGTCAACCTGTTCTCGGAAAGCACGATTCCGCAAGGCTTGATCGACGCCGTGAACCAGGGATTGCTGACTGAAGCGGACCTCAATCCGTCGGTGCGCTTGCTTTTGACCGAGATGTTCAATCTCGGTCTGTTCGAGAACCCGTATGTCGACCCCGGCCAGGCGCAGATCGTCGCGAGGTCCGCCGGAGCGCAGATGGTGGCAGATCAAGCGCATCGTGAGTCGATCGTGTTGATGCGCAACGACAAGCATGCCCTGCCATACACGAACCACGTGAACCTCTACGTCGAAGTCGTGACGTCGGGCACCGCGGCGGCCACCCAGACTGCCGCCCTGAAGGCTCTCTTCGCCAACGATCCGGTGGTGCACATCGTCGACAACGTTGCCCAGGCGAACGCCGCACTGCTGTGGCTGTTCCCGAATCAGGTCGAGCTTGCGGACAAGTCAAGGATCGATATTGCGCTGTCAACCAACACCGGCATCGACGTCGCTCACGTGCAACAGATCGAAGCGGCGGTGCCTACAGTGCTCGCGGTCAATCTGGCTACGGCGTGGGTGATGGACAACGTCGAACCACAGGCTGCTGCCGTAGTCGGCACATATGACGTCACGGCGCAGGCCTTAGTTGATTTGATACGGGGACGCTTCCAGCCGAGCGGCAAGCTGGTGATGTCGATTCCCGCAAATGAAGCGGCACTCGAGAACAGTGCCGTCGACGTGCCGGGTTACCTAGAATCGTTCAATTACTCGTATAAGAACGCTGCTGGTGATACGTACATTTTCGGCTTCGGCAAGAGTAATTTCTGAACGCAGTTGCATGATCCGCACTGCAAATGGATCCGGTGCGGCGTTAAACAGCCGCAAGCCCAAGGAGGGCTTCACCATGAAACAAAGATCATGCAGATTGAAATTCGCGTGCACACTTGCGCTCATCGCGATGTCTACCGCGGGTACTTCGGTAGTTGAGGCACAACAGCCAACCGCCAGTGTCGTGCTCGATCCAACTCATCAAGTGGGCGGCGCCATTCCCGAGCGATTCATGGGGATCAGCATCGAGTGGACGCTCATCGAACGCTATATGAACCCGAATGCCCAACCGGCGTTCACCAACCTGCTCCGCAACTGGGACAGTGGGTTCATTCGCGTCGGAGGCGGCTCGCAAGACTCCACCCCCTATAGTCCAGACGCGCCCAACACAGATAGCATCATCACCAACGCGGACTTCGCCCTTATCAGAAGCACGATGGACGCCCTCAATACGAGACCTTACTTTGACGCAGCACCGCCGTGGGGCGTCGTGCTCGGCTCGGCGATGACACCTACCTCAAGCCCGGCGAACACTAAGAGCTTTGTCCAAGGGATCGCGACCGTGTTTGCTGGCGCCGAGAGCAGCGTTGCCGGTGTCAGCCTCGGCAATGAGCCCGATCAAGACGGGTACGGCACCACATTTCCCAGCCGGTACCTCACCGACTTCGCGACGTACTCCGACCCGGCGGTGACCGGCAATTGGCCACTCGTCGTACCTAGTACGAGCACCGACATCGTTCCATGGCAGACCCTCGCGGACCAGGCCCATCCCTCTCGGTGGTTCTGGAGCTGGCCACAGATTCTGGACGCTGTTGCGTCCACGGTGAAGGCGCGTGCCGGGGTGTTCGGTCCCTGGGTGAGCGACCATTTTTACCCATTCGCTCGCAACTGCAGCGCGCAGCAGCCTTGGCGGTGCGCCACCATCCCCTTGCTGCTTGGGAAAGACCACCTCGACGCCTTGGACTTCCTGGTGTACACCCATGGCACTTGGGCGACGCAGCACGGCGTGCCCTATCGGCTGGAGGAGACCAACACCGCCGCGCGCCAAGGCGTTGTCGGTGTCAGTGACGTCGCGGCCAGTGCCATCTACGCGCTCGACATGATGTTCCACGTCGCCTGCCCGCAGCCGCCGGATCAGATGGGTGTCAATGCGAACTGCACGGTTGGCGGTGTCGGCATGAACTTGCAGAACGCGGCCCGGAACGGAAACACGCACCCGGAGCAGGGCAACGCTTTCTATAACGTCATCTACTTCGACTCGTCCGATGCGATGGGACCGCCGGTACCCGCGCCCGAATACTACGGCGCGTTGTTCTTTGCCCACTTCGCGCCGGGGACGAGCGGCCTGCGACCTGTCGCCGTTACCGGCCAGGACGCGGCCAGTGTCTCCGCATGGCGGGTAGAGGCGGGCGCGAACGAGCGTCGTTTGTTCCTGATTAACAAGAGCACCTCGGCCGTGACCACAAGCGTTGCAAACGCCGGTTCGGGTTCGCTCGTGAGCAGACTGGCGCCGTTCGATCCCACCGGAGCGGGCTTGGTGCTGGACGCTGCGTCAGCGCAGATCGACGGGCGTCAGGTGCGGCCCGACGGCACCTGGCCCGGTTTCGCCCCGACCGTCCAAAGCCCTGTCGGCGGCGTAATGAACATCACCCTGGCGCCCGGTGAAGCCGTTGCAGTTCGCTCGGGGTTCCCGACCGATGTCTCCTCGAGGATACGCATCAAGGCCGGGCCGCTCGGCGGCGGCGTTTCGCCCTCGCAGTTCGTGGCGATCGCCAATGTGGGCGGCACCGTGATCGACGGACCGCTCTACCTCGCCTTCGACGGGCTCGCGCCCGGCGTCACGCTCGCCAGTGCGGCTGGCAACGTCGCCAACGTGCCGCCTGCGGGCGTGCCCTACGTCACAGTGCTTGGTGCGGGTCAATCGCTTGTCCCCGGCGTGGCCGCGGGCATTCAACTGCACTGGTCGACGAGCGGCCCCACTATCTCCTACTCCACGCGCGTGCTCGCCGGGCCCGGAGCGCCGTAGTGACACCGCGCAAAAGAAAAGCGGCTGGCGTGCCAGCCGCTCAGACCCCTTCCAGGAGGAGGGAAAGGCCAAATCGCTAGATCCCACTGTCTACAGCCGCAGGACCCACGTAACCACCAAGGGCTGGCAAACCGATTGATCGTTCCCACAGCGACGCAGGCCAACGATGGCGCAGTTCATCGCCGTGCGCGGCTCGGTGGAACACTGAACTTCTACTACCGCCAGGCAGCATGACGAGGTCGTTCGAGATTTTGGACATCACGGCCTCAGCGATTTCGGCCTCATGGATCAGGTGATTGTATGGCGCCAGCCGGCTAAAAACAAAAACGGCCTGCCCGAAGGCAAGCCGTTAAAGACGCAGCTCTTTGCACTAGCCCGGCTTTCCGTCCACGCGGACGCGCGACAGTACCGGCCAATAGCGGATCGCATACAACGCAAAGGCAACTGACCAGCAGATACCCGAAAGCATGACGGTCAGAGCGTACGCACTTGGCAACCACATACCACCAAAAACGCGGACGAACGCGGCAATTGCGATCAACGCGAAGCACGCGACTTCGTATCGGTCTGCCTTGAGTGGTCTTCCCGTATGCCCACGCGCGGTCCTGGTCATCATGCCGATGGTCATGCCGCCGATTGCTCCAATCGTCAGCGCATGCACTGCAAATACCTGTTCGACCAGCCCGAGTTCGGCCAGCCCGCGCAACACCAGATACACAACGATCCACGCGTAGCCAATGTGAAGCACCCAGACCAAAGGCACGCGTCGCGTACGATGCGGCCTCCACAGATAGAGCCGGATCGCATGCGCGAGGGCACCCATGAACGCGATCACGGCCACGAGCCGTCCAGGCGCTGGCAGTATGTCAACGCCGATCAGGACCAGTGCGCCAATCAACGCCGCTCGCTCTACGATCGAATTTCTTGTCGCCTGCGCACCCTGGACGCCGTTGTTGGTGAACATTGGAATGACTCGGCCGCCAATAACCGCCATGATGAATAAGACCACATCGAGGCCGACCTGAAGACTTGCTCGTTCTGGCCATGGAAATACGTCCAGGTGCGAGAGATGAAAGGCTAGGACCGCGCTGGTGAGCAATGCAAGCAGCGCCAGGAAGAAGTAGTTCCGGCGGTTTCCACTCTGCACAATCGCTCCGCCGATGCCGAAGGCAAGCGCCACCGGAAACGCGACGTTGACCATCGCCGCGACGAGCGCAAACGGAGTTAATACGAGCACGCGACCGGCCACCCATAGTGCCGTAAGCGCCATCAATGCCCCGTCCGTAGGTGTGGGCTTGCCGGTCCAATTGGCGACGGCGGTTAGCAGGAATCCTGCCAGGACGGCCATCGTGTACCCAAACAGCATCTCGTGGCCATGCCACGCAGGGCTGCGAAGAAATTCGGCCGGAAGCTGGCCCGAGTACTGGCAGACCCAAAGCAGGATAGACAACGACGCGAATATGCTGGCAGCAAGGTAGAACGGGCGAAATCCGAGGCTCCAAAGCGCGAAGCCTTCGGGAGCGCGCACTGCTTCGCGTGGGCTCACTTCTATTTTGATCATCGCAGGCGAGCGCACCTTGGCATTGGCATTGACCTATTCAAAGATAACCGGCTGACCGTCGCGTCCGAACGGAATGAACGAGCCATGCGAGCCGACCTTGATGGCGTCGACCATGCGTTGGAGCGGCGCTTCGGCATCCTTGCTCATCAGGGTGCGTCCGTGCTGCCCTGCGAGCGCCGCCACAAAGACGACCACCCACGTCGGACCCGAAACGCGGGCCTCATCGGCTAGTGCCGCGAAGGTCGTCAACTCGTCGAGCGCCTTGTCTACGCACATGAGCGGCACGAGAGCGCCGCCGGCCCCACTGTCGAATTGTCGCCGCTGCTCAGGAGTGCTGTCCTCCGGCAGTTCGGCGCCCGCGAAAACGAACAACAGTCGTTGCGGAGCCGCCTGAGTACGGGCAGCGATCAACAGATCGTCGAAGCTGGCAATTTCAAGGTTGGACATGCGACTTTAGCGCACGCGTTCACGCTGGTGTCAAAGAAACTGCGTTATGTGTCATTGAACCAACGGCGTATCAGCGGCGTCCAGGTCAACCCCTCTGACGTCACTTTCGCCGGCAAGTAGCCGAAGATACTGGCGCAATGCGGTCACGTACGTCAGCTGGCGCAACGACATCGACACGGCACCCCGCACCGATTCAAATGACTGCGCTACTCCAGGCTCGCGCGCCTGCACCTCGACTACGTGAAGCCCGAAACGACTGTGCACCAGCCTTGGCAACACGCCGACCTCCGCGCGACCGAATATCTCGCGCGCAAACTCCGGCGCGCAATCGGTCGCACAAAGCCATCCGAGTTCACCCCCGTTCGCCCCGGTTGGACAATTGGACGACGTTCGAGCTGCTTCAACGAACCTGTCGTCGCCGCCGCCATCATGGCAACGGACATCCAGCAGCGCCGCCTCAGCGCGCTTGCGCAGGGCAACGACGTCAACACCCGGCGTGACCGCGAAAAGAATGTGCCGCGCCCGTACGCGTTCACCCGTGCGATACGTCGCTTCGTGCGCTTCGAAGTGACGTCTGCACGATTCCTCCGAGGGTTCCGGTACCTGGATCGCCCGCTCAAGCAGCAATTCGATCGCCTTGGTTGCCGCTTCGCTGGTTGCACCGTCGATCAATCCACAGTCATCGTCGCCCAGCAACCTGTCGCGGACCGCGGCTTGTCTGAGGAGCTCTGTGCAGGCGCGCTGGCGCAACTCGCCTGGCGCCAACGCAGCGTCGCGAGGATGCAGTGGTACGCCGTTGATGCTGGCCACGTCACCTGTTGGAACATCTGCCTTGATCATCACATTCTCCGTCAGGCGCCGACATCGGGTTGCCGGGGCAGATTTTGTCCGGCCGGCACGTTGAGTCGGCGACTGCGCACGACCTGGTAAGGGCGAAACAGATAGCCCATGGTTGCAAAGCCGCTCCACACGTGAACCAATCGGCTGAACGGGAATAGCAGGAAGATCGTCATGCCCAGAATCAGGTGAATCATGTAGGGCCAATCCAGAGCGACGAGCGCGTCGGCGTTGGGACGAAAGGTGACGATCCGCTGACACCAGTCAGCCAGAATCAGCATGGCGCTCGCGTCCACGTGCTTGTACGAGAATGGCAGCGTTACGAGGCCAAGCACCAGCTGTACCCACAGGATCAGCAGAATCGCAATGTCGGTGCGGTGGCTGGTCAGACGGATGCGGGGATCGAAGAGGCGACGATACAGCAGCAGACTCAAGCCCACGAAACAGACGAATCCGGCCACGCCGCCCGAATAGATGGCCATGCGCTGCTTCGCGGGCGCGCTGATGAAGCCCTCGTAGAACCAGTGCGGAGTAAGCAGTCCCACGAGGTGGCCGAAAAACAGAAACAGGATGCCGATATGGAACAGGTTGCTGCCCCAGCGCAACGTGCCGGTGCGAAGCATCTGCGACGAGTCGCTCTTCCAAGTGTATTGGTCACGATCGAAGCGGGCGAGACTGCCCATCAGGAACACCGCCATGCAGATGTACGGATAGACGGTGAAGAAGAAGTAGTGCAGATAAGAAAAAACGGGGTTCATATTACCTCCTGCCGGGGCGCCCCGAAGGAGGCATGCCCCCGCCCCGGGGGCAGCGAACGAATGTGAGCGTGGGGGTTCATACCGCCCCTCCTGACAGTGGGCTGGAGTTGGCATCCATTCCGCGGTTGGATCGGACGATGTGGATCGGCTGCGTCTGACCCGGGCGGGCCTGGCCTTTGGCAGAACATCCGTCGAACACCGGCGGTTCCGCCCAGCTTTCATCCAACGCCTCGTCAGCGATCGGCTCGACCGGCTTGGCCTTTTCTCCGGCGAGCTCGATCAATGCGCCCACCACGCTGGCGTACGCGCTGGCGCGCTTGCGCAAAGCGCTAAAAATCGCATTCAGGATATGGACAATCTCGCCGAGGAAGGCATACGCCTCGCGCGGCGGTTGCGTCGACGCAAACTCCAGCACTGCAGGCAGATAGTCGGGAAGTTCCCCAGGAGCGAGGACGAGGCCGGCCTTTTCGTAGGTTAGTCCGAGGTCGATCATCGCCGGACCACGATCGCGCGAGTCGCCGTGGATGTGCTCGAACAGGTGCAGCGAGGTGGCACGGCTGCGGTCGAACATTTCGACGTAGGCGGCCTCGGTCTCGAGGGGATCCGCGCGTCGCAAGGTATCCATGAGCGCATCAAGTTCCACCCGACGGGGCTGCGACACGACGGCTTCACCGGCGAGCAGATCGCGCATCTCAGGGATGTGAGCGCGCATCCGCGCGTCAGGATAAGCAAGTAATGCCGCCAGCACGCGCAGGCTCTTGCTCATCGGTCGAGGAGAACTCGGTGCGAACATGGTCAAACCTCTGCCCTGATGGGAATCGTGCGTTTCTTTTCGCTGCCGAACAGGCTGGTCTCGGTCGTGCCCTCGGAGCAGCCGTTGCCGAAGCTGAAGCCGCAGCCGCCACGCACGTTGAACGTATTTTCGGCGTATTCGCGGTGTGTGGTCGGGATCACGAAACGGTCTTCGTAATTGGCGATGGCCATCACGTGATACATCTCCTCAACTTCGGTCTGGCTGATGCCGACCTGCTGCAGCACCGCGGTGTTGATGCGCTTGTCGACGTGTTTTTCGCGCTGGTACGCGCGCATCGCCAGCATGCGTTCCAGGGCTCGCACGACCGGTGCGGTGTCGCCGGCAGTGAGCAGGTTGGCCAGGTATTTGACCGGTATGCGCAGCTGATTGACGTCGGGGATCTCGCCGTTGGTGCCGACCTGTCCCGCATTGGCGGCGGCGCTGATCGGCGACAGCGGCGGAACGTACCAGACCATCGGCAGCGTGCGGTATTCCGGGTGCAGCGGCAGCGCGACTTTCCACTGTACCGCCATCTTGTAGACGGGGCTGTTGCGTGCGGCCTCCATCCAATTGTCGGGAATGCCATCGACGCGCGCCTGCGCGATCACCGTCGGGTCGAACGGATCGAGAAAGATGTCGAGCTGCGCCTGGTACAGATCGCGGTCGTGCTCGACACTGGCCGCTTCCTGGATGCGATCCGCATCGTATAGCAGCACGCCAAGGTAGCGGATCCGTCCGACGCACGTTTCGCTGCATACGGTCGGCTGGCCGGCTTCGATGCGCGGGTAGCAGAAGATGCATTTCTCCGCCTTGCCGCTCTTCCAGTTGTAGTAGATCTTCTTGTAAGGGCAGCCACTGACGCACATGCGCCAGCCGCGGCACTTGTCCTGGTCGATCAGCACGATCCCGTCTTCCTCGCGCTTGTAGATCGAGCCCGAGGGACAACTGGCCACGCACGCCGGGTTCAGGCAGTGCTCGCACAGCCTCGGCAGGTACATCATGAAGGTGTTCTCGAACTGGCCGTAGATGTCCTTCTGGATGTCGTCGAAGTTCCGGTCCTTGCTGCGCCCCGCGAATTCACCGCCGAGGATCTCTTCCCAGTTCGGCCCCCAGACGATCTTGTCCATCTGCTTGCCCGTGATCAGGCTGCGCGGGCGCGCCGTCGGCGTGGCCTTCATCTCGGGTGCCGACTGCAGATGCCCGTAGTCGAAGGTGAAGGGTTCGTAGTAGTCGTCGATTTCCGGCAGGTTCGGGTTGGCAAAAATGCGCATCAGCAGCTTCCATTTCGCGCCCTGGCGCGGCTCGATGCTGCCGTTGGCTTTGCGCACCCAGCCGCCGTTCCACTTGTCCTGGTTCTCCCACTCCTTCGGATAACCGATTCCCGGTTTGGTCTCGACGTTGTTGAACCACGCGTATTCCATGCCGGGGCGGCTGGTCCACACGTTCTTGCAGGTCACGGAGCAGGTGTGGCAGCCGATGCACTTGTCCAGATTGAGGACCATGCCGATTTGGGCGCGGATCTTCATGTCGTCTCCCGCAGGGCTGCCCCAAGGGAGGCGACGACCCCCTTTGGGGGCAGCGAACGGACGTGAGCGTGGGGGTTCATGACACTTCTCCCTCGGCTTGCACCGGCTTGATGAGCTCATTCGCGACAGGCGTATCGAGCCAGTCGATCTTGTTCATCTTGCGCACCACCACGAACTCGTCGCGATTGGTGCCTACGGTTCCGTAGTAGTTGAAGCCATAGCTGAACTGTGCGTAGCCACCGATCATGTGCGTAGGCTTCAACACGATGCGGGTCACCGAGTTGTGGATGCCGCCACGCATACCGGTAATCTCCGATCCCGGCGTGTTCACGATCTTCTCCTGCGCGTGGTACATCATCACCATGCCGGGCTTGACGCGCTGGCTCACTACGGCGCGCGCGGCGATGGCCCCGTTGACGTTGAACAGCTCGATCCAGTCGTTGTCGATGATGCCGGCACGTTTGGCATCGTCTTCGCTCAGCCACACGCACGGACCCCCACGGCTGAGCGTCAGCATCAACAGGTTGTCGGTGTAAGTCGAATGGATGCCCCACTTCTGATGCGGCGTGATGAAGTTCAGCGCAATCTCGGTATTGCCGTTGGGCTTGATGCCATGAATGCCAGCGGTGGTTTTCAAATCCACAGGTGGGCGATAGCTGCTGAATCCCTCGCCGAAGGCGATCATCCACGGGTGATCCATGTAGAACTGCTGACGCCCAGTCAGAGTGCGCCACGGGATCAGTTCATGCACGTTGGTGTAACCGGCGTTGTACGAGACGGTCTCGCTCTCGATGCCGCTCCACGTCGGCGAGCTGATGATCTTGCGTGGCTGTGCCTGCACGTCACGGAATCGGATCTTCTCGTCCTCGCGGTGGATAGCCAGATGCGTGTGGTCGAGACCGGTTTGCTTGCCCAGTGCCTCCCACGCCTTGACCGCGACATGGCCGTTGGTTTCGGGTGCGAACTGCAGAATCACCTCGCAAGCGTCGATGTCGGTCTCGATCCTGGGCATGCCGCAGGTCGCACCTGGCGCAATGACGAGTCCGCTGAGCTCACCGAGCTGCTTCACTTCCGTTTGTGTGTTCCAGCTGATGCCCTTGCCGCCGTTACCGGCCTTGGCCATCAGCGGTCCCAGCGCGGTGAATCGCTTGTAGACGTTCGGGTAGTCGCGTTCCACCACGACGAGATTCGGTGCGGTCTTGCCGGGGATGAGGTCGCACTCGCCGCGCTTCCAATCCTCGACGTGGAAGGGCTGCGCCAGCTCCGCCGGGCTGTCGTGCATCAGCGGGGTCAGGACCAGCTCGCTTTCTACGCCCAGATGGCCGACGCAGACCTCGCTGAACTTCTTCGCGAAGCCCTTGTAGATGTCCCAGTCACTGCGTGATTGCCAGGCTGGATCCACTGCGGTGGACAGCGGATGAATGAACGGATGCATGTCGCTGGTGTTGAGATCGTTCTTCTCATACCAGGTCGCGGTGGGGAGCACGATGTCGCTGTACAGGCAGGTCGTGCTCATGCGGAAATCGAGCGTAACCAGCAGGTCGAGCTTTCCTTCAGGCGCCTTGTCGTGCCAGACCACCTCGGTGGGCTTGGCTTCCTCGGCTCCCAAATCCTTGCCCTGCACGCCGTTGCTAGTGCCCAGCAGGTGCTTGAGGAAGTACTCGTGACCTTTGCCCGAAGAGCCCAATAGATTGGAGCGCCACACGAACATGTTTCGCGGCCAGTTGTCAGGGTGGTCAGGGTCGGTGCAGCTCATCTTCAGCGAACCGTCTTTGAGACCCTTCACGGCGTAGTCCTTGGGCTCCACGCCGGCGCTCGCCGCGTCGCGCACCACTTGCAGCGGATTCGTCTGCAACTGCGGAGCGGACGGCAACCAGCCCATGCGCTCGGCGCGCACGTTGTAGTCGATCATACTCCCGCCATATAGCTTCTTGTCTGCGAGCGGCGAGATCACTTCTTCCATGCCCAGCTTCTCGTAGCGCCACTGGTCGGTGTGCGCGTAGAAGAAGCTCGTGCTGTTCATCTGACGAGGCGGACGGATCCAGTCGAGCGCGAAAGCCAATGCCGTCCATCCCGTCTGCGGACGCAGCTTTTCCTGGCCCACGTAGTGCGCCCAGCCACCGCCGCTCTTTCCAATGCAACCGCACATCATCAGCATGTTGATGACACCGCGGTAGTTCATGTCGCTGTGGTACCAGTGATTCATCGCGGCGCCGATGATCACCATCGACCTGCCGCGGGTCTTGTGCGCGTTGTCGGCAAATTGGCGGGCAACGGTGATGAGTTGCGCGCGTGGCGTGCCGGTGATGCGCTCCTGCCAGGCGGGCGTATACGGCGTGTCATCATCGAAATTCTTAGCTGCAAGCTCGCCCTTCAGACCTCTGGCCACGCCATAGTTGGCAACCTGCAGGTCGAACACGGTAGCCACCAAGGCGTCGCGCTGCTCACCGGCCTTGCCGAGCGTGACCCGTCGCACGGGAACGGTACGAACCAGCACGTCTGTTTGCAGATTGTTGGGAAAATGTTCACTGGCGATTCCGCCGAAGTACGGGAACCCCACCTTGGCCGTCTCCGCTGTTGGATGCCCGCCTTCCAGCAATGACAGTTTGAGCTTCACCGCTTGGCCGCGTTGCGCTTCCTTCGCTTCAAGGTTCCATTGGCCGGCGTCTGCGCGACCATCGGGACCCCAGCGGAAACCGATCGCGCCGTGCGGCAGCACAACGTTGCCCGCTTCGTCGAAGGCGACGGTTTTCCATTCGGGGTTGTTGGCTTGCCCGAGTTTTGCGTCGAAGTCCGACGCACGCACATAACGGTCGGGCACGGTGATGACCTCGCCGTTAGGCAACGTATGCGCCTTGAGCATCACGAGCATCGGCATGTCGGTGTAGCGACGGACGTAATCGTCGAAGTAGGCGCTGCGCTCTTTGCCTGTGTCGGGGAAGTAAAACTCGTTGAGGATCACGTGGCCCATCGCCATCGCGACCGCGGCGTCGGTTCCCTGCTTCGGGTTCATCCAGATGTCGGCGAGCTTGGCGACCTCCGAGTAATCCGGCGTCACCGCAACCGTCTTGGTTCCCTTGTAGCGCACCTCGGTGAAGAAGTGCGCGTCGGGTGTGCGCGTCTGCGGCACGTTCGAGCCCCAGGCGATGATGAAGCTCGAATTGAACCAATCGGCGGACTCCGGCACGTCGGTCTGCTCGCCCCAGATTTGCGGACTGCTCGGCGGAAGGTCGCAATACCAGTCGTAGAAACTCATGCACACGCCGCCGATCAGGCTCAGATAACGCGAGCCCGCGGCATAGCTGACCATCGACATCGCCGGGATCGGCGAGAAGCCGATGATCCGGTCGGGGCCGTGCTTCTTGATGGTATAGACGTTGGCCGCGGCGACGATCTCGTTGATCTCGTCCCAGCTCGAGCGCACGAAGCCGCCGAGCCCTCGGATCTGCTGATAGTCGCGCCGCTTCGCGTCGTCTTCGACGATGGAGGCCCATGCGTCCACCGGATCGTGCGCGAGACGCGCCTGGCGCCAGTGCTTGAGCAGACGGCCGCGCACCAGCGGATACTTGACGCGATTCGCGCTATACAAATACCAGCTGTAGCTGGCGCCGCGCGCGCAACCACGCGGCTCGTGATTCGGCATGTCCCACCGCGTTCGCGGATAATCGGTCTGCTGCGTTTCCCACGTGACGATGCCACCCTTGACGTAGATCTTCCAGGAGCACGACCCGGTGCAGTTCACGCCGTGCGTCGAGCGCACGATCTTGTCGTGCGCCCAGCGGTTGCGGTAGGCGTCTTCCCACGTCCGGTCCTCGCCCGTGATCACGCCGTGCTCACCCGCGAAGGCTTCTTTCGGGCTGAAAAAATAGGTCAGGCGATCAAGAAAATGACTCATCGATAATCTCCAGTGCGGTAGCGCCGGAATGGGCTCACGGGTTCTTTACGTACGCTTTCGCGCGCAGGTAGAACCACCAGTTCAGCACCAGGCAGACGGCATAGAACACCGCGAAGCCGTACATCGCGATCTGTGGCGTACCGGCCTGTATCTGGTTACCGATCACGATCGGTGCGACGAAGGCGCCGTACGCAGCTATCGCCGAGGTCCAGCCCAGCACCGGACCTGCCTGCTGGCGATCGAAGATCACACCGATGGTGCGGAAGGTCGAGCCGTTGCCGATGCCGCTCGCGAAAAACAGCACGATGAACAGGCCGAGGAACGCCGGGAAGTACTGCTCTGGCGTCGCGGAGGCGTACGCCTGCATCATCACGTAGCCCACGGCGACCGAGGCAAGCACCATCACTGCCGAGATGATCTGGGTGACGATCGAGCCGCCGACCTTGTCGGATATCCAGCCGCCGATGGGCCGCACGGCGGCGCCGACAAAGGGACCGATCCAGGCATAGGCCAGAATGGTCGGTGCGTTCGGGTTGTTCAGCGTGTGCCGCATGACCCCGTTGGCGTCGGGTATGTGGCTGACGCCGAAGATCACCTTCATCGACAACGGCAGCGCCATCGAGAAGCCGATGAACGATCCGAAGGTCACGATGTACAGCGCCGTCATCGACCACGTGTGCCCGTTCCTGAAGATCTCGAACTGCTTGGCGACGCCCTCCTTCATCGGGCCGAACGCCGCGAGTCGCATCACCGTCAGCGCGGCGACGATGTCCAGCGGAATGCACACCCACATGCTTATCACGCCCAGCCCGGTGGGCGGCGGCAGGTACAGGTACATCCCGAGGATTGAAGGCACGAAGGCCAGCGTGTACAGGTAGGTGATCTTAGAGAATGCGACGATCGAGTTGCCGGTAGCCGGAGAAATCGTCTTGAGGTTGTTCATGCCGAGCCAGCACAGCACCGAGAGCGGCACCAGCGACAGTACCCACGCGAAGCCTGCGTTCTGGATCCAGGTCGGCGTGCCGGCCGTGATCTTGCCGAAGATCCAGCCGCTGTCCTTCACCAGTGTCATCGGCTCGCCGCCGAACTCGCCGAAGATGCCTACTGTCATGACCAGCGGAATCACGATCTGCATGGTCGTGACACCGAAGTTGCCCAACCCCGCGTTCAGCCCGAGCGCCGTCCCCTGCAGCCGCTTCGGGAAGAACGTGCTGATGTTGGACATGGAGCTCGCGAAGTTGCCGCCGCCCACGCCCGACCACAATGCCATCAGCTGGAAGGCCCACAGCGGCCAATCCTTGTGCTGCAAGACGATGCCGGTGCCGATGGCCGGCGCGAGGAGCATCGCGGTGGTCAGGAAGATGGTGTTGCGCCCGCCGGCGAGGCGGATCAGGAACGACGCCGGGATGCGCATCGTCGCGCCGGAGATCCCGGCAATCGCGGTCAGCGTGAACAGCTGCGCCTGGGTGAACGGGAAACCTAGGTTGAGCATCTGCACGGTGATGATTCCCCACATCCCCCAGACTGCGAAGCCGCACAGCAACGCGGGCACCGAGATCCAAAGGTTGCGATAGGCGATCTTCTTGCCCGTGCTTTCCCAGAAGGCTTCATCCTCGGGACGCCAGTCGGCGATGTCGGCACGGCCGCCTTTGGAAGACGCGGTCACAGCGGACTTAAGTGTTGCGTTGGTGATGTTCATGATGCTTCCTGTTTGACGGGAACCCGCTCTCCCTGAAGGCGGAACGGCTTGGCCTTGCTGCCCATGAGTTCGGCGCCACGTACTTCGGTCCAGTACATCCAGGTCAGCGAAACCCAGACCACGCCATACATCAGCATGAAGGCGGACGAGCGGATCCCGGTGAGATCCATCAGTGCGCCGAATATGATGGGCAACGCGAATCCGCCCATGCCGCCCGCGAGCCCTACGACGCCAGAAATCACGCCGATGTTCGCGGGGTATTCGTCTGAGATGTACTTGAAAACCGACGCCTTGCCGAACGCCCAGGCAATGCCGAGCACGAACATCAGCAACGTGAACAGCCAGATGTTGAGTCCGATGTGAAACGTCTTCGGGCCACCGGTGGTCAGGATCGTCATGTCCGTCTGCGGATAAGAGAGAAGAAACAGGCAGACCCAGCTGACCCATAACACCCACCACGTGACGCTGTGCGCGCCGTACTTGTCGGATACCCAACCACCAACCGCGCGCAACACGCCACCGGGAAGCGAAAAGCATGCGGCCAGCAAGGCGGCAGTGCGGATGTCGACCTCGAATTCGCCAACGTAGTACTGCACCATCCATAGACTCATCGCGACGTAGCCGCCGAACACGATGGAGTAGTACTGACACAGTTTCCAGACGTTCGGATCTTTCAGGGCCTCGAGCTGCTCCGACCAGGTTATTTTTGAATCGACCAGGTGCACGGGATCCGAGTAGCTGCCGAACCAGAAAAGGATCGCAGTCCCGAGCATGATCGCTGCGTAAACCTGCGGAACGATCGCCCAGCCGAAGGCAACCACCAGCGCCGGCGCCACGAATTTGTTGACGGCTGCGCCCGAGTTGCCAGCGCCAAAGATGCCCATCGCAAAGCCTTGCTGATTTCGCGGAAACCAGCGTGCGACGTAGGGCGTCCCCACCGAGAACGAGCCGCCGGCAAGGCCAACGAAGAGTCCCAGCACGAGGTACTGCCAGAATTGCGTTGCGTGCGCGATCAGGAATATCGGCACGACGCACAGGAGCATCAGCACGAACAGCACGATTCGGCCCCCGAACTTGTCGGTCCACATGCCGAGCGGAACGCGAATCAGCGAACCGGTCAGCACCGGCGTCGCGGTCAGGAGGCCAAACTGGGTCGCGTTGAGGTCCAGTGTATTGCGAATCGGTATGCCAATGACGCCAAACATCATCCACACCATGAAGCACACGGTGAACGCCAATGTGCTGACAATCAGCACCGATAGCGCCTGGCCTCGGTTGCTCATCTTCTGCGCCCCTTCCTGCTTGTCAGTGTTCCTAGCTTAAATGCTGGTAACCCTTTCCGCGTTTGATCCAAATCAATAGCCGCGCATAAGGTTCATTAATAATGAATCTACTTAGCGGCAGCGGCGATCCTCGCGACAGATATAACTTACTCCACGCTTGACGCTTAATGATCATGCGCCTGAAGACCTTCACCGATTACAGCCTGCGGGTCCTAATCTTCCTCGCAGCAAGGCCGCAGCGACGCGCGACGATCGCTGAGATCGCGAATGCGTTCGACATCTCAGAAAATCATTTGATGAAGGTGTCCTATGCCCTGGGTAAGGTGGGTGTACTAGCGAACGTGAGGGGCAAAGGCGGCGGTCTCGAACTGGCGATGGCGCCGAAGGCGATCAATGTAGGATACGTCGTTCGCATCACCGAAGGTGCCCCGCACCCAGCCGTGTGCTTCGATGGCACTGGTGCCTGTTGCATCGTGCGGGCCTGCTACCTGCGTTCTGTGCTCGACGACGCTGTACAGGCGTTTTATGCTGTGCTCGATCGCTATACACTTGAAGACATCGCGCGCAACCGGAACGTGCTCTCCAAGATTCTCGCGTTGCCGAGGCCCGCGCATCTTATGCTCCGGCGCAGCTGATCAGCGCAAGGCCATCGACATCCTGCTCAAGCCGGACGCCACGATGCTCCAGCGTTCCGAAGCCAACAACGCTCGCCTGCTCAAGGACTTCCCGAAAGCGTTCGAGTTGGATGCGACGCATCGCCCGCATATCACGATGATCCAGCGCTTCGTTCGCACGGCGGACCTCGACAACGTTTATGCCGCTGCCGGCAAGGTTCCCGCCGGCGCCAACGTGAACGCCATGAAGCTGGAAGCGTTCAAGTACTACTACATCTCGAGCGGGAACACTGGACTTACTGGGATTTTCGCCAAGCCGACCTCTGAATTGGTCAAGCTGCAAGAGGATTTGATTGCCGCCGTGGCCCCATTCACGGTAGCGACCGGACCGTCGGTCGTCCACCGCGGAATTGGTACGCGGACAATTGCCGGACGGCGTAACACTGCGCGAAGTGGGTGAGCATCGATTGAAGGGCTTGCTCGGTCCCGAACGCCTGCTGCAGGTGGTCGCGTCGGACTTGCGCGCTGATTTCCCGCCATTGGCGTCACAGACGGGACACAGTCTGCCGGCCGAGCGCGACGCCTTCGTCGGTCGTGACGAGTCTTGGCCGCGTTGGCACGACGCTTGGACGCCTGCGCGCGGCTGGTCTCAGTCCTGGGTCTCGGCGGCACCGGCAAGACGCGGCTGGGCACGCGGTTCGGCTGGAGCTCGCTCACCAACTTCCCGGGCACAGCGGAAGCGTCGGGGCCGCACCGCCCTTCTCTAGTTGTCCCGAAGGAGACCGATGATGGAGCCAACCGGTGCGCGTGGGCATGCGGGTTTCAACTTGTTCCGGGCCATCGTGGAGCAGGCTCCCGATGCCATCATTTTTGCCGACCGCGACGGCCTGATCCGCATCTGGAGTCACGGCGCCGAAACCATCTTCGGGCATTCGGCTGCGGAGGTCCTGGGCAGCAGCCTCGATGTCATCGTTCCAGAGCGATTCCGAAGTGCCCATTGGGGAGGTTTTCACCGGGCCATCGACAGCGGCCTGACCAAATATGGGAACCGGGTGCTTACAACGCGATCGGTGCACAAAGACGGGAGCAAACTGTACGTAGATTTGAGCTTCGGTCTGGTGAGAGACGACACCGGCGCCGTCACGGGCGCCTTGGCCATTGGCCGGGATTGCACTGACCGCCATGTTTCGGTGGCGGAGCGCGCCACCGGCAAACCCGCCTGAATCGACGCTGGCAAGAGTGAGCATGGATTTGCCGGGATTCTCGGCGCCGGCTGCCGGAACAGAGGCACCTTTGGAGATGCTTTCAGCTTGCCACCGCCGCATCGAGCGTCAGTGCGCAACGCTCAGGCGTCTGGTGCCGCATCTGGCTGCTCATGGTGCCGACCTGGCCGCACGCACGGCGGCGACGAACGCCATGCGCTATTTCGATACGTCCGCCCAGCACCATCACGCGGATGAGGAAGAGGATCTTTTCCCGGTGCTGATCGAATCGATGGCCGGATCGGACGCGGTGTGCCTGCGGGAAATGATCGAAGGGTTGAAGGCGGATCATCGCGCACTGGGAGCGATCTGGTCGCACTTGCGCGGCGTATTAGAAAGGGTCGCTGCCGGTGAATCAGTGCTGCTCGCCGCGGACGATGTCGAGGCGCTGGTTGGCCAGTACGAACGCCACATCGAGCGGGAGGAGAGCGAGCTGTTGCCGATGGCTGCGCGGCTGTTGAGCGATGATGATCTTGCTCGCATTGGCCGTGCGATGCGCGAGCGCCGGGGCATCGGCGACGTGTAGGACGGTGTGTGTCGGCAAATTGTCCGGAATGCCTAGTTACCGGGCGGTTGAGTCGGATGACGCCGAACGTTGCCGCGAAGGATTCCCGCGTGGCGGGCCGCCATATCCCGCCTGCAGTGGTTCGCCTTCAGCGCAGCGCCCAACAAATTGATTGCTGAACCGGAGCGATATACGTGACTTGCTCTCTGCTGGTACCGATCCGGGCAAGATGATGGCTACGCCCGACGAACGCGCTTCGGTGTCTCGGCGTCAGTCGCCGTGGGCGCACTTGCTCGCCGAGCTGGCCGGTCTGTCGCCCGCGTATTTCGGTATGGTGATGGCAACGGGCATCGTCTCGCTCGCCGCAAACCTGCTGGTCATGCCAGGCATAGCGCAAGCGCTGTTTGGACTCAATATCATCGTCTACGCAGTGCTGTGGATTCTGACCGTGCTCCGCATGGCCAACTTCCCGCACCAGTTCTTCGGTGACATGGTGGATCATCTGCGCGGCCCGGGGTTCTTCACGGCTGTGGCCGGGACGAGCGTCCTTGGCAGCCAGTTCGTGATCCTTGCGGCTGACTATCGCGCAGGCGCAGTGCTCTGGGTCGCGGCGATCGTGCTCTGGATCGGCCTGACGTACACAATATTTGCGGGCTTGACCATCAAGGAGCACAAGCCAACCCTCGATAAGGGAATCAGTGGGGCCTGGCTGCTCGCAGTCGTGGCAACACAATCGATCGCAGTCCTCAGCGCGTTGCTCGCCGCTCACATCGAACAGCCTTACAAACTGGAGATGAACTTTCTCGCGCTCTCGATGTGGCTGTGGGGCGGCATGCTTTACATCTGGATGATGTCGCTGATCTTCTACCGCTACACCTTCTTCCCGCTTGCTCCCGGCGATCTTTCGCCGCCGTACTGGATCAATATGGGCGCCATGGCGATTTCCACCTTAGCGGGGTCGCTACTCATCATCAATGCGCCTGATGCGCCATTTCTGTTTTCGCTATTGCCGTTCATTAAAGGCTTTACAGTCTTCTACTGGGCGACCGGCACCTGGTGGATACCGATGCTGGTGGTGCTCGCGGTGTGGCGTCACGTGTATCGGCGCTTCCCGATGAAATACGATCCGCTTTACTGGGGCGCGGTGTTTCCCCTGGGCATGTATGCAGCCGGCACCCACACGATGATCGCAGCGATGGGATTCGATTTCCTCGCGTTTCTGCCACCGATCTTTCTGTACATCGGGCTTGCCGCGTGGACAATGGCATTTAGCGGATTTGCCTTCGACTTGGTGCGCCGCGCCGGTGCATTTCGAGCCTAGGTGTTCGCGCGCTGCAGGATCCCTATTGAACGGTGACGCCAAGCAAACACGCGAAATTCGGATTGCAGCAGTCTTGCACCCGATCGCCCTCGCGACTAGCAAGTTCAACTTGCGCCAGTCCCCGACTGCCGTGGCGACGTGCCAACCATTTTGTTGGGAGCCTCGATGGTTGGCATTACGTCACCTGTACAGCGCCCAACTCGTTTGCAGAGAGTACAATTTTGCGAGCGAGCGGAATGCCGCGGGCAAAAAGATGTGCCTTGATGGCGATCTCGATTGCTTTGCGATTCGACCGCAAAAAGTTGCGTATTGATTCTTGATCCAAGGCGTCGGCAGCGACAAGGCGATGAATTGTCGAACGGTCAATTTCGACTCGCATCGCCTTCCGAACGGCAACGACAAGCAATTCGAGTGCCGACAGCGGCTCGGTCGAGAAATGACATTAGACGACAGGATCGTGAATCTGGCTAAAGGAGGTTACGACGCAGCGATCGTGATCGAGAAGCGCGCCTCTCCACTGGTTATTGCGCGTAGGCTCGGACCTAATTTGCGAAGCATATGTGCGACTGCCGACTACTTTCGCCGGCATGGCATTCCTAACTCCCCTGAGGACCTCACCAACCACAATTGCATCCTCTTTACGCCGCTTGGCATTGAAAGAGAGTAGTGCTTCAACGTGGAAGGCAAGGAACGCCACGAACCATATCGCGACACTCAGTGCCGCACGCGATATGTCGGAAAGGAGCCGCGCGGCGACCCAGGCATTGAATAGTTCAATCGAAACCGCAACTAACAGCAGCGCCAACTGCACGGCGTTCTGACCGGTGACGCAGGCCCTTGCGGGCCTAACGAGCCAGGAAGTCCGAAAGCGATAACCCGATGAGGATCGCCAGCCAGAAGAATCCCGCTGACGCGGCGATACGCAGCACATAGTGGCTGGAACGCAGGTGCATGAAGAAGAACATCACCAGCAGCGCCTTGGCGACGGCGATCGCCAGGTTGATCGCACCGTTCAGCCAACCCAGCGGCAGATAAGCGCTGCCCAGCGTGAGCGCAAGCAGCACAAGCAGGGCGATCCACACGAGGACGTAGGTTTGTGCCGCGGCGACTGGATGCCTGATCATGATCGCGATACTAAGTAGAGGAGCGGATAGAGGAAGATCCAGACGACGTCGACCAAGTGCCAGTACATTCCGGAGAGCTCGACCGGCGTGTAGTACGCGGTGCTGAAGGCGCGCCGCGCCGCCATCGCGATCATCACGCCGACTAGGCAGATGCCAGCGATCATGTGCAGCGAGTGCACCCCGGTCATGAAAAAGTACATGTAGAAGAAGATCTCGACTTGGCCCGCCTGCGGGCCGGGGTGCGAGAAGTTCAGCGCGGGCACCAGGTGGTCGCGGTAGTCCAGGTAGTATTCGGTGCCCTTGATCGCCAGGAACACGATTCCCAGTGCGAGGGTCGCGCTGAGGAGCGCGATCGACGCCTTGCGCGCCCCGAGCTTGGTCGCGCGCACGGCGAGCGCCATCGTCAGACTGCTGGTGAGTAGCACACCGGTGTTGATGCTGCCCAGCGAGACGCTGGTGAGCCGGCTGGCGACCGCGAACGCTTCCGGGTAGCGGATGCGCATGATCGCGTAGGCGGCAAACAGCACGCCGAAGAACAGAATCTCGGTCGCGAGGAAGATCCAGATGCCAAGGTCCGCTGCGGAGCGCTGCTGCTCCGCGTCGTCGAACTGGCGCGACAGGACGACGGCGTCAGCCACCGGCGGCATCCGCGTAGGCGTACGGCGCCTCGGTGACGACCGGCGTCGCGCCGAAGTTTTCCGTCGGCGGCGGCGACGACGTTTGCCATTCCAGTCCTTTTGCCCGCCATGGGTTCGGCCCCGCGCGCGCGCCATAGCGAAGCGACCAGAACAGGTAACACAGCGGCAGCAGGTAGCCGATCGCCAGAATTGAGGCGCCGGCCGACGATAGGACGTTCAGCACCTGGAATTCGGGCGGGTATTCGTGATACCGGCGCGGCATTCCGAGGTAGCCCAGGATGAATTGTGGGAAGAACGTCAGATTGAACCCGAAGAAGACCAGGATCGCCGCGAATCGGGCCCAACTGTCGGAGTACATGCGCCCGGTGATCTTCGGCCACCAGAAGTGGATGCCACCGAGGAATGCCATCACCGCGCCGCCAACCATGATGTAGTGGAAGTGGGCGACGACGAAATAGGTATCGTGCAGGTGCATGTCGAGCGCGAGCGAGGCGAGGAACAACCCGGTCATGCCACCGATGGTGAACAGCCCGATGAAGCCCAGCGTGTACAGCATCGGCGCGTGAAACGAGATTCGGCCCTTGTACAGCGTCGCGGTCCAGTTGAACACCTTGATCGCCGACGGTATGGCGACGATGAAGGTCAGGATCGAGAACACCGTTCCGGCGTAGATCGATTGCCCACTGACGAACATGTGGTGCCCCCAGACCAGGAATCCCACCACGGCAATCGCCAGCACCGCGAACGCCATCGAGCGATAGGCGAACACGGCCTTGCGGGCGAAGCAGGTGATGATCTCGCTCGCCACGCCCATCGCCGGCAGGATCATCACGTACACTGCCGGGTGCGAGTAGAACCAGAACAGGTGCTGGAACAGCAGCGGGTCGCCGCCCAGCGCTGGGTCGAACACGCCGACGCCGAAGAAGCGCTCGATGGCGATCAGGAACAGCGTCATCGCTAGCACCGGGGTGGCGAGCACGAAAATGATGCTGCTGGCGTACATCGACCAGATGAACAGCGGCAGCCGGAACCAAGTCATCCCCGGCGCACGCATCTTGTGGATGGTGACGATGAAATTGAGCCCTGTGAGGATCGACGAGAAACCTACGATGAACACCCCGGCGGCGGCGGCGATGACGTGCGTGTTCGAGAACATCGTCGAGAACGGTGTATAGAACGTCCACCCGGTGTCGACGCCGCCGGCGATCAGCGCACCGACGGTGAACAGGCCGCCGAGGATGTACAGGTACCAGCTCGCCAGATTGAGCCGCGGGAAAGCGAGGTCGCGTGCGCCGATCATCAGTGGGACGAGGAAATTGCCCAGCGTCGACGGGATCGACGGAATGAGGAAGAACCAGACCATGATCACGCCGTGCATGGTGAAGAGCTTGTTATAGGTCTCGGCGCTGACCAGGTCGCCGGCGGGAGTGATGAGCTCCATACGGATCACCGTGGCGGCCGCGCCGCCGATGAAGAAGAATAGAGTGATCGACACGGCATAGAGGATCGCGATCCGTTTGTGGTCGACGCTGGAAAGCCACGACCAGAGGCTGAATCCGGCATCGAGGTAGGGGCGTGGCACAGGCATCGCGGCGGTGGTCATCGCACGGTTCCGTCCGGGGCGCTCTTCAGCGACTTGATGTATTCGACGATGTCGACCAGGTCCTCTTCGGCGATCTGACCCTGGAACGACGGCATGATCGGTGCGTAGCCTGCTACGATTTCCTTGCGCGGCAGCATCACTGAGTCGTGGAGGTAGCGCTCGTCGGCGATGACACTGCCGCCGCCTTCGAGCTGCACCGGTCGGCCATACACGCCTTCGAGGTGGGGTGCGTGCACCGAAGCGTCGGCGCCGTGGCAGCCGCTGCATCCGTACTGGCGGAAGCGCGCTGCGCCGCGCGCGGCCATCGTCTCCGCAGCGTTGCCGCGCGCAAGCCAGGCCTCGAACGCCGCGGGCGCCATGATCACCACGTGCCCGATCATCCGGGCGTGATCGGTCCCGCAGTACTGCGAGCAGAACAGGTGGTAGTCGCCGGTCTTGGTCGCGGTGAACCATAGCGTCGTGTAGCGGCCGGGCAATACGTCCTGCTTGATGCGAAAGACCGGCATCGAGAAATCGTGGATTACGTCCTGGGAGGTCATGACTAGGTGGACCGGACGGCCGGCGGGAACGTGCAGCTCGTCGATCTCGCGCTGGCCGCCGGCATGCTCGATCTTCCACATCCACTGCTTGCCGACCACGTAGACGTTCATCGCGTCGGCGGGCGGCGTGGAATGCTCGTAGTAGAGGCTCGCTGCCCAGGCGAACATCGTGAAGAACACCGCCACCGGGATGAAGATCCACGCCGCCTCGATCAGGTGATTGCGGCGCGTGCGAACGCGCTGCGGCGCCATGACGCGGCTGGCGGCCGATCCGGCCCTGTACTTGATAGAGAAAAATACGATCAGCACCGCGACCGCCAGCGATACCACCCCCGCCAGCGCGAGCCAGGTAAAGAACAAGATGTCGACACTGCTAGCCAGCGTCGATGCTCGATCGGGAAAGAGCGGAAAGTTCCACATGGTTATCGCGCCTGCCGCATTGTTTCGGCGCGCCGCCGTCGGACCGCAAACAGCAGTAGGGCGGCCGCCAGCATCGTTATCGCGACCCAGCGCAGTGTCTCGATGATCGCCGCGCTGTATTTCCCGGCGTGATCGAAGTGGAAGCAAAGCAGCAGCAGCCTTTGTGCCGGCGCGGCGATGCGATCGCCGGAGGCATCGTCGATCGCGCCGCGCAATTCTGTCGGCGTGAAATTGAAGCCCAGGAGGTAGCGCGCGATCCGCCCGTCGGGAGTCAGCAGCAGGACACCGACCGGATGCGCGTACTGGTGCGTCGCCTCGTCGTAGGCGTAACGGAACCCGGCCGCGCGCGTAAGCGCATCTATGCTCGAACCGCTGCCGGTCAACAGGTGCCAAGCGCGTCCGCTCGCGCCCGACGCCGCGTCCTGCAGGTAATCGACCTTGCGCCGCGCCGCGACCGGCGGCGAATCGCGGGAGTCGATGCTGACGACGACAACGCGGTACTGCGCACCGGGTCGCAGGCCCGTCGACTCGAGAACGTGAGCGAGGTTGCCGATGACGGTCGGGCACAGGTTCGAGCAGCCGTAGTAGGCGAACGCCAGCACGACCGGCACCGTTCCGAGGTAGTCGCCCAGCCGCACGTCGCGCCCGTCGTCGTCGCGAAAGGCGAGAGCCGGCGGGACCGGATGGCTCAAGTGCTGATCGAATCCAGCCGCCTGAACCAGATCGCCAGCGTTCGCGTGCGCAGCCACGCCGGGCGCCTGCAGCAGCAAGGCCACGCATGTCGCCGCGACCGCCAGGCGCCTCATCGGGTTGCCTCCGTCGCCTTTTCGGTCCGTGCCGGCTTGGCACTCCGCGCTTCCATCAGCTCCATCGCTCTCTCGATCGGGATCTGAACGACGCCGGCGCCGCGGTCGAGCCAGCGATAGCCGTTGAGCATCGCGTCCTTCTGCGCGCGCAGCGTCTGCAGGTCGCGCGACGGCGCGCTCTGCAGTCGTGGTGTCGCCGTGCGCGGTGCTGCGGCTTGCAGCGACGAAGCCGTCGGCGAAGGAGACGAACCGAGCAGCGACAACGCAAGCCACGCGGCCAGTGCCACCAACACCAGCATCGTCGCCAGCGCGGCGCCGATCCACGCGATGCGACGGCCGCTGACGTCGGCGACCTCGTGCCGCCGATCGACGATCGCTGCACGTTCGCTAGGCATGGCCGATCGCCTCGTTGCGCCGGGAAGCGCCGCCCGACGCGCGCTTGCCCGGGGTGGCGTCGCCCGCGGCGAAGGCCACGAACAGCGCGAGCCAGATGCCTCCCAGCGCCAGCACGGTGGAAAGATCTCTGAAGGTCACGGCAAATCCCGCAGGCCGCAGCGCCGGCATCACCAGCCAGAGCGAGTCGACCAGGTGCGCCAGCAGCAGTATCGCCGCCAGCGTGCCCAGCGCTTGCGGCGCGCGCTTGGCACGCCGCGACAACAGGACCACGAACGGCAGCGCGAAATGGAAGACTATCAAGACAATGGCGACCCAATGCCAGGTCGTCAGCACCCGCGGCAGGTACCATACGATCTCGTTTGGCAAATCCTCGGCCCAGGTGATCAGGTACTGGGTGAATGCGAGATACGCCCAGGTCATGACGAACATCAAGAGCAGGTTGCCCAGGTCATGGAACACGCTCGCCGTGTGCGGATCGGCGCCGCGCCTGTCCCAGGCTGCGCAGACGATGGCGAACGAAAACGCCGCGAGCGCCTGTCCGATGCCCGACAACAGGCCGAAGGTCGTCGAATACCATTGCGGGAAGAGCGACATGATCCAGTCCACCGCGGCGAAGGTGACGGTGAGGCTGTACATCAGGAGGCCGAGCGCCGAGACGGTGCGCAAGCGCCTCGCTTCGACGCTGTCGCCGTTGGCCCCGCGGCCATACGCCCATTTGCGCTGCAGGTGGGCGACTAGGAGCCAGATCGCAAAGTAGGTGGCGCCGCGGACGAAGAAAAAGGTCGGATCGAGATACCACGCCTTGTCCTGCAGCAACTCGCTCGCGCCGACCTCGGCAGCCCTCGCCCACGGGTAGAGGTCACGCAGCCCGAACCAGAGCGGAATCGACAGCACGAGCATCGCCGGCAGCATGCGCGTGGCGGCGTTCAGCCCCGGCCGGATCCGCTCACCCCACGCTCCGCCGCTCAAGTTGTGCACCATCAGGATCGCCAGGCTGCCGAGCGAAATGCCCAGCAGAAACCACCAGACGAAGAGGTACGAAAAGAACACATCGCGGCGATCAAGGAAGACGTCCACCACGAGCAGGACGGTGCCGACCGCTCCGGCCAGCCACAGCGCCCGCCTGCCGCGGCCCCCGATGAGATTCGCGACCGCCCTCACTTTGCGCTCCCGAGCTGCGAGCGCTCGGCATCCGGCACGTCGGTAAGCCGCGCGTTTTGCGACAGTTGCAACGCGCGGATATAGGCGACGATCGCCCAGCGATCCTGGACGTCCACCCGGTCGGCGTACGAATACATCGCGCCGTAGCCATCGGTGATCACGCTGTAGAAATGCGCGTCGGGCGCTTTGCGCAGCCGGTCGGTGTGGTAAGAGGGCGGGTTGGGAAAGCCGCGGCGGACGACCATGCCGTCGCCATCGCCGGCCTTGCTGTGGCACGGCGAACAGAAGATGTCGAAGCGCTCGCGTCCGCGCTCGAGCGTCGTCATCGTGATCGACAGCGGGTTCACCAGCTCGGGCGGCAGGCTGCCCGGTGCGAGGTTAGCCTTGACGTTGCCGTTATCGTCGACCGGATACACGGGACCGGCGGACTCCGGCACGCCCAGCGCGCCGAATCGACCGCTGGACGTCCCCGCGGTGACGCCGGCACTGTTGGCGACGGTGTCCGGCACGACCGGTCGCGCCGAGGCCCCGTCGGGCCACAGGCTGCTCGCCGCCAGCGGCTTGTACTTGGGCTGGTTGTACATGTTCTGGGCGGCCTTCTCGCAACCCGCGAGGGCCAGCAGCATCGCCAGCGCACCGAAGAGCCGCGCGCTCACGATGGCATCTCGCGCGGGACTTCGCCCACTTTCAGCGGTGCGAGGCCCTCCAGGAACTGCCGCGTGCGCCCGACGTCGAAGCGCGGATCGACGGCCTCGATGCAGAGGAAAAAACGGTTGCGCGATGCCAGATCGAAGTCCGGCGCGTTGAATATCGGATGGTTGAGCCTGGGTAATCCGTTCAGGATCAGCATGCCAAAGAAAGCAGCCAGCGCAGCGCCGAGCACCGTGGTTTCGAACGCGGCGGGAATGAACGCCGGCCAACTATGGAGCGGCCGGCCGCCGGCATTGATCGGATAGTCGATCACCGCCGTGTACCACTGCAGAACGTAGATGCCGACGCCACCGAAGATCCCGCCGAGCAGCGCGATCAGTGCGACCTTGTCCTTGCGAAAGCCGAGGGCGTCGCTTAGGCCCTCGACCGAGAACGGCGCATAGGCATCGACGTTGCGATAGCCATCGTCGCGGGCTCGCCGCGCGGCGTCGACCAGCGCCGCCTCGTCCTCGAACTCGGCGATCAACCCGTACATCGTCGGTGCAGGTTTCATGCTTCACCCTCCTTCTTCTCGAGCACCAGTTTGCGCATCTCCGAGATCGAGATCGCCGGCAGGAAGCGCACGAACATCAGGAACAGCCAGCCGAAGGCGCCGAGCGAGCCGGCCAGGATCGCCCAGTCCCAGAACGTCGGATAGAACATGTCCCAGCTCGACGGCAGGAAGTCGCGGTGCAGGCTGGTGACGATGATCATGAAGCGCTCGAGCCACATGCCGATGTTGACCACGATCGACAGCACGAACAGCGTGATGACGCTCAGCCGCACGCGCCTGAACCAGAGCGATTGCGGCAGCACGACGTTGAACAGAAGAACGATCCAGTAGATCGGCGCGTACGGTCCGCGCATGCGGTTGAGCACCATGTATTTCTCGAACTGATCGCCGCTGTAGAAGGCCATGAAGACCTCCATCGCGTAGCTGTAGGCGACGATCAGGCCGCAGACCAGCATGATCTTGGCGATGTTGTCGAGATGACGGAGCGTGATGAAATCCTTCAGACCGAACACGGCACGCAGTGGGATCGATATGGTCAACGCCATGGCGAAGCCGGAGAACAGCGCGCCGGCGACGAAGTAGGGCGGGAAGATCGTCGAATGCCAGCCGGGCGTGTTGCCGATCGAGAAATCGAGTGAGACCACGCTGTGCACCGAGATCACCAGCGGGGTGGCCAGCCCCGCCATCAGCAGGTACGCGGTGTCGAAGCGACGCCACTGGCGCGCCTCGCCGCGCCAGCCGAGTGCCACAATGCCATAGACGATCTGCTTGAAGCGCGATTCGGCGCGATCGCGCAGCGTCGCCAGATCGGGGATCAGGCCCATGTACCAGAACAGGATCGACACCATGATGTAGGTGCCGATGGCAAAGATGTCCCATACCAGAGGGCTGCGCCACTGCGGCCAGACGTTCATGATGTCCGGATAGGGAATGAGCCAGTAGAAGAACCACGGCCGGCCGAGGTGCAGGATCGGCATCAAACCGGCCATCGCCACCGCGAAGATGGTCATCGCCTCGGCGAAGCGGTTGATCGACGTGCGCCACTTCTGGCGCAACAGCAGCAGGAACGCCGAGATGAAGGTGCCGGCGTGGCCGATGCCGACCCACCAGACGAAATTGGTCAGGGCGTAGGCCCATGCGATCGGGATGTTGACACCCCAGATTCCGACGCCCTTGTAGAACAGGTACGACATCGCCACCAGCAACAGAATAGTCAGCGCGGAGGTCAGCGTGAAGCCGACCACCCAGCCCCAGTGCGTCGGACGGGTCAGGACGATATCGCTGATCTTGTCGGAGATGGTGGCGTACGAATAACCGCCCTTCAGCACCGGCAGCGTCGATTCGCGCAGCGCCTTGTCCGGCCCGGCGGCGATCGACGACATCAGCTCTCTTCCTTGAGCTCGGGGTTGGCATTGGTCAGCTTGGCTAGGTATGTTGTGCGCGGCTGCGTGTTGAGCTCGCCGAGCAGCGCGTAGTTGAGCGGCGAGGCCTTCAGCGCCTTGACGCGGCTCGATGGGTCGTTGATGTCGCCGAAGGTGATCGCCTGCGTCGGACAGACCGCCTGGCAGGCAGTGACGACTTCGCCGTCGCGGATGCGGCGATCGGCTTTATCGGCCTCGATTCGCCCGTTGGCGATGCGCTGGATGCAATAGCTGCACTTCTCCATCACGCCGCGCATGCGCACGGTGACCTCGGGATTGCGCTGGCCCTTGAGGCTTTCGGAATCCTCGTCGGCGTACTGGTAGAAGTTGAAGCGGCGCACTTTATACGGGCAGTTGTTCGAGCAGAACCGGGTACCGACGCAGCGGTTGTAGACCTGGACGTTGAGGCCCTCGGAGTCGTGCACCGACGCCTCGACCGGGCACACCAGTTCGCAGGGCGCGCGCTCACACTGCATGCACGGCACCGGCTGGAAGTGGGTGCGCGGGGACCTGGCCTCGCCTTGGTAGTAGCGGTCGACCCGGATCCAGTGCATCTCGCGCCCACGTGCGACCTGATCCTTGCCAACGACGGGGATGTTGTTCTCGGCTTGGCAGGCGATCGTGCAGGCATTGCAGCCGATGCAGGTACCGAGATTGATCGTCATGCCCCAGGCGTAGCCGTCGTAGCGAAACGGCGAATACAACGTGCCGATCGGGAAAGTCTTGCGCGTTCCGGCGGCGCTTGGGTTGTCGCGGAATTCCGTCAGCGGCAGCGACCGCACCAGCTCGCGCCCTTCCATCGCGTGATGATGCTGCGTCGTCGACAGCGGGTACTGCCGCCCGGTCTTGCGTATCGCGACGTCGCCGGAAAACCAAGGCGCATCGGACGTGCGTAGCGTGTAGGCGTTGGCGCCGCAGCCGTTGCCGACGCGACCGGCCCGCGTGCGTCCGTAGCCCAGCGCGACGCTCACCGCGTCGTCGGCGTGTCCGGGCAGGATCCAGACCGGTATCTGCAGCCGGCGCTGACCGCGGCTGATCTCGATCACGTCGCCGTTGGCGAGCGAGCGCTTGGCCGCGAGCGCCGGGCTCACCAGCGCCGCGTTGTCCCAAGTCAGCTTGGACAGCGGCCTCGGCAACTCCTGTAGCCACGCGTTGTTGGCGAAGGTGCCATCCCATACCGATGGGTCCGGCACGAAGATCAGTTCGAGCGGCGAGTTCGTCGCGACGGTCGTGGGAGGCGAGGCAAGCACCTGCGCCTTCGGCGCCACGTTTCGTTCCGGCAGTGCGCTGTCTTGGACGATTCCATCGCGCAGTGCCTGCTGCCAGCCCTGTCCGAAGCCGGCGCCTTGATCGCCGTGCCATTGATTGCGCCAGTAGTCGCGCACGATGTCGTGCCCGCTGCGCGAAGTGCCGTCGACGAAGAGCGCCAATAGCTCGTGTGCCGATTTTCCGCCGTACAGCGGCGCGATCAGCGGCTGCTGTATCGTGATCGTCCCATCGTAGGCGCGGGCATCCGACCAGGCCTCGAGACAGTGCGCTGCCGGGATATGCCAGCGGCAGCGCTCCGAGGTCTCGTCGTCGGTAACACCAAGGCGGACGCTGGTCGCAACCTTGGCGAGCGCGGCAGCGAAGTCGACATCGGCCGGAGCCGCATAGGCGGGATTGCCGCCGAGCACCAGCAGCGTATCGACGTCGCCCGCGGCCATGTCGCGCACCAGTGCGCGCAGCGACTGGTCTTGGTTCTCGGGGTTGGCGCACGCCGGATCGGTATAGACGACCGCGGTGCCCACGCTGCCGAGCGCACGGTTCATCGCATGCGCCAGCGCATGCACGTGGGGCGGTTGCCCGAGCCCTGCGATGACCAACGATGCGCCGCGATGCTGCTCGAGGTCGCGCGCGCACGCGGCGAGCCAGTCCGTCGTGGCCGCTGGAGCGTCGGCGGAGGCGCTCGTGGTCACGCCGAGCAGTCGGCCAATCGCGAGCGCGGCGTCGCCGATCGCTCCGGCGCGCAGCGCCAGCCGATGGTCGGCCACCGCACTGGTCAGCGTCGGGCTGGCGGCGATCGCGTACAGGCGGTTGCTGGCCAATGGCTGATCCGCGCTCGCCCGCCGTCGCATATAGTCGCGTGCTTGCCGCACGCGCGCCGGCCCGGTGCCGAGAAAATCGGCGTCGAGGCTCAACACGACGCTCGCGCGGTCCAGCCGGTAGCGCGCGTCGACGACCTCGCCGAAGGCCATCCGCGCACCGTCGTTGATGTTGTCGAGATTTATCGGCTCGTACTGATGCCAGCGCGCTGCGGGGTAGCGCGCGATGAGCGAGTACAACTGCGCCGCCAGCGTCGGCGAGGTCACCGTTTCGGTCAGCACGCGCAGGCCTTTACCTTTGGTGGCGGCGACCTTGATCCGCACCTCCTGCATCGCGGCTAGAAAAGCGTCCCAGGTGGTGGGCTCGCCGTCACGGGTCAACGTGCGCGAGCGGTCCGGGTCCCACAGGTCGAGCACGGCAGCCTGCGCGAAGACATCGGTCGCCCCAAGACTCGCAGGATGCGACGGATTGCCCTCAACCTTGGTCGGCCGGCCCATGTTGGTCTCGACCAGAACCCCCAGCGCGAAACCGCCCTGCGTCACCGCGGTCGCGTAGTAGCGAGGCTCACCGGCGATCGCCGGCTGCGGCGCATTGACGTAGGGTAGGATCTTCTCCTGCGGCTCACGGCTGCACGCGCTTAAGCCCGCAAGCGACATCGAAGCCGCCATCACCTTGAGAAATTCGCGGCGGTCGACATCGAAGCGATCGGCGAAGCGCGGAAATCGCTCCCGCAAGTACTGATCGAAACCGTTCGCCTTGGCGGCCTCGTCGAGGCTTCGCCAGAGTTGCTGCGTGCTTGGCTGATCGGGTCGATTCACGGTGGAAAGCACATCAACGGTGGCAGACCGAGCAGTCGGTCAGACTGCTGACATGGATGTGGTTTGCGGCAAGGAGCTTCCCGCCGAGCACGAGCTGGTCGCCGACAGGGTGCCAATCCACGTCGAACACCTTGTCGCGAGGCCGCAGGTACTTTTGCGGCGCCCGATGGCAGTCCAGGCACCACTGCATCTCGAGCGGCACGATGCGCCAAGTCAGCGGCATCCGATCGATCGGACCGTGACAGGTGGCGCAGCCCACGCCCTTGGCGATGTGGATACTGTGATTGAAGTAGACGAAGTCAGGCAGGTCGTGCACGCGGTTCCATTGCAGCGGAATGCCCGTCTCGAAACTCCTGATCACCGGCGCGAGCATTGGCGAGTCGGTGAACAACTGCGAGTGGCAGGTCATGCATGTGTGGGTCGGCGGAAGACCGGCGAAGGCCGAAGTTTCGACCGAGGTGTGGCAATAGCGGCAGTCGAGGCCGACGTCGCCGACGTGGTGCTTGTGACTGAACGGCACGGCTTGCTCGACCGGAGAGCCGATCGCGGGATGCGGCGCGATGCTGATGCGCCAGCCGAGCAGGGCGACGAAGACGAACAGCAGCACGGCGATCGCGCCGAGCTTGAGCGCGAGAACGAGCGGCGGTTGGAAGACCTGAGCCATGCCTGGATTCAGCGCTCTTTCGCCTTGGCGTCCGCCACCGGCTCGGAGAAGATCCACTTCAACTGCGGGAAAGCCCCCTGCAAAGCGGTCCCACAGCGCGCGATTCGTGCAATCAGGTCGCCGGCCGTCGCCGCACGGCAGATGCGCGCAGTGATACCGAGGACGATCATCTCGCCCTCTTCCTGGGTGATCATCGTCGTCGCCTCGGTGATTTCCTCTCGATCCTCGAAGAACTCGAGAATCGCGGTTCTCACCGTCGGCGCCGCCCTTTCCCTGATCAACTCTTTTCCGTTGCGAATTACCGGGCCGCTGCTTCGTGGATCTGCTTTCGGATGTTGGCGACTGCGTCGGCACCGACGACCGAGGCGTGGTTGCCCCATGCGTTGCGTATGTAGTTGGTCAGGTCGGCGATCTCCTGGTCGGAGAGTTTCCAGCCGAAGGCCGGCATCGCGAGCGCGGTGGGCTTGTCCTTGGTCGCAACGACCGTCGCCCCACCGATGATGGCTTGGAGGACCGTTGCCGGCTCCTTAGCCTGGACCGGAGCGCTGCCCTTGAGCGGCGGGAAGACCTGCGCGATTCCCGTCCCTTCCTCGAGATGGCATCCGGTGCAGTTGTCGACATACAGTGCCCTGCCGCGCCTCATCATGGCGTCGTCGAGGCTCTTGGTGGCGTATTCGCGCTGGTCCCTGGCGCCTGGCATGTCCTTCAGATAGACCGCGATCGCATTGAGGTCAGCGTCGCTCAAGTGCTGGGTGGAATTCTGCACGACCTCGGCCATCGGCCCGGCCGCCGCAGCCTTGCCGTTCGACCCTGTCTTCAGGTATTCGACGATCTCGTTCGCCGACCAGGCGCCGATGCCGTCGCGTAGGTCGCCGCTCAGGCTTGAGGCGTACCAGTGCTCGCCGTAGCCGCCTTCGAGGTGCTCATCCTTCCTGGGTCCGCCCAGGACGCTCTTCGGCGTATGGCACGCCCCACAGTGCCCGAGGCCTTCGACCAGATAGGCGCCGCGGTTCCATTGCGCGGATTTGTTCGGGTCGGCGCGGAAAGTGCCTTCGTGGAAGTAGAGCGTATTCCAGCCTGCCATCACGACGCGCATGCTGAGGGGCCATGGAAGGTCCGGCGGCTTGTTCTGTTGCTTGACCGGGGGAAGGGCATTGAGATAAGCCTTGATCGCGCGCACATCATCGATGCCGATCTTGGTGTACCAAGGATAGGGAAACGCGGGGTAGAGCCGCTTTCCGTCGCGGCCGACGCCCTCGTGCATCGCTTTGTAGAACTCGTCGTTCGACCAGCGGCCAATGCCCGTGTCCTTGTCCGGCGTGATGTTGGTTGAATAGATCGTTCCGAAAGGCGTCGGAATCGCGCGTCCACCAGCGAATGGCGCTCCACCGTCCGCCGTATGACAGGCGGCGCAATCACCGGCAGCGACCAGATATCGGCCTCGCTCAAGGGTAGTAAAGGTAGTGCCCTGCGCCAGCACGGTTGCCGGAATCGCAAAAGCGAAAAGGCCGATTCTCGCGGCGAGTCGCAAGCCCGGCTTCGTCGCACGCATGATGTCGCTTCGCCTTCAGGCCTGGACCAGCGGTCCCGGTTTCTTGAGATACAGCTTGCGAATGGCGTCCGCGGCCCAATAGGCAAGCGCGCCAACCGTTCCGGTCGGGTTGTACCCCGCGTTTTGAGGAAATACGGAGGAGCCCATCACGAACACGTTGGACACGTCCCAACACTGGAGATAGCGGTTCACGACGCTGGTTTTGGGATCAGCCCCCATGGCAGCGCCGCCGGTGTTGTGGGTCGTCTCGTAAGGCAGAATCGAATAATGGCCCTCGCGGTAGTTGACCTTGATCGACCGTGGCTTCATCGCCTTGGCGATCAGCACCGCCTTGTCCGTAACGAACTTCGACATCCTGTGCTCGTTATCGTGGAAGTCGAACGTCAACCGCAAAAGCGGGTTACCGTAAACGTCGCGGTAAGTGGGATCGAGATCGAGGTAAGAGCCGCGATAGCTCATCACGCTGCCATGCGTCGCAATCGATGCGCTCCGAAGGTAATTTTCGTGCATCGCCTTTTTCCAGGCCGCGCCCCACTTGGGCGTCCCCTCGGGGACCCCGTGCTGCTGCAGGATCGGGCGCCCGCCAGTGGTCCACAATGCGATATAGCCGCCGCCGACGAAACCGTGCGGGCCATGGTCGAAGTTGTCGCCATTGAATTCGTCGACCGCCTGGCCGAGCGCGCCCGCGCCCATGAACGGATTCATGATCTCGTCCATGAAAACGTTGACCGACGACGTGATTTGATAGGCGTAGTTTCTACCCGTCACGCCTTGATTGGTTTTCGGGTCGTACGGCTGGCCGATCTTCGAGAGCAATAGAAGATGAACATTGTGCTGGGCGAACGCGCACAAAATCACGAGCTCCGCCGGTTGCTCGTATTCTCGTCCTTGCACGTCGATGTAGTTCACCCCCGTGGCGCGCTTGCCCGACGCATCGAGATTGACGCGGGTAACATCACAATTCGTGCGATACGAGAAATTGTCTTTCTTGAGCAAAACTGGAAGGATGGTCGTTTGCGGCGATGACTTCGAGTAGTTGCCGCAGGCGAACCATTCGCAGAAGCCACAGTAGGTGCATTCGCCCATCTGCACGCCATAGGGGTTCTTGTACGGCTGCGAAGTATTGGCGGCCGCGCAGGGAAAGGGTTTGAAACCGGCTTCCTTGGCCGCCTTATCGAACTTGGCGGTAGCAGAACTGCGCTTGAGTGGCGGCAGCGGATACCCGCGCGCACGTGGCCCTTCGAATGGATTTCCGCCCGGCTGAATCTTCCCCTGGACGTTGCCGGCTTGGCCCGAAATGCCGCACAGGTATTCCCACTTGTCGTAATAAGGTTCGAGGTCCTCGTAGCTCACGCCCCAGTCCTGGATTGTCATGTCCTCGGGAATGAATTTCTTGCCATACCGCTCCTCGATATGGCTGCGCACCTTGAAGTCACTAGGCAGGAAACGCCAATTTTGGCCGTTCCAGTGGATGCCCGCGCCGCCTACTCCGGAGGCGGGATTGAACGAACCCAGGTGCCGCATCGGCAGGGCCGTCTGGTCGATCGAATTACGAAAAGTAAGCGTCTCCCTCGCGGGTTCCTCGAACAGCGCGTTTCGAACCGCGTATTTCAGCTCGTCCTGGATGTGGGTGGTCGCAAAATCCGGCACCGTATCGCGGAACTTGCCGCGCTCGATAGCGAGGACTTGGAGGCCGGCGTCGGTGAGTTCTTGGGCCAGGATGGACCCGGTCCAGCCGAAACCGACTAGCACGACATCGACGGGTTTGAGCTTGGTCGTCATACGTCAGCCTTTGCGCGTCGGCGTGCCGCTGCGCCCCGCCAGCCCTACCGTGGGCAGCGTGTACGGCTTGCCGTACTGCTCGATCTCGTTGACGTAGTTGTAACGCGGCCCAGGGAAACCAACCAGCTTCCAGCCCGCGAAATCGCGGTTCCCGCCGTAGATTGGATCGGCAAAAAACCCCTCGCCCGTGTTCTGCCAGAGCATCGCGAAAAATTCTTTGGCAGGTGCGCCGGCGAGCTCGATCTCACCCTTTTCCAACGCGTGGAGGACCTTGTCCTGATCAGCCGCGTCGAGCTCGGCGAAATTCTTCTTGAACGTGCGCTGGCAGTAGTCGTCGGTGCCACGAATCCCGACCCGATACAGCTGGGCCGGCGTCAGCTTGAGTTGATAGCCCTGCTGCTCAGTCCCTTCTTTCCACGGGCCTTGCATGTACCAGGTTTCGCCGCGCCCGAATGGTCCAGTCATCTGCTGGTCGATGAAGAACGCAACCCCCGCCTCCTTGGCGCCTGGCCCGAGGTCGTCGGCGGGAATGAGCCGGCTGACCGCCGCGTCGAGAAACACAACTTCTGATTGCGTGAAATAGGTAAACGAACCTGGGCTGACCGGAGGTGGCAACAGCCGCTCGTCTTGCGCAAACGCCTTGCGCGGCGCGAGCCAGGAAATGATGGCAGCAGAGCCCGCCGCCGCGCTTGTCTTGAGCAGCTCCCGACGTGTCACCTTTCCCATTTTAAGAGCTCGCGCGTCACTTCGACGTGGGCGCGGCGGCCTGGGCGGTTTTGACGTTGCTCGAAATGATGGCACCCGTCGTTGCGTCGACCTGAACCTCGACGATGCCGCTCCGCCCATGGTATTGGCTGATGTCGAACGTCCAGACCAGCTTGCCATTGTCCCGATCCAGGCGCGCCCTTTTTACGGTTCCTTCGTGTGCGTCCATCAGAGCGAGCTGCTCTGCGCGCGTGCGGTCAACCGTCGCTTCGCGCTCCAGATCGGATTGCGAGGATCCGGGCGTCGCGGCGAAGCCTGGGCTGCTCATCCCACAGCTCGCGACGAAGAGCAGCACGTAGTGAATGGCGCGCGTTGAATTCATTGTCATCTCCTCGGTTGTAACTCTTACAAGAATGGGGTCATCGCCCCGTGTTCGTTTGAGCGCGCTCGTCTTGCCGCGTTCTGGCGTCATCGCGCACAACATTGTTTCCAAAACTGTTACTCTGACCACACTCGTGCGCCCGCCTGCGTTCTTGATGGTCCGCTTCTTGCTGTTGATCGATGAGTGCTTGGCGTGTTCCGACAAACGCTGATGCGACTGCCGACATGGACCTGCTCGGAATGGCAATATTCGCGCGCGTGGTGGAAGCGAAGAGCTTCTCCGGCGCGGCGCGGCGCCTGAACATCTCGAAATCGGTGGTCAGCAAGCACGTCACCCAGATTGAACGATCGCTAGGCGTCAGGTTGTTGAACCGTACGACGCGCTCGATCAGCCTGACCGAAGTCGGCGCCGAATTCTATGCGCGGTGCTCGCGCATCGTCGCCGCGGCGGAAGAGGCCGAGGCAGTTGCCGCGCACATGCACTCAGAGCCGCGCGGAACGCTCAAGGTCAACTCGCCCGTGGTGTTTGGGGTGATGCACGTCACGCCGCTGCTGCGCCATTTCATGGTGTCGTGTCCCGAACTTCGCATCGACATGACGCTCAGCGACCGCACGGTGGATCTTGCAGACGAAGCCTACGACGCAGCCGTGACGATCGAAAAAGACCCCAATCCTGCCTTAGTCGCGCGTAGGCTGGCGCCTATACGAACCTTAATCTGCGCGAGCCCGGATTATTTTCGCCTTCACGGATTGCCCAAGCGACCGGCCGATCTCGCGCGGCATAACTGCCTCGTCTGCACCAGTTTCGGTGTTGAGAAGAAATGGCGCTTCGGCGGCTCAGATGGTGAGGCATGGGTCGAGATGGGAGGGAACCTGTGCCTCAACAACGAGAACGCGATCCGGCGCGCCGCACTCGACGGTTTGGGCATCGCCATGTTGCCGACGTATGTCATCGGCGCCGACCTACGGCAAGGTACGCTCCGCGCTGCACTCACCGACTACACGCTGCCCGAAAAATCGCTCTACGCCACGTATCTGCCTAACCGTCATCTCGCGGTCAAGGTGCGTAGATTTGTCGATTTCCTGGTGGCGAGGTTCGGCGCGACGCCATCGTGGGACGTTTTCGATGGATCGGTCGTGGATCGCGAACGGTCTTGTTCGCGGACGAGCACGACGGCGGCGAACGGCTCCGGCCAAACGGGCATCACGGAGGCGCGCGACCTGATCGATGGCTACAGCTTATGAACCTTTTCCGACGCCTTTGAAGAGAACACCTGCCGTCGATTCGCTGGCGATTAGATGCTGAGCCTGTGACGAATGCGCGCGCCCATCTGCGCGCGCTCGGACACTCTCTCATCTACCGGACGGCAGATCATCCCCTGCATCGAGGTAGGTCGATGTTGCCAATACGATGCCAACCTCATTGAAATACTCGGTCACCTCGTCTGACGACACATGGATTTGCGTTCGCGGGCGCGCGGCAGACACCGTCGTGCCGTCAGCGTTCTTCGACTCTATACCCAATGAAAGGGACTCTGCGCTATTTGCTTGCGGTGCCGGTCCGTTTGCAGCGAGCGTGAAACTACGGATGCAAACCAGAACGATCACCGCACAGCCCGCCGTCGTGATTTGATCAAATACGCGACTCCCCAGACGCGGCCGGGCGAAGCACATCTTCAGTTTCTTGAGCCAGCGCCGGGTCATCGTTATCCTTGATCGACAGCAGGCTACAGGCTAGGCGCCGTTCCGTGCGGGCGCCATGGGGAAACCGTGTCAGTTCCTGTAGGCAATTCGAGACATGACAACGAGCTTTCGATGCGACGTCTCCGGATTCCGGGCTCCGCGAGGTGGGAAGCCGAAGCTGATACGCATACCTAACTAGCTCGAGAGTTGAGAAACCCCTACATGGTTTGTCAAGGTTTCCCTAACTCATCGTTGCTTCTTAAAACGTATTCTAAAAACCGAACCGCGAGGAAACGTAGCGGGTTCGGCATGCGTTTTTTCTGCATCTGCGATTCTGCGCTGCTTCCAGACGAATGCGTCGCAGGGCCAGATCCCCTCGCTACGCAGCGACGAGGATGCGCAGGTCGGATGCCCCAAAATGCATTTAGTAATGTATCGAGTCAGCCGTCGCAGATGGCGGATAGCTCGTTCATGAGGAAGCGACATGAATGCTTCAGTAGCGATTGAACAGGGCGAATACACGGGCTTTCGTAATCGATGGGTCCAACTGATCCTGGCGATACTTTGCATGACGATGATTGCCAACCTGCAATACGGTTGGACTCTGTTCGTCAATCCGATGCACGACAAGATGGGTTGGACCACCGCGCAGATTCAGGTTGCCTTTTCCGTGTTCGTCTTGACCGAGACCTGGCTCGTTCCTATCGAAGGCTGGCTGATGGACAAATTCGGCCCGCGCCCTGTCGTGCTGGGCGGCGGTGTGCTAGCTGGGCTTTCCTGGGTTCTTAATTCGTACGCAGCGTCCTTGGAGATGTTGTATTTCAGTGCCGTCGTCGCTGGGGTCGGAGCTGGATGCGTCTATGGGACCTGCGTGGCAAACGCGTTGAAGTGGTTTCCGGACAAGCGGGGTTTGGCTGCGGGCCTGACAGCTGCCGGCTTCGGCGCCGGGGCGGCAGTTACGGTCATCCCGATATCCAACATGATCCGTTCAAGCGGTTATGAAAGTGCCTTCCTTACTTTCGGATTGATCCAGGGCGCAGTGGTCTTCGTGGCGTCGCTGTTTCTCGTTCGCGCCCCTATCAAGGGAAGGTTCTTCGCCACCGCATCGCGCGCCAACCCAACGACCAAGCGCGACTACAGTCCGCGGGAAATGATCAGGATGCCGGTGTTTTGGTTGCTGTATCTCGCCTTTGTGCTGGTAGCTGCCGGCGGCCTGATGGCCGCGGCGCAGGTGGCACCCATTGCCAATGATTTCGGCATTGCAAAAGTGCCGATTGCCATTTTGGGAGCCACATTGCCATTGCTTACGATAACCATCGTGATCGACAACCTGGTCAATGGATTCACGCGACCGCTTACCGGCTGGATCTCGGATCACATTGGGCGCGAGAACACGATGCTGTTGGTGTTTTGCCTGTCGGGGGTTGCGCAACTCGGCCTGATCTATTTCGGACGCGAGCCGCTGGGGTTCATGATTTTCGCGCCGATGATCTTTCTCTGTTACGGCGAGATCTTCTCCATCTTTCCTGCAGTTATCGGCGACACCTACGGCTCGAAGTTTGCAGGTGCGAATAATGGACTCATGTATACAGCCAAAGGTACCGCGTCTTTGCTCGTTCCACTCGCAAGCGTGTTGAAGGCGTCGACGGGAAGCTGGGTTGCCGTGCTTTGGACCGGAGCGGTAATGGGAATCGTCGCCGGGCTGCTGGCAAAATCTGTGATTATGCCAATGCGGCGCCGCTGGCTCGAAAAGCAAAACGCGGACGTGCCGAGCGGAGCGGCGCCAACTCGTTAGGCACGCGCGAGGGCAGGGCACGTACGAACCCGGATTTGACCTGGGTACCGCGCCCCGCCCTTGGCGGCGATGCTTGTTGCGCGGCCTTCGCTGTTCGCGGCCACCCCAGTCGCCGTTTCCTCCCAGCGATGACGATGGGGGCGTCAGCGCGAATATGCCGAGTCACGTTGCGGCCGCTAAACTACGGCATGGATGCGGCAAGCCAAAAGGTCGTGCTCGACCTCGAAGACCTCTACGAAAACGCTCCCTGTGGCTACCATAGCGTCGGTCCCGACGCGACGATTCTGCGCATGAATCGAACGGAGCTGACGTGGCTGGGCCGGACCCGCGAGGAAGTTGTCGGCAAACTCAAAATCGTGGACCTCATGGCCAAGCCTTCCACCCAGATCTACCAACATGCAATGCAAGCATTGGTGCCGACGGGGGATGTGGCAGAGATTGAGATCGTGCTGGTGCGCAAAGACGGTTCTATTTTTGATGCGTTCTTGCGGATTGCGGCTGTGCGCGACGAGCGTGGCATTTTTCGCTACACCCGCGCTAGCGTGATCGATATTTCAGCTCGCAAGCGGGCTGAGAGCAATGCTCGGATATACGCCGAACAGCTGCAATCAATAGCGCAGCACGTCGTCGCGATCCAAGAGACCGAACGGCGCACGCTGTCGGCGGAACTGCATGACCGCGTGGGTCAGGATCTCGCGGCGATCAATCTCAATCTCCACATCGTCAAGGCGCAGCTTCCGCCGTCGGCGCTGACGAAAATAGGACCGCGCCTGGACGATTCCATCTCGCTCGTCGATCGTACCGTCGAAATTGTTCGTGACGTCGCCGGCGCCCTTCGTCCCTTGATTCTCGATGACTACGGGCTCGCCGCGACCCTGCGATCCTACGCACAACAATTCTCCGAGCGCACCGGTATCGAGGTCTCGCTGATCGCGGCGGAAGTGGTTCCGCGATTGGCGTACGAGTCGGAAATGGCCCTTTTTCGGGTGAGTCAAGAAGCACTGACCAACGTACTGAAACACGCCGGCGCCTCCATCGTACAGATCACACTCGCGGCCGACCCGCAATGGATTTCAATCACGATAGCCGATGACGGTTGTGGTTGTGACGCCATTGGGGATGCAAGTCACGCTTCGCGAGGTCTTGGGTTGCTGGTAATGCAAGAACGCTTGCGCGCTGTTCAGGGCTCGTTGAGCATTGAATCGCGAACCGGCGCCGGCACCGTGCTAACCGCGCGTGTACGGAGACTACGATCGTGATCAAGGTCTTGCTAGCGGACGATCATCTGATACTTCGGGAAGGGATCGAAGCACTGCTCAAGGCGCAGGACGACATTACCGTTATCGCCCATGCGCGAGATGGAAGAGATGCGGTACGGAAGATTGTCGATTTGAAACCTGACGTAGCGGTAATGGATATTGTGATGCCAGAATTGGACGGCATCGAGGCAACCCGCTTGGCTCGCGCATCGTCCACATCTACCCGCGTTGTGATTCTGTCGATGCACTCGACTACCGAACACATCTTCCGCGCGTTGCAGGCGGGCGCGAGCGGCTACCTACTCAAGGAGTCGGCGGGTGCCGAACTCGTCGCAGCCATAAGAAGCGTCTTCTCCGGCCGTCGCTATTTGAGCCAGAAGATTACCGAAGCCGTCGTCGATGACTACATTCGCGAGCATCAGTCCACGGATCCTCTCAGTAAGCTAAGCGCCCGGGAGCGCCAGATACTGCAGCTCGTAGCTGGCGGCAAGAGTACCGCCGACATCGCGAGTACGCTTTTTCTGTCGACCAAGACGGTCGATACGTATCGGAGCCGCCTGATGCAAAAGCTGGAAATCGATAACTTTGCCGGGCTTGTAAAATTCGCCATCAATTGCGGGATAACTCCGCCCTGAGTCGCGCTAGGTTCGCTGCCGCCAGGCTCCCGCAAGGTCTTCGAGAATTAGATTGATGTCCGGACCGATCCGCCGCAGTTTCGCGCGATGGATCGACGCCAGTCGTCTGAGCACG
>Ga0207700_10000114_pt1 | contig 48333 bp, 37 predicted proteins | sample LARL82metaG_FD_184348 | JGI IMG/M metagenome (GOLD analysis project Ga0207700, IMG submission 184348) | Corn, switchgrass and miscanthus rhizosphere microbial communities from Kellogg Biological Station, Michigan, USA - LAR L8-2 metaG... | ecosystem: Host-associated > Plants > Roots >...
CCGCCGATCGGCTCGCTCACGACCCTGTCGATCAGGCCCAGCGTCTTCAGTCGCGGCGCGGTGATGGCCAGCGTTTCGGCGGCTTCCTCAGCGTGCGACGCCGACTTCCACAGGATCGACGCGCAGCCCTCGGGCGAGATCACCGAATAGGTCGAATACTGCAGCATCAGTGTCGTGTCGCCGATCGCGACAGCGAGCGCGCCTCCGGACCCGCCCTCGCCGATCACGGTCACGATGATCGGCGTGTTCAAGCCCGCCATCTCGTAGAGATTGCGTCCAATCGCCTCCGACTGCCCACGCTCCTCGGCGCCGATGCCGGGAAAGGCGCCGGGGGTGTCGACCAGGGTGAACAGAGGAAGCCGGAACTTCTCGGCGAGTTTCATCAGGCGCAACGCCTTGCGATAACCCTCCGGCCGCGGCATGCCGAAATTGCGATAGATCTTTTCCTTGGTGTCGCGACCCTTCTGGTGACCGAGCACCACGCAGGGCGCACCGTTGAAGCGCGCCATGCCGCCAACAATCGCGGGATCGTCCGAATACGTCCGGTCGCCGTGCAGCTCGTGGAAATCGGTGAACATGCCGGCGATGTAGTCGAGCGTATAGGGACGTTGGGGATGGCGCGCGACCTGCGCGATCTGCCACGACGTCAGCTTCGAGTAAATTTCCTTAGTGAGCTGCTGGCTTTTCTTGGTCAGGCGCGCGATCTCGTCGGAAATGTCTACCGCCGAGTCCTCGTGCACGTAGCGCAGCTCGTCGATCTTGGTCTGCAGATCGGCGATCGGCTGTTCGAAGTCGAGAAAATTCTGTTTCAAGTGCGCTGCGGAGCTAGGACGAGCCGCGGAGCATAGCGCAAATGCGCCACCTGAAGCCAGACACCCTGCTGCGCTCGCGGCGCTGTCAGCGCATGGCCTGCACCGCGCCGCGCGACTTGAATGCGGCGAAGGCTTCGTTGGCCAGGACCGCCGACAATACCACTGCCGCGCCTGTCAGCGCCAGCGCGGAGGGTTGCTCGTCCATCAGCACCCACACCCAGATTGGCCCCAGAATCGGTTCTAGAAGTGCCAGCAGGCCGAGCTCGGTCGCCGAGAGATCGCGCGATGCCGCGGTCATCAGCAGGCATCCCGCGCCGAGCTGCACGCAGCCCATGAACACGAGCACCGCGAGGTCGCGTCCGCTCGCCGCGAAGCCATCGACCAGGAAGAACGCTGGCACCAGCGAGAAGATGCCGGCGAGCATCACCGTCGGCAGCATGTCGGTCTTGGCGCGGAATTTTCGCAGCATCGTCAGGTTGAGCGCGAAGCACACCGACACGCCCAGCGCGAGCAGGTTGCCGGCGGCGCGGCCGCCGTCGAGCGAGTCCGAGAACATGATGACGATGCCGCCGAACGCGATGCTCATCGCAAGCCACGTGCGCGTGGGGACCGCTTCGCGCAGCACCAGCCGTCCGGCGACCGCCGCCAGAAAGGGCGACACGCTCATCAGCACGAAGGTGTTGGCGACGGTCGTGCGCGTGACCGAAGCGATGAAGAAGAAAAAAGTACCGCCCAGAAACACACCCGAGAACACCCCGGGCCAGCCGACCGCCGCAACCTGCGCCGCTACGCGTCGCCCATGCATGACCAGCAGCGTGCCTGCGACGAACAGCGCCATGAAAAGCGATCGCCAGAACACGATTTCCCACGCGTTGGTGATGGAAAGCTGGCGCACCAGGATGCCGCCGGTGGACCAGCACGTCGCGGCGGCGGTCATGAGCAGGATGCTGCGGCGATGGCGTGCGAGCGTTGAGGTGGGCATGTCACGTTGTCCGACTCGCCGGCTGCGCCGGCCTGTTTCCGAGCCGCGAGCATAACGCACCCTGCTAGAATTCCACGGACAGGAGGAGTCAATGGCTGCGCATCGCATCGCCGTGATCGCCGGTGACGGCATCGGCAAGGAAGTCATGCCCGAGGGCATGCGCGCGCTCGAAGCGGCGGCGAGGAAGTTCGGCTTCGCGTTCACCTGGGACGAGCTGCCGTGGAGCTGCGACTACTACGTCAAGCACGGCCGGATGATGCCCGAGGACTGGTTCGAGCAGATCCACAAGCACGAGGCGCTCTATTTCGGCGCGGTCGGCTGGCCAGCGACGGTTCCCGACCACGTTTCGCTGTGGGGGTCGCTCATCCAGTGGCGGCGTCGCTTCGACCAATATGCCAATCTGCGACCCTGCCGGCTCATGCCCGGCATCGCTTCGCCGCTCGCCAATCGCAAACCCGGCGACATCGACTTCGTGGTCGTCCGCGAAAACACCGAGGGCGAGTATTCGTCGGTGGGCGGACGTGTCTTCGAGGGAACCGATCGTGAGACCGTATTCCAGCAAACCATCTTCACGCGCAAGGGCGTCGATCGCATCCTGAAATTCGCCTTCGAGCTTGCCAAGACGCGTCCGGCGAAGCACGTCACATCCGCGACCAAGTCCAACGGAATCTCGATCACGATGCCTTACTGGGACGAGCGCTTTCGCGAAATGTCGGCTCGTTATCCGGACATTCGCGTGGATCAGTTCCACATCGACATCCTAAGCGCGCATTTCGTCCAGCGTCCCGATCGCTTCGACGTGGTCGTGGGCTCCAACCTGTTCGGCGACATTCTCTCCGATCTCGGTCCCGCGGTGTGTGGCACGATCGGCATCGCGCCATCAGCCAACATCAATCCGGAGCGGCTCTATCCGTCGACCTTCGAGCCGGTGCATGGGTCGGCGCCGGACATCGCCGGCAAGGGCATCGCCGATCCCATCGGACAGATCTGGTCGGGCGCGCTGATGCTCGAGCATCTGGGCCACCTGGATGCGGCGGCAGCCGTCGTTCGCGCGATCGAGACCGTGCTCGCCGATTCGCGGAGCGCGCGCACACCCGACCTCGGTGGCAAGGCGACGACGACCGAGCTTGGCAAGGAGATTGCGGACGCCATCGGCTAATAGAACGCAAGCCACCAGCCCTCCGCTCGATCCATGCCGCTGTGCGACCGGTGTGACCGTGTGGCAAGATACGACCGGGTAGGCAATTCTTCCGCGGGCAAGGGGAGTACTAAATGATCATCGGCATTCCGCGCGAGACCCGCGCAGGAGAGACGCGAGTTGCCGCGACGCCGGAGACGGTCAAGAAGCTCGCGGCTTCGGATAAGCACACGCTCGTAGTGCAAAGCGGCGCCGGAATATCGTCATCGATTCCCGACGCCGATTTCGCGGCGGCGGGCGCCAAAATCGGCACCGCCGCCGAGGCGCTCGGCGCCGACATCGTGCTCAAGGTGCGTGCTCCAGCCGCAGCCGAGCTCGCGCAGCTCAAGGGCGGCGCGCTGGTGATCGGCCTGCTCGACCCATTCGACGCCGCGGGCATCCAGGCGCTGGCGGCTACTGGCGTCAGCGCGTACGCGCTCGAGAAGCTGCCGCGCATCTCGCGCGCGCAGTCGATGGACGTGCTGTCGTCGCAGGCGAACATCGCGGGCTACAAGGCAGTCATGATCGCCGCCGACAACTACGCGCGCTTCATGCCGATGCTGATGACGGCGGCGGGCACGGTGAAAGCGGCACGCGTGCTCATTCTCGGCGTCGGGGTGGCGGGCTTGCAGGCGATCGCCACCGCAAAACGGCTCGGCGCGGTGATCGAAGCTTCCGACGTGCGGCCCTCGGTCAAGGACCAGGTCGAGTCGCTGGGTGGCAAATGGGTCGATGTTCCATACGCCAACGACGAGGAGCGCAAGATCGCCGAAGGCGTGGGCGGTTACGCACGTCCGATGCCTCCCGAATGGATGGCGCGGCAATCGTCGATCATTGCCGAGCGGTGCAAGGTGGTCGACATCCTGATTACCACCGCGCTGATTCCCGGGCGGCCAGCGCCCAAGCTGATCAAGGCCGATACGGTGGCGGCGATGAAGCCGGGGGCGGTAATCGTCGATCTCGCGGTCGAGCAGGGCGGCAACGTCGAGGGTTCGGAGGTCGATCGCATCGTCGAGAAAAACGGCGTCAAGATCGTCGGCTTCGCGAATCTGCCGGCACGGGTCGCAGCCGACGCGAGCGCGCTCTACGCGCGCAACGTGCTCAACTTTCTTGCGCTCTCGCTCAACGCCAAGACCGGCGACTTCGCAGTGCCGCGCGACGACGAGATCATCCTGGCGACACTGGTGTGCGAAAACGGGCAAGTCGTCGCTGCCAAGAATTAACGAATCAGGGAGCAGACCATGACCGCAGGCGTTGACCCGATCGTCGTCAATCTCATCGTGTTCGTGCTGGCGGTCTTCGTCGGCTTTCAGGTCGTATGGAACGTGACGCCGGCGCTGCACACGCCGTTGATGAGCCTGACCAATGCGATCTCCAGCATCATCATGGTCGGCGCGATGCTCGCCGCGGGCGCCGCGGATCTGGACTGGGGTGGGTGGCTCGGCGTCGTTGGCGTGATGCTGGTGTCGATAAACACCTTCGGCGGCTTCCTGGTCACCCGACGGATGCTCGAGATGTTCAAGAAAAAGGAGCCGAAGGCCGGCGCCAAGGAAGCGCACTGACGCGCGCCATGAGCCGGCCGGCCCGCTCCAAGGGCGAATATCCGAGCGCGAAGCGCCGAGATACTCCAATTAGATACCCCAGGGGACACCAATAAATGAGCGCCAATCAACTCGCACTGTGGTACCTGGTCGCGGCGGTGAGCTTCATCCTCGCGCTGAGAGGCTTGTCGGGGCCGCACACTGCTCGCCGTGGCAACGTGTACGGCATGGTCGGCATGGCCATTGCGCTGTTGGTGACGCTCGCGCTCGTCTATTCGCACAGTAAGAACATTTTGCCGATCCTGGTGGCCATGGCGGTCGGCGCCGCGATCGGCGCCGTGGTCGCGAAACGGGTACAGATGACATCGATGCCCGAGCTGGTCGCGGCGATGCACTCGCTGGTGGGTCTGGCTGCCGTGTTCATCGCGATCGCGGCCGTCAACAACCCCGTGGCGATGGGGCTCGACGTGCCGATTACCTTCGGCCACAAGATCGAGTTGTTCATTGGCACGTTCATCGGTGCGATCACGTTCTCTGGCTCGGTGATCGCATTCGGCAAGCTGTCCGGACGCATTCGTAGTGCTCCGGTGCAGTTCAAGGGGCAGCATTTCGTGAATCTCGCGATCGGCATCGCGATGATCGCCTGCGGCATCTGGTTCTGCCTGGTGCCGGCGCCCACGCACTGGGCGCCGTTCATCGCCATGACGGCGTTGGCGTTTCTGCTGGGCTTTCTCTTGATCATACCGATCGGCGGGGCGGACATGCCGGTAGTGATCTCGATGCTCAACAGCTATTCGGGCTGGGCAGCAGCGGGCATCGGGTTCTCGCTCGATAACCCAATGCTGATCATCGCGGGATCGCTCGTTGGTTCCTCCGGTGCAATCCTCTCGTACATCATGTGCAGGGCGATGAACCGCTCGTTCTTCAGCGTAATTCTCGGCGGCTTTGGCGGCGAGGTCGCCGATGCCGCCGCCGGTGGACAGCAGAAGCAGGTCAAGAGCGGCAGCGCCGATGATGCCGCATTCCTGCTCGCCAATGCCGACACCGTGATCATCGTTCCGGGGTACGGCCTCGCGGTCGCGCGCGCCCAGCACGCGGTGAAGGAGCTCGCCGCGAAGCTCACCGAGAAAGGCGTGACGGTGAAATACGCCATTCATCCGGTTGCCGGACGTATGCCCGGTCACATGAACGTCCTGCTCGCAGAGGCCGAGGTGCCGTACGACCAGGTGTTCGAGATGGAGGACATCAACAGCGAGTTCGCGCAGGCGGATGTGGCGCTGATTCTCGGCGCCAACGACGTGGTCAATCCGCTCGCAGAGCAGAAGGGCAGCGCGATCTACGGGATGCCGATCATCGAGGCGCACAAGGCGAAGACCGTGATCGTCAACAAGCGCTCGATGGCGTCGGGCTACGCGGGCCTCGACAATCCGCTATTCTATATGGACAAGACGATGATGGTCTTCGGCGACGCGAAGAAGATCGTCGAGGAGCTGGTCAAGGCGGTCTAGATTTTTTTCGCGGCATCGCGTTACGGCGGGCGGAAACGTCTGCCGCGCGAATCGCCCGCATCGCGGCGTCGATCGCGACGTATTCCATCCTACAATGCCTGGTCGTCGCGTCTGCCGCCGGTCGTCCGGAGATCGTTTCGTTGCAAGTCCCTGAAATCACCCGAAGACCCGCATTCTGGGTTGTATTTGCCGCGCTGTCCGCGTTTTGTGCCGTGCTCGCATGGCGCTACTTCCCGGACGCGCTGCCGCTCATCAACCTCGACGTGCGCATGTCCCGGGCGCAGGCGCTCGAGCAAGGGGCGGCGCTCGGGGACAAGCTCGGACTCGCCCCCGCCGGCGCGCGTGCCGCGGTGCAGTTCGCACGCGACGCCGACACTCAGAACTACGTAGAGCTAGAGGCTGGCGGCAATGCGCGCTTCAGCGAACTGCTGTCCGGGTCGCTGTACTCGCCCTATTGGTGGGACGTTCGCCTGTTCAAGCCGCGTGAAACCGCCGAGGCGCGCATCCGCTTTCGTCCCGACGGCACGCCCTACGGTTTCGTTCTGCAGGTTCCCGAGACGCAACCTGGCCCCGCGCTCGACAGCGAAGCGGCGCGCAGCCTCGGCGAAGAGCGTGCTCGCGCCGACTGGGGCGTGGACTTCAGTGCGTGGACGCCGCTCGAGCGATCGCAGCAAACGCAACCCAACGGACGCGTCGACCACGCCTTCGTCTACGAGCGCGCGCGCGAGCAACTGGGTGATGCGCGTTTTCGCATGACGCTCACGGTTGCGGGCGACCGGCTCAGCGGACTGCTGAACTACGTTCACGTTCCGGAAGCGTTCGGCAGGCGTTTCCAGGAGCTTCGCGCGGCGAACAACAACATCGCGCAAGTCGCAAGTCTGGTCGCTGGTTTGCTGTACGGAATCGGCGGATGCGTGCTTGGCGCGCTGTGGCTCACGCGCAAGCGGGCGCTGTTTTGGCGGCCGGCATTCATGGCCGGGACGATCGTCGCGGGATTGAACGCCGCCGCGCTGCTCGCCAACGCGCCGCAGGCGTGGTTCGGCTTCGACACCGCGCAATCGGAATGGATCTTCTGGGGCCAGCAGATCGGCGCAGCGCTGCTGATCACCGTTGGCGGGACCCTGGGGCTGGCGCTCGTTTTCATGACCGCCGAGGGGCTGTCCCGACTCGCTTTCGCCGACCATCCTCAGTTCTGGCGACTGTGGTCCCGCGCGGCCGCGCCGACGCCGGCGGTGCTCGGCCGCACGCTTGGCGGCTATCTGTTCGTCGCCGTCGAGCTTGCGCTGATCGTCGGCTTTTATTTTGTGACCAACCGCTACCTGGGATGGTGGCAGCCGTCCGAGTCGCTCTCGGATCCCAACATTCTCGGCAGCGCGCTGCCGGGTCTCGCTCCGATAGGTACGGCGCTGCAGGCTGGCTTCATGGAAGAGTGCCTGTTCCGCGCGATTCCGCTGTCGCTCGCGGCGCTCATCGGTGCGCGCTTCGGCGTGCGCCGCGTCGCCATCGCGTGCACGCTGGTGCTGCAGGCGGTAGTGTTCGGCGCTGCCCATGCCAACTATCCGGGCTTCCCGGCGTATTCGCGGCCGGTCGAGCTGTTCGTTCCAGCGCTGATCTGGGGACTCATTTTCCTGCGCTTCGGATTGCTGCCCACGGTGATCCTGCACGCGGTGTTCGACCTGGTGCTGATGTCGATGCCGGTATTCCTTATCGCGGGTGCCGTCGCGCATTTCAATCAGGCGCTGGTGATCGGCGCAGCGCTGATCCCGCTGGCGATCGTGCTCGCGCGCCGGGTTCAGGCCGGCGCGTGGAGTGAGCTGCCTGCGTCGCTGCGCAACGGCATCTGGCAACACCGCATGGCCGAGGGCACTGTGGGTCCGGCGGACGCGCGGGCCGCGGCGGGCCGCTGGACGATGCGCGTGCAGCAGGCGCTGCCGCTGCTGGCGGCGATCGGTCTCCTGGCCTTTGTGGCGGCGGGCGACTTCCACAGCGATGCGCCGCCGTTGACCATCGACCGCGCGCGCGCCGAAGCCGTCGCCGACCAGTCGCTCAAGGCGCGCGGCATCGAGCTCGGCCCCGAGTGGAAGCGCATGTCGTCGACGCGCTACGTGTCGCACGAGTCCGGGATCTGGTTATGGCACAAGTTCGTATGGCGCGAGGCGGGCGCCGACGTGTACGCGAAGCTCATCGGGCGCTGGCTGGCGCCGCCGATGTGGGAGGTGCGCTACGCGCGCTTCGACGTCGGCGATGTCGCCGATCGCGTCGAGGAGTGGACGGTCACCGTCGACGGTGCCGGCAATCTGCGACAGGTGCGGCACGTCTTGCCCGAAGCCCGGCCGGGCGCGAGTCTTTCACAGGAAGATGCGCGCAAGATCGCGCAGCAGGGACTGGCGCGTTTCCTCGGGCTCGACGCCGGCGCAATGCGTGAAGTCTCGGCGGAGCAGGGCCAAAGACCTGCTCGCGTCGACTGGCAATTCATCTGGGCGGATCCGCGCGTCGATGTCGGTGCGGGCGGCGAGGCGCGCGCGGTCGTCGGCATCGGCGGCGACGAGGTCGTCAGCTATGGTCGCGCCATTTTCGTGCCAGAGGAGTGGCAGCGCAGCGAGCGCGCGCGGCTGGCGCGGCTACGCCTGATCAGGATGGCGATCGCGCTCACCGCCGTCGTCGCCGGCGTGGCGGCGCTGATCGCTTCCATCATCGCGTGGAGCCGCGGCCGCTTCGACCGGCGTGCGTTCGCGATCTCATTCATCGCGCTCGCCGCCGCTTTGGCGCTCGGTGCGGCCAACCTGTGGCCGGTCACCCAGATGTCTTTCGACACGACCGAGCCGTATCGATGGCAGGCGCTGCTCTCGGTCGCAGGCACTGCGGTATCGCTATTGCTGCTTACCTTGGTGCTGGCACTGCTGGCAGGCGTCGCTGCGTGGGCCGCGCGGTCGTACGCGCCGGATGGAGGCGACGCTTCGCGACTGTTGCTGCGTGGTCTGGCCGCGGGGGCGTTCGTCGCCGGAACCAATGCGCTCATCGGCGTGGCCGCGGTGCGCGACCTGCCGCGATGGCCGACCGGCACCGATATCAGTGCATGGTCGCCATGGCTGGCAGCCATCACCGGCACGATCGTTCCAGTGATCGGAGGCATCGCGGTCAGCGTCATGATCCTGTTCTGGCTGGACCGGCTTACCGACGGCTGGCATCGCCGGCGCGGCTGGGCTTTCGTGCTTCTCGCCGGCGTTGCCGGCGCGCAGGCCGCGATGTCGGTCGACAATCCGCTCGCCATCATCGCGATCGCCTTGGTGGTAGGAGCACTGGACACGCTGCTGTTCGCCGCCGTCCTGCGCTTCGACCTGCGCGTGGTACCGGGATTCGTCGCCGCTCAGCTGATTGCGACGGTTGTCACCGACGCGTTGTTGCAGCAGACGCGGGCGAGCCTGGCCATGGGCGCGCTATCGTGCGCGATGATGGTGGCGATGACCTGGGGCGCGACGCGTTACTTGATCCGCGCAGGGCCCGCCGCGGCGCATGCGCGCGCGCCCGCGTAGTCCGGGCACCCTTCCGGCTACTTTACCGTGACCCGATACGGGATCACCTGGTTGTCGGCTCGGTGGAACGCGGTGACGTTGCTGCGCGTCGCCCAGGGAATGACTTGGCGATGCAGCGGCAAATGGTTGATCTCCGCGTTGTGCGCCGCCAGCGCGTCGCGGATCTCGCCCAGACGCTGCTCGGGGTCCATGTCCACCTTGACCTTGGCCGTGAGTTCGTCGAGTTGCGCGTTGCTGTAGCGACCGTAGTTGTAGTCGCCGTCGCCCTTGCCGGTGTAGCTCGACAGCACCGGCTGCAGGATGAATATGCCGTCGGTCGATGCGCCGCCCCAGCCCAGCATGTACAGGCTGGTATCGGTATTGGTCAGCTTCGGAAAATAGTTGGCGCGCGGCATGGCGTTGACGGTGATCACGATGCCGATCTGCGCCCACATCGCGGCGAGCGCCTGGCAGATCTTCTCGTCGTTGACGTAGCGGTTGTTCGGGCAATCCAGCGTGACCGCGAAGCCATTCGGGTAGCCGGCCTCGGCCAGCAGCTGCTTCGCCTTCGCCTTGTCGAAGGGCAGGCGCTTTTCGAGCTCAGGGGTCGACTGTTCCGGAGAGGGCAGCATCGCGCCCGACGGCTTGGAGAGCCCGCGCATGGTCGTGGTCCGGATCGCGTCGATGTCGATCGCCTGGTACATCGCCTGACGCACGCGCTTGTCCTTGAACGGGTTCTTGCCCTTGACGCTCGAATACAGCAGCTCGTCGCGTTTCTGGTCCATGCCGATGAACACGATGCGGTTCTCGGTGCCTTCCAGCACCTTGATGTCGGGATTCTGCTTCAGGCGCGGCACGTCCTGCGGCGGCGGATCATTGACCAGATCGACTTCGTTGGACAGCAGCGCAGCGAGCCGCGTCGCGTCGGACACGATGGGTATGTATATGACTTCGTCGGCGTTGCCGGTGAAGAGCCCTTGCTTGATACCCCACCAGTCGGGGTTCTTGGCGAGGACCGTCTTGACGTCCGGCTGGCGCGACTTGAGCATGTACGCCCCGGTGCCGTTGGCCTGATGCGCGGTGATCATGTCCTCCTTGGCTGCGAAGTCCTGCGGCTTGGTCGCGCGGTTCTTTTCGCACCACGCCTTGCTCATGATGTAGATCGTCGTCACGTGCTGTAGCTCGATCGGGTTCGGGCCGTTAGTGGTGAACTCGACGGTTAGGTCGTCGATCTTTTTCGGCGTGCCCGCTGCGTTGGAATAGGCGCGCAGCTGCGAGCTGTCGGCGCGTGCGCGCTCGTAGCTGAACACGACGTCGTCGGCCGTGAACGGCGTGCCGTCGTGGAACTTGACGTCGGGGCGAAGCTTGAACCGCCACGTGGTCGGATTGACCTGCTGCCACGACACCGCGAGCGCCGGCTCGAGTTTGAGGTCCTTGTCGGTTTGCACCAGCGTGTCGTAGACCAGCGAATTGATGTTGTTGGTGAGGTTCTCGTTCTGCGAATGCGGGTCGGTGGTGTTCATGTCGCCGCGACCGGCCCAACGCAGGGTCTTGGCGTCGGCGGCTGCCGGCCATGCGCTGCCAAAGGCGGCGAGGACTAGCGTTACTGCGAGCGTGCGGAACATGGTGAGGGCCCTTGTCAAACGGCGATGCGAAATGATACGCCGGCGCGGGCGCGGGCACCGTTAGGACCTAGTGGACTGTAACGGCCACATCGGTAGCGTCCTGCTTGTCCTCGACGGGCACAGCGTCGTTACTCGTAGTCGCCATAGGGTTGACTGGGCCTCCTTCTCGCGCCTCGCTGCGCCCGCCGATTGCCGCGCGATACTTACTACCGATCCGACAGTAACAGTCCACTAGAATGCGACCCTCGCGACACGCCGCCATGACCCCGAAACCCGCTTTCTCGCCGGACTCGCTCCTGACCCTTCTCGCGCAGGGCATGAGCTCCGATTGGCTGCCGCTGTCCAGGCGTATACACCGGCTGCACGCTCGCGGCACCCGGGACGCCGAGATCGACCGCGTCGCGCGCGCGGTGGCGGCGTCGCGCGAGCGCGCGCTTGCGCGCGATGCGGCGCGGCCCCGCGTCGTGTACCCGCCGGATCTGCCGATCGCCGACCAGCGAGAAGAGATCGCCGCGGCGATCCGCGATTATCCGCTGGTGATCGTGTGCGGCGAAACCGGATCCGGCAAGACCACGCAGCTTCCCAAGATATGCCTCGAGCTCGGTCGCGGCGTGCGCGGGCTGATCGGTCACACGCAGCCGCGCCGCATCGCAGCGCGCAGCGTCGCGGCGCGCATCGCGCAGGAGCTGGGCGGCGCAGTCGGCAACACGGTCGGATACAAGGTGCGCTTCACCGACCGTACCGGTCCCGACGCCTACATCAAACTGATGACCGACGGCATCCTGCTTGCCGAGACGCAAGGCGATCCGCGACTGTCCGCGTACGACACCATCATCGTCGATGAAGCACACGAGCGCAGCCTCAACATCGACTTCCTGCTCGGCTATCTGAAGCGCCTGCTCTCCGAGCGCGACGACCTCAAGGTCATCATCACCTCGGCCACGCTCGACGCGCAGCGCTTCGCGGCGCATTTCGGCGAGGGCGGCAGCGCCGCACCGGTGATCGAGGTGTCGGGGCGCACCTATCCCGTCGACGTACGTTACCGCGCGCCGCCGCAGGACGACGACGACGAGGAGCCGCTCGAGCAGGCGATCGTCGCGGCGAGCGAAGAGCTCTGGCGCGAGGGGCCGGGCGACATCCTGGTGTTCCTGCCCGGAGAGCGCGAGATCCGCGAGACCGCCGAGCTTCTTCAGCGGAGCCTCGCGCGCAAGCCCTATGCCGCGGCGATCGAGGTGCTGCCGCTGTATGCGCGGCTGTCGATCGAGCAGCAGCAGCGCGTGTTCGCGCCGAGCGCCGGCCGTCGCGTAGTGCTCGCGACCAACGTTGCAGAGACTTCACTCACCGTCCCCGGCATCCGCAGCGTGATCGACACGGGGCTGGCGCGCATCAAGCGCTACGCGCCGCGCAACAAGGTGACGCTGCTGCAGATCGAGAAGATTGCGCGCGCTCCCGCCGATCAGCGCGCGGGGCGTTGCGGGCGCGTGGGCCCCGGCGTGTGCGTGCGCCTGTACGACGAGCAGGATTTCGCGGCGCGGCCCGAGTACGCGGAGCCGGAGATCCTGCGCAGCTCGCTGGCGGCGGTGATCCTGCGCATGGCGGCGCTCGACCTCGGCCCGGTCGACGCCTTTCCGTTCGTTGAGCCTCCGGGAACGCGCGCAATCGCCGACGGCTACCAGTCGCTGCAGGAGCTGGGCGCGGTCGACGATGATCGAAAGCTGACCGCGCTCGGCCGCGAGCTCTCGCGCCTGCCGCTCGATCCGCGGCTGGGGCGCATGCTGCTCGCGGCGCGCGACGCGGGATGTCTCGCCGAGGTGATGGTAATCGCCAGCGCGCTGTCGGTGCCCGACCCGCGCGAGCGTCCGCTGGACAAGCAGCAGGCCGCTGACCAGGCGCACCTGCGCTTTCGCGACGAGCGCTCCGATTTCCTGAGCCTGCTCGCACTCTGGCAGTTTTTCGACGATGCGCTTTCAGCGAAGCTAGCGCATCGTGCGCTGGTGGATCGCTGCCGCACGCATTTCGTGTCCTATCTGCGCCTTCGCGAGTGGCGCGACCTGCATCATCAACTCACCGAGCAGGTGCGCGAGCTCGGCTGGAAATGGACCGATGCGCTGCCCGACGCGATCGACGACGCGCGCTACGCCGCGATTCACCGCGCGCTCCTTGCAGGCCTGCTGTCCAACATCGGAACCAAGGCCGACGACGGCGAGCATTATCTGGGTGCGCGCGGCATCCGCTTCTATCTGCACCCGGGGTCGGGCATGGCGCGCCGCAATGCCAAATGGGTGCTCGCCGCCGAGCTCACCGAGACGACGCGCCTGTACGCGCGCTGCGCGGCGCGCATCGAGCCGGCATGGATAGAGGCCGTTGCCGGCGACCGGGTCGAGCGCAGCGTGTTCGATCCGCGCTGGGATCGCGAGCGCGGCGAAGTGGTGGCCGCAGAGCGCGTGTCGCTCTACGGACTTACGCTGGTGGCGAGGCGCCGGGTCTCGTTCGGACGCATCGAGCCCGTCGCGGCGCGCGAGATTTTCCTGCGCGAGGCGCTGGCTGCCGATGACATCGCTATCGACGCGCCATTTCTCGCGCACAACCGGGCACAGATCGCCGAGGTTGCGGAGCTCGAGCACAAGGCGCGCCGTCAGGACGTGCTGGTCGACGAGGATGCCATCGCGGCTTTCTATGCCGAGCGCGTGCCCGCAGGCGTGCATTCAACGGCATCGTTCGAGCGCTGGCGGCGCGATGCCGAGGGCAGGGAGCCGAAGCTGCTGTTCATGACGCGGGAGGCGCTGATGCGTCACGCCGCGAGCACCATTACCGAGGTTCAATATCCCGATTTCATCGATACGGCGGCGGCGCGGTTGCCGCTCAGCTATCGTTTCGCGCCTGGGCATCCCGAGGACGGGGTCACCGTCACGGTGCCGCTGGCCCTGCTGAACCAGCTCGACGAGGCCGTGCTCTCGTGGCTGGTGCCGGGACTCATTCGCGAGAAGATCGCCGCGCTGATCAAGGCTTTGCCCAAGGCGTGGCGAAATCGCCTCACGCCGGTGCCCGAAGTCGTCACCACGTTCCTGATCGATGCCGATTCAATCGCACCCGGCGAGCGGGGGCGTGTCGAGGATGCGCTGCGGTCGTTTTGTGCGCGACGCCTGATAGAAGCGCCGCCGCTGGCCGCGGCTGCGTCATCGGCGCTGCCGGCGCACCTTTCGATGAACATCCGCGTCGTGGACGCCGCCGGCAAAGAACTGGCCCAGGGTCGTGACCTGGCCGCGCTTCGCGCTCAACTCGGCGACGCGGCGCAGTGGTCGTTTTCGGCGGAAGCGCCGATCGAGCGCAGCGGCATCCGTGCGTGGGACTTGGGCGACCTTCCTGAGTCGATCGCCATCGAGCGCGCCGGTCGCCAAGTGACGGGGTATCCCGCACTGGTGGACGACGGCGAGAGCGTGTCATTGAAGCTCTACGACACGCGCGCTGCTGCCGATGCGGCGACGCGGGTGGGTGTGCTGCGACTGTTGCGCCTGCAGCTTGGAAGCGCATTGCGGGGATGGGAAAAGCCCCCGGCGGGCTACGTTGCCACCGCACTGTCGCTTCGGCCCGCGGTGAACCCAGATGCGCTTTGGGGCGATGTCCAGGCGGCGATCGCCGATCGGGCGCTGATCGGCGACGATGCGCTGCCGCGCTCGGAGCGCGCCTTCGTCGAGCAGCTCAAGCGTGCGCGCACCCGCCTGCCGGCGGTCGCCGAGGGCGCCTTTCGCATGCTCTCGGCGATCGCCGCGGAGTACCACGCGCTCAGCCAGCAGCTTGCCGCGCTTTCCTCGGCGCGTGCGAGGCTGCGCTGCGAAGTAGCGCAGCAGCGCGATGCGCTGGTGTACGCCGGCTTTTTCGCCGCGACGCCGTGGGCGCAGCTATCGAACCTTCCGCGCTTCCTGCAAGCGCTGCAGCGTCGACTCTCCAAAGCTCCCGGTAACAGCCTCGCCGAGACGCGGCATGCGCCGCAGGTGGCCGCACTCTGGGAGCGATACCGCGCACGGCTGGACGCCAACCGAGCCGCGCAGCGGGTGGAACCGGCGCTGGAGACGTACCGCTGGCTCATCGAGGAGCTCAGGGTGTCGCTTTTCGCCCAGGAGCTTCGGGCGGCGGTTCCCGTGTCGTATAAACGCCTCGAAAAGGCCTGGGCGGAGCTTTTGCGGGGGTAAATGGCCATTAATCGCATTGGCACCGCGAAACCACGCGTGATACAGTCACTTACCGCATTTTCTGGGTCCGCGGTCGAGGTTGCGGCAGGCTTTCATGGCCCAGCGAACGCGATCGCAACGACACCAAAAGGACTGGAACCAGGTGAGCGCAACGACGACCTCGGGCGAGCGGGTGGTCGCAAACCGCCGTCAGATGCCCAAGGAAATGGCCAAAATTCTCGGCGACTGCCGCGACTTGGCCATTCATCGTCTGTTGTTGTCGTTCACCTCGATGCTCGACCGGGTCGGCGACCTCCTCATGGCGCGCGCAGAGCGCACCGACGTGCGCGAGGAGCAGACCCTATGCCTCGATGCCCGGGCGATGCTGAACACCGAAGGCGCCAAGCTCATTGCCGACTTCGAGCGACACCTGCGCCAGCATATCGACGACCGTATGCAGGGGAGGATCGAGACGAAGGCCGACTTTGCCAAGGTCGACGCCAAGAAGCTCACTCTGGTCGACACCTCGGCGATGGACGAGTCGGTGCTCTCGGGGAACATCGTTCGTGTGGTCGAAAACCAGTGCGAAAGCGAGCTTCGCGAGTTCAACCGCGCGGTCGGCTATCTGCTCGGACGGCCCGACCTCGAGACCGCCGCCAATCCGCTTGCGCCCACGACCATCGTCGAAGCGTTTACCGATGCGCTGCACGGCATCGATGGCGACCAGCGCATCAAGCTGACGATCCTGAAGGAGCTCAACCAGACCTCGCTGGGCGACATCAACGAGATCTATGCTGATCTCAACCGGCACCTGGACAACCTGAAAGTCGTTCCCAAGCAGCGCTCGGCAATCGTCAACCGTTCAACGGCGGCGGAACGCGCAGCTGCGGCCGAGGGCAGGGCCTCTCCGCATCAGCAACCGCCCGGTGCGCCCGCGCCCGGAGGCGACATCGACCTGATGGCGGTGCTGCAGCGCCTCGCCAGCCAGGGCATGCTGCGCCAATCGGCGCCCGGAATGTCGGGGGGACTGCCTCCCGGTGGTATGGCGGTCCCGGGAATGGGTAGCGCAGCGGCGGCCGCAGGCTACGCGTTGAGCATGCCCGGTAGCGCGGGCGGATTCGCCTCTGCCGGCGGACAGGCGGTTGGGTATGCGCAAGGCGGCACCGGCGCGCCGGCGGCACCGGCGATCGGTCCTTTCGGCGGTCCGCGCATCCTCGTCACGCCCGAGCTCGGCGAGGCGCTCGGAAGGCTGCAGCACGGCGAAAGCGGGTTCGAGGTCGGCGGCGCCGCGGTTTCGTTTGCCGGCTTACAGCAGGATATGCACAACGTCCTGCGCGACATCCAGGATTCGCCGCTCGGCGCGCGTGCCAACCAGCTCGAGGCGATGACCATCGAGCTGGTCGCCATGCTGTTCGATTTCATCTTCGAGACCAAGGATCTGCCCGACAGCATCAAGGCGCTGATCGGACGCCTGCAGATACCGGTGCTCAAGGCGGCGATGCTCGACGGCGCATTTTTCTCGAAGAAATCGCACCCTTCGCGGCTGATGGTCAACGCGCTCGCGCACGCGGGCATCGGCTGGTCGCCGATGATGGGACACGACGATCCGCTGTATCGCAGGATCGAGACCATCGTTCATCGCGTGCTCGACGAATTCACCGACGACATCGGATTGTTCGACACGCTGCGCGAGGACCTGGAGGCGTTCCTCGCCACCGAGGAGAAGAGCGCCGAAGTCAACATCCAGTCCAGCGCGGAAGAAATAAACAAGCGCGATCGCCTCGAGATCGCGCAGATGGTTGCGCGCTCGGAAGTAGAACGCCGGTTGAAGGAGAATCCTGCGCCGAATTTCCTGGCGACGTTCCTGCGCGACAAGTGGCAGGGCACGCTGGCGCAAATCTACATGCGCGACGGCGAGGAATCGGAGCCGTGGACCGGCGCGCTGTCAACGCTCGACGACCTTGTCTGGAGCGTGCAGCCCAAGCGCGCGACCGACGATCGCAAGAAGCTGGTGGCGATGCTGCGCAATCTGCTGCGTCGACTGCACGGCGGACTGCACAACGTGTCGTGGGAATCGGGCGAGCGCGAACAGTTCATGTCGAACCTGGTCGCCGCGCACGCCGCCGCGGTGAAGGCGAGCCTCGCCTCGACGCCGATGCCTACCACCGCCGTGGCCGAGGCCGCTGCCGCCGCGGCGGCCGAAGCCTCCGCCAAGGGCGATGTCGACACCGCCACCAAGGCGCGCGCGCTCGCCGAAGCGATGGCGCCCGCGCCGCCTCCTCCCGCGCCGCCGCCGGAGCCCGAGATCGTGCAGGACCGCTTCGCCGAGATCGCGGGCAGCCTGGAACGCGGCATGTGGGTCGAGTTCGAGGGCGAGGACGGCCAGCTCGCGTTCGCCAAGCTCGCCTGGGTAAGTCCGCTGCGCGGAACGTATCTGTTCACCAATCGGCAGGGGCAGAAGGCGGTATCGCTCACCGCGGACGAACTCGCGCAGCGCTTCCGCAACGACCGCGCACGGCTGGTCGAAGCCGAGCCGCTGGTCGATCGCGCATTCACCAGCATGCTTGCGTCGATCGAGGAAAAGTTCGGCGACGCAGCCACCGCGGACGCCCCCGCTTGATCGACCGCACGGGCGCGGTCGCGCTCGGCCCCGCACCGCCGCGATGAGTGCCGCAGGGCCGCCTCAAGAGACGCGCCCCCTTGGGGGAACGGCGCGTAGCGACGCTCGGGGGGATACCACTTCCGCCGGGCAGCCCCCAGGCACTCATTCACCCGGAGCAACGGCACGCAGCGGTAATCTAGGGGAAGATCCAAGCCTGGCGCAGGGCGCGTGGTTCGATGACGTGCGCATCGGCGACCGGTTCAGCGCCCGCGTCACCATCACCGACGCGCACCTGCTGATCGGAGCGGGGCTGATCGGCGATTTCAATCCGCATCACGTCGACGACGAGTACGCGAGGACGACGCGCTTCGGTTCGCGCATCCTGCATGGCGTACTCACCAGCGCGCTCATGGGCGCGCCCGTGGGCATGCATTTCCACGGCACCGCGGTCGCGTATCTGGAGCACGCCGCCCGCTTCGTGGCGCCAGCTCGCCCCGGCGATACGCTGACCACGACCTGGACGGTCGCGGCGTGCGATCCCAAGCCCGCCAAGCGATCCGGCGTCGTCGTGCTCACCGGCGTATGCCACAAGCAGGGCGGCGTGCTGGTTGCCGAGGCCAGCGCCAAGATGCTGGTGAACATGCGCCCCGCGCTTGCAGCGGCCACCTGAGCGCCGTGCGTCGCGTGCGCTAAGCCGCGCGCACCGGATCGTCGGCCAACGCCCGCGCGATCTCCGCCACCATACCGGGGCCGCGATAGATGAGTCCCGTGTAGATTTGCACCAGCGTCGCGCCAGCGCTGATTTTTTCCCGTGCATCGTCGCCGGAGAAAATGCCGCCGACGCCGATGATCGGCAGCGCGCCGTCGAGCTCCCGCGCGAGCGCGAGCACCACGGCGGTGGCGCGCTCCTTGAGCGGCCGGCCCGATAATCCGCCGGCTTCGCCGGCATGCGGGAGACCGGCTACGCCTTGGCGATCGGTCGTCGTGTTGGTGGCGATCACGCCGTCGATCTTGCGCGCGGCCAGCGTGCGCGCCACTTCGGCAATGGCGTCGGCGTCGAGGTCCGGTGCGATTTTCACAACGATCGGCGTGTACTTGCTATGCGCTTGCGCCAGCCGCGCCTGCGCCCGCTTGAGCGCGACCAGCAGCGCGTCGAGCGCGGCGTGCTCCTGGAGCTCGCGCAGTCCTCGCGTGTTGGGCGACGAAATGTTGATGGTTACGTAGCTCGCGTGCGCATACACCGCATCGAGGCAGGCCAGGTAATCGTCTACCGCGCGCTCGTTCGGCGTATCGAAGTTCCTGCCGATGTTGAGTCCGAGCACGCCGCCCGCTTTCCGGTAGCGGGCGCGTGCGACATTGGCGAGAAAGGACTCGACGCCGTCGTTGTTAAATCCCAGTCGGTTGATCAGCGCATCGGCTTCGGGCAGGCGGAACATGCGCGGTCTCGGATTGCCGGGTTGCGCGCGCGGCGTGACCGTGCCGCACTCGATGAATCCGAAGCCCAGCGTCGCCAATCCGTCGATGTGCGCGGCATTCTTGTCGAGTCCTGCGGCGAGACCGACGCGATTGGGAAAGCGGATTCCCATCGCGGTGACCGGCGATGCGGGCGCCTTGGCCGCGATCAGCTGCGCGACACCGATGTTGGCGGCGGCGTCGAGTCCGGCGAAGACGGCGTCGTGTGCAGCCTCGGGATCGAGCGCGAAGAGCAGCGGGCGGAACAGCGGATAGAGCATCGATGCGCACCGGGCCACGCGCAATCCATGCGCGGGCGGATGATACCATTCGCCGCCGTATGCATTGCCATCGCGTCCCCGACGATATGTGCACCCACGCGGCGCCAAAACGACTCGCGTGGTGCGCGGCCATGCTGGTCGCACTCTGCACGTGCGTGAGTGACGGCGCCGAGGCACAAGCGAGCGCGAAGAGTGCCACGGTGGGCGGCGAAGTCTACGCTGGCCGCGCCGACGTGCAGGCCTTCATCGCCGGGCTGGTGCGCGACGACGGCTTCGACGCCAGGACGCTCGCGCAGGTCTTCGGACAGGTCCGCCCGCAGCCCAGGGTTGTCGCGGCCATGTCGCGGCCGATCGTCGCGCCGCCCAAGTGGTTTGAATACCGACCGCAGTTTCTCAACGCATCGAGAATCGACGCCGGGGTGGCCTTCTGGCATGCCAACGAAGCAGCGCTCGCGCGCGCGCAGGACGGCTTCGGCATTCCCGCGCCGGTGATCGTAGCGATCATCGGCGTGGAGACCTACTATGGGCGCAACACCGGGTCCTACCGGGTGATCGACGCGCTGTCGACGCTGGCGTTCGACTATCCGCGCCGCGCCGAGTATTTCAGCGCCGAGCTGCGCAACTTCCTGCTGCTGTGCCGCGAGCAGGGCGTCTCTCCGCTCGAGGCGCGCGGTTCGTTTGCCGGCGCGGTGGGACTGCCGCAATTCATGCCAGGCAGCATCCGCGAATATGCGATCGACTACGATGGTGACGGCCGCATCGACCTTGCCAACGATCCCGACGACGCGATTGGCAGCGTCGCCAATTACCTCGCCCGCCATGGCTGGCAACCCGGACAGCCGGTGATGGAGCCGGTGCGCGTCGAGGTTGAACGCGCCGAAGCGGTGGTGGCGTTGTTCGACGGCGGTGTCACGCCGCGTCGCAGCGTCGCCGACTGGGTCCGCGATGGCGTGACCGGGGTGGCGATTCCCGGCGATCTCGCTGCCGATCCCGTCGGACTGCTGATGCTCGAAACGACCGACGCCCCGGAGTACTGGATGACGTTCAGCAACTGGTTCGTGCTGACGCGTTACAACCGCAGCCGGCTTTACGCCTCGGCGGTCTGGCAGCTCGCGCAGGCTCTCGCCGAGGAGCGTGAAAGGGTATTCTCGCGCTAGAGTGCAACACGCCCCGGCAGGATCCGAAGTTCGCGGCTTCGGCCGCGGAATGCGGACCTTGAAGGCAGGAGTACGGCATGACGACACGATTTGAAGGCGTCTCCGTGCGCAGGGCGGCGGTCGTCCTCGCGCTCGCTTCCAGTTTGCTCGGCCTGACCACCCGTGGTTCCGCGCAGACGGACATGCTGGACGTGGCGGCGGACGGGCGCGATATCCGGCAAATAGACATCGCGGACGGTGTCTATCAGTTCATGACCATGCGCGACAGCTATGTCAGGCAACTCAATTCGGTGGTGGTGGTGAACGAGCGGGACGTGCTGGTTTTCGACACCAACACCCGTCCCTCGAGCGCACGCATCATTCTCGACAGGATCCGTCGCATCACCGACAAGCCAGTGCGCTACGTGGTGAATTCGCACCATCATCCAGACCACTGGTCCGGCAATGAGGTTTACGTCAAGGCTTTTCCCGGAGTGGAGATCATCTCCACCGAGCAAACGCGCCAGTTCATGCAAGCCGTGGACGCCGCCTGGCCCGCGAGATTCACGGAAACCCTGAAAGCCATGGAGATGGCGGTGGGAAAGGAAACCGCGACCGGCAAGCTGGGCGACGGAACGGATCTCTCATCGGAGCGGCGCCGGCGCGATGAGAACGACCTGCGCGACTATCGCAGCTTCGTCGACGAGATGACGAACTTGCATCGGATCTATCCGACGCTGGTCTACCGCGACCAGCTGACGCTGCTGCACGGAGGCCGCGAGTTTCGGTTCATGAGCGTGACCGGTGACGCCGAGGGCACCACCGTGCTCTACCTGCCCAACGAAAAGATACTCGTCACCGGCGACGCGGTATCGTATCCGATCCCCTACGTGACGCCGCCGCCCAGCCGCCAAGCGAGAAGCCTGCGCGCGCTGGCGCAACTGGACGTGGACGTCATCGTTCCTGGGCATGGGCCGGCGTTTCGCGACAAGCGCTTCATCGCTCTCGAAGCGCAATTGCTTGAATCGGTCGTCAGGGACGTGCGCGCCGCGTTGCGCAAGGGCGTGCTGACGCTCGATGAAATCCAGCGCGAAGTCACTGCCGAAGAGTTGCGGGAACAGTTTACCCACAACGACGCGGATTTGGACGCGCGTTATCGAGACCGGGTGAAATACATCGTCAGAATCGCCATCCGCGAGGCGAGGGACGGGCAGGACCTTCAGTAATGCGGAGCGAACGCCGTGGTCTGCGTCATCGCCTTCGCGCATCTTCCAGGCGCCCCGCATCACTGCCGCCGGTTCAACGCCGCGCGCACGTACGCAAGCAGGCCCTGCGTCGAGGCATCGGCGTCGGCGAGGTTGCCGTCGCCACGCAGCGCGGCCGCCAGCGGAGTCGCGAGCTGCTTGCCGAGCTCGACTCCCCATTGGTCGAAGGAATTGAGTCCGAGCAGGATGCCTTCCACGAACACGCGATGCTCGTAAAGTGCGAGCAGTTGTCCGAGCCGCCGCGCGCTCTGCTCGGGCATGAGCAGCGTGGTCGACGCGCGATTGCCGGGGCACACGCGATGTGCCGCCTGTATCGCGACCGTGGCGGCGTCGACGCCCTCCGCGACGAGTTCGGCGCGAACGGTATCGAACGAACGCCCGCGCATCAACGCCTGCGATTGCGCGAGCGCATTGGCGATCAGCGTGTCCTGCTGTTCGCCCAGCGGATGCGCGGCACGCAGCGGAACGACGAATTCCACAGGAACCGATTGCGTCCCCTGGTGCAGCCATTGGAAAAAGGCGTGCTGGCTGTCGCTACCTGGACCTCCCCACAGCGCCGGCGTAGCGGGGCCGTGGAGAGGCGAGCCGTCGCGCGCGACCGACTTTCCGTTGCTTTCGAGGGTGAGCTGCTGCAGATACGCCGGAAGCAGCGAGAGGGCGTGTGCGTAGGGGACGATCACGCGCTGCGGATGCCCCAGCACGCGCGCGTTCCAGAAATCCACCAGCGCCAGCAGCACCGGAACGTTGTGCTCCAGCGGTGCGTCGCGAAAATGCGCGTCGGCGCTGGCGGCGCCGCCCAGCAGTTCGACGAAGGCGTCCCAGCCGCAGCGTACGGCGATCGCGAGACCCGCGGCCGACCACACTGAATAGCGGCCCCCCACCCAATCCCAGATCGGGAGAATGTCGCTTCCCGCAACACCGAATGCACGCGCTGCTTCGGCATTGCCGGTAACGGCGATGAAATGCGGAGACAATTGCATGTGCCCGCCGAGCGCGCGCGCCAGCCATTCGCGCGCGGAATGCGCGTTGGCGAGCGTTTCGGCGGTGGTGAACGTCTTCGAGGTGACGACGAACAGCGTCGTTGCCGGCTCCATGCCCGCGAGCGCGCGGCTCAAGTGCTCGGGATCGACGTTGGAAACGAAACTTACGTCGGGGCCCGATGCGTTCGGCGCGCGCGGTCCCGCGAGCGCGTCGCACACCAGTCGCGGCCCGAGATCGGAACCGCCGATGCCTATGTTCACCACGTTGCGCAGCGGGCGCCCCGTGGCGCCGATGCGAGCCCCCCCGCGAATCTGCTGCGCGAGCGTGCGCATGCGCGCCTGCGTCGCTCGGATGAGCGGGATGATGTCGGCGCCGTCGACGATGCAAGGCGTCGCATCCTGCTGGCGCACCGCGCTATGCAACGCCGGCCGGCCCTCGGACAGATTGACCTTTTCGCCCGCGTAGAGCGCGGCGATCCAGGCCGGCAGGTTGCGCTCGCGCGCATAGTTTGCGAGCAGCGCGACCGTATCGCTGGTGATCCTCTGCTTGGATAGATCGACCAGCCACTGATCCCACACCAGCGACAGCTGCGCGAAGCGGTCCGAATTATCGGTGAACAGCGACTCGAGCGATTGCCCCGCGAGCACGCGTCCATGCCGTGTGAGCGCGTCCAGCGTCGAAAGGGAGGAGGGATCGCTGCTCATCGCGGGAGTGGGTTCGGGCGCAAATGCATCGGGTCGGCACCACGAAGGTGCGCGTGAGCATAAGCTATTGAGGCACGCTTCTCAAACTCGCTACAATGAGACGTCGTGCCGGCACCGGTGCATGAGGTCGGTGCAATGGTGCAATACTTCGCGCCACACTTCAGCCACCATGGATGCCGCCACCGACAAGGATCTGCCGCTCAAGGAGGATACGCGACTCCTCGGCCGCCTGCTTGGCGACGTGCTGCGTGCGCAGACCGGTGCCGCAGGCTTCGAGCGCATCGAGGCCATCCGCCAGACCGCGATCAGATTCCGCCGCGCCAGCGGCGACGAAGCAGTCAACGTCAAGCCCGAGCTCGACGCGCTGCTCAACGGATTGCCGATCGCTCAGGCGCTGGAAGTCGTGCGCGCATTCTCGTACTTTTCGCACCTGGTCAACATCGCAGAGGACGTGCATCAGAACCGCCGCCGCCGCGCCTACGCGCAGGCCGGTGCGCCGCCGCAGACAGGAAGCATGGCGCGTGCCCTTGAGCGTGCCGCGCAGCGCGGAAGCGACGGAGCGTCGCTAGCCCGCTGGTTCGCCGCTGCGCTGGTGAGCCCGGTGCTCACGGCGCACCCGACCGAAGTGCAGCGGCGCAGCATTCTCGATTGCGAGCGCGAGATCGCAAGGCTGCTGCAATGGCGCGATCGCGTGGTGCTCACTCCCGACGAGGCCGAAGACCTCGAAACCGGGCTCTATCGTCAGGTGCTTGCACTGTGGCAGACGGCCATGCTGCGCTTGTCCAAATTGCGAGTGAGTGACGAGATCGACAACGGCCTCGCCTTCTATCGCTATACGTTTCTCTCCGAGATTCCACGCATCTACGCTGCGCTTGAAAAGTGCCTGCGCGAAGACTTCGTGATGGGGCCGGATATGCGATTGCCTGCCTTCCTGCGCATGGGGTCGTGGATCGGCGGTGACCGTGACGGCAATCCGAACGTCGTCGCCGAGACGCTCACCAACGCGATCGGCGCACAGGCGACACTGGTGTTCACGCATTATCTCGAACAGGTGCATCTGCTCGGCGCGGAGCTGTCGCTTTCGTCTCGGCTGGTGACGCCGACGCCTGAGCTGTTGGCGTTGGCCACCGCCGGCCACGACACCAATCCGCATCGTAAGGACGAGCCGTATCGACAGGCGCTGGTCGGCGTGTATTCGCGCGTCGCGGCGACGGCGCTGGCGCTGGCAGGCGTGGTTCCGCGCTACGAGCCGCAGGCGGCGCTGGCGCTCTACGCGTCGCCGGCGGAACTGCTCGCGGACCTGGAAACGATCCGCGCGTCGCTCGCCAGCCACGGCGCGCAGCTTTTGGCGGCAGGGCGACTGGAGCCACTGATACGCGCCGTCGAGGTTTTCGGTTTTCACCTCGCGGTGCTCGACCTGCGTCAGAACGCCGACGTGCACGAGCAGGTCGTGGCGGAATTGCTCTCCCGCGCCGGTGTCGCCAGCGACTACGATCGCCTGCCGGAGGACGCTCGCGTCGCGCTGCTTACGCGCGAGCTTGGCGGTCCACGATTGCTCTACTCGCCGCATCTGGACTATTCGCCGCGCACGGCATCTGAGCTCGACATTCTCCGCGTCGCCGCAGACATTCACCGGCGCTTCGGCGCTGCGGCGCTGCCGAATTACGTGATCTCGAAGTGCCAGTCGGTGAGCGACCTGCTCGAAGTCGGCATCATGCTCAAGGAAGTCGGGATGCTTCGCGGCGAGGAGCTCGCGCTCAACATCATTCCGCTGTTCGAGACCATCGACGACCTAAAGCGGGCGGCCTCGATCATGAGCAGGGCGTTCGCGCTGCCTTCGTATCGGCGCTGGCTCGCCGGTCGCGACGACTGGCAGGAGGTCATGCTCGGCTACTCGGACAGCAACAAGGACGGCGGCTACCTGACCGCGAACTGGGCGTTGTATCGCGCGGAGCTGTCGCTGGTCGAAGCATTCGCCGATCACGGGGTGAAGCTTCGCCTGTTCCACGGGCGCGGCGGCAGCGTCGGACGCGGCGGCGGCCCGAGCTACGAGGCGATCCTCGCGCAACCGACGGGCAGCGTGCGCGGCGGACTGCGCATTACCGAGCAGGGCGAGATCATCGCCAGCAAGTATTCGGATCCCGACCTCGGCCGCCGCAATCTCGAGACGCTGGTCGCAGCAACGCTCGAGGCCAGCCTGGTCGACGCCGAGCAGCTGGGCAATCGCGCACGCGGCTACTATGCGGCGATGGACGCGCTCGCCGCGTACGCGCTGGCGACCTATCGCGCGCTGGTGTACGAGACGCCGGGCTTCGTCGACTATTTCCGCGCGTCGACGCCGATTGCCGAGATCGCCGAACTCAACATCGGCAGCCGGCCGTCGTCGCGGACCGCATCGACGCGCATCGAGGACCTGCGCGCGATCCCGTGGGTGTTCAGCTGGGCGCAGTGTCGACTGATGCTGCCGGGCTGGTTCGGCTTTGGCGCCGCCGTCGACGCGTGGCTCGCCGTCCGTCCGGACGGTCTCGCGCTGCTGCACGAAATGCACGAGCGCTGGCCATTTTTCAGGACGATGCTGTCGAACATGGCGATGGTGCTGGCCAAGACCGACCTGGCGGTCGCATCGCGCTATGCGGAGCTGGTGCCCGACGCAGCGCTGCGCGAAAAGATCTTCGGCCGTCTCGCCACCGACCATCGTCGCACGATCGAGCTCGTGCTGCAGATTACCGGGAAGGACAGCCTGCTCTACGACAATGCGACGCTGGCGCGCAGCATCCGCGACCGTTTTCCCTACCTCGATCCGCTCAACCACCTTCAGGTCGAGCTGCTGCGTCGCTTTCGCGGCGGCCAGACCGACGAGCGCACCAAGCGCGCCATTCACCTCACCATCAACGGCGTCGCCGCCGGCCTGCGCAACAGCGGCTAGTGCGCTTTCCTGCGCCATCGCAGTGCGGGCGCGTCGCGATGGTGCATTCGCCGCTTGCCGCTGCTCATCGAATCAAGGGGAACCCGATGGAATGATCCATGCTTGATGAACCGTATCCCACCCTGCCAAGGAGTCGGCCGTGCTCGACCGCACCTCGCTCAGGTTCTCGCAAGACAAGCCCGGGTGCGCGCTAGAACTCCATGTCAAGCTCGTCGATTTCCTCCGGCTCGCGTTTCGCTGCGGCGATCCACTCCATCATTTCCGGCATTTTCATGATCAGCTCGCCGTAGGCGGTGCAGCGCTTGTCGACGGCCACGTCGTAGGTGACGAAGCGCGTGACCACGGGTGCGTACATCGCGTCGGCCATAGTGCGCTTGCCGAAGAGGTACGGTCCGCCATAGCGTGCGAGGCATTCGCGCCAGATCGTGGTGATGCGCTCGATGTCGCCTTGCGCACGCGCCCAAACCTTGTGACCGGGAAAGCGCCGCTTGAGGTTCATCGGCAGCGCGCCGCGCAGGCTGGCGAAGCCCGAGTGCATTTCTCCGCACACCGCGCGGCAATGCGCGCGCGCCGCCCGGTCTGCCGGTAGCAGCCCACTCTTGGGCTTGATCTCGTGCAGATACTCGGCGATGGCGAGCGTGTCCCAGATCTTGATCCCGTCGTGGGTCAGGCACGGCACCAGGATCGACGGCGAGAGCAGCAGGATTTCCCTGCGCGCTTCGGCGTCGTCGGGAGAGATCATCACCTCCCTGAAATCGAGTGCGGCGAAGCGGGCGAGCAACCAACCCCGCAGCGACCACGAAGAGTAGTTCTTGCTGCTGATGGTTAAGGTTGCCTTCGCCATGCTGCGGGTCTCCTCGCACGTCGCTGCACCGAAATGGTCAGCCGCGGCGGCGTTTAGTGCGGTCGCGAGCAGTGCGTGCAAGCGACGTGCCACAATCACGCGTCGTCCATCAAGTGCCCGTACGCCCGCCTTGGAATAATCGATGCGTGCTCTCGCTCGGAACAGCGCAATGATCTACCAGACCTATCAGGCGCACTCCGACAGCATGTGGCCCCTGCGCGCGCTGGCGACTGCCGCGATTCCCATCCTCGACCACACGCGTCCGACGCTCTCGGGTGATCGCGCACTGCGCAAGATCGCCGCGGCCTGCGAGGTCTTCCTGCTCGCCGCGCTCACACACCGGCGGCCGCCTTTTCGCATCGATTGCGTCGTCGTGGGAGACGCCGAGGTCGCAGTGCACGAGCAGCCGGTGACGGCGACGCCCTTTGCGACGCTGCTCCACTTTCGCAAGGACGTTCCCGATCCGGGGCCGCGAGTTCTGGTCGTTGCCCCGATGTCGGGACATTTCGCGACGCTGCTGCGCGATACCGTGCAGACCATGCTGCGCGATCACGACGTCTACATCACCGACTGGCACAACGCGCGCGACGTGCCGCTCGCGGCGGGGCGCTTCGGGCTCGACGAATACACCGCGCACATCGTCGACTTCATCGCCGTGCTCGGCCCTGGCGCGAACGTGATGGCGATCTGCCAGCCGTGTGTGGCGGTGCTGGCCGCGGTGGCGCTCATGTCGGCGCACGAGCACCCGGCGACGCCGTCGTGCATGGTGCTCATGGCCGGCCCGATCGATTGCCGCATCTCGCCGACCACGGTCAACGTGCTGGCCACCGACAAGCCCATCGAGTGGTTCGAGAAAAAGCTGATCGCCACCGTCCCGGTGCGCTACGCCGGCGCGATGCGGCGGGTCTATCCGGGCTTCTTGCAGCTGTCGGCGTTCCTGAACATGAACCTCGACCGGCACATCGCCGCGTTCCGCGGGTTTTTCGAGGACGTCGTCAACAGCCAAAACGAAAAGGCCGAGGCAACGCGCAGCTTCTACCGCGAGTATTTCGCAGTGGCCGATCTTCCTGCCGAGTTCTATCTCGAGACCGTGAAGCGTGTTTTCCAGGACTACGCGCTCGCCAAGGGCGAGCTGACGTGGCGAGACGAGCGCATCGCTCTCAGCGCGATCCGGCGCACCGCGCTGCTCACGATTGAAGGCGAGCGCGACGATATCTGCTCGCTGGGCCAGACGCTCGCCGCGCACGATCTTTGCAGCCGGCTGCGCCCGTACATGAAGACGCACTACGTCCAACCCGGCGCCGGGCATTACGGCGTGTTCAGCGGACGGCGCTGGAGCGGCAACATCTATCCGGTGGTGCGCGACGTTATCCATGTGTCGCGCTGACGCGCCCTGCACATCTGCAGTAGCTTGACACGCGCAGATGGCCGTCTATAATCCGGGTACCGAATGTTCATACGGTAACCGCCTTGGCTCCTTCCGCGCGCCGCCGTCCCTACGCGCATCTGCGCATGTCCGCCGAATCGGTCGCACCGCGCCTCACGACGCGCCAGCAGCAGATCCTCGACTGGATCCGCAGCTTCATCGAGACGCGCGGCATGCCGCCTACGCGTGCCGAGATCGCGACGGCACTCGGATTCTCGACGGCAAGCTCGGCGGAAGACCATCTTCAGGCGCTCGCCAAGAAAGGCGCACTCGAGATCGTCGCCGGCGCGGCGCGCGGCATCCGGCTCAAGGATGTCCCGGGCGTCCCATTGCAGGGAACGCTGCCCCTGGTGGGTCGGGTCGCCGCGGGCAGTCCCATTCTCGCCGTGCAGCACATCGAAGCGCACTACCGCATCGATCCGGGGGTGTTCGCAGCGCGCGCAGACTACCTGCTGCGCGTGCACGGGCATAGCATGAAAGACGCAGGCATACACGACGGCGATCTGCTCGCCGTACGCAGCATGGCGGAAGCGCGCAATGGGCAGATCGTGGTCGCGCGCCTCGAGGACGAGGTGACGGTGAAGCGCTTCAGGCGTCGTGGTCGCGAGGTCATGTTGATGCCTGAAAATGCCGAATTCGAACCGATCGTCGTCGATACCCGCGTCCAGTCGCTGGTCATCGAGGGCGTCGCGGTCGGCCTGCTGCGCGACGGCAGCCGCTGGTGAGCGGGCAGCGGCGCTTCGCCGTCAGTTAACTCCCGTGAATCGAATAGGAGCAACGCATGGCCCAAGCCATACCCGCCGGCTACCCCGGCGTGACTGCGTACCTGATCCTGAACGACGCTGCGTGCGCGCTCGATTTCTATGTCAAGGCCTTCGGTGCCGAAGAAGTGCTCCGCATTCCGGGACCCGCCGGCAAGATCGGTCACGCCGAGATCAAGATCAGCGGCGGACACGTCATGCTCGCCGACGAGACGCCTGGATCACCTTACCGTTCAGCGCAATCGCTCGGTGGATCACCCGTGAGCCTGATGTTCTACGTGCCCGACGTCGATGCGAGGTTCGCGCGTGCGCTCGCCGCGGGCGCGAAGGTGGAGCGCGCCGTTGCCGACCAGTTCTACGGCGATCGCAGTGGAACGCTGACGGACCCCTTCGGCTATACGTGGACCATCGCGACACACACCGAAGACGTCTCCGAAGCCGAGCTTCAGCGCCGGATGGCTGCGATGGGACACGGTAGCTCCGCTACGTAGGTTGTCCCGCCATGTACACTCTCTACGGCAAGAAAGGTTCGGGGTCGGCGGCGATCGAAGCCGCGCTGACGATTGTCGGGGCACCTTTTCGCCAGGTCGAAACCGCGTCGTGGGACCAGAACGCCGCGTTCCCCGAGCTACTTGTGGTCAATCCGCTGGGACAGATCCCGACGCTGGTCCTCGCCGACGGCAGCGCAATTTCCGAAAGTGCCGCGATCCTCATTTACCTCTGCGATGTCCATCGCGACAGCGGACTGCTTCCGACGGGCCCTTCGGAACGCGCGCACGCAGTGCGCGGCCTGGTGTTCATCGCAGCCAACTGTTACGCGGCCATCAGCGTCATCGATTTTCCCGAACGGTGGTGCACCGGTGCCGATGACGACGACGCACTGAAGGATCGCATTCGCTCCGGATCACGGGCGAGACTGCATCGCTACTGGGAAATCTTCGCCGACCTGTTTCCGGCGCGACCTTGGTTGAGCGGCGAGCGGATGGGCGCGCTCGATCTGCATGCAGCGGTCGTGTCCAAATGGTCCGGCGCGCGGGCGCATCTGGCGCAGCATCGACCCGCCCTGTTGGCGACGCTGCAGCGCGTCGAGACGCATCCTCGCGTCGCCGACGTCTTCTCCCGGCACTGGCCGCCCAAAAAAACGTAGCGCAGCTCGGGCGCGCTGGCACCGATCGACACGCGCGGTCCTGCGGGCTCGCCCGACGTGTCCGGGCGGGTCGTCTATAATGCGACGCATGCTCCGGCGCGCGTTTTTCGCGCGCGCGAGCAGCTTCCATGCGCATACTTCTCAGCAATGACGACGGCTATTTCGCTCCAGGTCTGGAGCGGCTTGCCTCGGTGCTCGCGCCGCACGCCGAGATCACCGTGGTCGCGCCCGAGCGCGATCGCAGCGGTGCCTCAAACTCGCTGACCCTGGACCGGCCGCTCACCGTGCGCCGCGCCGCGAACGGCTTCCTGTTCGTGAACGGTACGCCGACCGACTGCGTGCATCTCGCGGTCACCGGCCTGCTCGATGCGCTGCCCGACATGGTGATTTCGGGCATCAACCTCGGTGCCAACATGGGCGACGACACGATCTATTCGGGGACCGTGGCGGCCGCCACCGAGGGCTATCTTCTGGGCATCCCATCGATTGCGGTTTCGCTTGCGAGCAAGGAGGGTCGTCACTTCGACACCGCCGCGCGCATTGTCGTGCAGCTGCTCGAGCGTCAGCGCACGCATCCTTCAGGGCGGTGGCTGCTCAACGTCAATGTTCCCGACGTGCCGGAATCGTCCATACGCGGCTTGTCCGTGACGCGATTGGGCAAGCGCCACAAGGCCGAGCCGGTGATCAAGACTCAGACGCCTCGCGGCGAGACCTGCTATTGGGTCGGTGCAGCCGGCGCTGCCGCCGACGCCGGTGAAGGCACTGATTTCCGCGCAATCGACGAGGGCTTCGTGTCGCTGACGCCGCTGCAAATGGATCTGACGCATCACAGCGAGATGCCGAGCGTGATGGCCTGGCTGGACGCGCGCACGCCATCGATCGCGGAGCGCGCATGATCGCCGGAGTCGAGAAGTTCGACGGCATCGGGATGACCTCGGCACGCACGCGGGCGCGCATGGTCGAGCGCTTGCGCGAACAGGGCATCGTCGACGAAGGCGTGCTCTCGGCGATGGGGTCGGTGCCGCGCCACATCTTCGTCGAGGAGGCGCTCGCGATTCGTGCCTACGAGGACTCTCCGCTGCCGATCGGTGCCGGACAGACCATTTCGCAGCCGTACGTGGTAGCGCGCATGACCGAGCTGCTGCGCGCGGGCAGCCGTCGACGTCGCGTGCTCGAGGTTGGGACCGGCTGCGGCTACCAGACCGCCATCCTCGCGCTGCTGAGCGACGAGGTGTACACGGTCGAGCGCATCGCGACACTGGTGGCCAAGGCGCGGCGCAACCTGCGCTTGCTCAAGCTTAACAACATCCGAATCAAGCACGGCGATGGCTCGATGAATCTCGGCGAGACACTGGCGGTCGACGGCATCATCGTCACCGCCGCGGCGCGCGAAGTCCCGACACCGCTGCTCGACTATCTCGAAGTCGGCGGTCGCATGGTGCTTCCGCTCACGGGGCGCGGCGGCGAGGATCGCGGTACGCAGTTCCTGACCGTGATCGACAAGACCGCGGACGGGTTGCGCGAGCAGACCTACGATGCGGTGCGCTTCGTGCCCTTGCTTCCGGGCATCGCATGACGGGGACGCCGGGCGCTGCGCGCAGTCGTGCGTGTCTCATGGTGCTGGCGGCGCTGCTCGCGGGGGGCTGCATGACGCGTCCGCCGGCACCGGTCAGCGAGCGTGCGCCGCTGGCTCCGCCGCCACCGCCGGCGATGGCACCTTCGGTCGAGCGCGAGCACGAGCACGAAGCCCCGCCGGTACCGACCTACACCGTCAAGCGTGGCGACACGCTGGCGCAGATCGCCCTCGACAATGGTCTCGATTACCGTGAGCTCGCTTCGTGGAACGGCCTCGACAACCCCAACGTGATCCGGGTCGGCCAGGTACTGGTGCTCGCCGCGCCCGGGTCGACACCTTCGGCGCCACCCGCACCCGGCACGGTGGTCACCACGCCGCTCGCGGGTGCGCCACCTGCGCCGCCCAAGGTCGCCGAGCCGGCGACATCGCAAGGCGCGCCGATGCTGCCTTCGGGGCGCGGCAACACCGCGACGCTCAAGGCCGAGCCGCGCGCAGTCAAGGTTCCGTATTCCGAACAGGCGCTGGCGCAGATGCAGGCGCACGCGAGCACGACGCCACCGCCGGCCGCAGTGGTGGCCGCGGCGCCAGCGACAATCGCGGCACCGGCAACGAGCGCGCCGCCGGCCGCACCCGCTCCTGCGCCGGCCGCACCCGCATCTGCCCCAACGTCTACGCTGCCCGCACGGCCGGATGCCGCGCGCGTGCCAGAGATCGATGACGACAAGCTGGGCTGGATCTGGCCGACGCAAGGCAAGGTCATCGCTCCGTTTTCCGACAGCAAGGGCATCGACATCGGTGGCAAGGCGGGACAGCCGGTGGTCGCGAGCGCTGCAGGGCGCGTGGTCTACGCGGGAAGTGGACTGCGCGGCTACGGCAAGCTCGTCATCGTCAAGCACAACAGCACCTTCCTATCCGCGTACGCCCACAATCGCGAGCTGGTGGTCAAGGAAGGGCAGCAGGTGACGAAAGGACAGAAGATCAGCGAAATGGGCGACACCGACGCCGATCAGGTCAAGCTGCATTTCGAAATCAGGCGCCTGGGCAAGCCGGTCGACCCGATCAAGTTCCTGCCTCCCGCCTGACGCGCATGAGAACGCGCCACGCGGCCGACGACGACTCCGGCGCACATGCATTCTCCGACGCGCATACCGAGCGCGAGGCGCGCAGCGAGCCCGATACGCGAACGCGCGAGCTTCCGCTCGACGTTCCCGAAGTCGGCGTCGGCGCGGATTTCCTCAACGACATCACCCAGATCTACCTGAACGAGATCGGGCAGGCGCCGCTCCTTTCCGCCGAGCAGGAGTTGGGTTACGCACGCGCCACGCGCGACGGAGACTTCGGCGCGCGCCAGAAAATGATCGAGCACAATCTGCGGTTGGTCGTGAGCATCGCGAAGCACTATCTGAACCGCGGGCTGACGCTTGCGGACCTGATCGAGGAAGGCAATCTTGGACTCATCCACGCGCTGGAGAAATTCGATCCCGAGCGCGGGTTTCGTTTCACGACCTACGCGACATGGTGGATCCGCCAATCGATCGAGCGCGCGATCATGAATCAGTCGCGCACGGTGCGTCTTCCCGCGCATGTGGTCAAGGAGCTCAACATCGTGCTGCGTGCGCTGCGCCACCTGGAAACGCATGGCATGGCCGGCGAGCATCGCGAGCCCACGCTCGACGACGTCGCGCACTTGATCGGCCGGCCGGTCGACCAGGTGCGCAAGGTGCTGGGCTACAACGAGCACGTGACCTCGCTCGACACGCCTACCGATGCCGAGAGCGGCGCGTCGGTCGTCGAACAGCTCGCCGACGACGACGCTCCGAGTCCCGAGCTCGTGCTTCACAATTCCGAGATCGAAGGCTGGATCAGGCACTGGCTGGACGAGCTGTCGCAGCGCCAGCGCGAGGTCATCGAGCGCCGCTACGGCCTGAGCGGCCACGACGTCGCGACCCTCGAGCAGCTCTCGCAGCGTCTCGGCGTGACCCGGGAACGTGTGCGCCAGATCCAGTCGGAAGCGCTCGAGAAGCTGCGCGCGCGCCTGCGTCGCATGGGCCTCTCGCGCGACGCGTTGCTTTGACCCTGAGTGGCCTCAGCTCGCGAGCGACCTCGCACGGGGCATCGCGTCGACGCTGGCGCACAACTTCGACAGCAGCGTCGCGCGCCGCGCATCGGGAGCGCCGTAGCGAAGCTGCGCGTAGCTGGTGCCGATGAGCAGGAACAGGTCAGCCCACTGCGGCCAGCGCAGTGCCGCGCGCTCGACGTAATCCAGAGGGCCTTCGTCGGGGCGTCGTGCAAGGCCCGCGCGTGCGAGGCGGCGGCAGGCGCGCGCCCACAGTGCGACTTCGGCGTCGGCCCGTGTGCGACGAACGCGCGACAGCGCCAGCACCGGTATCACCCAGGCGAACGCCATCGCGGCGATGATCGCCACCAGCTGCACCGGACGCGCGCTGTCGAGGCCAAACTCGCGCAGGAAGTCGCGCTGGCGGTCGATGTTGAAGCCGACGATGCCGCGCTGCCACTGGTAGTTGATCGAATCCCAATGCAGCCGCAGGCTCTTGAGCCACGTCATCTCGAGACGCGCAAGGTACGGAACAGGCTCACCCAGCGGCAGCGCGGCGCCCAGTCCGCGCTCGACGCGCGACGGCGCAACCGCGCCGGTGGGATCGAAGCGCTGCCATTTGCCGTCGACGATGGCCTCGGCCCATGCGTGCGCGTCGGACTGGCGCACGATCATGTATTTGCCGTCGAGGGCCATCTCGCCGCCCTGGTACCCGGTGACAACGCGTGCCGGAATGCCGGCGGCGCGCAGCAGCAGCACGAACGACCCGGCGTAGTGCTCGCAAAAGCCGCGCCGGGTGTCGAACAGGAACGCATCGACCGGATCGGGTTCGGCTTCCAGAAGCGGCGGAGTGAGCGTGTAGACGTAGGGCTCGTCGTGAAAGCGCCTGAGCACCGTGTCGATGAACGCCCGGTCGGAATCGGAGCGTGCGCGCAGCTCGCGAGCGAACGCGATCGTGTGCGCGTTGTTGCGCGACAGCTGCAGGTTGTCAGTCGCGTCGCCGGGCACCGGCATCACGCTGCCCTGCAGCACCGAGCGCTGCGTGTAGCGCACCGTCTGGTTGACTGTCGAGCGCGCGATCAGCTGCTGGTCGTAGGTGAGGAACGCGATGTCGCTGCTCACGCCGGTGATGTCGTCCTCGCTCGCCGGACGCGGCAGCGACGCCGGGTGCTCCAGCGCAAACAGCCAGAGTTTGCCGTGCGGCTCGAGTGTCACCGTGTAGTCGATCACCGGTCCTTCGCGGCGAGCGAAGCGTCCGGGTTGAATGCGATACGACGCGCTCCACTCTCGTCCGCTGAAGCGCGAGAACACCGGCCCTCTCCAGTAGCGGTTGCGCGAATCCGGCGGCGGCCCGTTGAAATCTACGCGAAACGCCACCGCGTCCGAGCGCGAGAGCTCGCTGATCGCGCCGGGCGACATGCGCTCCGAAAGACCCGTGCGTGCTCCGGCATCGGCGGGCGACCCCCAGAGCGGACCCGCCAGGCGTGGAAACAGCAGGAACAGCAGCGCCGCGAGCGGGATGCCCTGCAACATCAAGCGACCAGGCGCAACGAGCTGGGCGGCAATCGGTCCCTGAGCGGCGTTTGACGCACGCAGCGCCGCGAGTGCTCCACCGAGCGCAAACAATGACGGCACGGCGGTGATCGCCGCGAAGATCGACTGCGCGTAGAAAAACTGCGTGATCGCCAAAAATATCGCGAGGCAGATCAGCAGCGTACCGTCGCGCGTGCTGCGTGCTTCGACGAACTTGATGCCGACCAGCACGAACAGGAATTGCACGCACGGATCGCGCGCGAGAAAGTAGCCGAGGTGCGCGCGGATGCCCACGGCGGCAGCCACCGCCAGCACCGGAAGCATCCAGCGCCTCCACAGCGGAGGGCGAGCGTAGCCGGGCGCGTTGAGGGCCGGGACCAGACGCACGATCACGAGGCCCGTGCCGGCGATGGCGATCCACGGCAGCACATCGCTCCACAGCGGCACCTGTGCGCAAAGCAGCAGCGCCGCCAGCCATCCGCTTTGCGCGCGCGACAGCGGCGAATCCGGCAATTTTTTCGCTTTCACGGTGCCTTGTCTTCCGGCGCGTACAACGCCAAGGCGATCAGGGCGGATCGGCGCTGAATCGGTCCCTGTCCCTGTGGAAGATCGGTACCCGGAATGCGCAGCGCGAACGATCGCGCCTCGCGCTCCGCGGCGAGAATCCACGCGGTGAATCTCGACAGGCGCGTCTCGACGTCGAGGCTGCCCGGGAGCTGGGCCCATTCGAGGTCGATGGCACCACTGCCGCCCGCGCCCTCGAATTGCTTGGTGAACCATCCGGCGCCGCGTGCGACCGCCTTCCACGCGATCCGGTGCTGGGGGTCGCCGCGCTGGTACTCGCGCAACCCCGCCAGCTCCGCCTCGGCGCTGCGGGTCGAGCGCCGGGCATCCGAGCCCGTGTGCCCCGGCGGCAGTGGCGGGGGTGACGCTTCAGGGGCAGGATAGACGCTGGCCGTCAGCGGGAAGTGGACATATGCCCACGCGCGCCAGAGTCCGAGCGGGAAGTCGCTGGACACCGAGACCCGTCCCAGTGGCAGGCGGCCGCGCCGGGGCGCCGGCACCTCCAGCCGCAGCGGACGGGTGGCACCTGCCGGCAGGTCGACGTCGACCGGGGCACCGGTTCGTGCGCCGACTGAGATGCTGGTGCGATCGCGCCCTCTGCTGGAAAGCGACAGCGTGAATTCCATCGTGCCGCCCGCGAAGGCCTCGCCTGCGACCAAGGGCGAGATCGCGACCCCGACGACGTTTCGAAATGTCGCCAGCAGCGCCGCCGCGACCATGCCCCCGGCCAGGAAGGTCATCGCGTAGCCCAGCGACAGCGCATAGTTCATCGAGGTGAGCAGCATGATCGCCAGCGTGCAGATCACGGCGGCGCCGCGCGGCGTCGGAAGGATATAGATGCGGCTGTGGCGAAGCACCACCATGTCGAGGTCGGCGGGCCGCAGCCGCCACAGGCTCTGGCGCCATTGCGCCAGCCACCCTGTGGAGAGATCGCCGCCGGGAAAGGCCGGAGTCATTCGGCCGCGGAAAGTCGAAGTGCCCGCTCGCGGACGCTAGGGCAGAGGTACCGCGCGCAGCAGCGCGAGCGACTGCGGGCCGCCGGCGCGCGCGCTGCCGGCAAGCCGGTGTGCGGCGACCGACGGAAAGACCGCCTGGACGTCCTCCGGCAGCACCATCGGACGTCCGGCGAGGAGCGCCCACGCGCGGCTTGCCGCCATCAGCAGCAGTCCCGCGCGCGGCGACAGACCGCGCTGCATGCGCGGTGCGCCTCCACCCGTGCCGCGCGACGCCGCCAGCAGCGCCTGAACGTAGTCGAGCAGCGCCGGTGCAACGTGGATCTGCGCGGCTTCGCGCTGCCACTGCGCGAGCGTCGCCGCGTCGGCGCATGCGTCGAGATCGGGGATGCGCGCGCGCCGGTCACCCGAGGTCAGAAGCTCGCGCTCGGCGGAGGGATCGGGGTAACCAAGCTCGATCGACATCAGGAAGCGGTCGAGCTGCGATTCGGGAAGCGGATACGCGCCGATCTGCTCGGCGGGATTCTGCGTGGCGATGACGAAGAAGGGATCGGGCAGGGGGCGCGTCACGCCGTCGATCGACACTTGGCGCTCTTCCATAGCTTCGAGCAATGCGCTTTGCGTCTTGGGCGGCGCGCGGTTGATCTCGTCGGCAAGCACGACCGAGTGGAAAATCGGGCCGGCGTGAAAGTTGAACGACTGCGTTGCGGGGTCGAAAATCGACACGCCAAGCACGTCGGCGGGCAGCAGGTCGCTGGTGAACTGGATGCGTGAATAATGCAGCCCTAGCGCCCCCGCCAAGGCCTGCGCGAGCGTCGACTTGCCGACGCCGGGAATATCCTCGATGAGCAGGTGACCGCGCGCCAGAAGGCAGGTGAGGGCGAGCTTGAGCGCGTTGTCCTTGCCGACCATGATGCGGCCGAGTTCGGCCAGAACGGCAGCCAGGCGTTCCGGAACGGGTACCGCCTGGGTCTCAGCTGGACGAAGGGTCATCCGCGAATTCGGAGCAAGAAAAGTGCCACTATAGAGTGCAACGTCTGGCTAGTCATTACCGTCGGCGCCGCGCTACACTCCGCCGAGCTGCCGCCGGTGCCGGCGGGGGCGCCCCGCAGCGCTGCATCCTGCCGTTTTCCGCGTTCTCGAATGCTCATCGCCTACATCACCCATCCGAGCTGTCGCCAGCACGAGATGGGACTCCATCATCCCGAGTGTCCGGAGCGGCTGGATGCGATTCAGGACCGCATGATCAGTGACGGGCTCGATGGATTGGTGGCGCATTACCAGGCGCCAACTGCGACGCGCGAGCAGCTCGAGCGCGTGCACAGCGTCCGCTACATCGACGAGATCGAGGCCGCGAGCCCGAGCGCGGGCGTGCATTTCGTCGATCCCGACACCGCGCTCAATCCACATTCGCTCAATGCGGCGCGCCACGCCGCGGGTGCTGCGGTGCTGGCAACCGATCTGGTCATGCGCGGTGAATGCTCGGCGGCGTTCTGCGCGGTGCGCCCGCCGGGACATCATGCGACGCGCGAAACCGCGATGGGTTTTTGCCTGTTCAACAACGTTGCGGTCGGCGTCGCGCACGCGCTGGAAAAGCATGGTCTCGCGCGCGCCGCCGTCGTCGACTTCGACGTCCATCACGGCAACGGTACCGAAGACATCTTCGCGGGCGACCCGCGCGTGCTGATGACGGGCACGTTCCAGTACCCGCTCTATCCGTACACCGGCGTCGATCCGCGCGGACCTAACATGCACAACGTCCCGCTCGCGCCCGGCAGTGGCGGCGACGCTTTCCGCAAGGCCTTCGTCGAGCGCTGCCTGCCGGCGCTCGAGGCGCACCGCCCCGAAATCGTGTTCGTCTCGGCGGGTTTCGACGCGCACCGCGAGGATCCGCTCGCCAACCTGAAGCTCAGCGAGGCCGACTTCGCGTGGGTGACCGCCGAGATCGCACAGGTCGCCGCGCACCACGCCGACGGCAGGATCGTGTCGACGCTCGAAGGCGGTTATTCGCTCGCGGCGCTGGGCCGCAGCGCCGCAGCGCACGTGCGCACGCTGGCGGCGGCATAGCGATGGCAGCCCGCCGCGTTTGCGTGTGCACCTACTGCTTGGACTGCGCGCGTCGCCGTGGACGCGAAGGCGGTCGCCGCGCGCGCTGACGCATGCGCCGTCGCCAATTCCTGAGCGCGTGCGCGGTGGTCGCGGGGTCCGCACAAATCGCCGCCGCGGCAACCGCATGGTCGGCGACGCCGGCGCGCCTCTACGCGCGCACGCTGCTGGTCGACGTGCACGGTGCGCCGCTGAAGGCGTCGAGCCTCGTGGCGCGCACTAACTACGTGTTCAATTATCCGTATGCGGGGACGCCGTGCTTCCTGCTCGACCTCGGCCGCCCGCTGGTGGCCAAGAGCGAGATGCTGCGAGCCGACGGCGCCGCGTACGCGTGGACAGGCGGCGTAGGCAAATCGCGCTCGATCGTTGCCTATTCGGCGATCTGCGCGCACAAGCTCGCTTATCCGACGCGAGAGGTGAGCTTCATCCGCTTTCAGTCGAATCGCTCGCCGACGTCCGACGGCGACGTAATCCATTGCTGCGCGGACCACAGCGTCTACGATCCGTCGAGCGGCGCGCGCGTCGTGAGCGGGCCGGCGCCACAGCCGCTCGCCGCGATCGTGCTCGTCTACGACACCGCAGCCGACGAGCTGCACGCGCTGGGCACGCTGGGCGCGGAGCAGTTCGACGATTTTTTCACCAAGTACGATTTCAAGCTGACGATGGAATACGGCACCGGCCGTGCGCGCGCGCCGACCGCCGATACCACCGTGGTTCGCGAGCTCACGCAGTATTGCCGGCAGACGATCCAGTGCTGAGCGCGCCGCGCCAGTCCGGTACCGCTCACGTGGAGGGCATGCGCGCGTAACCGGGCTGCGCCTCCACGCGGGCGAGCCACGCCTGGATCGACGGAAAGCGATTCAGGTCGAAGCCGCCGTCGGGAGCGACGTGCGTGTATGCGTAGAGCGCGATGTCGGCCAGCGTATAACGGTCAGCCACCATGAAGGGCGCAGCGGCGAGAGTTCGCTCCATGACCTCCAGCGCGCGGTAGCCTCCCTCCATTTTCGAATCCGCAAGCGCGCGCTGCGCCGCGGGGTCGGCATGGAAGCGGCGCAGGAAGCGCGCCACCGCGATGTAGGGCTCGTGGCTGTACTGCTCAAAAAAAAGCCATTGCAGCATGCGCGCGCGATCGAGCCGCTCGCCGGGAATGAGCGTCGATCCGTCGGCCAGATAGCACATGATGGCGTTCGATTCGGCGAGAAACACGCCGGGTTCGACCTCGGCGACTGGCGCCTTCCCGTTGGGGTTCATCGCCAGAAAGCCGGCGCTCCGGGTGACGCCGCTGCGCGTGTCGATCTCGTTCCATTCATAGGGAAGTGCGAGCGCTTCCAGCACCATGCGCACCTTGTGGCAGTTTCCCGAGGTTGACATGCCGTAGACCTTGATCATCGTATCCTCCGCGCCGGAATCGAGCCCGAGCGCCGAGTCTACCCAATCCGCTACAATCCCGGCGCGGGCGAGTTCAAGCTCACGCCCGATGCCTGCATGCCACCCACAACATCGCCTTTCGACGCCGTCATCGAGGTGCGCGCCCTGCGCAAGTCGTTCCGCAACGTGCACGCGGTCAAGGGCATCGACTTCGACGTGCGCCGAGGCACCACGACGGCGCTGCTCGGCGGTAACGGCGCGGGCAAGACGACCACGTTGTCGATGCTGCTCGGCGTCCTGACTCCGACAGCCGGCTCGATACGCGTGCTCGGCGTCGACATGCTGCGCGAGCGCCACAGCGTGCTGCCGCGCATCAACTTCACCTCGCCCTACGTCGACCTGCCGAAGCGCCTGACCGTATCGGAAAACCTTCGCGTGTATGCCCGCCTGTATGGCGTCGAGTCCCCGCGCGATCGCGTCGGTGAACTCAGCGCCGAGCTCGATCTCGACGAGGTGCTCGACAGGCCTTACGGCAACCTCTCCGCGGGCCAGCGTACGCGCGTCAGCCTCGCCAAGGCGCTGCTCAATCATCCCGAGGTGCTCCTGCTCGACGAGCCGACCGCATCGCTCGATCCCGACGTCGGCGACCGCATGCGCACGCTGCTCGAAGCGTACCAGCGCAAAAGCGGCTGCACGATGCTGCTGGCATCGCACAACATGGGCGAGGTCGAGCGCATGTGCGACGACGTCATCATGCTGCGCGGCGGGCTCGTCGTCGATCATGCGCCGCCGTCCGCGCTTCTGGAACGCTACGGGCGTGGCAACATGGAGGAGGTCTTCCTCGATATCGCGCGCGAGCGCTCCGCAGCGTTTGTGCCCGAGGCGGCCGGCGAGCGCTCCGAAGCTGGCATCCCCTGAGCGCCGCACGATGAGCTCGAGCGCCGCGCATGCATCGGTCAATCGCATTTTCGCGCTGATCGAGCGTCACGCCTTCCTGCTGCTCAAATCATGGCCGCGATTGCTGTCGATGGCCTATTACCCCACGGTGACCATGATCATGTGGGGATTCGTGACGATCTACCTGCGGCCGACCAACAATTTCCTCACCGACGCGCCCGGGTTGTTCATCGGCGCGGTTCTGCTCTGGGACATTCTCTTTCGTGGGCAGCTCGGTGTCTCGCTCACGTTTTTCGAGGAAATGTATTCACGCAACCTGGGGAACCTGTTCGTGAGTCCGCTGCGCGCATGGGAGTTGATTACGGGGCAGCTGGTCATGAGCTTGCTGCGCACGCTGATCGGCGTGGGCGCCGCGTGCATCGTCGCGTGGCTCTTGTTTCACTACTCTATTTTCTCGCTCGGCTTCCCGCTGCTCGCGTTCTTCGCCAATCTCATCATCTGCGGGTGGGCGATAGGCCTCGCGGTATCGGGCATGGTGCTGCGCTGGGGACTCGGCGCCGAGGAGCTGGCATGGGCCGCGGTGTTTCTGCTCGCGCCAGTATCAGGCGTGTACTACCCGATCGCGGTCCTGCCGGATTGGCTGCAGGCCGTGGCGCGCTCGATCCCGACCAGCTATGTCTTCGAAGGCATGCGCGCGGTGCTGCTCGAGCACGTTTTCCGCACCGATCTGTTCTTCGCGGCGCTCGCGATCAACGTGGTATTCATGGCCGTCGGCGTGGGGCTGTATCTGCTCGCGATCGGCTACGCGCGCCGCCACGGCATGCTGCTGCAGATGGGCGAGTAGAAGCGGCCCCAATTCAAGGTTTCAATGATCGCCGGCGCTGTCATCGGGACGTGACGCGCCATTTCTTCGCCGCTATGTATGCAACCGAACACACGGCGCGTACGCGAGCGTACACACGGCGATTGTTTGCGCAGACGCGCTTGATGACCGTATAGTCGCCACCAATTCATCGACACAGTTTGCGACGTCGTCACCTCTGGGCGTCGGGTGGATTCCCAACGTCTCCATGGTGCGCACAACGATGTCCGATGTCCTGGATCCGCGCGTGAACAGCCTGCTCGCGCGTCTTCCGCGTCGCGAACAGGAAGCGGTCACGGACGGGTGCGAGCTCGTGCCATTGAACGTCGGCGTAACCCTGTGCATGCCCGAAGACACCATCGAGCACGTCTACTTTCCGGTCGACAGCTACATCTCCCTGATCACTCCTGCAGGTGGCACCGAGAGCCTGGAAGTCGGCATGGTCGGCAACGAAGGCATGTTCGGCGCCACGTTGCTGCTCGGCGTAGAGGTCGCTGCATTTCGCGGCCTCGTGCAGGGCGGCGGTGCGGCATTGCGCATGAGCGCCAAGCGCTTCGCCCGCGCGCTGCGCCAGCAAGAGAACTTTCATCGCATGATCGACCGCTACATGTTCGTGCTGATGACGCAACTTGCGCAGACCGCGGCATGCACTCGCTTTCATCTCCTCGATGCGCGGCTGGCGCGCTGGCTACTGATGACGCACGACCGCGCGCACAGCAACACCTTTCGCATCACGCATGAATTCCTCGCCTACATGCTCGGCGTGCGCCGCGCCGGTGTCACCGAGGCGGCGGGGCGACTGCAGGCCAGGGGCCTGATCCGCTACAGCCGCGGACGCCTAGCAGTGCTCGATCGTGCCGGGCTGGAAGCGGTTACCTGTCCGTGCTACGGCATCATCAAGGACCACTACATCAAGCACATCGGGCGCGCCCGCGCGACGGGCTGAGGCGCGCCACCTAGAGAAGTATCGCTGCCGCCACGCGGCGCCCTTCGGCGGCAAGGATGTTGAAGGTTCGGCAGGCCGCCGAAGTATTCATCACCTCGAGTCCGATACGCGCCTCGCTTAGCGCTTGCGTGAGCTTCGGATGCGGAAAGCGCAGCGTGTCCCCGGTGCCGAGCAGCGCGACCTCGGGGCCGAGCGCCGCGATCGCCTCGAAATCCTGCAACGAGAGATGCTCGAAGCCGCGCGCTGCCCACCCGGTGATGATCTGCTCCGGCGTGACCAGGACGTTCTCGCGGTACTCGACGATGCCAAGGCGCACGAAGCCGGGGCCGTGCCCGGTGAACACGTTGCCATCGGGTGCGCTGAGGTGGAATTTCACGAAGTTTCGAGGCGAAGGCGCGGGCTGCGAAAGCGCGACCCGCGCCATGTTGCATTGCGATAAAGGGGCAAGTCCGCTAGCATTATATCTTCGCCGCCTTTTTCTACGTCGCTCGGACGGTTCCGGGCGCTTACGATAGAAAGTCCCGCATGGCCTCTTCCTCCGCAGTCGAATTCGCGCGACTCAAGCGCCTGCCGCCGTACGTCTTCAACATCACCTACGAGCTCAAGATGGCCGCTCGCCGCCGGGGCGAGGACATCATCGACTTCGGCATGGGCAATCCCGACGGGCCGACGCCGGCACACATCGTCGCCAAGCTGGTCGAGACGGTGCAGCGTCCCGACACGCACGGCTATTCGGTGTCGCGCGGGATTCCGCGTCTGCGCCGCGCGATCTGCCAGTGGTACCAGCGCCGCTGGGGTGTCGAATTCGACCCGGAGAGCGAGGCCATCGTCACCATCGGCTCGAAGGAAGGCATCGCGCACCTCGCGCTCGCCACGCTCGGACGCGGCGATACGGTCCTGGTGCCCAATCCCAGCTATCCGATTCATATCTATGGCCCGGTGATCGCGGGCGCGGACATCCGACAGGTGCCGCTCACCCCGGGCGTGGATTTTTTCGCCGAGCTCGAGCAGGCGATCAAGATGAGCTTTCCCAAGCCGAAGATGCTCATCATCAATTTCCCGGCGAACCCGACCGCACAGTGCGTGGAGCTTCCATTTTTCGAGAAGATCATCCAGCTTGCGAAGGAGCACGGCATCTACGTCGTGCACGATCTCGCCTATGCCGACATCTGCTTCGACGGCTGGAAGGCGCCGTCGATCATGCAGGTGCCTGGCGCGCGCGACGTCGCGGTCGAGTTCTTCACCATGTCCAAGAGCTACAACATGGCGGGATGGCGCATCGGCTTCATGGTTGGCAACAAGGACCTGGTGCACGCGCTGTCGCGCATCAAGGGCTATCACGACTATGGCACTTTCACTCCGATCCAGGTCGCGTCGATCGCGGCACTCGAGGGACCGCAGGACGCGGTCGCCGACATCGCGATGACCTACCAGAAGCGTCGTGACGTGCTGGTCAAGGGACTGCACGAGGCTGGCTGGATGGTCGACCTTCCGAAGGCGTCTATGTACGTGTGGGCGAAAATCCCCGAGGCGTACGCGACGCTGGGCTCGCTGGAGTTCACCAAGAAGCTGCTCGCGCAGGCCAAGGTCTCGGTATCGCCCGGCGTCGGCTTCGGCGAATTCGGTGATGGCCACGTGCGCTTCGCGATGATTGAAAATGAATCCCGCACGCGACAGGCGATCAGAGGCGTGAAGCAGATGTTTCGCGAGGACGGGCTGCTGTAGTGGCGACCGGTTCGATGCAGCCGATGCGGGTGGGCCTGCTCGGCATGGGCACCGTCGGGCGCGGCACCTGGGACGTCCTCAATCGCAACGGCGAGGAAATCGCGCGCCGCGCCGGTCGCCCCATCCGCATCCAGCGCATCGCCACCCGTACTCCGGAGCGCGCAATGCGTGCGCTCGGAGGCGCGAGCGGCGTGGCGGTCGGCGACGACCTCGATGCACTGGTCGTCGCCAATGATGTGGATATCGTCGTCGAGCTGATCGGCGGGATCGAGCCGGCCAAGCGCCTGGTGCTCTCGGCGATCGCGCATGGCAAGCATGTCGTGACCGCCAACAAGGCGCTGCTCGCCTCGCACGGCAACCAGATCTTCGCCGCCGCGCACGAAGCCGGCGTGATGGTCGCCTTCGAGGCCGCGGTGGCCGGCGGCGTGCCGATCATCAAGGCGCTGCGCGAGGGGCTGACTGCCAACCGCATCGAGTGGATCGCCGGCATCATCAATGGCACCAGCAATTTTATCCTGTCCGAAATGCGCAGTACCGGAGCATCATTTGCCGACGTGCTCGCCGAAGCGCAGCGCCGCGGCTACGCCGAGGCCGACCCGACCTTCGATGTCGATGGAATCGACGCCGCGCACAAGCTCACGATCATGTCGGCCATCGCCTTCGGCGTCCCGATGCAGTTCGACAAGGTCTACACCGAGGGCATAAGCGCGCTTACCCGCGAGGACCTGCGCTATGCCGAGGAATTGGGCTATCGCATCAAGCTGCTCGGCATCACGCGACGCGCACGCAGCGCGGGGTACGATGGCATCGAGATGCGCGTGCATCCGACGCTGGTCCCGAAAAAACGCCTCATCGCCGACGTCGAAGGTGCGATGAACGCGGTGCTGGTCAAGGCCGACGCGGTCGGCTCGACGCTGTACTACGGCGCGGGCGCGGGCGCGGAGCCCACCGCCAGCGCGGTCATCGCCGACCTCGTCGACGTCACGCGCATGCACACCGCCGACCCCGAGCATCGCGTGCCGCATCTCGCGTTCCAGCCCGACCAGCTCTCCGACGTTCCCTTCCTGCCGATGGGCGAAGTCGTCACCAGCTACTACCTGCGCATGCGCGTGCTCGATCGCCCGGGCGTGCTCGCCGACATCACGCGCATCCTCGCCGACCGCGATATCTCGATCGATGCGATGATCCAGAAGGAGCCACCGGAGGGCGAGCAGCGAACCGACATCATCCTGCTCACGCACGTGACCGTCGAGAAGAACGCAGTCGCGGCGATCGCGGCGATCGAGGCACTCGACACCGTCAGCGGCAGCGTCGTGCGCATCCGGCTCGAGTCGCTGAACTGATGCGCTACGTCAGCACGCGCGGTGGCATGTCGCCGCAGACCTTCACCTCAATCCTGCTGCAGGGTCTCGCTCCCGACGGTGGGCTGGCCGTGCCTGAGAGCTATCCGCGCTTCACGCCCGCAGATCTCGCGCGCATGCGTCCGATGGGGTATCGCGCGCTGGCCTTCGAGATCCTGTCGCGCTACATGGACGACATCGCGCCCGCGGACCTGCGCGACATCATTGACCGGACCTACACCGAGAGCGCATTCGGCAGCGACGATATCACGCCGGTGATCGATCTCGAGCGCGGATTGTTCCTGTTGCGTGCGTCGAACGGCCCGACGCTCGCGTTCAAGGACATCGCGCTGCAGTTGCTCGGCAATATCTTCGAGCACGTGCTCGCCGAACGCGGTGAGACGCTCAATATCCTGGGCGCGACCTCGGGCGACACCGGCCCTTCCGCCGAGTATGCGATGCGCGGCAAGCGCGGCATGACAGTATTCATGCTGTCGCCGCGCGGGCGCATGAGTCCGTTCCAGACCGCGCAGATGTATGCGTTGACCGATGCCAACATTTTCAACATCGCTATCGACGGAGTGTTTGACGATTGCCAGGATCTGGTGAAGGCAATCGCCGGCGATGCGGACTTCAAGCGCGACTATCGGCTGGGTACGGTCAACTCGATCAACTGGGCGAGGGTCGCAGCGCAGATCGTCTACTATTTCAAGGGTTACTTCGCGGCGACCTTCGCAGACACCGAAAAAGTGTGTTTTTCCGTGCCCTCGGGCAACTTCGGGAACATTCTGGCGGGGCACGTCGCACGGGCGATGGGCCTGCCCATCCACAAGCTTATCCTGGCCACCAACGAGAACGACGTGCTCGACGAGTTCTTCAAGTCGGGCCGCTACCGAGTACGCTCGGCGAGGGAAACGCGCGCGACCTCAAGCCCGTCGATGGACATTTCCAAGGCGTCGAACTTCGAGCGCTTCGTGTTCGATCTCGCCGGTCGCGACGCCGCCACGGTGCGCGCGCTGTGGGAGCAGGTCGAAGGGCACGGCGGCTTCGACTTCGCGGCGACGCCGCTCGCTGGCAAGCTGCGGGCTGCGGGCATCGTCTCCGGCCGAAGCACGCACGCCGACCGTATCGCCACTATTCGCGACGTCGCCAAGCGCTTCCACCGCGTGATCGATCCGCACACCGCGGATGGCATCAAGGTGGGGCTCGCACATCGCGAGGCCGGGGTCCCGCTGGTATGCATCGAGACAGCGCTTCCGGCCAAGTTCGCGGCGACGATCCGCGAAGCGCTGGGGACCGACCCACCGCGGCCACCGGCGTACGAAAAGCTCGAGTCGCGTCCGCAGCGGTTCGTGACGCTTCCCGCGGATGTCGACGCGGTCAAGGCGTACATCGGCGAACACGCGCTGGCGTGATGCCGTCCGACAGCCGCGGGCCGCATAACGCCCGATGTACGCCTCTCCCATGTCGATGCAGCGCGTGTTGAAGGACCTGCGCTTCAACCTCGCCAGCGGCGCGCGCCTGGCCCTCGGCTTGCCTGTGCGCCTGCTGTTTCG
>Ga0207700_10000115_pt1 | contig 47748 bp, 42 predicted proteins | sample LARL82metaG_FD_184348 | JGI IMG/M metagenome (GOLD analysis project Ga0207700, IMG submission 184348) | Corn, switchgrass and miscanthus rhizosphere microbial communities from Kellogg Biological Station, Michigan, USA - LAR L8-2 metaG... | ecosystem: Host-associated > Plants > Roots >...
GCTTGTACTGACGGTGGTCGTCCCGCTCAGGGTACCACCGCCGCTCAGGACCACGGCCGTCACCGGCACGCCCGACTGGCTGACGGCATTGCCGCTCGCGTCCTGGAGCTGGATTGCAGGTTGCTGCGCGAGGAACTGCCCACTGATCTCGGTGGCCGACGGCTGCGTGACGACAGATAGCCGCCTCGCGACTCCGGAGGGCGCCGACGTGCCGTTGCAAGCGAAGAGTGCCGCAGCTAACATCGGCATGGCTGCATGGCGAGAGCGAAGAGGAGCAGGGAATGGCGCTGGGCGCATAGTCGTAACCTGGAACTCTCCGGTTGGCGTGCAGTCTCAGGAAAGTGACCTCCTCTAGACGACTCTAGCGAACCAGCGAAAAACGGATGCGCGTCCGCACTGTTGCGGTCACGCAACAACTGCAGGGCTACACGAGCAGCCGAGCTACGCGACGGGCGAAGATGCTGGCTGTAAGTAATTGATTGCTATATAGTTCCGCTTGCGCTGCGCAGCCGTCAGTCTGGTAGCGCTTCTTGCTCAATTACTGGTTGTCCTCGCCATATGAGCCAATGATTGAGCCCCGGTCACCGTGCCTGCAGTGCTAGCTGGGCGATTCGACGGAACGCGCGCCATTTCGATTCATGAGTCAACACCGATCGTGCCGGGGTCGAACGGGGCGACACTGTCGCGTGGTGCTTTCCTAAAGCGCGATGCTCTGATGTACCTCGTTGCGCTAATGGGCATGACGTACGTCTGGCGAATTCAGGATATCCTGACACCCCTCGCGCTGATAAAGTTTCCGACTGTCATTGGGCTGGGGGCGCTTGCCCTGTACGCCTCGGACAAGAGGCGCGTTAGGCGCTTCCGCCTCGTGCGTTCTCCGGTTCTCGGGCTATTACTCAGCTTTGCGTGCATTCTCGTCGCCGGAGTGCCGACGAGTCTCTTGGCGAGCGGCACGGTCGAATTCCTGTTAAAGGACTTTCTGCCGAGTCTCTTGATGGCTGTCCTGATCGGAACTTGCGTGCGCGGGACGCGTGATCTGGACTGGCTGCTCGGCGCGCACCTGACTGGAGCATTGGGGTATGGCCTCTACGTGTTGCTGTTCTTCGACGTGGATGGCACTGGCCGGGTGGAGCACACGCTGTACTACGACTCGAACGATCTGGCACTGGCGATTGTCAGCACGTTGCCCGTTGCCATCTACTTTCTGCGGGATCGCTCACCGCGCTGGCAGCGACGGATGGCCCTCTGCATTGCGCCCGTCCTCTTGCTCAACTTCATCCGCTCTGGTTCCCGCGGCGGATTCGTTGCCTTCATCGTAGTCGGCCTGTGCCTGATGATTGGATACCGACCGATCAAAGCGCGCCGGCGTCTTGGGGCCCTTGTGTTGTGTATGGCCGCGATCGCAACGATCGGCGGAAGCTCGTTCTGGGAGAAGATGAAGACAATCCTTGCTCCGGATGAAGACTACAACATGCAGTCGGAGACCGGGCGCTGGCAGATCTGGAAGAACGGTCTCAGCATCGTTAGGCAGCGTCCCTTTCTTGGAGTAGGCGCACGACAGTTCCCGCAAGCCGAGGCTATGCTATCCGATCTCGGGCGCGAGCGGGCAGAATCCAACGGGCGACAACTTCCCTGGCAGCTGGCACATAACTCTTACGTTTCTGTCGTGGCCGAGACTGGCGTCTTCGGCTTTGCGTTATTCATCTCGCTTCTTCTCACGAGCATCGGCACCGCGTATTTGATGATCCGTGAGGCGCGCGTCAACGGAGCGAACGACCTCGCGGCGCTGTCACGCGCGCTCGCTATCGCGCTCGGCGGATATGCTGTGAGCGCATTCTTTCTAACCGCCGAATACCAAGCAGTTCTCTATTACAACCTTGGGTGCGTCCTAGCAGTTCGAAAGCTCATAAAGCTGTCACGATCGAACACGCCAGCGGTATCGACCGCGCTGGCGTGGGAAACGCAACCGCGCGCTGGATGGCGCGAAGCGTGACGGCGAGCGCTCCACTGTCAACAGCGTTCGATCAAGTAAAGATCGCATCGGTGCGCGAACATTCCGTTCTCGTCACCGACGGCGAGCAGCGCTCGGCGCTTGCTGTGGTGCGCGCGCTCGGTCGTGCGGGACACCGAATTACGGTTTGTTCGAATCGGTCACGATGCCTCGCCGGTGCCTCGCGGTATGTCGATCATTTCGCACGCGTGCCGGATCCCCTTCGCGAACCGCAGGCGTTCATCGAAGAATTATCGAGGCTTGTCCGTCATTCCGAGGTCGATGTCGTGATTCCGGTGACGGACGCATCTATGCTTGCCGCACTCGAGGGCGCGGACCGGCTAGCTCCGGCCGCGCTTCCCGTCGCAGATCTCGAGAGTTACCGCGGAGTCTCAGACAAGGAGGCTGTACTCAGAGTGGCGCCGCGCTTCGGGATCGCTGTTCCAGGGCAGCAGATACTCGGCCGCGATGAAGCTCGAGCCGTCGACAAGATCGATGTGCCTTACCCCGTCGTCGTGAAGCCAGCGCGTTCTGTCGGAGAGCATGAGGGTCGACGCGCCCATTTCACCGTACGCTACGCACGGGACGCCGCGGAGTTGACGAGCATTGTCCAAAATGCAAATCCCGCCGCGTTTCCTCTCTTGCTCCAGCAGCGGGTAGTCGGGCCGGGCATCGGCGTTTTTCTCCTAATCTGGGATGGCGAAACCGTCGCTGCCTTTTCCCACCGGCGGCTTCGTGAAAAACCACCTTCCGGTGGCGTCAGCGTGTACCGGGAGAGCGTTGCCGCGGATCCCGACCTGGTCGCTCGTTCACGAGCGCTCCTCGAGCACTTCGGCTGGCGCGGTGTTGCCATGATCGAGTACAAGATAGATGAGCGTACGGGAACGCCTTACCTGATGGAAATCAACGGCCGCTTCTGGGGATCTCTTCAGCTGGCGATCGACGCGGGCGTTGACTTCCCGAACCTTCTTCTGTCGGCAGCCGTGGATGGGGAACGTCCGTGCGCACCGAAGTATCGCCTCGGAGTGCGCAGCCGATGGTGGTGGGGCGACGTTGATCAACTGATCACCCGGTTGCGCCGTTCGCCCCATATGCTCGCGCTACCGGACAATTCCCCAACCAAATGGCAAGCGGTTCGCGAATTCATGCGGTTGTGGGGTGCTGCAGACCATAACGAGATACTTCGGCTCGACGATCCGTGGCCGTTTGTGCGCGAGACGATTGATTGGTTTCGGAATAAGTGAATTCGAGCGTCATGGGGTTGTCGCGCGACATGGTTACGATGAAGGCGGCCTGAGAATGTCATTGCGCACGGCTATCTTGCCGTTGCTCGAGCGCTTCTTCAGGAAGGGAGGCATCCTCGGCTACCACGGTGTGGTCGAGCAGGATGTCCCATCGCCGGAGATGCACGTAAGTCTGGCGACCCTCAGCGCGCAGCTGGAATACCTTCGTGATCGATACGACGTCATTTCGCTGCGGGATCTCGTACGTCGGCGAATCGATGGGCGCTCGCTAGACGGCTGCGTCGCTATCACCTTCGATGATGCGTATGCGGGTATAGAGCAGCTGGCGGCGCCACTGCTCGCTCGTCTCGACCTCCCTGCGACAGTGTTTGTGACCGTGAATGCCGCCATGATTGGTGCGTCATTTTGGTGGGATCGACTCGAGCTGGCGCGACGGAATGGCCCAGAGACTTGCTGGCCTGGCGCGCTCGCTCAGCTCGGGCTCGAAGTGATGCCCCCATCACCGGCGGCGTTATCCGTGACGCGTGAGCACATTCTCACCAGACACGCTGGTCGTCTCGACGCACAGCAGATGAATGTGGCGGAACCGCCGAACGGCTTACTTCGGTCGATGGATTTCGAGGCTCTCGGACGCTTGGCGCGGGACGATCGATTCGAGTTCGGATCGCATACGCTCACGCATCCGGCACTTCCGTTTCTCTCGAGTGGCGAGCAGCATCGCGAGATGGTGCACGCGCGACGGTGCCTTGAGGAAAGACTGCCGCGGATCGTACCAGTTGTTGCCTATCCCTTCGGCTTGTACGACCGCACCACCTTACGCGAGGCGGCGAGCGCAGGCTTTCACGCGGGCGTCACGATGCAGGCGCGCGCTTTGACACGCGGAGACCTTGCCCTGGCTTTGCCGCGCGTCGGCGTGTCAGAGGATTGGTCCAGCAGTGCGATTGCTTTCCGGCTCAACGCGGGAATGAGCCCCTTGTTTAGAGCTAAGGGAGGCACTCATCCGCGGCTGCCAAGCCCGGTCTCGAATTGAGGGCGCCTAACGACGCTCGGGAATGGCCTCATCGAGCAACTCCGCTTGCAAGCCCAATACGCAGCGTGCCACATCGTCGTAGCACTGCGCCACGGCCGCGTCGTCGAGCGTGTAGGGATCCGGAACCTCGATTGTAGCTCTCGGTCCGCTGCGGTCGAACGCCCCCAGAAACCGAAGCTTGGTGGCGGCTTCTGGAAAACGAGCGATGCACTCTGCTTCATTCTCAAAGTCCATGATAACGAGAAGATCCGCGGAGCGGACGAGCTCCGCGGTCAGAGGAGCTGCGCGGTGCGGTCGAAGGTCGATACCCATTGATTCTGCAGCGACGACGCCCCGAGGATCCGCCGGCCGTTCTGGGCGCGCGTGCAGCCCGGCGGACTCGATGATAAAGTCGCAGAGCTTCGCCTGCAGCTCTCGCATCAGCAGAGCAGCGGCGAACGCGCTTCGCAGGATGTTGCCATGACAGACGAACACCACGTGATGATAGCCCGCAACGCGACCAGCAGCGCGGTCACGTCCAGCGAGTCGACGAATCGTGCGGAGCACAAAAACCCGTCTCGCCCGCGCATCGAGTTCGGCACAGCGGCGTAGAAACAGACGTGTGTGGGCAGGGAGCAGGTTCGCCAGTCTGCCGCGGACGACTCGCGCTGGTCCGGGGGAAGTTTCGTTCTGGGTTGCACAGTTGCTCATACGAGCGTCGACGCCTTCTTTCCCGGAAGCCAGCCCCGAAAAGCGTATTCAGCCATTGCCGTTACTTCATAGACCCACTGACCGAAAATGGCGAGTCGATCAATCGGTCCGGGCGACATGGGTAGTCCTCCCGCGGTCCTGAGGCGTGCCGGAACACAGGTCACATCGAAGCCGACTGCTTCGAACACCGCACACGCGCGGCGCGTGTGCATCGGTGATGTGACGACGGCGATCCGGCGTGTTCCCCGAGGAATCAGGAGCTTTGCCGACGCGACGGCCTCATCGTGAGTCGAACGCCCGGGTGGAGTGCGGAGCCAGTCAATCTGCTGGCCAAGGAGTCCCACGATTCTTCTTTGATCCGTCTCACTCGAAACGAAGCCTGTCGGGAAGACATTCGCTGTCGTCGTCGTGACGAGGGACTTTGCCTTACCCTCGCGCACCAGTTCCAGCGCCATGAGCAGGTGGTCGGCAGCCTCGCTCGACATCGTCGTATCCGGATTGAGTCCGACGCTCAATACGACGACGGCCGGCACTCCTGATTGTGGCAGAGGCTCTCGTCGAACCCAACACGCGGCGATGGCATGCGAGAGCGGACTCAGGACAACAGTGGCGGTGACGAGTGCTGTGAGCTGCAGCAGAACGAGCAAAGCCCGGCTGAATCGAGTTGCTCCGACGAGCAACCCCGACGCTGTCAGCAGCAGAAAGCCCGGTGTGTCGGCGAGGAGATTCGGCAGAACCTGGAGATTGAAGAGAACACACCACAGTGCCACGCCGACTGCCGCGCCCTCGAGTGAACGACGAAGCGCCTTCCGAGACGACGGAGCTGAGGAATTCTCGGCCATCGGCGGCGAAGTCCGGTCAGAAGTCAATCGATCAGGCTACTGATTGACTTCTATTTATGAATGTTGCGTGTGGTGAGAATAACGCCGTAGATGGCCGCGATGCCGGCAATGATCTGGACGGAATTCATGACGCTCCATTGCCGCTTGGAATCCACGACGATCTCATCGCCGGCTCGGAGGTTGAGACGATCGAGCGAGCGGCCATCGGCGAGTGCCGTGCGGACCTTGTCAGAGCTCCAGATCGTCGCTCCCTCACGTCGTACCACGGTACTCGAGAGGTTGGACTTCTCGACCACGCCGGCTTGCATGATGACGTCGGACAGGACGGCATCGCTCGGTGTCAGATACCACCCCGGTTTTCCCACTGCTCCCATGACGGCAAGGCGCAACAGCGGCGTTGCGCGGACCGTTGGGTTGCGCACGTATTTGCTCAAGTGGGCAGTAACGGTATCGGCAAGCTCAGAACGCAGCACCCCGTTGAGCGAAAGGTCTGGGATTCTGGGCACTTTCACGAACTGCAACACTTTTCCGGCACGCACCACGGCGGTGTCTATCCCGCCGAGTGGGAGAAAGCTCGTATTATCCGGTGACAGTACGCGCGGGATATCGATCGACAGGATAATCCGGTCGCCCTCCTGAAAATCTCCATCGCGCAGCCGAGTCTCAATTACCGCGGCTTCCGTGTCGCGGTGGTCGTTGAACGCAACGCGGGCCTCTTGCTCGAGCTGCGCGCGGGTTTCGAACCGTGATTCTCGCGGGCCGCCGGCAAGCGACTGCGCACGGCTGTTCTGCCCCAATAACGAGAACGCGACGGCGACACTGAGCGCCGTGTACATGCACTTACTACTCATTGGCCCAACTCCTCTCCTGCAGCGGCATTGCGCCGAAGACGCTTTTCGTTCGTGAGGTTCTGTCGCCGACGTGCGACTGATTACGAGGGAAGAAATTCGCCGGATCAGGGTGCAATCGCCATACCTAGTACAGACCCACCTGCAGCCGTCGTAAGCGACTATCCAACAAGTAGATGGCACATTCCCGCTAGGCCGGTGAGCCATCGACGCAACACCTCATTGCATGGATGCCTCACTCTCGTAGCGCTTTGTCGGTTTGGATGGCGCATGACGCCAGCGACCCTTGGCACCGGGGTTGCTTTGGGGCGGCGTGAAATGGCTACTGCTTCGCGTCCCATCCGGTCGCTGACCATCACGCAATTCGAATCCCCGGCGGAGACTGGGCTCGTAACAGTGGTGATCCCGACGTACAATCGCTCGGCGATTGTGAGACGGGCGATCGAGAGCGCATTGAAACAAACGTATCGTAATCTCGAGTGTGTGGTGGTGGACGACGGGTCTTCGGACGACACGCGCGCCGTCATCCAGAGCTATGGTTCGCGCATCCGTTACATCTATCAAGAGAACGCGGGCGTCACAGCGGCGCGCAATGTGGCGATACGGCACGCACGTGGCGAGTTCCTAGCATTCCTTGACTCCGATGATCTCTGGAAACCTTGGCGAATAGAAAGCCAGGTTGCCGCGCTGCGCCGCCATCCTGAGGCGGGACTGGCATGGACGGACATGACTGCAGTAGAGCGTTCGGGCACGGAGATCTGCGAACGCTATCTCCGAACCATGTACGCCGCGCACTCGCGAGTGAGCGTCGAGCGAGAAATGCGACAGGTTGACACCCTCGGAGCGCTGTGTGCAAAGCCGCCCGTGGAATACAGCTCTGCTCCAGTGCGATGTGGTGACTTGTTCAGCGAAATATTGCTCGGGAATCTTCTACACACTTCTACCGTTCTGGTACGCCGCGAGTGGGTCGAGCGCGTTGGTGGCTTTGATCCGACGTTCGTACGAGCTGGCGAAGACTACGAGTTTTACGTCCGTCTCTGTTCGTTGGGTCCGGTCATCTTCATTGATGCGCCGTCCACATTGTACTGCGTTGGTGCGCCGGATCAGTTAACGCGACCCTCGATGCTGCTTGAGATTGCGCGCAACAATTTGCGTACGATCAAGAAGTGGGTGCCGCACGCGGGCTCACACTTGACTCTTCCTCGTCGAGCTCTTCAAACGCGATTTGCCGATTCATACGGCTGGCTGGGCGAAGCCGAACTCGATGCCGGAAATCGACTCGCGGCTGCCCGCGTGTTGGTCCGGAGCCTCGCACATCGGCCGCGCGTAGACCGCCGCGGTCTGTTGCTCGCGATCTCCATGCTGCCTAACGTGCTGTTAACACGCCTGCGGACTCTGCGCTCGAAGCTGCGCGCCCGTGCGCACTGACGCGTGCCTGCTTCGCACCTTAATAGGAATGGCCCGTGCCTAACGTCACTCTTGAGCGCCGCATTCATCACGTGTTCGGTTTCGGTACGGCGCGAGACGCGGCCGAGCACGACCTCGAGAGCAAGGGCATCGTGCTTCCGTTCCCTCAGCGGGGCGAGTGGCACGAGGCCATCGGGCATTCCAGCTCTGCGCTCGTAGTTGCGAGCGACACAGACGGCCGCGCCCGAGCGGCCGCGGGAATTGGAATCGGGCGCAGCAGAGCACTTCCGCTGCATCGCATTTATCGAGTGGAGCGTCTCGGGTCGTCTCCGACCGACGCCGACGACAGCGCTCTGCTCAAGGCCATTGCTGACGCGGCGCATTCGGACCGGCTTTGCATTCGGCTGCATCTCGGCATCTTCGAACCGGACGCGGAGCGCCGGCAACGCCTCGGAACAGTGCTGGGGAGCGCAGGATTCGTAAGAGCTCAACAACCGGAGTCATACCGGCGCACGCCATCACTCGACCTGGAAGCATCCGAAGAGGTGCTCTTTTCCAAACTCGCCGCGAGCGCGCGACGCAACGTTCGCGTTCCGGCAAAGCGTGGACTTCAGCTCCTGCCAATAGACGATCCTTCGTATGCCGGCAGATTGACCGAGCTGCTCGAGGAGTCATTCCGCCGAACAGGTGGGTCTCCCGTTCCCTTGCCATGGCAAACTATCCTGCAGCGGTCCGGCCGATCGCCTCACCGCTCGCGCGTCGTCGGTCTCTTCAAGCCTGAGGAAATCTCCCCGAGCAGCTTGGTCGCGTTCGCCTGGGGCTGCGTGAACGGCAACTACGTCACATACGAGGCGGGAGCGGCCTCGCGACAGGAGGGCCTTGGCAACATGCCCCTCGCCTACGCTCCGCTCTGGGATCTCATCGCTTGGGCAAGACGGATCGGCGCGAAATGGTTCGACTTTGGCGGCGTATCCGCTGTCGGTGAGAGTGCTACGGATGATCCGCTGGGGGGAATAACGGATTTCAAGAAATTCTTCTGTGAGCGAATCATCGAAGTCCGTGACGAATGGACTCTCGAACCACGTCCACTCCGCGCTACCATCGCGCGAGCGGTGAGCGCCGCCGCAAACCGTATTCGTAGGTAGCACGCCCCGGCGTGCACTGTGGCGAGCGTGCCACAGTCGAGCATCGCTCCCCACATGCGGGACAATGTTCCGCCCTCGAGCGGACGACGTTGTCAATTGCGCCGAATGCACTTAGCGGGCGCGATCCTTGGCGCGCCGTGCGCGCGATCACGGCATTCCTCGTGCGCGTGATACGCATGCTCGGCTCCTCTCATTGTATTCGATCGAATGCAGCATCAAACACTGAAGGATTCATCTGTCGTCGGCAAAACTGCAGCACGTCTGTTTGTCGTCGATATTGCTGGCTCTCGTCTCGCGCAACCGATGATCCGACGCGCTGCTCGGCGCGCGATCGCCCGCGCCGCCGCAGCGGCGCGCCACGCCAGGGGGCGGATTTCTCGTCCTCGCGTCCTCGTGCACGGCGATGCGGGCGATCTGACACAAGGTCAGGACGTCGAGGTGCTCAGCACGCTGGAGTATGCGCTTCCGCATGTTGGCTCAGACGATGAACCCTGGGTCAACGCGACCTCCAACGAACTGCTCTACGGCAGCGGTGCTCGATTCTTTCCTGTGGTGAACGGTATATCGCTCGCCGATTTGTGCCGACTCGAAGTCCAGGATTATTACCTGGACTATGCTCATCTCGCGGGAGCCCTTTGTCGCGTCCTGGCGGAAAGGCCGACATCGACGTGTACGATCTTTAGCATCGACCCAGAACGCGCCGAGGCGCTTGGGGCATCGATTGCGCATCTCGTCGAGCGCGTCGAGTCCTGGACTCCGCCGCTCATCACGGGCGTTCGGCAGATCGGAAGAACCGTACGCCAGTGGAAAAATCGCAGCCGTGGTGGTGATGGCCACGCTGTACGCCTTTCGGCACTTCGAAGTTCATCGAGCAACTCGGCGCTCAGGGCTCCGCTGCTCTTCGTCTCCGAGGCCACTCCCATGGCGCAGATGTTCGCCGTCGTCGAGCGCCACCTGGAGAACGTGCATCGTGTAAGATCGGTGCGATTGCAGCTCGCCGGCAATCGCGACACGATCGCGATCGAGAATGACGGGGGAGCAGTCGTGGCAACGTTTGCACATCCATCAGCGCTTCCGTGTGGCAGACAAGGGCGATTCAGCACAGAGTGGCGAGAAGCGGCGCGAGCGACTCGCTCCACATTCATCGAACGCCCGTATTCGGGAGCTGCCGGTGTGGCGTGTTTGCGCGCGCCCGTTAGGCACTTACTGGAGCATCTATACTGGGAACGCTTCGATCGACTAGTCGAACACCTCGAGCTCGCCGATGTTCTCGTCGAGATTGCGCGGCCCGATGTCCTCGTTGTCGGCAACGATCGATGGTGGGTGGGACAGGCATTCGTACGCGCCGCGCAACGGCGCGGCATTCCGACCGTCCTCATGCAGGATGGCCTTGCGTGTGACAAGGCAACGTGGTCCTGGATCTCGGCGGACCACGTCGCGGCCTTCAGCCCCGTTCTTCAGGAAGTGCTGGTGTCCCACGGCGTCGCGCGCGACCGGATTGTAATCACCGGGCAACCGCGGTATGACTCCTTATGTGAGAAGCGGCAGTTGCGGGACAATGCATCCATCCGGGCCGCACGCTCTGCAGTTGGCGCGGTCGGCAGCAGCTGTGTTCTTCTCGCGACTCAGCCACATCAACACGCCGAGCGGGTACTGTTAGCAGTAGAGGCATTGCTGTCAGTTGAAGGAGTTCAGGTACTCCTTCGTCCTCACCCCAGCGAGTCCGCCGGCAAGTACGCTGCCTGCGTGGCGGCAAACGCTCATCGAGTTCTGCTTACTCGAGGCACGGGCATCGACGCACTACTTGACGCCGCCGACGTGGTGGTGACGGAGTACTCAACGGTCGCTCTCGAAGGTGCGATGCTCTCCATCCCCGTGATTATCGCCAGCTTCCTCGGCGACCGCTCGGATCCACGGGTCTTTGATGGATTGAGCGTGGCCGTTCAATCGCCGGAAGCGTTGCGGGATGCCACACAACGATTCTTATCGTACCGGGGCAATGCGACGGAGACGGCGATCGATGCCGAACGATTGCATTCTCTTGTCGGGCCGCTCGATGGCCGTTCGGGTGCACGCGTTGCCGGGTTGATTCAATCGTTGAGAAGGAAGGCATCTCGCTATTCGCTATCAGCAGCGCGCGAGGGGAAGATCGCGAATCGTGAATCCATAATGAGTGAGAATTGAGATGCATGTCGTGGCAACGCCGTCCCCTCGCGTCGAGATGTGCCGGGACGAGGATGTGCGCGCGATCATGAGGTTCCTGCACGATTCCTGGGCGCCGAATCATGTACTCTCCCGAGACGAGGCGCTGTTTCGGTGGCAATATGAAGGGGCACTCCGAGATGGTCGCGATGATGCGCCGCCAACCGTTCTCATTGCTCGGAGCGGGGATCGCATTATCGGAATGCTCGGCCTCACGTACATGCGGTGGCAACAGGCTGGCGCGACGTATAGAGGCGCGTGGACCTCGCACTGGTTTGTCGCACCGGAGTTTCGACGCTCGCCACTTTCCATGCGGCTCATTCGCCGGGCGGGGCAACTCGGTGCGGAAGTCATTGGTTCGGTCGGAATCAACGATGTTGCTATGAAGCTGCTACCGAACTTCGGCTACGAGGCCATCGACGAGATCCCCCGGTGGGTTGCCGTGATCGACCCGGTAAAGACGGCTACTCTCATTCTGGCCACCCGGACCGATTTGTCAGAGGAGGCCGAAGTACGCAGGAGCTGTCAGGAACGATCTGCGCCGCGACATGACAGACACCGAATGACGAATTGTGTGGTGTCTGAGTGGACCGATGACGACGCGAACGGCTGGGATACGGCTTGGGAGCGCAGCATCTCGAGAGACTTCACTGGCGTTGTCCGCGACAGCGCATACCTCCGCTGGCGGTACCTTCGACATCCGACGTTTCGATATCGAGTGCTGATTACGCGAGATTCGAAATCCGGCGAGGTGAGCGGCATCGCCGTATCGCGGCTGGAAACCGTGCAGGACAGGACGGAACAGGTCCTTCGTCTTGTCGAATTGCTGGCCACAGATCGGAGTGCGAGCGACTCTCTCCTGGTTCGACTGGTGAGTGACGCATGGGACGCAGGTGTCGCATTCGCGGATTTCTACTGCACCAAGCCTGTCGAAGGTCTGGCTGAGGCGGGCTTCCATATTGAGCAACTTCGAACCACTTTGTTTCCGATTCCAGTGCGGTTTCAGCCCCTCGAGGCAGGCGGCCGACCGTTGAACGCAGCCCTTCGTTTGCCGTCCACGCTGCGTGGGACATTACTCGAGCAACTCTCTCAAGACGCACTGTATGTGACAAAGTCCGATGGTGATCAAGACCGACCGAACTGACGTTCGGCCGCTGGAGTATTTCGTCGTATCCCAGGCCCAGCGAATTATGTTGACCGAAGGCACGCGAACTCCGCCAGGACCAACAGAGCCATTTCACGGCGGACCGGAACTATTCGGGTGGATGGGTGAGCAGTTCAAGAAATTTGGCAACATCTACCGCGCCTCCATCCACGGCGCGGACGCCTACGTAATCACCGATCCGGAGTACGCGCGGCACGTCTTGCTCCGGAATTGGCAGAACTACGCGCGAGGCCTTCACGTCAAGCGAATCGCGTTCTTGATGGGCAAAGGACTCATCGTCAGCGAAGGTGAGTTCTGGAAGAAGCAGCGCCGGATGATGCAACCGGCGTTTCATCAGAGAGCAATCAACGCTCTCGTCGACGTCATGATCGGCGCGAATTTCACGCTACTCAGCAAGTGGGAGCGAGCGGCGGATGAGGGGCAAGGGGTGAACGTCACCGACGACGTGAGCCGTATGGTCCTCGAAGTCGTCCTCCGATCGCTCTTCGGTGCTGACTACGAGGAGATAGCCCCCCATTTCAAGATTGTCGCCGATGTAACCGAGCGCGATCTCGCCTTCGCGCAAGCCTTTCAGGCCCTGGGGAAGATCATTCTGGGAATCATTGCTCGGCGACGGGAAGCTAGCGTGGTGGCGACAGACATTCTGGGAATGCTGATGCACGCGAAGGATCGGGATACCAACCAGGGGATGTCCGATCGGCAAGTCGTGAACGAGGTCATGACGCTCATCGTCGCCGGTCATGAAACGACTGCCAGCACATTGAACTGGGCGTGGTACCTCGCCACCCAGCACCCGGACGTGCAGGAGAAGCTCGCGAGAGAAGTTGATCGGAACCTGGCTGGAGATTCTCCGGCTTTGGACCAGCTCGATCAATTCTCATATTCCGAGCAGGTGCTAGAGGAGACGATGCGGCTCTATCCCGCGCTGTGGCTGATGACGCGCCGAGCGCTCAAGGAAGATGAGATTGGCGGCTACAACATACCGGCGGGCGCGGAGATTTATGTCTCGCCGTACTACATCCAGCGCCATCCCGGTCTCTGGGAGAACGCGGACCAGTTCGATCCCGAACGCTTCGCTCCGGGTGACACGGAAAAGCGCCGTCGAATGATGTTGCTGCCATTCTCCGTGGGCCCACGGAGCTGCATCGGCGAGTACTTCTCTCGACTCGAGATGCAGATTCATGTCATCATGGTTCAGAAGCGGCTGCGCTTATCGTACGAACAAACGACACCGCTGGAAGTCCAGGCCGGCATCAACCTCAGGAGCAAGTACGACTTCATCATGCGACCCACGCTGAGGGAGCCAGCGATTGCCGACCGCGCGCGCCGTGAGAACGTGATGCCTAACGACCGACAGATGGTGCCAACGCGAAATGCCAGGCCCGTCTGCTGAATCGTGAGCTTGTGACTCGAATGCGCAGAAGACTCGTTGCGCTCGGCGCGCCGGTGGCACTTGCCATCGCGCTGGCAGCACATGTTGTGGCAAGTTCGCCTACGCCGATCGCAAAGGCTGGAGCCGCGCTAGCGCCGACTATCACGTGGAATCCGAGAACGGCCGCCCAGTACCTCGACGAGCGACAGAGTTGGTGGCAATCATGGCCGAAGTCGGCGCGCGACCACGGCACGGTGTGCGTGTCGTGCCACACGGCACTCCCCTATGAGTTGGTGCGGCCGGAGCTCAGAGAAGTTCTCAATGAGAATGAACTCGCGGCGCCCGAACGACGGCTCGTTGCCGATGTCGTGACACGTGTTCGCGCCTGGAACGAAGTGAAGCCGTATTACGGTGACACCACAGTCAAAGGGCGCACGAAAGCGATCCAGTCTCGCGGAACGGAGGCCGTACTGAACGCCCTCATTCTCGCCGCCCGTGATCAGCGCGATGGTCTTACGAGCGCCGATGCTCGTTTGGCCTTTGACAACTTGTTCGCGCTCCAAATCGCCGATGGCGATGAGGCCGGCTCATGGCCATGGCTCGACTTCAATCTTCGGCCCTGGGAATCGACAACGGCCAGCTATTTCGGCGCTGCGCTGGCTGCCGTTGCCGTCGGATTGGAGCCACAGGCCTACGCCCGAAACGCGGCGATCCAACCGAAGCTGGATCTACTTCGACGCTATCTGCGATCGCACACGACGCAACCTCTCTGGAGCCGGCTGTTGCGGCGCCATGACGATCCCGATCTGTTCAATCGCGCGATGCTTCTCTGGGCCTCGGCAAAGCTGCCGGGATTGCTATCGCTCGAGGAGCGTAACGCGACTATCGCCGCGCTCTGTGACGCTCAAGCGAGTGACGGCTCATGGAAGCTGTCGTCGCTCGGCTACTGGCGGACCGCAGATGGCGTCTCGCCCGAGTCTTCCGGCGATGGATATGCCACCGGGCTCATCGCCTATGCTCTCCAGGAAGCGGGTACGTTACCTAACGAGCCACATGTTGCGCGAGCGTTAAACTGGCTTGCCGCTCACCAGGACTCATCCACAGGCATGTGGCACGCCGCTTCGCTCAACAAGCACCGCGACCCGAGCACCGGTGTCGGCAAGTTCATGAGCGACGCGGCGACCGCTTTCGCGGTACTCGCGCTCACGAAAGCGCGGCAGTAGTCGCTAACTGAGCGTATCGGCCGCTGAAGTGAAGGAGCGGCTCGGCCTGGCCCATCGATCCGCGCTCGACCTCGGCGATGAAGATTGTGTGGTCGCCAGCCGGATGATGACTGACGAGCTGACACTCGAGCTGCGCCGTCGCGTCGTCGAGCAGCATCACCGAGTTTTCACCGCGCGTGAATGGAACGCCGTCGAAACGCCGCGCTTCGTTCTTGTCCGCGAATCGGCGCGAAAGCGCCTCGTGCTCCGCACCGATGATGCTGATGCCAAGCTTGGGGTGACGCAGCAGCAGATCGTGCATCGATGCCTTGCTGTCGACACAGACCAGAACGAGCGGAGGTGACAAACTCACCGAGCAGAACGCGCTGACCGTCATACCGACATCCCGATCGCCATCGCGCGCGGTGATGATCGCTATGCCCGACGCAAAGCGACCAAGTAGGCGGCGAAACGTAGAAGTGTCGATCATGGCATCACCTCACGCCGTATTACCGGCATCGACGGTCAGCGTTGTGCCGGTGATGTTTCTTGCTTTGTCGCTGAGCAGGAACTCCACGGCATTCGCGATATCTTCGACTTCTGGCATGCGACGCAGCGCACTTCGGCGCGCAATCTTTTCACGCGCCTGGTCGCCGAGCTCTCCGGTCATTTCCGTGTCGACGAAGCCCGGTGCAACCGCATTCACGGTGATGCCCAATGCCCCCACTTCTCGGGCGAGTGAGCGCGTGAATCCAACGAGCGAGGATTTTGTAGAACTGTATACGGACAGACCAGAGAATCCAGTCGCGCTGACAATCGATGAAATGTTGACGATGCGGCCGCCGGCTTGGCCGCTCATCATCGATCGCACGACATACTTCGTGAGAACCAGTGGTGCGAGCGTGTTGATGCGGATGAGTTGCTCGATGTCCGCATCCTTCATTGTTGCGAGAACGCCGCTCGTTCCGATGCCGGCGTTATTCACGAGACCGAAGATGGGACCATAGTTCTTGCGAACGCGCTTGACGAGCTCGGGGATCTCACCGACGCAACCCAGGTCGAACGGCACGAAATCGATCGAGCCGCTACCGTTCGCGGGTTGTTCCTTCATCGCCTCGCTCAGCGCGTCGGTCGGACGGCGCGCGACGGCGATCACGTCATGCCCGGCAGCGCGAAGCGCCTTGGCGATACCCAGACCAAGACCGCGACTGCCGCCGGTGACGATGACGTTAGGCATTGCGGCGGCCCAGCTTCCCCGAGGCTGTCACGGTCAGGGACGAAGTGAACCGAATCGAGGCGGGCACCTTGTGCGCGGCGAGCGAGCTTCGGCATGCCGCAAGAATTTCCGACTTGGTACTCTCGACGGCTCCAGGATCGAGTGCGGTTCCTTCGGACGTCAGCACTACTTCCGCGGCCACGATCGTGCCCATTATCGGATTCCTTCGACCGGTCACGAGCGACATGCGGACGCTGGGATGGCGATTGATTACCGCCTCCACTTCTTCTGGATGAATCTTGAGGCCGCCGACATTGATGATTCCGCCGCGACGGCCGACGAAATAGAAGCGATCACCGCGCTCTTCCACGACGTCACCGGTGTCCACGAATCCATCCGGGTCGAGCAACGATTCGCCGTTTCGGCCAAGGTAGTGAAGGGCTGTGCGCGGCGAGCGAATGCGCAAGGTGTCATCCACAACCTTCAAATGAACGCCGGATTCATTCTGGCCAAGGAGCGATGCAGAAAATCCGGCTTTACCATCCGCCACCTCGAATGCGACGCCAGCTTCTGTGGAAGCAAATGCGTGCGCGACCTTCGCGTGAGGATACGTCTCTTGCAAATGTTCGATGATCGCTTGATCCGCGATCTCGCCTGACAACCGGGCGTACACGGGTGAGACGGACCGTGCGGCGGACCCCATCAAGGCTTGCCGCCAATGCGAGGGCGTGCCGGTAATGTGTGTAACACCGTGCTCTTTTGCGCGCGCGAGGAACGCCGGCACGGCTTCACCAGGCGACGAAAGAACCAATGAGCCACCGCCAGTCAGCGCTCGCAGGAGAATCTGCAAGCCACCGTAGCGACGGACGTCATAGAAGGTCGCCCACACCAGCGGACCAGCCAGGGCGCCCGATCGCTTGATCGCGCCTGTCAGAGTCTCGAAGGTGTGCACGACCATTTTCGGAACGCCCGTCGTACCGGAGGTGAAAAGGATCCACTCCGTTACGTGGTGCGGCGATCGATCGACGTCAGCGGTGTGAAGTTGGCGCGCGATGGAGGCAACGGATTCCACCGCCACTTCCGCCGCTGAATCGGCGCGATCGGTGACGATCGCGTCTATCTCAGCAGTCGCGACGACATACGGCAGGTGCTTCGGGTCGAGATCGGGGGGGCACAGCACGAGGCGCCGCGCAATACCATCGAGCTCGATTAGCGCGAGGGCCGCGGCGAGTTGATCCGACGTCGATATGAGAACCGATCGCCCGGCGAGGGCAGCAAGAGGGCAGTCAAGCGCGGACGCCGACGCCAGCTCGGTGAGACTGACATTGACGTCGCTCGTGCAGAGCAACCGCCGCGGATCGAGTCCCGTGCGATCGGTCGATTCCCAGAGAGACGTGGTGTTACGCACTCGCGCTCTCGTACATCGTCTCGTACATCCTCACGAAGTCGCCGAACGTGACGGGGAATTGCGCGTCCTCAGAAGCGGTGAACGGATCGATGCCGAGCGAATCCTCGAGGCGCGCAACGACGATGGCGAAGGCGAGTGAATCGAGGCCCGACTCCATGAGAGGCCGTTCGTCGGTAAGCGGCGCCAGCTTGTGATGCTGCTCGGCAGCAACTTGCTCGAATTGCGAAACGATCGTTGAACGAATACTTGCCGACATCGAAAGATCCTCGGAAACGGGGGGGAGTTGAAAGCGGGAGTCAGGCCGATGCAGCCGTTAGGCGGGGTGCGCCATGACAGGCGTCCGTCAGTGCTTCGACGAGCTCGCTGACGTCGTCCATTGTGGCCTCGCCGTGAGTGAGGCAGATACGAAGCACATCGCGGCCCTCGTACTTCGCCACGGCAATCCAAGCCCGGCCCGAGGCGAGTACACGTCCGCCGACGGTGCGCGCGTCGGGCGCGCCGATCGGCGGCTCGACGCAGAGCAGCGCCAGTGGCGAGTCGTTGGCGATGCGCCATTCGCGCGCCGCCAACATCTCGCGAAGATTGGCGATGAGCTCAGCCGAGCGTTCGACATGTTGCGCGTACCCATCCCAGCCCGCCGCGGCGAGAGAGAGGAAGAGACGCACACCGAGGAACCGTCGCGACCACTGTGCGGTGGTGACGTAGGGATCCACCGTGGCTGTGTTCGACGGCATGAAGCCGGTCGACACCTGAAAGGTCTTCGAAAGAATGAGCGGATCGCGGGTAATGAACATTCCGCAGCCCATCGTCGTCGCGAACCATTTGTGCGCGTCGATCGTCACGGAGCGCGCGTGCTCGATACCGGCAAGCAGAGGTCGCAACTGCTGAGAGGCTACGGCCGCGCCGCCCCAGGCGGCATCGATGTGCAGCCACAGGCCGTGATGGTGCGCGAGCTCTTCGCAGCGCTCGATCGGATCGATCATGCCGGCATTCGTTGTCCCGGCGGTTGCAACGATCAGGAAGGGCACACAGCCGCGCGATGTGTCCTCGTTGAGCATCTGCTCGAGCGCGTTCACATCCATCCGGCCCCTTCCATCCGTCGGGACCTGGCGGACGGCGGAGCGACCGATTCCCGCCTGGTGGCCGATCTTCACCCACGCGAGATGACTCTCGCGGGAGATGTAGAACACAGGCTGCCCACTGAAGCAGCGCGCACCTTCAGTCGCGAATCGATCGTTGGCGTGAGTGAGCGCGCAGAGAACCGCGGTGTAGTTCGCCTCGGAGCCACCCGACGTGAAATGTCCGGTCGATTCCGCCGGAAGGCCGACTCGTCGAGCGATGGCGCGGATTACGTGTGACTCGATCTCGACGGCCGCCGGCGACGTGGTGGCGGTCGCGAGCTGTGGGTTGAATGCCCCCGTTATGCGATCGCCGCATAGGGCGGGAAAGCTCGGCGCCGGATTGAACAAACCGAAGTAGCGCGGGTTCGTGATGTGGACGACGCCGTGCTCGATTTGCGCGATCGTCCAGGGCAGCAGCTCGGCGAGCGGGCGCGGAGCAGCGAAGTCAAACTCGGCGAGCTCCGAACGCAGCTTCGTCACGTCCAAGGTCGGCGTGACGGGTCCCGCCGCGATCCGTTCGTTCGCATCGAGCAGCTTGCGCGTGAGATAGTCGTCCCACTGCACGCGTTCTTCTCGTGGAGGAAAGAGCGAGGCGACAGCTGGTATCGAATCCGCAGGGGCGTGCATTGCCAGTGCGTCCTAGTTGGCTCGTGTCGTAGCGGCGCCGGCAATCGCGGCTGCTTCGGATCGACGTCCCGCAACGAAGGCGGAAAGCCAATTCGAGTAGAGGCGCACGGCGGCGTCGAGCCAGAGGTGCGCGGGAATTGCACCCGCGTCTCGTCCTGGAAAAGCCTCCAGTAACTCACGCTTTCGCTCGCGCTCCGCGAGGTCACGAAATGCGGAGAATGCTCTCGCGCTCTGGTCATCGAAGTATCCGCGAGGCATTTCCGGATAGCGCTCCATCGTTCCACTGAGATAGCGGCCGACGTCGCGCCGATACTCGCGAAAGAGGGCTCCCGCATCGTACTCGGGGTGGCCCTGATAAAACACGAATGTGGCGCGGCGCTGGAGCATGAACGTGTCCACGCCTGCTTCTTCCGAACACGACGCGATCTCGTAACCGGCCGCGTTGAGTTGCTCGGAATCGAGCGTGTTCAGGCGCGAGTGCGGAATTCGCCACGACGTCGGCAGGCCCGCGACCAGCGCGTTGGTACATGTTTTCTCGCAGCGGAACAAACCGGAGATTTTTTGTCCGATACGACGTCGCTGGATACCGTCGAGGTGGAGGACTGCCGCGTGCGCCGCGAGGCAGGACCAGATGGTCGGTGTCTCCGAGTCGAGAGCCCAATCCACGAGCCGGGTGAGCGAGGGCCAGTACACCTCTTCTGACAATTCCGGAGTGCGCGGTTCGGCACCCGTGACGATGAGGCCATCGAAGTCGCCGTTCCATAGTGCGTCGATCGGCTCGTAATGGTCGGCGACATAGCGCCGGCCGCCTTCACCGCGGATCAATTCGGGGAAGGAAAATAACCGCAGCCGGATATCGTAGCTTACCCCAGCCCGCGCGAGCAGCTCGCTGAACTGCTGTTCCGTGCTCTGCAGCGCAGCGTCCGGCATGTTGTTGAGCAACGCGATGACGAGCGGCTCACGTAGCGTACGCGTGTGCGCGGAGTGGGCACTTCTCGGAGAATAGAAGCGTGCGCTCATTCGACCGCGACCTCCGCGACAGTTGACCGAGTCTGTGGCGATGCGCCGACCCGCGTGCTGACATGTGCCGGGAGAGCGGCATCGAGGGCCTGATCCAGATCCGCGAGAATGTCGTCGATGTGCTCGATGCCGATGCTGAGGCGAATCATCTCGGGCGTGACGCCTGCCTTGAGCTGTTCCGCTGGGTTCATCTGCCGATGCGTTGTGGACGCCGGATGACAGGCCAGTGACTTCGAATCCCCGAGATTGACAACTCGCTTGACGAGCGACAGGGCGTTATAGAAGTGCGTACCCGCCGTTAGGCCTCCACGAATACCGAAGGTCATGATCGAGCAAGCACGACCACCGAGGTATTTCTGCGTCAGGTGGTAATAGGGGCTCTCGGGGAAGCCGGCGTAATTCACCCATTCGACACGAGAATCCGCGCGCAGAAATTCGGCAACTTTCAGGGCGTTCTCGACATGCCGATCCATGCGAACTGCTACGGATTCAATGCCCTGGAGGAGGAGGAAGGCATTGAGCGGTGAGAGAACTGAGCCCAACGTCCTCTGATAAACGCTGCGGCAACGGCCGATGTATGCCGCATCGCCGAAATGCTCGGTGTAGACGAGATCGTGATACGATTCATCCGGTTGCGTGAACATCGAAAACTTCGACCCGTACTCCGCCCACGGAAACCTTCCGGAATCCACGATAATGCCACCCATCGTCGTACCGTGACCGCCCATGAACTTCGTGAGCGAGTGAACAACGATGTCAGCGCCGAAGTCAATCGGACGTGAGAGAATTGGCGTCGGCACAGTGTTATCGACGATCAGCGGCACCCCATGCGAGTGAGCAACGCTCGCGAGCGCCTCGATGTCGCAGACGTTACCGGCGGGATTGCCGACACTCTCGCAATAGACGGCGCGCGTGTTCGCATCGATGAGCGCGTCGATGCTTTCGGCGCTGTCGTTGGGTGCGAATCGAACGGTCACGCCCATCTTTGGAAAGAGATGCGCAAACAGCGTGTACGTCGTGCCGTATAGCTGCGGCACCGAAACGATATTCGTGCCCGGCGACGTCACATTGAGCGTCGCGAAATGCATCGCCGCCTGGCCCGAGCTGACGCTCAGCGCCTGGAGGCCGCCCTCCATTGCCGCTACGCGACGCTCCAGGACGTCGTTGGTTGGATTGCTGATGCGCGAATACCGAAAGCCCTCCACTTCCAAGTTGAAGAGTGCCGCGGCATGCTCGGCACTCTCGAACTCGTACGCTGCCGACTGATAGATCGGAACCGCTGTCGTCGGCGCGCGGCCGTCAGCGGTATAGCCATGGTGAAGGGCGATGGTCTCGGGGCGCATCAGAGCGAAAGTGCTTCGCGGACGTGTGATGGCCATGCCTCGAGGTCGAGTCCGTGAGTCGCGAACAGCGCAATCGTCAGTCGATCGAGGCCGAATGCCGAGCAGGCCGTGTGTGCGACCTCGCCGTCGTCGGTACGCAGACCCCAGGTCGTGCCGAAGTGATCCTGGTGGTAATTGAAGCTCATGCAGGCCGTCGGTGCTTCTTCCGAGTTCACCGGAATGAGGAGCTCGAACTTTAACGCTTGCTCAACCTGGTTCACGGCCATCAGCTTTCCGGCGCGCCCGAAGAAGGGATCGCTGGCGGGAGCCAACGTGAAGGGAACACCGAGCTGATTCGCCATCTGTTCGGCTTTCGCCTTCCAGCTCTCGCGGAAGGCGAGGGCGGTTTCCGGCGCGCCGATACACACATACTCACGCATGCGGAACGCCTGCATGCGCCCGAGCTCCGACGAGGTCTCTCGGCGGAAGCAGTAGGACTCGACGTCGACGATGACGCCAGTGGAAGGAACGTCGCCGCGCGCGGCGATGATGGGATAGACCTGATAGCAGGCTGCCGGAGTCAGGACGAGATCCGTCGCCGCGAGCCCGTCCACCCATTCCTGGCCTGCAGCCTTGCCCTCGACGAGCGCGCGAATCTTCGCCTCGGTACCCGTCATCGAGCTGACGCAGCCGAGCAAATGCGGAAAGCTTTTGAGGTATCCCGATTTCTCGAGCAACGCGCGACTCATGACCGGCGGAAAGCGCAGCACTTCGGCGCCGTCAGGTCGATTCCGCGTGATGAGCCCCGTTAGGCCACCGATGACTTCCTCGAAAACGCCGGTGCGACCCTGTACGCCATTGGCGGCCGTCGGCTGAAGGATAGTCGAGGTGATGGCCTCGAGGCGTTCGGTAGATACTTGGATCGTCATCTCAGTCTCTCAAGCGGGAAGGCACGTCGAAGAGCAGCAGCGAACTGGCTGCGCCCGCGAGGATGCGTTCGTTATTGATCATGATCGATGAGGAGAGAACGTCGCGCAGCGGACGTGCGACGCTGAATTCACCATCATTTCGGTAGCCCGAGAGTCCGCACGCCTGCAGGGCGTGGAACACCGTCTCTATCGCTGTCTCGGACGAATTCACCTTCAGCAGATTCATTCCGGCCTGGAAGTCGATCGCCTCGAGTCGTTCCGGCTCGCTGACGGCGCTTTCGTAGCTGGCGACGGCCGCCGCAATGCTGCCTCGAAGAGCGCGGAGCGACATCATCGCTCGCGTCAGGTGCGAGGCGCCGGGGGCAGACTGCCCTGTTCCCTGTGCCGCGCCCTTTCTCACGAAGCGCCGGGCACGCGCTACCGCACCTGCGGCAATTCCGCACCACACGCCGCTCCAGGTGAGGTGCGCGATGGGCACCATGCTCTGTGGGTGTATGCGTTCATACGATTCCGGGATGACCTGATCGACACTGCCGCAACCACGAAGCGTGTACCCCGTGCTGCAGGTGCCGCGCATCCCCATCGTGTCCCACTCCTTGATTTTTTCGAGCTCGTAGTCGCCCTTCACGAAGGCAACGAGCACCTGATCCGAGGCCTGAGACTCGGGCGTTCGACGCGCGGTCAGGAAAACGCCGTCGGCTTCCGCGCCATACGACATCACCGTGCCGTTTTTCACCAGTGACATCCGTGAGCCATCTCGCTCCACAGCGCACGAGCTGGAGCGGACGGCGCCACCGGTCTGGTTTTCCGTCGTCGACGACGCGAACAGCAACTGCTCATCGCTGAGACGCCGCAACAGCTGCTCATGCCACGGACTGGAGCGCGCATGGCGAAGCAGGATCACAACCTGGATCTGGTGCATCGCGAAGATCATTGCCGACGAGGCGCACGAGGCACCGAGCATGTAGCAGATGTCCACGACATCCGATACAGAGGCGCCATCGCCACCAAGCTCCACCGGCACCAACATGCTGAGGAGTCGATGCTGGCGTGCGGCGACAAAGGTCTCGTGCGGGAACCGTGCATCCCGGTCGACTTCAACCGCGTGCTCGGCAGCGGCGGCCGCTACGAATCGTGCGCGGGCGCACGGGTGCGTAGCTGACGTCTGCGCCACGGTTTCGGGCGCGTCGAGAGTCTTCATGCGCAACGCCTATGTACAGGGTTATACGGCGAGCCCTCGCGACCGTAGCATCAGTGAAACGCCGCTGTTGCAGACGGCACGAACGATCAGTGAACGATCCGGCAGCGGGTCATGCACGACGCAGACCGACCCTCGACTCGCCACGATTCAGCGATTTTGGTCCCGGAATCAGGCGCGCACACGCGAAGGAAATCCAATGAATTGATGGTGTTGCGTGGGCCAGCGGGTCCCCTATTGTCTCCTCGGAAGAGGCATGGTCGACCCGCTTCCGCAACAGTGAGGTGTAGCATGCGCTCAACAGTTCTTCCAGGATTTACGGCGAGCATCGAGGCCGCGGCGATGGCGCGCCGGATGCACCAGGCGAGCCCGCCACGCTACCATTGCCTCCACTTCGCAGGGATCTATTTTGACGGCAGCCATTCCTCTTTCTGACCGCCGCGCAGCGGCGGACATGTCGGCGCGCATCGGCGCGTTCCACCAAAGCATCCCAATGTCTGACGCGAACGCGCAATCCGTCGAGAAGCGAATCGCCGGCCTTGTTCAGCGGCTGCTCGCCGAGCACTCGATCGATCGGGTCGTGACTCCGGAGGAGGATCTGCGCCTGGCCGGATTGAGCTCACTGGACATGGTGAGCCTAGTTCTCGCCGTCGAGGAGGAGTTCGAGCTCATGGTGCCCGAAGGCAACATCATGCCCTCCAACTTCCGATCGGTGGCCAGCATCAGCCGTCTCGTCGAGACGTTGCGGAAGAGCGGCTGATGCAAGCATTCGCCGATGGCCTAACGAGCGCGCAAGCGCAGATGGACTGATGCCGCTCGACCGTCACGCCAAGCGCCTGCTCGAGATGATCTCGGCTGGTCGGAGCGAGCATGTCGTTCAGCCCACGGCCGAGTCGTTGCGACGTTCGATGCTGCGACTCGCCGAGGTCGCGGACGCGCGGCGTGTGCCAATTGGCAGCGTCGAAGACCGTGAGGCACCGACACCGGAGGGGCGGATCGCGATGCGGGTCTATACGCCTGTCGAGGCAGATCCCGGTCCGCTGCCGTGCATCATCTATTTCCACGGCGGAACGGGTGTGTTCTGTGGCATCGCCACCCATGATGGACTTTGCCGCCTGCTCGCCAATTCCAGCGGATGTCGGGTGATATCCATTGAATATCGACTCGCGCCTGAGCATCCGTTTCCAGCGGCAATCGACGATGCGGTCTCCGTCACGAGGTGGATCGCAGAGAACGCCGCGGCGCTCGACATCGATCCGGCGCGGCTGGTCGTTGCGGGCGATTCGGCCGGTGGTACGCTAGCCGCGGTTCTGTGTCATCTCGCCGCCGATGTGGGCGCCCCGCAAATCGCATTGCAGCTTTTGCTCTGCCCCGTAACTGACCTCGCCGACGAAACGGAATCGCGGCGAGAGTTTGCTCGAGGCTTCTTCATCGAGCGCAGCACGCTGACCTGGGCCAAAAAAGCCTACTGCGGTGATGCGGACTATTCCGATCCGCGCGTGTCGCCTCTCCGTGCACCGTCGCTCGCCGGCCTACCTCCGGCCCACATTCACACGGCGGAATTCGATCCGATGCGGGATGAGGGCGAAGCCTACGCGCGAAAATTGGAAGCGGCAGGCGTGCCCGTTCGGTACGAGTGCCATGCGGGCATGATACACCATTTCTATTGCATGGCTGGTGCGATACCGCAGGCCAGAAATGTCCTGGCGTCGATAGGTGAGTCGGTACGCCATGCGCTCGCCCAAAGGGCGAGTGAGGCGATTCGCTAATGGGGAGAGAAGAACTCGATGTACGAGCCAATTCGACCGTCGCGAATCTCGATCATATCAACCAGCTCCGTGACCACGGTTGTTCCCGTGAGGCGCGAGAAGATCTTTGCTCGCCAGTGCACGGCTGCTTTGGCGCCATCGATCAACAACGACAGGATCTGCTCGTCACTGAGTTTGAACGTCTTGATCATGATCGCGAGCAGGGGCCGGTATTCGGCGGCGCCGACTGCTCTGACGGCGACTGGCGTTGAGTGACTGGCCCCCGCGATCTGGAACCGTGCGTCCTGGGAGAATTTCTCGTAGACAGCCGCGATGTCGCCGCTCACCCGTGCCGCATAGAGGTCGCGCAGCAATTGTTCGGTCTCCTGACGGTCAGTCATCGCAGTGATCCTCCGGCGAATTCAGAAGCAGGTGCTGTGCTCGGCGACATCGAAGTCCACAAACTCCGCGAAGCATCGTATGATTTGCGCGATTCGGCAATGCCGGAATCTGTCACACGCTGTTCCATCTCGACCGGGCTGCGCTCGGAGGATTCGTGCTGCGGCCATCGGACGCTGAGGTCCTAGTGGCGCCGTCGTCGGTGGCGGTCGATACGCCGAACAAGGCGTGGGCGCGTGCGCTCACGCTCACCGCGCCCATCGCTCGGAATCCCGAGTCGACGTTGCCGATCCGGATCGGACAGCTCGCCGAGATGTATGGTGAGAACCTTGCGCTCCTCGGCGAGGAGGAAGCGCTGAGCTATCGCGAGCTCGCGGCGCGGGTGAATCGGTATGCGCGGTGGACTCTTAGACAGGGCGTCAAACCCGGAGACGTCGTGTGCGTCGTTATGCACAACTCTCCAGATTATCTGGCGGCCTGGCTGGGGATCACCCGCACGGGCGCGGTCGCCGCGCTGGTGAACACGAATCTCGTCGGTGAATCGCTGGCGCACGCCATTCATCTTGTGTCGCCGAAGGCCATCCTGGTCGGCAGCGAGCTCGCAACATCTATTGCGCCGATTGCACAGACGCTCGCATCGTCGGCGAGATGCTGCATACGCGGGGCCGCCGCGCATGGCATGGAGAGCATCGATACCGTGCTGGAGTCCCTTTCCTCGGAGCCGCTGACGCCCGATGAATGCGCGCTCCCCACTACACACGACCGCGCACTGTACATCTATACGTCTGGAACTACGGGCCTGCCGAAGGCCGCGAAGCTGAGTCACCATCGCCTGCTGCAGTGGAGCTACTGGTTCGCTGGCATGCTCAACACCACGGAGGGCGATCGGATGTACGACTGCCTGCCGATGTATCACAGCGTCGGTGGCGTGGTGGCCATCGGTGCGTTGTTGGTGCACGGCGGCTCGGTCGTGCTGCGAAAGAAGTTCTCGTCACGCGCGTTCTGGGATGACATCGTTCGCTACGATTGTACACTTTTCCAGTACATCGGCGAGATGTGTCGCTTCCTGCTCAATTCGCCGACTGACCCACGCGAACGCGACCATCACATACGCATGGCGTGCGGGAATGGACTTCGACCAGATATCTGGCAGGCTTTTCAGTCGCGTTTCGCGATTCCGAGAGTGCTGGAGTTTTACGCTGCCACCGAAGCCAATTTTTCGCTCTATAACTGCGAGGGAAAGCCGGGTGCGATCGGTCGCATTCCGTCATTTCTGGTTCATCGCTTTCCTGTAGCTCTGGTGCGGTTCGATGTAGAAACAGGGGAGCCAGTTCGCAATGCGGCTGGCTTCTGCCAGCGGTGCGAGGCGGATGAAGTCGGTGAAGCGTTAGGCAAGATCAGCGACGATGGCTCAGCCGAGGGGCGATTCGACGGCTACACGGATCCGGCAGCCTCGGCACGAAAGATTCTGCGCGACGTGTTCGCCAAGGGCGACGCCTGGTTCCGAAGCGGAGATCTCATGCGCCGCGACGCCGCGGGTTTCCTGTATTTCGTCGATCGTATTGGCGACACGTTCCGTTGGAAGGGAGAGAACGTAGCGACCAGTGAAGTGACCGAGGCAGTCTGCGCGTGGCCGCAGGTACGCGAGGCGACGGTCTACGGCGTGGAAGTCCCCGGTCACGACGGCCGCGCTGGCATGGTCGCTCTCGTCTCTGACGGTGAGCTCGACGCGTCTGGCCTGAGATCCCACTTGAGGACGCGACTGCCCGAGTATGCCTGTCCCGTCTTCCTGCGGGTAATGCACGCGATCGAAGCCACCGGGACATTCAAGCCAAGAAAACAAGAGCTCATCGCGGCCGCGTTCAATCCGACCGCGACGACGGACGCGATATACGTGAACGATCGCGAACACGAGACATACGTACGTCTGGATCGTGAAGTGTTCGATCGAATACGAGCGGGCCAGTTTCGTCTCTGACGACCAGACGCAACGACGGATCGCGGAATTCCATCGAGGGAATGATCATGACGGCGGACAAGCCAACGTGTGTAGTTCATAAATTCGGCGGCACGAGCGTCGCCGATGCGGACTGCTTCAGGAATGTCGCAAGCATCGTGAGAGCGCTTCCGGAGCCGCAGCGGTTGATCGTCGTCTCGGCCATGGCCGGCATTACCGATCAACTCGTGCGCGCCGTGCACGTCGCGGGAAAACAGGACCTTGGCTATCGAGACATCATGGCCTCGGTGGCTGCGCGTCACCGCAAGACGATCGCGGAGCTCCTGTCGGCGGATGAAGCGGGTCGAATGTGCGAGGTGCTGGCGCGCGACCTGGCGACCATTGAAGAGGTCCTGCATGTCACGACGGTGCTGCACGGGTACTCGCGCAACGGGCTCGAGCTTGTCTCCGGGTTTGGTGAGGTCTGGTCCGCGCAGATACTCGCCGCGTTGCTGCGTCAGGAGAACGAGGATGTGGATTGGCTGGACGCGCGAGACGTATTGACTGTCGCTCGGACGGAAACAGCCGCGGACGTGATGTGGCCTGAGTCGCGGCAACGTACAAAGACTTGGGTAGCCGAACGCGGCCGGCTCGCGAAGACGGTCGTCATCACCGGTTTCGTCGCGTCGACCGAGGATGGGTTGGCCGCAACGCTGGGCCGCAACGGCAGTGATTTCAGCGCCTCCATCTTCGGCACGCTCTTCGACGCGCAAGAGATTCACATCTGGACCGACGTCGACGGCGTGATGAGCGCAAATCCGCGTCTCGTCGCCGAGGCCGTGACGCTCGACACGCTCTCATACGAGGAAGCCATCGAGCTCGCGTACTTCGGCGCGAAGGTAATTCATCCGAGCACGATCTCGACGGCCGTCGAGCGAAACGTTCCGATCTTCATTCGAAACACCTTCAATCCCGATCATCCGGGCAGTCGCATCCAGGCGACATCAGGGTCCACGCAGAAGGTGAAGGGACTCGCGACGATCGAGAACGTCGCCTTGATCAATATCGAGGGAATCGGAATGATCGGCGTCCGCGGCATCGCCCAAAGACTCTTCGGCGCGCTGCGCGACGAGGGGGTGTCGGTGCTGATGATCTCCCAAGGCAGCTCCGGAAACTCGATCTGCGTCGCGGTGAACGCAGCACAGGCCGATCATGCCCGCAACACGGTAGAGAAGGCCTTTTTCGCCGAACGTATGCATGGCCAGATCCGGCGAGTGGACGTCACGGGAGGCTGCAGCATTCTCGCGGTTGTGGGCGAGGGAATGGCCGGCACGCCGGGGGTCGCCGCCAAGTTCTTCAGCTCCCTTGGCAAGGCGGGGATCAGCGTTCGCGCCATTGCTCAGGGCTCATCCGAGCGGAACATCTCGGTGGCCGTGGACGGCGCGGATACACAACGTGCGCTGCGCGCGGCGCACGCGGGGTTCTACCTCTCCAAGCAGGCGATCTCGATTGGCCTGGTGGGCGTCGGCAACATCGGGAGTACGCTGCTGCGACAGCTGTCACAGCGTCTCAGGAGCCTGAAGCAGGACTTCGATATCGACTTGCGAGTCCGGGCGATCGCCACTTCGAGTCGTATGCTCTTGAGCGATCAACCGATCGATCTCGAGCACTGGCGTCTCGAGCTCTCGAAGCGCGGTGAGGCGACCGATCTCGTCAAGCTGGCTGCGCACGTCTACGACGATCAGTTGCCGCATGCGGTGCTCATTGACTGCACGGCGAGTCAGAACGTCGCGGAGCTGTACGGCAGCTGGCTGGAGCGGGGCATTCACGTCATCACGCCTAACAAGCGCGCCAATACGAGCTCACTCGGCTACTACCGGCGGCTCCGAGAGGCAAATCGCAAGGTTGGCGCGCATTACCTCTACGAGACGACTGTCGGCGCTGCCCTGCCGATCATTCAGACTCTGCGCGATCTCGTGCAGACAGGAGACGAGATCGTCGAGATCGAGGGGATTCTTTCGGGCACTCTCTCGTATCTCTTCAACAGCTTCGATGGCACGCGATCGTTCTCGTCGTTAGTGACTCAGGCCCGTGAGCTTGGTTACACCGAGCCGGATCCGCGAGACGATCTTTCCGGCGCCGATGTGGCCCGTAAGATCACAATCCTTGCGCGCGAGACCGGTATGAAAGCGGAGCTCTCGGACGTCCATCTCGAAGGTCTCGTTCCGGAGGAGCTCACGCAGGGGGCCGTTTCCGATTTCCTCGCCGCGCTCCCGAAATACGACTCGGAAATGGAGCGGCTACGGTGTGAAGCTGAAGGGCGGGGAGAGGTGCTTCGGTATGTCGGACGCGTGAGTCGCGACGGCAAGGCCAGTGTGGGGCTGCGGAGCTATCCGAAATCGCACCCATTCGCGCGGATTCAGCTCACGGACAACATCGTGCTCTTTCGGACAAGCAGGTACAACGAGAATCCTCTAGTTGTCCAAGGGCCAGGAGCTGGGCGTGAAGTGACGGCGGCCGGTGTCTTCGCGGACCTGCTTCGACTCGCTTCGTATCTCGGCGCTTCGCTCTGATCTCCCTGTCGATGGGGACCGAGTTTCACGCATCTCCGCATCGTGCTAGCGTCGTACGGTGATTGCTACCGGTGCGACGAAGGAACGCCCGATCTCTTCTCGCCGGGCCGCACTGGGTTGCGATCGATCGGCGATGTGTGCCGCGACGCGAAGCGCGTTGGCGGCGATCGTGAGTCCAGTGTTCACGGCTCCAGGGCTCGTTAGGGCGCTCGCGTCAACGACGTAGAGGCCCTCGACATCGTGTGATCGACACGAGGCATCAACTACTGAGGTAGCGGGATCGACGCCCATTCGCGCCGTCCCTACGCCGTGCCATCTCGTGTCGAAAACCGGCGGGGCGAAGACCGGGTAGCCCGCCGATCGGAGAAGGGCTTTTGCGTGTCGGCGGAGCTTTCGGAATGTCTTGACGTTTTGAACGGGAGCATTGAAAAGTGTTGCACCGCTGTCCGAGAGGTGAAAACCCGTCATCTTGCTCGCGATACCTTCGGTCATCACGAACATATGCAAGCTGTTATAAAGAAGAGCGCGCGCGAAATAGCGATAGCGGCGTGACATTCCTAACGGCTGTATGTATCCCGCGGCCTGAATGACGCCCGTAGGATAAGGCCAATCGGGTGCCGACTCGTAGAAAGCGTGAATCGCAAACGTCTTCTGGTGAAATGGCGTTTTCTGCACCGCGGGCTTGAGCGCAAACACCCACCCTTGGGTGTGTGCGGCGAAGTTTCGGCCAAGCGTGCCCGAGCTGTTTGCCAGGCCCTTGGGATGTCGGTCGGTTCGTGATCGCCAGAGCAAAACTGGCGTACCCATGACGCCCCCACCAACGGCTACAATCGGGGCGTGAATGGTGAATTCTTCTCCAGCGCGCTTGACGCGGACGCCAATTGCTCGCTTGCCGTCGGGCGTCGTGAGCACGCGTTGGCACGAAGTGCCGTCGAGCACCTTCACGAATCCGCTGCGAACGGCTGGTCTCAATGCGGCGAGCTCGGCGTCGATCTTGGCGTCACGCGGACAGAAGTAGGCATCGCAATGCTGGCAGAGGACACAGCGTCCTCCGCGAAGAGGGTCATAATCGAGTGCGCGTGGTATGTGAGAGACCTGGACCTTCGCGCGTGTCGTGAGTCGATCCACCAGCTCGCGTACAGGTCCCTGATGCGGAATGGGCTCGTGTGGCCAGGGGCCGGATCGCGTTGGCTCAGTTGCATCATTCTCGCTCGAACCGTGAACCTTGTAGAGACGTTCCGCCTCGGCGTAGTATGGTTCGAGATCCGCATATGAGATGGGCCAGCCGGGTGAAACCCCCGCTTCCATTTCCACCTGCTGAAAGTCGCTCTCGCGGAGCCGATACATTGACGCGCCGTAATACTTCGTAAGCCCGCCAATCGCGGGCTTTTCGCCGAAGGTGTCGACATGCACCGGCGTAAGATCACTGCTGCCATGACGAATCGGCTCACCCTCATCGATCACGACCACACTCAGGCCGCGTCGTGACAAGCCGTAGGCAAAGGTACTTCCGCCAAGACCGGTTCCCACAACGACTGCATCACAACTGAGATCTTTGTTTTGGGCCACAGAGACTCGGAGGAAACGAAGAAGAAAAGGTCCGTCCGTTGATTTGTGCTTACGATAGCGCGCATGACCTGTAACAAGTTCCTTGCCGTTGCTGGTACAGCGCTCGCCTCGCGGTACGACACTCGGATAGCAGCAGTTCGCCGGTTTCACAACGGCATAACGTTGTTTTGTCCGCCCGCCGAATCGTTGCAGGCTCGCCACAGGTAGATATGAGCGCCCGGGATACGCACGTCATGGGTATTCGGTAACCCGCATCGCCACATCGAATAAGCCCTTCCAATTCGCGGCGCCGACAATGATGAAGCTTTGGCCGCCGATCTGCATTCAGCCGCATCTGCTTCGGCAGCAACACACAACTCTACTTCGATGTCTCAAATGATTATTGCCCCGAGTGCCGTGCAATGACCGTCCGGGTGCGTCGTTTCAGTGGTCATGGCACTGAGTGGGATGGCTTCGTTCGAAGTCAGCCGCACTGGACACATTTTCATCTGTACGGCTGGCGCTCAGTGCTCGAGCGCGTCTTCGAGCACGAATGCCTCTATCTGGAAGCGCGTGACGCTACGGACGCGCTGGTCGGCGTTCTTCCGCTCGTGCGGGTACGTAGCGTCGTTTTCGGTCACTATTTGGTGTCGATGCCGTTCGTGAACTATGGCGGCCCTCTCGGGACTGAGATGGCGGTCCGTGCGCTATGCGAAGAGAGCGCTCGTCTCGCTCAGCAGGATGGAGTGCGACTCTTGGAGCTTCGGAGTCGTCTGCCGCTATCGACAGAGCTTGCCGTATCCCATCGCAAGCTCACGGTGCTCCTCGATTTGCCGGCTTCGGAGAAGGCGTTGTGGGACAGCTTCGACGCCAACGTGCGCCGGCGGGTTCGTCGGGCGCAGAAGGAAGGCATCGAGGTGCGCATTGGAGGAGACCAGCTCGAAGCGTTCTATAAGGTGTTCGCCATCCACATGAGGGATCTCGGCACACCCGCGCAATCACTCGCGTTCTTCCGAGCTATCGCTGAGGAGTTTCCGCACGATGTGCGCTTCGCCTGCGCGTATCTCGGCGACATGCCCATTGCTTGCATCTGCGGATTCCTTTGGGGAACGGAGTTCGAGGTCACCTGGGCATCGGCTCTGCGATCCCACAAACATCTTGCGGCGAACATGTTGGTGTATTGGACACTCATGCAGCGAGCGATCGCCGAGGGTGCGCGTACCTTCAACTTTGGACGGTCAACTCCCGGGAGTGGACAGCATCGCTTCAAACGGCAATGGGGAGCGGCTCGAGACGAAACCCTCTGGTGGTATCAACGCTCCGAGGCGTCAGAGGCCGCGCAGAGTACCCCATCGCCCGATCAGAGTCGTTACGCGCTGGCGACTCAGATCTGGCGTCGCCTGCCGGTCGCGATCACAAACCGCTTGGGTCCGTCCATTGTTCGGTACATCCCGTGATTGGTTCTTGAGGATCTACGGCAGATGTCACCGCTCGTGACCTCAGTAGGTCCAGTCAAGCGATTCGGCGCGCCTGAACCATGCATGACAAAGACGCCTAACGGCGCAGGCCGAACGAATGTTCTGCATCTCATTGCACCCGGTGAGGTTGGCGGAGCGGAGTCTGTCGTGCGATCACTGGCGAGCCATCAACGCTCGTTGGGTGCGCGAGTCAGGGTGGCGGCGGTTGTGGAATCTGAACGGGCCGCGGCCGGTTTCCTCGACGCACTGGAGCGATCAAACGTCGAGTCAGATCGCGTGATCGTTGGCGGACGCGCGTATCGTCGTGAGCGGAGGGCAATCGCCGCTATCTGCGACGTCGTGCGGCCGGACATTGTGCACTCGCACGGTTATCGAACGGACATCGTCGACGCCCTGTATCTGCGTCGGAACGTGCCGATCGTGACAACAGTCCATGGCTTTACTGGCGGCGACCTGCGGAATCGGTTCTACCAGTGGCTGCAGTGTCGCGCGTATCAGCGCTTCGATGCCGTGGTCGCCGTCTCCCAGCCGCTCGAACGCGAGCTCGGTAAACGCCTCGACTCAAGTCGCTTACATCTCCTGCCGAACGCCTATCCAGCCGATAGCGAGGTCTTATCACGCGCTTCAGCGCGCACGGCGCTCGGTCTACCTAACGATCGCTTCCTCGCGGGCTGGGTGGGACGTATCTCGCCGGAGAAGGGAGCCGACGTGTTCGTCGACGCATTCGCGGATCCCGAGATGCCCGAAAGCGTGCACGGTGTGTTCCTGGGTGAGGGCCCGCTCGCAACGGAACTTCAGGAACGTGCGGCGCGACTGGGTCTCGAGGAGCGCGTCTCGTGGATGGGATCCGTTCCGAATGCGGGTCGCCTGCTAGCCGCGTTCGACGTCATTGTGCTCAGCAGCCGAAGGGAGGGAACACCGATGGTACTTCTCGAGGCTATGGCTGCCGGCACCCCTATAGTGGCGACTCGCGTTGGCGGAGTGCCGGATCTTTTGCCGCCTGGTACGGCGCTCCTGATTTCGCCGGAGTCTCCGTCGGAGCTCTCTGAAGCCATTCGGGAGGTCATTACACACCGTGACGCAGCATGGAGCCGGTCGCAGGCGGCGCTACGACGCCTCGAGACCGCGTACCAAGGGGATGCGTGGGCGAACGGATACGAGGACATCTATCAGAACGCACGCGCTCACGCGGCGCAACGCCTCTCATGACCATTCTTGCATTCGTATTGGTGCTCTTGGCACCCGCCCTCTTCGTATATGCGTACGTGGTATATCCGGCACTTCTGTGGCTCTTGAGCCTCGGCGTTAGGCGCAAGCGCGAAACGGTGGAGGTGGACTGGCCATCGGTAACCGTCACAGTCCCCGTGTACAATGAAGAGCGCAACATGCGGAACAAGCTGGAGGAACTGCTGCAACTCGATTATCCGGCTGAAAAGCTTCAGATCCTCGTCATCTCGGACGCGTCGACTGACGCTACCGACCGCATCGTCGGCGAATACGCGACGCGAGGGGTCGAGCTACTGCGCCTCGAAAGCCGCCGTGGCAAAACGGCGGCGGAGAATGCAGCGGGACGAGTCGCACGCGGAAGCATCATCGTGAATAATGACGCGACCGTCCGGATTCCCGTTCACGCCCTGAAGGCGCTTGTACGAGTTTTTGTCGATCCGACAATTGGTGTGGCATCTGGTCGCGACGTCAGTGTCGGTACAGGAGAGTCGAACCAGAGTGAGTCACAGTATGTCGGTTATGAGATGTGGCTGCGATCGCTCGAGACGAATCTGGGCTCGATAGTCGGTGCCAGTGGTTGCTTCTATGGTATTCGCGCATCGATCTATAACTCGAGATTTCCCGAGGAACTCAGCAGAGACTTCGCCTCTGCGCTGATCGCGCGCTCTCATGGGCTGCGCGCCGTGTCGGTGGCCGATGCCATATGCCTGGTGCCTCGCGCGACGGCTCTCCAGACTGAGTTTCGCCGCAAGGTGCGGACGATGGCGCGCGGACTGGAGACGCTCTGGCAGTGGCGTCGCATGCTGAACCCACTGAGTTACGGTGTTTTTGCTTTCATGCTCATCAGCCACAAATTGTGCCGATGGCTCATATATCTATTGGCACCCCTCACCTTCGTCGGGCTCGCGATGCTCTCATCGAGCTCCATGATCGGCGCGATTCTGCTTTCGATCGCGGCTCTTGGAGTCCTCATCGCCGTTTTCAGCTGGTATCGCGCCCAACAACGCCCACGAATGAATCGGCTCGAGTCGCTTTTGGCATTTACACTCGTTTGTGTGTGCGCGGGGTTTCTCGCCTGGATGAAGGTCTTTCGACGCGAGCAGAGCCCGATCTGGGAGCCGACCCGCCGGCCAGCATGAGTCACTGCACTCATCCTGCTGAAGCGGCTGGTGCACGCCTGGCTAGCGTATGAACGGAGCTGTTGTCCGGCAACGAATGTGGCCGAGAATCGCGTCGCCCAGACGAGGCGTCGATGCCGCAAAGTCGTCTCACGTTTTCTACGAGTTGTAGCACGTTCGCGTCAGATCCACCTGATCTCTGTAGCTGTACTTTTGGGCTATGTAACGGCGGAACAACGACTTCGAATAATTGCTCGCCCATGCACAGCTTCTGCTACTACCCGTCCCCGCGGTCGATGCGGACTTCGCGATCTTCGTCGTCCTGACCACGTCGCAATTGCCTTCGCATAACCCTCAATGTCCGCACCGAATCGTCGATCGCGCCCTCCGCTGGTCCTCATTGCGAACGATCAAGAGTGGTCAGCTCGATCGGTCGAGAGCGTATTAGGGCCACGTGGCTATGCGGCGCTCCGGGTCGCCACTTCGCAGCGCACCCTCGAGCTTGCGAGGATTGCGCAGCCCGACGCGATCATTCTCGACATGGGACTTCCGGATCTCGGAGGGCGCGTCGTCTGTGAGCGGCTTCGACAGGACGTGCACATTCCTCTGAATGTCCCGATCGTGCTCACGACATCCGCAGTCGCCAGCCGCAGTGAGAAACTCGAGGCACTTTCCGCTGGCGCCTGGGAAATCTGCTCCGAGCCCCTCGACGTCGAGGTGCTGCTGCTGAAGCTCGATGCGTTCGTGCAAGCGAAGCTCGCCGCGGATCGCATTCGCGAAGAGACCCTGGTCGACGAAGAGACAGGCCTCTACAACGCACGAGGCCTCGCGCGTCGCGCTCGGGAGCTCGGCGGTGAGGCAATCCGTCGCAACGACGCCATCGCGTGCGTCGCATTCAGTACCGAGCCGGAGTCGAGTGGCGCCGAATTGGATTCCGCCGAGAGTAGCAGAATCATCGCGGAAACGGTGAGTCGAGTGTGTCAGTGCAGCGCGCGTCTTTCGGACGCCATCGGCCGAGTCGGGCCTAACGAGTTCGCCATCATCGCGCCTGGAACGACCGAAGAAGGCGCAGAGCGGATCGTCGCGCGGCTGCGCGACTCCTTCGATTCGCTCCGCATCGCCGAGCCGGAGCGTCGTTTGCGCTTCTCGGCATCCGTTGCCGGCGTGGCGAACATGGCCGCGTCAGCTGTGGACACGATGGAGTTGCTCTATCGAGCGACGACTTCATTGCGGCAGACTCGCGGCTTCGCTCCCCACGCAAACGACACAGCCGTTAGGCAATAGTCGCGCGCGGCCGACTGACAGTCGGTCGCCTCGGTCGCGTCCCGCACCGGCGCGTCGGGCTCACAAAATCTTAGCGCCGAACGCTCGCGCGGTGCCTGTGTAACAAAACAGAAATCAGCGACGCAATTCGAAGCCCAACGTCAACGTCGCGATATCACAGCGACTTGACCATGAGCCGAGGTGTCGCGTGTTGCGTGGGAGCAACAGTTCTCGCGAACTACCGTTGGTCAATTCGTCAATAGCCGTTAGCAGAGTTGATACACGACCGCCACAAGTGAGGCTAAGGTCCATCAACTGCTCCTTGACAGTTCACTTGGATAGCCTTAACAAGAGGGCGGCCCAAAGTGACGTAAATCACGTCGGCGCCATCCATCCCGAGCGCTGTACCTGCTGCCCCTCGAGATCGACAGAAAAAAATCCCACACGGCTCTGCCGATGACTAGGCGGAGACCGACAAGCGATCGTTCGCTCCACCAACCAGTACCGGATTCGGACCGAAGGAGGACTGAATGGCTACTGCTTCTTTCTCTCGCATTAACTCTGACGAAGATGTTGGGCGGACCGGGGGGGCTTCCGAAAGCGATCCGTTCAACGTATCGCCGGAGTTGAGAGAATCGATCCAGATACTGGTCATCGACGACGATCGCACGCTCCGCGAAGGCTGCGCGAGCATGCTCCAGATGAGCCGATACAATGCCAGCTTTGTCGGCCGTGGAGACGAGGCGCTCGAGCTCCTCAAGCGACGCCGCTTCGACATCGTACTCTGCGACCTCTACATGAGCGGCGTGCCCGGGATGACGCTGCTACGAGCCGCCCTCCAGACTGATAAGGACACGCTGGTCATCATGATGACCGGCAATCCGACGGTCAGCTCGAGCATCGAGGCACTCCGGGCTGGAGCCTGGGATTATCTGCCCAAGCCTTTCTCGGCAACGCATTTGGATGTGCTGCTCGGTCGCGCCGCCCACGCTGTCATCGTGGCGCGCGAGACTAGTGAGATGCAGCGCTCCATGATCGCCGACGTGAGCAACAGCGAGAAAGTATTGCTCCTGGGCGCCGCACCGGCGTTCCAGCGAGCGGTGGAACTGGCTCGCCGAGTTGCCGCGACCGATGCATCGGTGATGATCACCGGTGAGAGCGGCACTGGCAAAGAGGTCATCGCCCAATTCATCCACAAGCACAGTCGCCGGGCGAGCCGCAAGCTCGTCCCGATCAACTGCGCCGCACTACCCGAACCGCTCCTCGAATCGGAAATGTTCGGCCACCGGAAGGGTGCATTCACCGGTGCCGATCGCGACAAGCCGGGCCTGCTCGAGACGGCGAACGGCGGGACGCTCTTCCTCGATGAGCTCACCGAAATGTCGCACCCGATTCAGGCCAAGCTGCTGCGCGTACTTCAGGACGGCGTGGTTCGCCGGGTCGGCAGCGAACAGCAGGACGCGGTAGTCGACGTGCGCTTCGTTTGTGCCACGAACAAGAATCCGGAGGAGGCAGTCCGGAAGGGAATTCTGCGCGAGGACTTGTTCTATCGCCTACGCGTCGTGCCCATTCGGCTTCCCGCACTTCGCGAGCGGGTCGAGGACATTCCGATCCTCGCCAAGCATTTCCTCGGGCATTACTGGAGCCGCCATCGCCGGCGCAACGAGGCAATTCCGTCGCTGAAGCCGGAGACGATGGAGTTCCTTCGCACGCTCACGTGGCGCGGTAACGTCCGCGAGCTGCAGAACGTGATCGAGCACGTGGCGGTGCTTGCGGAGCCTGGACAGCAGCTCGGTCCTGGCGACATTACGCTGTACGACGATGTCTCGCCTGCCGCGTCCGAGACGGGAATGCCTCCGGGCATGCTGGACGGCGCGTACCATCTGGCGAAGGACCGCCTCGTGACGTATTTCGAGAAGGAGTATCTGTCTCGGCTGGTTTCGCGCGCTGGCGGTAACATGTCCAAGGCCGCCCGGCTCGCGAGCATCGATCGAACGACGCTGTATCGGCTCATGGAAAAGCACAGTGTCCATCGAGAGGATTCGAGCGAGGCCATCAGTTAGTGCGGGCAGCAGCACCGTAACTCGATCCGCACCTCGCATGCTGGCCGAACGGGCCAGTGATGTTTGCGCGCTTCTCAAGCAGGCCGCAGACAACGTTGTGAGCTCAACCGATGGTGGCGCCGAATTCAGGCGCCACGTCGGTGTGCTCTCACAGGCTATCGTCCAAGCGAGTGAGGGCGTGGCTCCGAATCTCGGATCGCTGCCATCCTACGCGCCGGCCCGCCGACTCGTCGACGCGTTGCGAAGCGAGTTTCTCCAACTCGCTTCGGAGCCACCGCAGCCGGGCTCCGAGCAGCTGCTGTCCGTCCTCCGTGGAATCGAGGGCGTGCGGAGCGCGCTCGAAGCCGATGCAGCCCAACGGCTGGCGAGCCGGATCTCGAGCCCAAACGCCCTCGAGGCAGTCGTGGCTGTCGCGCATGATATGCGCTCGCCGCTCACTTCCGTGTTGTTCCTGGTCGACGCACTGAGAAAGAGTCACAGCGGACCGATCACACCGCATCAGGAGAAGCAACTGCTGTTGGTCTATGGCGCTGTGTTCGGACTGAGCTCGCTCGCGTCGGATCTACTCGATCTCGCCCGTGGTGGCGACCGGCTGCTCGATCCCATGCAGGTGGCATTCTCGATTAGCGAGTGCCTGCACGTGGTGCGCGACATCGTAAAGCCGATTGCCGAAGAGAAGAAACTCGAGATGATCCTCGAGGTACCGGGCAAGGGTGATAGGCGCGTCGGCCAGCCCGCAGCCCTTACTCGTGTGCTGCTCAACCTGGCGACGAATGCCCTCAAGTTCACAGACGAAGGAAATGTGACGGTGTCCGTCAAGGACATCTCGCGAACAGAAGTCGAATTTGCCGTCAGCGACACAGGCCGCGGTATTCCAGAAGAGGTCGTCGACACGCTCTTCGACGCGTTTCGACATCAGTCGCGCTCGGGGAAAACAGTATTCTCGAGCGCGGGACTCGGTCTCTCGATCTGCCAGAAGCTCGTCTCGGCAATGGGCGGCACCATCGCCGTGGAAAGCGTATACGGGGAGCGAACCCGCTTCTCGTTCCGATTGAAGCTGCCGCTCGCGCCCCGTATCTGAGTCGCCTGACGATCGACGCTACTTCTTTCGACCGTCCTTGTTCGTCTTCGGGAACTTCTCGTTCAACCGAGACTCGAACTCCCGCTCGCCGTATCCCACATAAATCTGCCGCGGCCGAGCGATCTTCTGCTCCTTGTCGCTGAGCAGCTCTTCCCACTGCGCCAGCCAACCAGCCGTCCGAGCGACAGCAAATAGCACCGTGAAAAACTCGGTGGGGAAAGCCATCGACCGATAGATGAGACCGGTGTAGAAATCCACGTTCGGGTACAGCTTGCGCGACACGAAGTAGTCGTCGTGCAATGCCACTTCTTCGAGCTTCAGCGCGATCTCGAGATCCTTGTCCATCCCGATCTGCGCGAATACCTGATCCGCGAGCCGCTTCACGATCTTGGCGCGCGGATCGTAGCTCTTGTACACACGGTGGCCGAAGCCCATGAGGCGACCGCCCTTGCCGCCCTTCACGCTATCGATGAACGCCGGAACGTTCTTCGGGTGACCGATCTCCTCGTCATCCGAAGCACGGCCTCGTTAGCGCCGCCGTGCAGCGGCCCGTAAAGGGCGGCGATACCAGCAGCAATCGCGGAGAACGGATCCACCTCGGACGACCCAACCGCGCGCACAGCATTCGTCGAGCAGTTCTGCTCGTGGTCGGCGTGGAGGATGAAGAGCACCTCGAGCGCCTTCACGAATACCGGATTCGCCTGATATTGCGGCTCCGACATCCGCGCGACCATGCTTAGAAAGTTCTCAACGTAGCCCAGGTCGTTGTCAGGATATATGAACGGCAATCCCTTACCATGCCGGTATATAAACGCAGCGAGCGTCGGCAGCTTGGCGAGCAAGCGAATGATCGAGATGTAGCGCTGCGCGGGGTCCTTGATGTTCTTCGCTTCGGGATAGAACGACGACAGAGCGGCCACGCTCGAGCAAAGCATCGACATGGGGTGCGCATCGTAGCGAAAGCCCTCGAGAAAGCGCTTGATGTTCTCATGGACGTACGTGTGATAGGTGATGTCGTGCACCCACCCATCGTACTCCTTCTGAGAGGGCAGTTCGCCATTTCGAAGCAACCATGCCACCTCGAGAAAGGTCGCATCCTCGGCGAGTTGCTCGATGGGATACCCACGATAACGAAGAATCCCCTTGTCGCCATCGATGAACGTGATGGCACTCTTGCACGACGCCGTGTTCATGAACGCGGGGTCGTATGTCATGAGCCCGAACTCCTCGGGCGCGGTTTTGATCGGACGCAAGTCCATCGCGCGGATGGCAGTGTCGCCTTCGACGCCGCCTTCGAGAATCTGCACCGAGTAGTTCTTTCCAGTGCGTCCGTCCTTGATGTCGAGCGATCCCGTCGCGCGAAGCTCCGCGTTCGGAGCCTGCGCCGTGGACGCTGTAATCGTGTCTGCCATGCGATGTGTCTCCGCTGGATTTCCGGCGGTCAGATCCATCCCAACCGCGTTCTCAGAATCTATTCACGCCCGAGCATCAGTGGCACGCCGCGACGCGCGCCGCGCTGGCAGGGTGAGGGTGAGGCCAGCGCGCGTTGAGCTGAGTCCCGTTGCGCATTCTCGTCTGACAGGGCACTCACCGCATCGGGCAACACGAGCTGTGCAGATGAGCGCGCCGAGCTCCATCAGTGCCTGGTTGTGCGTCCAGGTGGCGCCGCCGGTCCGAGGCAGGAGCCGTCGCGCTATCTGCCAGATCTCGCGCTTCCCAGCCGCGGTCTTGAAGTCCGAGCTCGGGGAGAACGCACGGCGCAGTACTCGCGCGACATTCGTGTCGACGAGCTCGGCGCGGCGCTCGTAAGCGAAGGACGCAACCGCCCCAGCGGTGTACTGGCCAATTCCCGGCAGCTCGCGCAGCAGTTCGGGGTCGTCCGGCAGAGTCGCGTTAGGCGCAAGGCCTTTTTGTGTGACTTGCCGCGCCAGTCGGTGCAGGTTGCGCGCGCGCGCATAGTATCCGAGACCGTTCCATGCCTCCCGCACCTGGCGCGGCCGCGCCGCGGCGAGGTGCGGGAGCGATGGGAAACGCGAGAGGAACCGTTCGTAGAAACCGAGGACGCGCGAGACCTGCGTCTGCTGGAGCATCAACTCCGAGACGAGGATGCGATAAGGGTCACGTGTCCGCCGCCAGGGCAGGTCACGGCCATTCTTCAGGTACCACGCGCGCAATCGACGGCTGAACGCCGAGTCGCGGACCGTTCTACTTGTCAATCGAGGAGCCTTCGGCGCGGCCGCCCTCCGCATCGCCGGGGCGATACATGATCACCTGCGCGCGCTCGAGGGTGATAAGCCCTCCGCCGATCATCTCGTCGAGCTCCGGCAGAATAGCCTGGATCCGCTCCTCCGTCTCGATGCATTCGACGACGATCGGCAAATCGATAGACAGCTCGAGAAATCGGTCCGTGCGAATGTGGCTGCTCGCGCCAAAGCCCATGATCCCTCGATACACGGTCGCGCCGGCGTAATGTTTTCGCCGGAGTAGCTGCACGATCTCGCTGTACAAAGGATGTCCCTTGTACTTGTCGCGCTCACCGATGTGAATGCGCATCAGAACGCGTTCGCCCGTGAAGCCGTGCATCAGCTCACCTGATTCAGCCTTGCGCCCGCATTGCGAGAAGGCTGCGCGCCGCCGCGATGCCGAGCCAGGCGCCAGCCAATGACACTATGACGCTCAACAGGATGTACAACCCGGCGCGCGTCGACTCGCCGTCTTCGATCAGCACCATCGTCTCGTAGGTGAATGTCGAGAACGTCGTGTATCCGCCGCAAAAGCCCGTCGTGAGCAGCGCGCGAGTCTCCGGCGAGATCGCGTCCGTCCCGAGCGCGTAGCGCAGGAGGAAGCCGAGGAGAAGCGATCCCGAGATGTTGACGACGAGAGTCCCGACGGGGAAGTTGGGCCCGACCCGTTGTTGGACGAGAGTCGCAAGGCCAAAACGCGCCACTCCACCAACAGCACTGCCGAGCGCCACGTACCACCAGATCATATCACTGGGTTTGGCATCAACCGAGCAAGCATCGGCGTCCGTCGCTCTCGTCCGTTAGCTTGCGCTGGGTCGCTCGAGGGCCACGTGCGTCATCCGTCTTCGCGAGAACATGCAAACTAACAGACTCGTAACCAGGAATGGCCGAGCGCCACGCCTGACATGGCTGCGAGCCGGAGCCGTCTCCACGATTGCAGTGCTCTGTTGGCCGCTGGTGTTGTACGCCCACGCGCACCTGCGGCGCAGTGAGCCGGCCGCGCACGAGCGTCTCGGCAAGATACCAACGGTGATCCGGCTCTGGTTCACCGAGCGTCCGGAGCTCGGCTTTACAAAGGTTCGGCTCAGAGCTCCCGACAGCAGCGAGATTGTTCTGGGGAATCCGGCGCGATTGTCGGATGACCCGATGGGACTTTCAGTCCCCATTTCATCTCCCCTTACCGCTGGCACTTATACGGTGCTCTGGCGGACTGCCGCCGCGGATGGGCACGCAACCTCGGGGAGCTTCAGCTTCGAGGTGGTCGACGAAGCCGTTGCAACGCCAGCAGCTGACACGATGGCCCGTCCCGGGGCAGGGCACGCACTCGTCCACGTCGACAGCACGCCGTCAACATCGCCAAGCATGAACGTCAGCGCCGCCACGCGCTGGCTGGAGTTCATGGCGATGCTGGCGGTAGTCGGGGCGGTTGTGTTCCGACTCGTCGTGCTCCCGCGTGCTACGCGAGCGATAGGGGCGCTCACCACAGAGGCGAGCGTGGAAGTCGCCGCGTCCGCGAGACGTCTGGCCCAGAGCGCATTGGTTCTGCTTGTCCTCACGGCGCTCTCTCGCCTGTATGCTGAGGCGCGCATGGTACTCGGTCCGGACCGGCCGGTCGACGGCGCCGTGTTGCGCACACTCCTCGGCACGAGCTGGGGAATGGGGTGGTGCGTCGGCGCGGCGGGAGTAGTGCTGGCGGCTATTGGCTTCATGCTAGTTAGGCGCGCACGGGCCGAGGCGGGGTGGGTGATAGCGGCGTTTGGAGCGGCCGCGATCGGCATTGCCCCGGCACTCACTGGACATGCGAGCACAACCCAGCCAGTCCCGCTGTCGATTGTGCTCGACATCGCTCACGTGTTGGCAGCATCGGCATGGCTCGGCACACTGCTCGCGTTGCTCTTCGCGGCGTTTCCCCTCGTGCGGGGACGCCTGGCGTCTATGGAGGTGCAACCGGGCCCGTTGGTGGCAGCGCTTGTCCGCGCATTTCATCCGATTGCTCTCACCTGCGCGGCTGTCGTCATCGCCACCGGGCTGGTCGCGGCATGGATGCGACTACCGACCATCGCGTCGCTCGTCGATAGCATCTACGGTCGGATCCTGTTGCTGAAGCTTGCCTTCGTCGCATTGGTCGTCGTCCTCGGGGCACTCAATTGGCGGCGGATGCTGCCGAGGCTCGGCGACGAGCATGCAGCGCGCCGCCTAACGCGGACGGCGAGTGCTGAGCTAACCGTCGCGGCCCTCGTACTTGCGGCGACAGCGCTGCTGGTCTCGACGTCGCCTCCGGAGCCCGCTGACCGGATAGCAATCCACCAACCAGAACAACGATGACAGCGACCCTTCCTGCGACCTGGCCGATCACTTTCGAGGATGTCGAACAGGCGCGCGTACGACTGCGCCCGCATTTGACGCCCACACCTCTCCGGCGATATCCCCTCCTGGATGAGGCCACGAGACTCCAGCTTTTCGTAAAGCACGAGAACCATCAGCCGACTGGCTCGTTCAAGGTCCGGAATGGCCTCTCGTTCATGACCGCGCTCTCGGCGAATGAGCGTGCGCGAGGAGTCGTGGCGGCGTCGACCGGAAACCACGGGCAGGGGATTGCTTATGGCGCATCGCTGATCGGGACGTCGGCCACGATCTGCGTGCCTCGCGGCAACAATCCGGAGAAGAACGCGGCGATGCGCGCCTGGGGGGCGACGGTGGTCGAAGAGGGACGTGACTATGACGAATCCGTGCAGGCGATGCAGCGTATCGCCGAGGCGGAAGGCCGTGTTCTGGCGCACTCCACGAATGATCCACGCATCATCGCAGGGGCGGGCACGATGACGCTCGAGATTCTCGAGCAGGCCGGTGCGGAGGGCATCGATGCGCTGGTGCTGGCCGTCGGCGGCGGCTCTCAAGCAGTGGGCGCCTTGACGGTTGCGAAGCAGCTCGCGTCGCATCTCGAGGTGTACGGCGCTCAAGCGGCGGGCGCCGCGGCGCAGCACGATTCCTGGCATGCCCGCGAGCCGCGAATGACGACGCGTGCGGAGACTTTCGCTGAGGGCGTCGCTACGCGCTCGACCTACGAGCTGACTTTTCCCGCGCTGGTCGAGGGGCTGACGGATTTCGTAACGCTGACTGACGTCGAAATCGCCGAAGGGGTACGGATGATCCTGTCGACGACGCACAACGTAGTGGAAGGCGCTGGGGCGATGGGCGTGATGGCAGCAATGAAATTGCGGGAGCGCCTAACGGGCAAGCGTGTCGCGGTGGCGTTCTGCGGCGGCAATCTGGATTCGGCGGTGCTGCGGCGAATATTGAATCGGGAATTATAACGTTTTTTCCGTGTTCCTCTGTGGTCAACAAATCAGCTGACCTTGCGGGTTTTCCTCTTGAGGAAGTCCATCAGGATGAATTGCCCGAGCGTCATCGTCGTCGTGAAGTAGGCCTTGCCGCGGCTGATCTCGGAGACGCGCTTCACGAAGTCGACGAGTGACCGATCACGAGCCAGCATGAACGTGTTGATCATGATGCCGCTCCGACGACACTGCGCCACCTCGCGCAGAGTCTGCGCGATGACGGTCGCATCGAGGCCGAACGAGTTCTTGTAGATCTGCCCGTTAGGCATCGTCAGCGCGCTCGGTTTGCCGTCCGTGATCATGATGATCTGACGCATGTCCTTCTTCTGCGCCATCAGCAGGCGGCGAGCGAGCTTCAGCCCTTCCGCCGTGTTCGTGTGATACGGTCCAACCTGCGCCGTCGCGAGTGCCGCGAGAGGGATTTCCTCGGCCGAGTCGTGGAAGAGGATGACCTTCAGCGAGTCGCCAGGGAATTGAGTGCGGATGAGATGCGTGAGCGCGAGCGCGACCTTCTTTGCCGGTGTGAACCGGTCCTCGCCGTACAGGATCATCGAGTGCGAGCAGTCGAGCATCAGCACCGTCGCACATGACGAGCGATACTCGGCCTGGCGCACCATGAGATCCTGATAATCGAGCTCCATCGGCACCTCGATCTTGCCGGTGCGAGCGAGTGAGCTCTTGAGCGTCTCGTTGACGTCGAGATTCAGAACGTCGCCGAACTCATATCGCTTGCTATAGCCGTCGGCCTCGATGCCGGTCGCGAGATACTGCGTATCGTGGCTGCCGAAGCTCGACTTGCCTAACGACCCGAGGAGGCCTCGCAGTGTCTTGTAGCCGAGGAAGTCGATCCCCTTGTCGGTGAGATTGAACTGGACGTCGCGGGCGGCCGCCTTGGCGAGACTGCCCGGACCCTCGAGGGGCTGGTGGCCAGCGGGCATCTGCGGCGGCGCGTCCATCGAGAGATAACCTTCGTTGACCAGCCGCTGCACGAGCTCGTCGAGCAGCTTCGCGAGCTTGGCTTGTCCTTCCTCGTCGCCCTCACCCCGAAGCGCCTCGAGCATCTCGGGCGTGAATTGGCCGCTCTCGATCAGGGCATTGAGAATGGCCTGACGCAGTGACTCCAGCGAGCGGTCTCCGTCCTCGCCGAAGTCCCAGCCATAGTAAGGCTGCTGGTTCTTGCCGCCGGCAAATCCAGACTGGAGCAGGAAGTCCGCGAGTTTGTCGAGCAGCGACTGAAGATCGACTGCGTCGGCCATCTCGGGACTGAACTTCGTGTAGGTATGAAAGCGCATGTGCCCCTCCCTCTCAAAGCATACGCTGCTGCGAAGGGGATGTCACCATCTCTTGGCTGGACTCATCCAGTAAAAGGGTTTTCGGCTTCTTTGAACTGCGGCAAAACCAGTCATCGGTCGTAAGCCGCCGGCCGAGTAGATTGCAACAACCGATGCCCTCGCTGAACCCCTTTCGCGCCCTCCGTCACCGCAACTTCCTGCTCTTCTGGTCCGGCCAGACGCTCTCGCTCATCGGGACCTGGATGCAGTCCATGGCCGAAGGGTGGCTGGCGTTCACCCTGACGCGCAATGCGTTCCTCGTCGGATTAGTCGCCGCAGCACAGTCGCTGCCAATCCTCGCGCTCTCCCTTTACGCCGGAGTGCTCGTCGATCGGACCAACAAGTTGCGGCTCGTCACGCTGTGTCAGACACTTTTCGCGCTGCAGTCGACATCGCTCTGGCTGCTCGCGTTCACGGGGCACAT